>Ga0247727_10001006_pt1 | contig 68617 bp, 56 predicted proteins | sample WisWelCaveWW1625_FD_202498 | JGI IMG/M metagenome (GOLD analysis project Ga0247727, IMG submission 202498) | Biofilm microbial communities from Wishing Well Cave, Virginia, United States - WW16-25 | ecosystem: Environmental > Aquatic > Deep subsurface > Groundwater > Cave microbial mat | place... | reverse complement strand
GGAAGATTGCGACGAGCCTACCCTCACCACCAAACCCGGAACGCGCGGTGTCCAGTGAAGTATTTATGGACGATGGTTAGGTCACTGAGGGATTACAAAATTTCTTCATCTTTGACACGCTATTGATAAACATCGAATGTTAAGCCAGTCTTAAGGCAAGGTCAAAAGTGGATTAATAGTGATGCCTCAGATTGGTGGAGAAACGTAGCGCAGTCATCCTGACTGCAAGCAAGATGTTTGCGCTACCACACGAAAATCTGAGGCATTACGATTAATAGTCTGCAAGGGAAATATAATCGGGTTTAGAAGCTTGAAAGTAAAGTGCGGCGGCGAATTGGAGTTGGTGCAGATAACGCTGCGGCCAATTGTTCGAGTGCTTCCAAATTATGCACGGGCAAAAAGTCGTCAATAAAGGGTATCGCAGCGCGCATGCCTTGCGTTAATGGCTCATACTCTTCATCACCCAAAAGCGGATTAAGCCAGATCAGCCGGTGGCAACTCAACGACAACCGCTTCATTTCCCGGCGCAACAACGGAATGTCGCCGCGATCCCAGCCGTCGCTGATGATCAAGACGACCGCGCCGCGCCCCAAAACGCGCCGGCTCCAAAGATAATTGAAGGATTTCAACGCTTCACCGATTCTAGTGCCGCCGGACCAATCGGTGACGGTGTGGGAAACAGCAGAAAGCGCCTCATCAATATCGCACCGGCGCAGGTAGCGCGTGATGCGCGTCAGGCGTGTGCCGAACAAAAAAGTTTCGACCTGCCGCATGCCCGCAGTCATCGCATGCATGAAATGCAATAGCATGCGCGCATACTGCTCCATCGAGCCGCTGATGTCGCACAAGACGGCGAGGGGGCGTGGCTTGGTGTCACGGTCGCGCCAGTTCAGCCGGATCATTTCGCCCTGATGGCGCAAGCTGGTCCGTATCGTGCCGCGCAAATTCAACCGGCGCCCTCGTTTGTCCGCTGTTAATCTGCGCGTGTGTTTGGGCGGGATGGGCCAGCGCATTTCCGCGAGCAGGCGTTTGGCAGCAATCATTTCTTCCGCCGTGAATTGAGCAAAATCTTTTTGCCGCAAAACCTCGAGCGGGCTGTAGGTCAAAATGAATTCCATCGCGTTCTTTTCTTTGCGCCGATATTGCGGCTTCTCTTGTTGCTCGAGTTGTTGCATCTGTTGCAGCGCCTGCCGGACGCGCAGCAACGGTTTTGAATTTTCGTTCCCCGGCGTTTCCAACGCCGGCAAAATTAAATTCGCCATCTGCGGCAAACGCTGGGCGGCACGCCAGAAAAGATGGAACGCCTGCGCAAAAATCTCGAGCTGCTCGCGCCGCGTGACGAAAATGCTTTGCAAGGCTTGATAAACTTCATCCCGCTGCCGCATGCCAATCAAGTCCAGTGCGCGCAAGGCATCCATCATCTGCCCGGTTCCCACCTCCAAACCGGCGTGCCGGAGCACACGTCCAAAAGCGATGATATGGCGAGTCAGGCGTTGCGCGGAGAGATCGGCGGTTGGGTTGAGGGATTCTTGGATTGTTGGATTCATGAATTGTTGGATTGCTGGATTACGCGCTTAAAGAACCAAACATAGAATAAAACTCTGAAAATTTTTTCCCAACGGATAGATTAAGACCAACGGATGATGCTTTTTGTTTTTTATCCGCTGGTCTTAATCTATCCGTTGGGAGCCGCCCCCAAGGATTTCGGTTTTCGGCTTGCTCGAAAATCCGTTGTAGGAATTTACGGATTACGTTTTATTTGAATTAAGTTTTACTACGGCAACGCTTTAAGATCTTCGAGAATTTTCGCAGCGGCACTGCCTCGTACTTTGATAATGTCGTCTTGATATTTGAGCAAAGTGCCGAGAGTCTGATCGACCAACTCGGGATGCAATTCGGATTGCGCAAGCGCCATCAGCGCTGAAGACCAATCCAATGTTTCGGCGACGCCGGGGAGCTTGTAAAGATCGATCGTACGCAGTTCTTGTACAAAGGCCACGATTTCGCGTGCTAGTTTTTGCGGAAGGTCCGGAACTTTGGCGATGACGATTTGATATTCTTTTTCTGCGGAAGGATAATCAATCCAAAAATACAAACAGCGGCGTTTGAGCGCATCATGAATTTCGCGCGTGCGGTTGGAAGTAATAATCACAACCGGCGGCTGCTTGGCCGTGATTGTGCCGATTTCTGGAATCGTAATTTGAAAATCAGAAAGCAATTCCAAAAGAAAGGCTTCGAACTCTTCATCGGCGCGGTCCAGCTCGTCGATGAGCAGCACTGGCGCGCTACCGGCTTGGCCGTCAATGGCTTGCAACAGCGGGCGGCGAATCAGAAATTCCGGGCCGAAAATTTCGTGCAGAATATGCTTCTCCTCGCGATGGCCGGCGGCTTCGAGCAAACGGATATGCAGCATTTGCCGGGCATAATTCCATTCATACACCGCATTGTGCACATCCAAACCTTCATAGCATTGCATCCGAATCAGCGGCGTCGCCAGCATATTGGCCAATACTTTTGCGACCTCGGTTTTGCCGACGCCGGCCTCGCCTTCCAAAAAGATCGGCCGGTTCATCTTTAAAGACAGAAAAATAGTCGTTGCCAGGCTGCGCTCGGCGATGTAGTTTTGCTGCTGGAGCGCGTGGTGGATGTGGTCGATTGAGGAGAAGGAGGGCATGAGGTTGTCAAAAATCTTAGAGGGCATTTGAAAAATCTGAGCGCTCTACAATTCCGCCCTTTATTATTTTTGTAAGCGGATTGAGCAGATAAAGCGTATTATAAGGATTCGTGCACCCATACAATCATCTGCTCAATCCGTTTACTTTCTTTGAGCTGAGTAGTTACCTCAATTGAATGATAAGCATTTCCCCTTGAATATGCAAGGTTGCAATAAGAGAATCAGTTGGTTCTTTACGCAGCGCAGCAACAGCCGCAAGCGATCGCTCAAAGGCAAAACGATTTAGGGCAAAACTATTTGATTTTGTTTTTAATGCGAATGACCAGTTACAATACCAAACGGTTTAAAGCAAAAAGTCAAAATCACTGAACCGCTTTTAATCATTTTGACTTCAATGGTTTTGACTTATATCTTTTGCTCGGCCTTTGCATCTTTAATGGTTTTGCCCACAATGGTTTTGCCTTTAAAAATTCTTCGCGGTCATGATAGTTTTTTCAGGATAATACTATATTACGCCTTACGGTTCGCCTCCATTTTCTCCTTCACACAATCAAAGAACTTTCCCGCCAACTTCTGCGTCACTCCGCTGATCAGCCGGCCGCCCACGGAAGCAAGCATCCCGCCAATGTTCACGTCGGCCGTCCAATCTAAATTGGTCGTGTTGGCATCGACAGCGCTCAGCTTCATCTCGCTTTCGCCATCGACCACGCTGCCGGGTGCGCTGCCGTGAATTTTCATGCGGGCGCGGTTGGGGGCCTCCAATTCCAGCCACTCGACATTCATGGTGAAGGCGGCGGTGAAGGACCCCACGCCAAACCCGACCGCGGCATTGAAATGGAAGGCGTCGATCACTTCAAGAGATTTCAGTCCCGGCACGCATTTGCTCACTTGCCGGGGATCAATGAGCAATTGCCAGGCTTGGGCTTGCGGGAGATTGAGGGTTTGTTTGCCTGCGAAGTGCATGGGTTCTCCTTGAATAAAACATGAGACGTAAAACGTAAAACGTAAAGCGTAAGCTGTAAATTACGAATTACGCTTTACGTTTTACCCCTTTACGTTTTAAGCATTACGAATTACTGATTGCTCTCGCTCAAACTTCTGCTTGCATCCGGCGCAACAGAAGTAATAGGTTTCATCATGATAAAAAGAAGTGTAACGCGCGGTGGCGATTTCGACCATCATGCCACAAATCGGGTCTTGGGCTTGGCCTTTCCTCTCGGCAATAGGAATTGGTTGTGGCGCATTCACGGTTAAAACCGACAACGGGGTTGATCGAGGCCGGCGACGTATTTGCACCATCTCGGCAAGGATGCTGACGGCGATCTCGTCTGGCGTTTGCGCGCCGATATCGAGGCCGGCGGGAAATTTGATGTGCGCCAATTTTTCCGCCGGTACGCCGATCTCGCGCAAGTAGTCGATCGCCGCTTGGCCGCGTTTTTTGCTGGTGACGAAAGCAATGTAGGACGCCTCCGTCGCGAGAATTTGCTCGAGCGCGCGCTCATCGTATTTGCCGTGAGTGGCAACCACGATATATGTTTGCGGCGTGATTTTGAGCTGGTTCAAATCAAGGTCGGTCAACATCGTATCGGCATCAGGAAAACGTTCGCGGGTTGCGGCAGGATCACTGACCGTAACAGAAAAATTCAACGCCCGCCCCAGCCGCACCAGCGCCTCCACCACCGGCGATTCGCCGATCAGCAGCAATTGCGGCTGCGGCAAAACCGGTTCGATATATATTTCCAAAGTTCCTCCGCTGTGACAGGTCATTAAAAACTCAACCACACCTGTTTCGGATTTGATTTCATCGGATACCGAGGGTCCGATGCGTATCAGTCGTGGATTGCCGTTGCCCAGTGCTTTCAAAGCCTCCTGCCGGACAATCGGCTCGGCGCAAGCGCCGCCAACCCAGCCGCGCAGCGTACCGTTTGCCGTGATGATCGCTTTGGCGCCCGACTTGGCCGAGGTAGGTTTCTCGCAGCGCACCACCGTGGCGAGGGCGAAAGGCTCTGCGGCTTGATGAAGTGCGTGGATTTGGTCCCAAAAATTTTTGTCCATGGCAATTGCCCTGATTTTGATTCCAACCTGCTGCAATTTCTTCAAGAGTTTTTTCGTTGCACCACGATCCAATTCACCAATGCCAGCGCCGCCGTTGCAATGATTGCCAGCAATTCGCCATAGCCCATGTTAGAAATGAGATAGCACGAGAACATCATTCCCACCACGGCAAACGCCGGCCCGAACGGCAGGCGAAACGCCTCGGCCCGCGGTTGCTGCCGCCGCAGCTTGATCAAAGCGCCACAAACCAAGCCATAAGTGAACAACCGCGCGACGGCTGACAACGAGGCATTCCCTTTAAAACTTCCCGCGACGGCGAGACTCAGCAGCAGCGCGGCAAAGATAATGATCGAAATGTACGGCGTTCGAAATCGCGGATGGACTGCGGCAAAGAATGGCGGAAAATCTTTGCCTTCGGCAAAGGCAAACGTGAGCCGTGGAGAATTCAGCATGGCCGAGCTCAAATATCCATACACGGAGACGATGGCGCCGAGCGTGACGAGTCCCGCACCGCCGGCGCCCATGAAGACACGCGCCGCCTCGGCCAACGGCCTCTGGGTTGCTTCGGGCGCAGCGAGGGCAGAGATCACGACCCACTGGATCAAAGTGTAGAACAACGCGCAGATCAGCAGGGCAGTGAACAGCGCGAATGGCGCATCGCGGCGCGGGTTGCTGGTTTCACCGCTCGGAATCAGCGCGGCTTCGAAACCGCCGTAGGCGAACATCAACAACAAGAGCGCTTGGGGCCAATCGCCGGTTCCGGTTGAAGAAACTGTGACGGCGGTATTGCCGCGCAGCAGAATAATTCCGGCCACGATGAAAATCGTCAAAGGAACGAGTTTCGCAACGGTGAAGATATTGCTCGTTTGGGCACCCACGCGCACGCCGCGATAATTGATGGCAGCCAACCCTCCGATGAGGACGGTCAGGATGATTATTCGCAAAACGGTTCCGGTGGCGTTGGGCCAGAATTCTGCGAGATAATCCACAAATAAGTTGGCATTTGCCGCGGCGGCGGTGATACGAACCAGCCATGCGATCCAGCCCATCTGCAATCCGGCAAAACGCCCGAAAGCCGTGCGCGCGTAAAGATACGGCCCGCCGGCGTCACGAAATTGCGAGGCCACTTCGGCAAAGCACGCCATGATGATGCCGATTCCCACAGCGGCAAGCAAGTAAGCATACGGACTCATCTTGCCGAGCAATCCCGCGATCGTCGAGGGCAGGCCAAAAATGCCGCTGCCGATAATGCAATTGATCACCAGCGCGGTCAGAGTCCAACGCCCGATGACACGAACCAAACCGGTTGGTGATTCTCTCATCCGGCGCTCATTGGCATATCAGACTCCAAGCGCTTTGGCCGCCAGCGCTGTGCCGGCAATGCGAGCGCGGATTTTTTCAAAAGCCGTTTCCCGCGAGGTTGAAGTATCATCGCCGAATGGAGAAAAACCGCAGTCGTCCGTTGTTCCCAATTGGCGCAGTGGAATGAATTCGGCGGCTTCCAGAACGCGATCCCTGACTTCTTCCGAGGTTTCCACTCGAGGATTGATCGGATCGATCACGCCGACGAAAATCTTGTGATCGGATTTGGCATGCTCTTTAATAATTCTCAAAACTCTGGCGCGGTCGCTCTCGCTGGCCAATTGGATATAAAAATTCCCAACCTTGAGCTCGAACAAGCTTGGCAAGAGCTCGGCGTAGTCCACCTCCGCACTGTGCGTCGAGTCTCGGTCGCCGCCTGGGCAGGTGTGAACGCCGATTCGCTTGCGCTCGTCCGCCGAGAAACGATCCAGCACCCGATTGTTCAGGTCGATGAAGCTTTTCAGGAGTTGCTTGGTTGGATCAAGCTTGATCGCGAGCCTGCCCTCCGTGAAATCGATCTGAACAGCATGCGCGCCCTTTTGGAGGCAACGGCGAATGTCGGTTTCATTCTCGCGCAGCAGATCTTCGATAAAAGTTTCTTGAGAATAGCCGGCGATGCCGCTTGCCGGATACAACAGGCTCAAAGCCGAGGCCGAGATCACCGCTTGCTTGACGGGAACACGCGCGTGCCGCTGCGCCGTTTCCAGGTATTGACCCGCATAAGTCATGTAACGAAACGGCCCGGCGGTCAGCTTGGGCAATTGGCGCGTATGGCCGTCCGCAAAGGGAATCGTGACGCCATCAGAGGCGAGGTGCGCAAGCCCATGAATCGGATAAGTTGCAAAACTTGGCTTGGCCTGTTCTCCGTCGGTGATGACCGGCGATCCGGTGGCCTCGAAAAGCTGAATGGTGTTGAGAATGGCTGCGTTGTACAGCGCATTTAAGTCATTTTGCAAAAGCCGGCCGGCTTGGAACTCCTGCATCCCTTCAATCAACACCTGCGGCCTGGGAATGCTGCCGATAGGTTCTGTTGGTATCGCCATGGTAGAAACACCTCCTGACTAAAATTGAGAGTGAGTGCTACTCCACTTTACCGGACATGCAACTGTGCTGACCGCCTACGCAAGGGTTACGCTTTACGCTTTACGCTTTACGTTTTACGTTTTACGTTTTACGAATTACGAATTACGCCTCACCACTCACTCCGCCACGCCCTTCTCATTTAAAATCTCCCACACCTTCCACGGCGTGATCGGAATGTCGAGGTGCCGCACGCCGAGGTGCCACAACGCATCGACTACCGCGTTGGCGATTGCGGCCGGCGCGCCCACGGTGGCGGACTCGCCGACGCCTTTCGCGCCGAGGGAACGATGCGGCGAGGGCGTGCAGGTTTCGCCGGTTTCCCAATTGGGCGTCTCAATGGCGGTCGGCAGCAAGTAATCCATAAAACTGCCGCCCTGGAATTTTTACGTGTCGTTTGACTTCGGTGGGTGCTGCCTAATCAAATACAACAACCGGCGCATGTTTACCAGCCCAGGACGGTTCACCTGTAGCGCTTCTACTGTGGCTCGCCCTATCGAGGATAAGCCGATGATGCGCATGTAATCATCACTCCAGCTAAAATGCGTTTGCCATTTTTCTCGTCTGGGATTGAAGAGCGGAACGAGTTTGCCATCAGCGGGGTCAAGCGCTTCGGTCTTGTTGTATTTGTGGCCATTGCACCCCGAACACGACAATGCCAGATTATCAAGCTCACTTGTGCCACCACGACTCACCGGCATGACATGCTCAACAGCGAACGTCTGGGTAGCGTAATCTGTCATGCTCTGGCAGTACTCGCAGCGGCCTTCTGCTCGTTCAATAACGGCTCGTTGCTTGTCAACCGGAATGTAAACGCTAGGCATGGGCAGGCCGGCGAATCTCTAATTGGTTCATCAGCGTATCAACGGATACATTCCGGATGCGCGCCAACTCGATCAAATGCTGCAGCCGCTCGGCGTCTGCAAGCTCGATACAATCAATCAACTGCAGCAATTCCTGATGCTCTTCGGGCGCTATGGTTTCTTCGTGCAGCTTGGCGTTCAATTCTGCATAGCGCTTTCGAACCTCAGGCGGTAGCCCCTGATTAATTTTTTGCAGCAGTTCGGCTTCGTTTTTAGGCAAGCTGCGCGCTCGACGTTGAGCTTGTAGAGCAATAACTTTATCAGCGAACTGCTCCAGCTCTGTCATCCCCAATCGAGCAACCCCATTCAATACTTCCTCAAAATCAATCTCAACTCGTGATGTGACTTGAACTGTCGGCATAGGATACCTCACATAGTATTTATAGACAACGTGAGCCGTAAGGCGTAAAACGTGATGCGTAAGAATTCCATTTCAAAGGCGCTAAAATATAGCAGAACATCCCGAAAAAGCAAACATCCGCCTGCCCTCGCAATCTCTCCTAAAAATGAGCGAACCCTTGCAAAGATTTAAAACCTTCGCAAGGCCTACGATTAACGTTTTACATTTTACGAACCACCTATTCCGCCACACGAATTCGTAAACCGTTACTGCAAATAAAGCATTTTTTTGACCTTGACTACACGACCAACCTCCAATTTGTAAAAATAGACACCGCTGCTTACTCTCAGGCGATCGCCGGTGAAACCATCCCACTCCACGCTATGGAAGCCCGCCAATTTTTGTTCATCAACTAAAGTTACGATTTTCTGGCCTAAAACGTCAAAGATACTGAGTCGAACCCTTTCCGCTTTCGGCAAGCCATATTGAATGTGCGTGGAAGGATTGAAGGGATTGGGATAGTTGGGTGAAAGCATGACCTCTTGGGGAATAGCTGACAGCGAAATAACAATCTTTTCTCTCATGCTTGAGCCTTCGCGCACATTGTGGAGCTCATAAAATATGGTAATCTCCGGCACTGCAGCATCTCGGTTATGCAGTTGCAGTCGCAGCAGACTCGGTGAGCCTGACAAAGATTCTCTGGTTTGTTCTTCAGAATCACGCTCACAGCTAATCATCACGACCGCGATTCCACTCTCTGCGTTTTCGTGTTCCAGAAAAAGTGGCGGTTTGCCATCGAGTAAAAATGCCTCTCCCGGCTCAATCTTCTGCAAGTCTACTTCATTTGCATCATAAACAATTTGAAACTGCCCGGCGCTAACGGGCCAACGACCTTTGAGCTTGAGCACGAGTTCGAAAGTTTCATCTTTGTTATCAGAGTCAATTTTCTGAATTTCGACAAAAGCATTTTTAGCGCCCGCTGCAGGTATTTCCTGATTGCCAAAAATTTGAAAGGACCGCGATTGCAAATCCCCGCGCCACATTTGCACGAAGACCACCAAATCCTCGAAGTCGATTTTGCCATCGGGCTGTGGGATGAGATGAGGAGGCTCACCGCTGGCCGGCCCGATATCGTACGATTTCAATGCACTGCTCAAGACTCCGGCGCGAGGTTCTCCGAAAACTTCTGCAAAAGCAAGTAAGTCGTTCACGTCGATTGCGCCACAAGGAGCAACAAAATCTCCAACCCGGACAGTTTCTCCGCAGGGCTGTTTTGGTGTAGCTGAATCAGGCAGGCTTATTCGGCTGAGGTTTTTGGCGCGATCGATCCCTCGAACCCAATAAGTGTAGGTGATGCCATTCGTGACAGCGGTATCTGTAAAGCGCGTGCTATCGTAATCTTCTTTGATACGCTGCGCCGTAACCGGATCGAAATTCTTGTCACGATAAAGATTGAAAGCGACGATATCAGTACCAGCACGATTATCCCTCCAGTTCAAGACAACCTCGCCATTACGGGCCTGTGCTACCAAGCCGGTTGGGCGAGGCAAATTGGGCTCTCTAATCCACAAGGTATCTTTGATGCGCAATTGGGAGCGGCGGATTTGTTCGATTCCGCTTGGCCATCGGACTTTGATAGAATCGTAGCTCGCGGCTGTTCCCAAACCGAAATGTGCGATGACGCCTTGATGCGAACGGCCCTCGCCACCGTTGATTTCCCGGATCTGGAGTTTATTGCCGGTATGCAGCTCGATACGAGCGCCAATACCGGCGCCATTGCTGATCGTGCCTCGTAGTTGAACCTTGATCCAGCTATTGCCGTTGCCACCTTGGTTGCGATATAACTTATTGGCTGAGCTGAAAGCGGGATTATTTCGAAAGCGCGTATCTCTAACCGCTACGAAGAGATCGAGAAAGCCATCATTGTCATAATCGCCCCAAATTGCGGCGGTGGCGACAAGTGAATCGGCCAAACCGGCATTATCGGCGACATCAACAAACCTGTTGAAATCATTTCGAAATAGAAAGCTGATTTGCCCTCGCAGACCCCTCAGATCCGTCTCACGAAAACCGCCTCGCGCCAGAAAGAGATCAAGATCGCCGTCGTTGTCATAATCGCCCCAAGCTGCTGCAAAGCCGTAGCCGGTATCGTTGAGAGGCGTCGTGGTCGCATCCTGAAATGTGCCATTGCCATTATTTTGGTAGAGAACGTTAGGCTCATTATTCGTGTTGACGATGTAGAGATCGAGATCACCATCATTGTCATAGTCGCCCCAGGCTGCATTTTCCGTATGGTGGGGAAAATTGACGCCAATGTCAGCCGCAACATCCTTAAAACGGCTATCACCAAGATTACGATACAGACGATTTTCCTTGCCGTTGCAGACATAGAGGTCTGGATCACCATCGTTATCATAGTCGGCCCATATGGGACTATAGCCAGTATCTTCCAAGAGATCGGCGCCAATCTCATCGGGCTTGATTTGAAAAAAAATACTATCTTGATTACGATAAAGCCGGTTGAGCTTGTCTGGATCATCACTATTATCGGTCAAATAGAGATCTAGTTTGCCGTCCTGGTCATAGTCGGCCCACGAAGCGCCGGTAATTTGTGGACTCGGAATGCTGAAGTCGCGCAGATGCATCCGCTCGCCAACTGGTTCAAAATGCACGCGCCCCTCTTGTATCAGTCGATTTTGCAACAAACATTTTGCATCCCCCAGGCTGCCAATGAAAAGATCAAGATCGTGATCATTATCATAATCAATCCAGGCAACACCCGAAGCGCCGCCAAAGGCTACCGTATCTGCGCCGGCAAAAAGCTTGAAGCTTGCCGAGTCATTATGAAAAAGATGATTGCTTGCCTCTTCGTTGGCAACGAAGAGATCCAACCAGCCGTCATTGTCATAATCACCCCATGCTGAGCCAAAAGATAAAAAATTGTTGGGTTGCAAACCGGCGGTAGCACTGACTTCAGCGAAGCGAATATGGCTGGCAGTTACCGTGAATGCTTTTGGCAATTGCACCATCGTGTCGAGGCGAACTAGGGCAACATCGTAGCTGCCGGCAGATCGTTCTCGCAGATCGAGCTCGCCAATGATCTGATCCGGTTGCACGACCTGAACTTTCTGTGCGATAATGTCAACCGCGCCGGCTTTCAACAACTTGACCGAATCTCCCGGCGCAAAATTGTTTCCGGAAAGATCGCGAATAACCACAAGCGCATCATTTGCCCCTTGATTCGGAGTGATGGAAAAAATTTCAGGCGGCCTCGCGGCCGGCGTCGCCATCTCAGTGTTCGAGAAGCCGCTCTCATTGCCATTTCTGTCGATGGCTGTGAGGCGATAATAATAAACGGTGCCGTTATCGAGCCAATAGTCGAGCTTGTTTCTATCCACACCCGGGATTTGTTGCACCACTTCGAAACCGTTATCAGCCCGGATGCTACGATAGATGCGAAAGGAGGCCGGATTCTGATTCCCGGTAAAGCTCCAAGTCAGCCGCACCGCGCGATGCAGCGGCTCGACTTTTTCCAAAGTTGGCGGCGCGTTCTGCCCGAAGGCGATTGAGAATAATATGGCCGAAGCAAGCGGGCCGGCCAAAAGCAAACAACGCATATGAGGCATTTTAAATACCTAATTCGTAATTTCAACTTTCGTCGCTGTGAAACGGTCAATGGCGATAGCGAGATTGCTCGTGTCCCGCAGCGAGGTCAAGCTGGAGGATCTGGCAAAATAAATACTGTCGCGGCCGGTTCGTTGTTGCGCGCGAAATGCCAGAATACACAAAGTCGTGTCGTTCGGGAGAAGCTTGGGAGAAGCCGCCAGGAGCGATAAGCTGGCAAAATTGCCGCGCTGCGTGAGCGTGGTGTCAAAAAATGCCACGCGCGAGGAATCGAACAGACGCAAGCCTTGCAACTGCATAAGATCGAGATTAAAGTGCAGGTGAAAACGCGCGGCCAACAACTGCGGCGCTTTGACAACCCGAAGGGAACACGAAAAAACTTCACCGCGTGCCTTGGTAACGGCTGCCGGTTGCAAGAGTACTTCCGCAGCGACGATTTCCGGCGGCGGGGGTGGAGGAGGCACTGTCGGCAAGTCGATTTTGGCACATCCGAATTGCAGGAGAAGCAGAGCACAACCTCTTACCGCATGGCGACGCAGGATAATCTTGAAATGATGATTCAACATTGTCAATACGTCCTCTATGATTTGCTTATCTCCGTCCCGCCGAGGCATTATGCTTGTGAATTTGCAAGAGGGCACAAATGGTACTTGTAATGGCAACGCCACCCGCGGCAAATAATAAACCATTGCGCAATTGGAGAGTGGAGTTATCCAGCTCGTTCAGTGCGCGTTGATCGAAATACAATGCGCCAATAAGGAGAGCGGTTTCGGCGCCTGCAAAAAGTAATCCCGTTCTTCGCAAATTACCCGGATTATATGGTCGCACACGTTCGGCCAGAGATAATTGCGCCGTGCCGGCATAGACGAGTGACAGTGCGCCGTTCCACAGCGAAATGGGCTCGGGCATGGGGGAATGATCGAGTGAGAAAGCAGCTGGGTTGATATCAAGGAGCGATTGAATGGATTCTACGACGAAATCGGCTACGTAAATTTTTTCCTCGTCGGTTAGCGGCTCATTATATCGCTTGGAAAACGTTGATTCGATAGTCAACACCGGCTTGGAATTGCTTTCCACGATCACGTCAAGTTGTTTTTCTTTTAGTGTGTCACGATACGCGCGAGCAGTAATCGCAATGCCCTTGGCGCTGGGATTGCTGGAATGATAGACCGGCAGGTGTGATAATGCTTTCCGCTTCTCCAATAATTGCAAAAGGGTTTCTCCGAAACCAGTAAAAGCGGCACGCGGCTCTCCCTGAATCAGGGGATCGTAGACAAAAATGCCGTCTGCGGAGAGCCACCTGCCCGCTCTAGGCGCGCGGCGAACTGAGATTTGAATCTCATAATGCTGAAAGGCAATAGCGTTCTTAAGGCTGATAAAATCGAGGGTTTTCTCATCAAGCAAGCGCTCGAATCTCTGATACCCGCTCAAGCTGTGCAAAAATTTCTTTCGAACTTCGACTATTTTATTGCGCAATTCTGCCTTGAATCTAGTCGTATCCTGAAGAAGTTTGACAGAGCTTTCAAATGAGCCGAGCATGATGCCATGGGCTCCGTCGACCATGGCATAGCTCAATTTGAGTTGATCTTCTACAATGCGATATTTGCTAAAAACACACAGGACCTGACCAGCACTTTCTTTTGGACGCCAGTTTTCCAGCTTAAAGCCGGCCGGTTTGCCAAAAAATGATCTGTCGGAATTCAAATCCGGCGTTTCAGAAAAACGGCTTCGTGAAGAAGTATCCCGCCAGACTGATTTTAGGGTAGGAGTAATTTCCAAAGTATGAGAAACAAATCGAGATTCCACCGGAGGGCCATACCGCTCAACCGAATAGATGATGACTTTGGTCCTATTCATATCACTGATTTTTTGCGCCGAGGCAATAAGATCTTCAAGCTTCCCGTGTCGAATGTAAGAGTCTTGATCCGGAAAAAGCTGCAGCATCGCAATGGCAGCAGCGCTGGTATCGTTCGGGTAACGATCTCTTAGTTTCGCAAAAATCCGCCGTAACGTGGTTTCATCGTGAACCGAATCGATGAATTCCTGCAACGGGCTCAGAAATATCTTGGCATCCAACGAATCTTTTAGTGGCACAACTAGCGCCAATCGTTCTGCATTTTGGCGACTGGCTGCGCTATCCCCAACAATGGTTTCAAACCCCTCAAAAACACTTTGAAGCTTCCGATCACGGAGATTCTTCAATAAATTATCCAAAGTCAACCACAGCGTATCAACATTGGCTCCTGCTTTCACGAAATCGCGCAACAGCCGTTGGATTTTGATCCACGCTTCGCGATTTGTTATAGTGGTATCCGAGAGCATGATAAATAAATTTTGCAAATACTTCGGATTTTTTGCGAACAGAACTCTTAATGAGTCGAGATCCACAGGCACCAGTTTCTGCATTAATTGCACCGCCTCATCATAATATTGTGGATCTTTGGAGAAATATTCGAAGCAGTGCGACAAACGTTCCAAGAATTGCTTTTGAATCACAGCGTTGGCGAGCGCTTTTTCGTTCGATTTGGTTCGGAAGAAATCATCGATGATGCGGAGACAGGTCTCGCAGTTTTCTACATTGATTAAGCTATAAGGAGGTCGAGGTTTATTATCACACCGCAATTGTATCGCGTTAAGTCTTCTTTGCAAATCACTCTCCGCAAACTCGAGAAGCAAAATAATTTTTGAATCAATCCCACTTTTTTTTTCATCTTTTATGCTATTAATGCAGCCATCCAGGCGTCGCATATGAGGCTGCAGTTCTTTGCAGGACGATACCCAGATCTTCTCGTATGGAATAGCGTTCAAGAGACTATCCCTTTGGCGCAAGAGCGTTTCATAGGTTTGGGTATAGCCTTTCGAAACGGTCATACCTAAAATGATCAGAACACTGTGCGGGCTTAGCAAGCGCTTGAAACTGTGTAGCCGATTTAAAATATAATGATTTGCCATGCTGCAAAGCTCCTTACTTGGCCAAAGTCAACGCGACTTCGCCCGAACCGACAAAGATATATCGTGAAGAATATTTTTCCCCTCGAGGCACCCCAAATTTTCTCTTTACTTCATGTTCCAGGTAGGGGGTGAGCTCAAAAAGACTCACAATACCGTTTTCATTGCCACTTAGAATGCAATCTGCTCCCCCTCGTAGACCTTCTAAAATAATCGGGCCATATTGGCCATCATAAATCTCCGCTTTCAAGCTGGTCAATGCATAAAAACCATCCGGAGGCATCTCATTATCGAACATATTGCAGGTCAAGGGACTGACGTTGACGAAATAACCGCCGTAACAGGCGTCGAGGATCAGCACTCGCTGCCGAATGAAACTTGAATCCTGTTTCAGATTCAAAAGCTCGACAATTTCTCGCATGGAAATTATTTCTTTCAAATCCTGCTCTTGTTTTTGATAGGGCAGCAAAAAGAAGGTAGTTGCAAGAGTGTCCTGTGATTTCAGTTGAAGATTCGGGTCCAAGTTTCCAGCTAAATCTTTCAGCGTGCTGGCGTGGCCGGTGTAGTAGAAGAGGATACGATCTTCGGAGTTTGTTTTTGACATGATAGCTGCGAGCCAACTCAGTATAGCTGGTTTGGTTGCCGCCTCATTTACCAAAGTTTTGACAATGTATTGTTGTTTTTTTAAGAAGCGTGCCAAATTCTTTATTTCTTCCGAAGGGCCTTTCAACTCGGTGAAGTCATCATTCGGTTGATTGACTCCAACCAAAAGGCCATACATTTTTCCACTCCCATCAACCAAGCCGTTTTGACAGAAAATCGTGCTTGAATCGAACTCTAACATCTCGTCAGAATTGATAACATATGGCGGCTGCGCCTGGATCTCGGCCAGATTACAACATAACACGAAAAAAACCGCAAGTCCGGAACCGAGACTAACAATGGCTTTGTTGAGCCTGCTCAACATGCGATCCCACCTTGGTTGAATAAACAAACGCTCGGATGCTTACAGTTTTGCATACAGATAAGCAAGAAAGCCTGACATAAAGAGCGAAAAAATCGTTGCCATGAGAGGCAAGAAATCCGTTATGCTCTCGGGATTGCTCTCGGAGTCCATAACGAAGATCACACTCACCACGATGACCACCAGATTAAAACCGGCTGACAAAAAAGCAACCATCCACGCAAAACCACTCAATCTCGCGGGAATAGCCGTGCGCCGGCTTCTATAAGAAATGAAGCCGGCCAGGCTCATCCCAATGTAGGGAAAATAAATGTTGGCAAATACCCAAAGCAGATCCCATACTGTTGAATTTTCGATATAGCCGTAGCGGCAAGAGTCCGGGTAGAGAAATGCAATGAGGAAGGATACGACTAACGCCAAAAATACTCCACTCCACATAAGTGCAAATAACAATACCCATTTGAAGGTTGACATGTGAATGATTGAGCGCGAGATCATCTTTAATCTTGGAAAACCAGTCATGGTTTATCAATCTCTTCATAAAGCCTATCAAAGAATTTCTCAATATAACATTGCAGTTTTTTCGGGAATTGATCGTAGCGCCACTTGGGTTCTTTCCGGCGCGCCCACGCTACGCAATAGCGTATATCCATCTCGGCCACGGCTTGTTGCTCGACCTTTAGAATTAGCGCAATCTGGACGAACATGTTTTTAGTGAGACGGCGGTCACCTTGAGAGTGAAATCCGGTTTTGATTTCGAAACCTTGATCAAAACTTTTGGTGTCGACAAATCCGTATTGTAGTTCTCTGAGTGCGTTTTGCAACCTGCTTTGGAGTTCTTGTTCAGGAATATTAGACAAACTCTTTTTCGCTCCAGCGACGCCAGGATTTGGATAAGAAAGAAATCGTTCTTCTGAACAGTTAGGCAGACCAATCGGTCCTTTGGTGAGTTGAGGAGAACAAGCTTGAAAAAATAAAAGCAAGAGAATATGCCATGAAAATCGGCGAAACTTAAAATCTGATAGAATAGTCATTTTGCTTACGAGCGAATCCGAATGACGAGTAAGTTGGGAAGGGCAATTGAGATACAACAGCAAGCGCAGCGAAAGCCAAATGACTTTTTTAAAGAGGGGGAACATAGCTTATCTCCTTTTGCTCCCTTTTCAGCCGTAAGGCGTAAAACGTAGTGCGTAAGAATTCCATTTCAAAGGCGCTAAAATATAGCAGAACATCCCGAAAAAGCAAACATCCGCCCGCTCTCGCAACCTCTCCTACAAAATGGGCGAACCCTTGCGAAGATTTGAAACCTCGCAAGGGTTGCGCTTTACGTTTTACGCATTACGCATCACAACTCACTCCGCCACCCCCTTCTCCTGCAAAATCTCCCACACCTTCCACGGCGTGATCGGAATGTCGATATGCCGCACGCCGAGATGCCACAACGCATCGACGACCGCGTTGGCGATTGCGGCCGGCGCGCCCACGGTGGCGGACTCGCCGACGCCTTTGGCGCCAAGCGGATGATGCGGCGAGGGCGTGCAGGTTTCGCCCAACTCCCACTTGGGTGTTTCCACGGCGGTGGGCAGCAAATAATCCATGAAGCTGCCGCCTTGAATGTTGCCTTGCTCGTCGTAATTGATCACTTCGTACATCGCCGGCGCCAGGCCCATCGTCAGGCCGCCGTGAATCTGGCCTTCGACGATCATGGGATTGATACGATTGCCGCAGTCATCGACCGCCACGAAGCGCCGGATTTTTACTTCACCGGTGCCTCGGTCAATATCCACGGCGCAAATATAAGAGCCAAACGGGAAAGTGAGATTGGGCGGATCATAATAGGAAATCGCTTCGAGGCCGGCTTCCATGCCCTGCGGATGATTGGTGTACGCGGCAAAAGCAATGTCTTGAATCGTCTTGGCTTTGTTTGGCGAGCCTTTCACATAAAACTTGCCGCGCTCCCACACCAAATCATCTTCAGAAGCTTCCAACAAATGCGCCGCGATCTTCTTGGCTTTGTCGCGAATCTTGCGCGCCGCCATCGCACCGGCCGCTCCGGCCACCGGCGTGCTGCGACTCGCGTAAGTGCCCAAGCCATACGGCGCGGTGTCTGTGTCGCCCTCCTCAATCTGAATGTCCTCTGCAGGTATGCCCAGTTCCTCTGCGACAATCTGCGCATACGTGGTTTCGTGTCCCTGTCCCTGCGATTTCGTGCCGAAACGCGCGATGGCTTTGCCGGTCGGATGCACGCGAATCTCTGCACTATCGAACATCTTCAAACCTAGAATGTCGAAGTCTTTTGATGGCCCGGCGCCGACGATCTCGGTGAAGCTCGAGATGCCGATGCCCATCAATTCGCCGCGGCTGCGCTTTTCGGCCTGCTCCTTGCGCAAAGCTTCGTAGCCGATCATGTCCATCGCCTTGCGCAGCGCCGGCGCGTAATTGCCGCTATCGTACTCCCAACCGAGCGCTGACTTGTAGGGGAATTGCTCCGGCTTGACAAAATTTTTCATGCGCCATTCCGCTGGATCCACTCCCACGGTGTGCGCAACGATGTCGGCCATACGCTCGATGGCATGCACCGCCTCGGTCACGCGGAAAGAACAACGATAAGCAATACCGCCCGGCGGCTTATTGGTGTAAACACCGTCCACTTCGACGAAGGCATTCTTGAAATCATACGAGCCGGTGCAAACATGAAACAAGCCGGCGGGGAATTTAGAAGGATTGGCGGCGGCATCGGTATAGCCATGATCCGCGATCGTCTTGATGCGCAGCGCCTGCACGGTGCCATCTTTCTTGGCCGCCACTTCAGCGCTGATGTGATAGTCGCGCGCAAAAGAATCGGCCTGAATGTTTTCCATGCGATCTTCGATCCATTTCACCGGCTTGCCGGTCAGGAAGGAAGCCGCAACGGCAATAACATAGCCGGGGTAAACCGGCACCTTGCCGCCAAACCCGCCGCCGATGTCAGGCGAGACCACGCGAATTTTGTGCTCGGCCAATCCCAAGTGTCCCGCGACAAGAGCAACCACGGTACGGATGGCATGAGGCGCTTGCGTGGTCATGTACAGCGTGAGTTTTTGATTGATCGCGTCCCAGCTCGCCACGCAGCCGCAGGTTTCGATGGAACAAACATGTATGCGCGGGATGTACATGTCTTGTTTGACCGTGACTTCGGCTTGTTGAAAAGCGCTATCCGTCGCGGCTTTGTCACCGACTTCCCAATGCCAAATGTGATTGCTGTCTTTATCCTCGCGGACTTTGGTGGCGCCGGGTTCCAAAGCTTTAAAGGGATTCACCACCACCGGCAGCGGCTCGTAATCAACCTCGACAGCAGCCATGCCATCGGCGGCCAGGTAACGTTCCGTCGCCAGGACCGCGGCGACTTCCTGCGCCTGGTATTTCACCGTATCAACCGGCAGCACCATTTGTTTGTCGCTCATCAGCGTCGGCATCCAGGCAAGATTGTACTTGTCCAAATCTTTGCCGGTGATGACGGCGAGCACGCCGGGGATTTTCAAAGCTTTTTCGGGATTGATGCTCTTGATGCGCGCATGAGCGTACGGGCTGCGGACGATATCGAGATAGAGCATATCGGGCAACTTAATGTCGTCGATGTAATTGCCTTTGCCCTGCAAAAAGCGCGGGTCTTCTTTGCGCTTGAGGGAATGACCCATTCCGTGTATTTCAGCCATGATCGTTTGCTCCGTTCATATTAATAAGAATTCTCAATTGACCATTCTCAATTGACCGTTGATCATTGACCATTAACAATTGTCAATTGAGAATTGTTAATTGCCAATTGTCAATTTAAAATTGCTAGCGCGATTCAGCACTACCTATCTGTCATTCCGAAAGAATCTTTTTTAACAGTAAGCACAGTGCTCGTTTGAAAAAGATCCCGAACTGTCGGGATGACATGTTACTGCGAGGTAGCTCGCATCTTTTCCCCAGCGTATTGCACCGCCTTCACAATGTTGACATAGCCCGTGCAACGGCAAAGATTGCCGGAAATCGCCCAGCGAATTTCATCTTCGCTGGGGTTGGGGTTTTTCTCGAGTAGAGCACGAGCCGTTAACATCATCCCTGGTGTGCAAAAGCCGCATTGCAAGCCATGCTTTTCCCAAAAACCTTCTTGCACCGGATGCAGCTTGCCATTTTGCGCCAAGCCTTCGACGGTCATGACTTCACCGCCATCGGCTTGCACTGCCAGGACGGTACACGATTTCACCGGCCTGCCGTTGAGCAACACCGTACAGGCGCCGCAGTTGGTGGTATCGCAACCGATGTGCGTGCCGGTAAGTCCCAACGTTTCACGGACGAAATGCACGAGTAACAGACGAGGCTCAACAGTCGCCTCGCGCATGGCGCCGTTGACTTTGACTTTGATAGGTAAGCTCATATTCGTCTCCGAAGCTGTTTTTCTTTAGGCGTCATCCAATAATTACCTCCTGTGTCATTCAGGAATATTTTTTAAGGATCGAGTCGGGCGTCAATCTCAACGCCGTGCACGATTCTTAAAAAGATTCTTCCAGAATGACATTCCGGGGAGAACAGGAAGCAATTTTTAGGCCTCACTTAACAAGATCATTTTGCATTTGTTCTCCCCGTCTCCCCGTCTCCCCGTCTCCCCGTCTCCCCATCACCCCGTCTCCCCATCACCCCGTCTCCCCGTCACCCCTGCGCCCTTTCCACCGCCTTCTCGAGGGCACGATAGGTCAGCACGCGCACCATCGCGCGTTTGTATTCTTCCGAGCCGCGCAGATCCGAGGCTGGTTCTGCTGCCGTGGCCGCGAGCTCGCCGGCTTGTTTCAGCGTGGCCTCATCGGTTTTTTTGCCAACCAGGAAAGCTTCGGCCTGCTTGGCTTTGATCGCCGTCAGCCCAACGTTGGTGAGGCCGATGCCGGCTTCTTTGACGTTCCCTTTATTATCCAACGTCACTTGCGCCGCCACGCCGGCAATGGCGAAGTCGCCGACTTTCCGTTCGAGTTTCATGTAAGCGCCGCCGCTGCGGGGCTTGGGCATGGGCACGCGAATTTCGGTGAGGATTTCGTCGGGTTGCAGCGCGGTTTGAAAGGCGTCGATGAAAAAAGACGCAATCGGGATCGTGCGCGCGCCGTTTGCGCCGGTGGCGATAATCTCGGCGCCCACGGCGAGCATGGTGGCGGGATGATCGTTGGCCGGATCGCCGTGCGCGAGATTGCCGCCGACCGTTGCCATATTGCGCACCAGAGGGTCTGCGATGACCCTCGCGGTGTCGGCGAGTATAGGATATTTGGATCGGATCAGGCCGGATTCATCCAATGCCGATTCGCGCGCGAGCGCGCCGATGCATAAATAGCCGCCGGCTTCTTTGATGTAATCGATTCCGGAAATGCGGTTGATGTCGATGAGTATCTCCGGAGCCGCCAACCGGAGTTTCATCGCCGGCAGCAGGCTGTGCCCGCCTGCCAGCAATTTCGCATGGGCACCATGGCGTTGAAGCAAGGTAATAGCTTCAGGGATGGTTTTGGGTGCAACGTAATTGAAGCTTGCAGGGATCATGTGCTCTCCTCCTTAGGCCATGTGTAACAAAAGTCAGAAAAACATTCTGGAAGTTTGCTTGTCATTCTTTCGAACACGGATCGCACGGATTAGACGGATTGACACGGATAAAGTAAAAATCTTCTCACGCTTTACGTTTTACGCTTTACGTGTCACTTCGCCCTTTGTATCGCCGCCATCAAAGCCCGCTTCGCCATCACCGTGCACAAATGCGCGCGATATTCTGCCGAGGCAATCAGGTCGCTGAGCAAATCATCAGGCTCGGACACATTTGCGGTCGCGGCGGCGATAGCGTCTTCATCCAACATTTGACTCAGCAAGGCTTTCTCCACCATCGTGGCGCGAAATGCCGAAGCCGCTGCGCCCGTGACCGCAATGCGCGCCTCTTTGCATTTTCCCTTGCTGTCAATCGTCACCATCGCAGCCACGCCGACAATGGCGAAACGCGAAGCCGGATGCGGAAATTTCGCATACGCCGCGCCCACGCCTTTGCCGAGCACCGGAAAACTGACTTTGGTGATGATCTCTTTCGGCGAAAGCGCGGTTTCAAACAGGCCCTTGAAAAATTTGTCCGCCGGAATCACCCGCTTTTTCGATTTGCCGGTCACTTCAATCTCCGCGCCCAATGCCAATAGTATGGCCGGATAGTCTGCGGCAGGATCGGCGTGCGCCAAGCTCCCGCCAATAGTGCCATAATTTCGCACTTGTGGATCGCCAATACCGCTGGCTGCTTCGGCCAGTACCGGGCAATGCGATTTGACCACGTCCGAATATTCCACTATCCGATGCGTCGCCAAAGCGCCGAGGTGAATCTTGTTTCCAGTTTTTGTGATTTTGGACAATGCCCCGATGCCGGTGATATCGATCAAAGTTCCCGGCGAATTCAAACGCAGCTTCATGGCCGGAATCAAGCTATGCCCGCCGGCCAGCAACTTCGCCTTGCTACCGGGCTTGGCCAGCCAATTCAAAGCATCTTTCACCGACTTCGCTCGCACATATTCAAAGGTATTAGGGAACATTTTTTGTCTCCTTGAATTCTGAACAAAACTTGGGAAGTCTTGTGTGAGACGTGAGAGGTGAGACGGATTACGCCTTGCGTTTCACGTCTCACCTCTCACGCTTCACGTCTCACGCATTATGTTTTACGCATTACTCGCCACACCTTTTCCGAAGTCAACGGCATATCGAGGTGTTTGATCCCAAACGGCGACAGCGCATCCACTACGGCATTAACGACTGCCGGCGTTGAGGCGATGGTGCCGGCTTCACCTACGCCTTTGACCCCCAGTGGATTGACCGGCGAGGGCGTCTCGGTGCGCGCCAGCTCCAACATGGGGAAGAAGTCGGCTTTGGGAATCGCGTAGTCCATCAACGATCCGGTGACCAATTGGCCGTTATCGTCATAAACCGCGCCTTCCCACAACGCTTGCCCGATGCCTTGCACCACACCGCCGTGCACTTGGCCATCTACGATCATCGGATTGATCACGCGGCCTACATCATCGACCGCGATGTAACGTAAAATCTTCGTCGCGCCCGTATCTTTATCCAATTCGACGACGCAAACGTGCGTGCCAAAAGGATACGTGCAATTCGGCGGATCGTAGTAAGTGATGTCGTCGAGGAAAGGCTCCATGCCTTGAGGTAGATTGTAGGCCAACGCCGCCGCGCCGGCAATTTCCTGAATCGTTTTGGCTTTGCTGGGAGAACCTTTGACATAAACTTTGCCGTCTTCATAGACCATGTCCTCGGGCGCGGCTTCCAACAAGTGCGCGGCGAGCTTGGCAGCCTTTTCTTTGATCTTCTTCACGCTATTATAGACCGCCACACCGCCCACCGCTGCGCTGCGGCTCGCATACGTGCCGTACCCGAACGGGGTGCCGAGCGTATCGCCCAGTTGCACGATCACGTCATCGATGGGAACTCCCAATTCTTCGGCAACAATCTGCGCGACCGTGGTTTCGTGGCCCTGTCCATGCGATTGCGTGCCGATCGTCACCACCACCTTGCCGGTGAGATGCACGCGCACGTTGGCGCTTTCCCACATCGCCGCACCCCAACCTTGTCCGGTTAGCCCAATCCATGAAGAAGGAGCAGCGCCGCAAATTTCAATATAAGATGACAGGCCCAGGCCGAGATAACGGCCTTGCTTGCGCGCTTCTGCTTGCTCATGGCGGAAGTTTTTGTAGTTCACGATTTCAAGCGCCTTGTTCAGCGTCTTCTCGTAATCGCCGTTGTCATATTTCAGTCCGGCAAGAATGCCGACGGGATCATATGGAAAATCTTGCGGCTGAATGAAATTCTTGCGCCGCAGTTCCGCCGGATCCATGTTCAATTCACGCGCCACCAAATCCATCGCGCGCTCGACCACGTAAGTCGCTTCGGGCCGGCCCGCGCCGCGATAAGCATCCACCATGCCGGTGTTGGTATAAACGCCCAACACGTTACAGTAAATATTCGGAATTTTATACGCACCGGAAAGCAGGCGGCCGTACAACGTCGTCGGAACGCCGGGCGCAATCGTCGAGAGAATGCCGCCGAGGTTCGCATAGGTTTTCACTTTCAACGCGGTAACCTTGCCGTCACGTCTGGCGCCAACTTCGATATCGGTGATGTGGTCGCGGCCATGCGTGGTGGCGACGTAATTCTCCTGCCGCGTTTCCATCCATTTGACCGGACGGCCGATCCGCTTCGCCAGCGCGGCCATCAAGCAATATTCCGGATACAAGAAAATCTTGGTGCCAAAGCCGCCGCCCACTTGCGGCGCGATCACACGCATCTTGGTCTCCGGGATGCTGAAGACGAAGGCGGTCATGAGCAAACGCATAATGTGCGGATCTTGGGAGGTCATCCACACGGTAAATTCCTCGGAGGCTGGATTATATTGCGCGATACAACCGCGCGTCTCCATCGGCGTGGGCAGCAAGCGCTGGTTGATCAGCCGTTGCTGGATCACGACCTCGGCATCGCGCAGAGCTTGATCAGTTGATTCACGATTGCCACAAGACCAATCCATGCAAATATTGTTGGCCGCGTTCTCATGCAATTGCGGCGCCCCGGCTTGCGTGGCTTTCTCCGCATCGACCACCGTTTTCAGCGGTTCGCATTTCACCTCGATCAGCGCCAGCGCATCTTCGGCAACGTAACGATCTTCAGCCACCACCACGGCAATGCCCGCGCCGGTGAAAGTCACGCGATCGCTTTCCAAAACGCGCGGCGTATTGACGTAATTGGGAATTCGCCCCGCCTCGGCCTGCCACGCACAGGGCAAGGCCGGCAAATCTTTGAAATCCTGCCCGGTAAACACGGCAATGACGCCGGGATGCTTCGCGGCTTTGGCGGTATTGATGCTTTTGATTTTTGCATGCGCATACTGGCTGCGCAGGATCGCCGCGTGCAACATGCCGGGAAGCTGAATGTCTTCGAGATACTTGGCCTCCCCCGTAATCAGGCGCGGATCTTCACGGCGTTTGATGGCAGAACCGAATACTCTGTTCGACATGGCTCACCTCCCCATCCTTTCCGCCGCATATTGCACCGCGGAAACAATGTTCTGATAGCCCGTACAGCGGCACAAGTTGCCTTCCAAGCCACGGCGAATCTCAATCTCGCTCGGATGGGAATTGTGCTGCAGCAGATCATAAGCGGCCATGATCATGCCCGGCGTGCAAAAGCCGCATTGCAAGCCATGTTTTTCCCAAAAACCTTGTTGCAGCGGATGCAGCTCGCCGTTCTTCGCCAGGCCTTCGATGGTCGTCACTTCACGGCCCTCCGCTTGCACCGCAAACATCGTGCATGATTTGGTCGAGATGCCATTCACCAAAACCGTGCAGGCGCCGCACTGGCTGGTGTCGCAGGCGAGGTTGGTGCCCGTCAGCCGCAGCGTCTCGCGCAGAAAATGCGCCAGCAACATGCGCGGCTCCACTTGGGCCTGCTGCTTGACACCATTTACCGTCATTTGGATTTTGTGGGTCATACTTGTCTCCCGAAATTCATAGTCCGTCACGAATGTGTCTTACGTAATCCGTAAGGCGTAATGCGATAGAGAGCTTTTGCTTTTTTTTGCCAAAGAAAAAGAGATAGAGGTGTCATTCAGGAGGAATCTTGTGAAGCACAGTCACTGAGCTCGATTTTCACAAAATTTTTTCTGAATGAAAAAGACGGTGGGTCTGCGTTATCGGGCAGGGAAACTAGATTCTCGAGTTTCATCGCGAATTTCCTACGAAAATAATGTCGTAGCCATCGCTTGGAGGGATTGAAAAATGAGACGGGATAGCGCCTAAAGCCGCTACTCAAAATAAATCGCGCTAAAAAAATCTATACCGAGTAAGGGTTTGTTTGTAACGCCCCCAATTTTGTCATTCCGGAGGAATCAGATTGTGTGAAAACGTCATTGCGAGCGCAGCGAAGCAATCCCAGCGCGTGCACGTATTGGATTTAGAGATTGCTTCGCTGCGCTCGCAATGACAAATTCGAGCGTTTTCACACAGTCTGAATCTATTTAAGCATGGAGTAAGCTTTCCATTTTTGAAGCTTTGCCCGATACTGAAAAAGATTCAGACTGTGTGAAAACGTCATTGCGAGCGCAGCGAAGCAATCCCGGCGCGTGCACGTATTGGAGTTGGAGATTGCTTCGCTGCGCTCACAATGACAAATTCGAGCGTTTTTACACAATCTGATTCTTTCAGAATGACATCTTCGATGAAGTGTTACAAATCAACCCGTCATCGGTATATTGTCAACAGAATAATCGAATTCGAGAGAAAGTCAAGGGCAATCTTTATTCAGAAACCACGTGCAGCAAAGAAAAAACCTCATGCGGCTGCAATTTCCGGCGGCCGTTCAAAAAATCCAACTCAATGAGAAAAGCCAGCCCCGCCACTTTGCCGCCTAATTTTTCCACCAAGCGCGCCGCCGCCGCCGCGGTGCCGCCGGTGGCCAGCAGATCGTCGACGATGGCGACTTTTTCATCTTTTGTAATCGCATCGACGTGCATTTCGAGCGCGTCTGTGCCATACTCAAGCTGATACTCTTCGCGCACGGCAGCGGCAGGCAGTTTTTTCAGCTTGCGCGCCGGCACGAACCCCGCCTGCAAATTTAAAGCGACCGGCGCGCCGAAAATGAACCCGCGCGCTTCAATGCCCACGACTTTAACAATCCCTTTGCCGGAAAAATAATCCGTCAACTGCTGCACTGCTTCGCGAAAGGGCGCCGGTTCTTTGAGCAGCGTGGTAATGTCTTTGAAGCCGATGCCTGGCTTCGGAAAATCTTGAATCGTGCGAATGTAGTTTTCCAGGTTCATTTTCGTGCTCAAGGTTGTATTCAGCGTAGGCTCAAGGCTATCGGAGTTCGCCCGCAAAGTAACTGCCCGGTCAAGCCACAATTTCAAAACTGCGGAACTTATTCGTGTACGATTGCCACTCGGTTTGCACTTCTTTCACGGCGGCGAAGCGCGAGCCTTTTGCTATTTCTTTGACGAACAGGCGCAACGTTTCTTCCTCGCCTTCTGCCACAATTTCAACGCGGCCATCTTCCAAATTTTTGACCCAGCCGCTCAGATCAGATCGCTGCGCCGAGTGGTACACGAAATAGCGAAAGCCGACGCCTTGCACCCTCCCCTTCACCAAAAGATGAACGCCTTTTTTCATGGTCACACGTCCGCGTTGAACAAACAGGAGTGCAATGCTTCAGCATTGCACTGCGAAACTGAAGTTTCGCACTCCGGTAGCTTTATGCTTCAGCATGGCGCTGCGAAACTGAAGTTTCACACTCCGGCAGCTTTGTGCTTCCGCATTGCACTGCGAAACTGAAGTTTCGCACTCCGGCAGCTTTACGGATACAGCCGGTGCATCAATCTCGCAAACGGAATGGTTTCGCGCACGTGAGGCAAGCCGCAAATCCAGCCCACGGTGCGCTCGACACCGAGGCCGAAGCCGGCATGCGGCACCGAGCCGTAACGGCGAATATCCAAATACCATTTGAATGCTTCCAGCGGCAAACCGTGTTGCAGAACTTTCTTTTCGAGAACCTCGAGATCATCTTCGCGCTGGCCGCCACCGATAATTTCGCCGACGCCTTCGGGCGCGAGCACATCCACCGCCAGGGCTTTGTCCGGATGCTCGGGGTCGTTCTTCATATAAAACGCCTTCACCGCCGCGGGATAGCGATGCACCATAATCGGCTGTTCGAATTTCGAAGTCAAAAAAGTTTCATCGGCGCCGCCAAGATCATTGCCCGGTTCAAACGCCGGAGCTTCGCGCTCTTTGGCGAAGGCCACGGCTTCGGGGGTGAGCAGCATCTGTGCAGCTTCGTCGTAGCTCAAGCGCGGAAACGGGCGCGTGACCTTTTGCAACATGGTGGTATCACGCTCCAGCACTTTTAATTCTTCTTTACGATCTTCCAGCACGCGCTGCACGACGTATTCGACAAAGTGCTCGGCGAGCTTCATGTTCTCTTCGAGATCGGCATATGCGACTTCCGGCTCGACCATCCAAAACTCGGTGAGATGCCGCCGGGTTTTGGATTTTTCCGCGCGAAACGTGGGGCCGAAGCAATACACTTTGCCGAAAGCCATGGCCCCGGCTTCCATATAAAGCTGGCCGCTTTGCGTGAGATAGGCCTTCTCACCGAAATAATCGGTTTCAAAAAGTGTGGTGGTGCCTTCGCAAGCAGCCGGCGTGAAAATGGGCGCATCGAGCAGCACGAATCCCTGGCCGTCGAAAAAATCGCGAATGCTATTAATCACGGCGTGGCGCACGCGCAAAGCCGCGTGCTGCTTGGAGGAACGCAGCCAGAGATGGCGATGATCCATCAAAAACGTTTCGCCGTGTTCTTTGGGAGTGATGGGATAATCTTTCGCCACGTGCACGATTTCGATATTTTTCACCGTCAGCTCGTAGCCGCCGCGCGCGCGCTTATCTTCACGCACCGTGCCGGTGACGGCAAATGACGATTCTTGCGTCAGTTGTTCGCAACGCGCGAAAATTTCTTCGCCCACGTCTTTCAACGACACCACGCATTGAATAATGCCGGTGCCGTCGCGCAACAACAGAAACCAAAGCTTGCCGCTGTGGCGGGCATTGTAAAGCCAGCCGTAAAGGGTGACTTCTTTGCCGGCATGCGGGCCGACGGTGGCAACATAAATTTTTTCACGATTGATCAAAGCAGGGATCACTTGCAGCTCCATTGAATATGAATCGAATTAAAGACTAAAGCAGTTTGCGAAATTCCTCGAGCGTCAATCCCGTAAAGATTCTGCAATGGCAGCGAGATATTCTTGAATAGCGTCTCGAATGTTCTCAACGGCTTCTTCTTCGGTATCTCCTTGCGACCAGCAGCAGGGTAATGCCGGGCAAGATACACTGTAACCTTCTTCAGAGCGCGTCAAAGCCACTTTATATTTCATGGTTTCATCTCCAAAACTGAATGATGCTGAATGATTTGAGCAAAACCATTGCGTGTTACTCGAATTTCTCCATCTTCGCCTCGCGCATCATAAGATCATTAACCGCGGCGCGCGGGTTTTTATCTTCAAACAGAACTTGATAGACTTCCTGCGTAATCGGCATTTCCAAATGATGTTTTTGCGCCAAAGCCTGCGCCGCTTTCGTCGTGCGCACGCCCTCTGCCACCATATTCATCTGGCTCAAAATCTCTTGCAGCTTTTTGCCCTGTCCCAATTGCTGCCCGACGAAACGGTTGCGGCTTTTTTTGCTCATGCACGTCAACACCAAATCGCCCATGCCGGAAAGGCCGGCGAAGGTCATGGCTTCGGCGCCGAGGCGCACGCCCAAGCGCGTCATTTCCACCAAGCCGCGGTTGATCAAAGCGGCGAGCGTGTTGTCGCCGAAACCGGCGCCGCCGGCAATGCCGGCTGCGAGTGCGATAACATTCTTCAACGCGCCACCCAATTCCACACCGGCAATATCGTGATGACGATATACGCGAAAATACGGCGAGAGCAACAAATTCTGCACACGCTGCGCTATTTCCAAATCCTCGCATGCGGCAACGATGGCGGTTGGAATGTGTTGCGCGACTTCGATTGCCATGCTCGGGCCGGAAAGCGCGACGACCGGCGCCGTGCTGTTCAACGCCGTCGCGATCACCTGGCTCATGCGCAAGTCGGTATCCGGTTCGATGCCCTTGACCGCGCTGATCAGCACACATTGCGGCAGAAGCTCGCGCACCTCCGGCAAAATCGGGCGCAACGCATGCGAGGGCGCGGCGATCAATAAATATTCCGCGCCAACCGCGGTTTCTTGCAGGTTATCAGAGAACGTTAAATTTTCCGGCAAAACGACGCCGGGCAAATAGCTTTCATTGCGGCGCGTGGCTCGCAGCGCTTGCACCAACTCTGCACGCCGCGCCCACAGAGTGACCTCATGGCTGTTTTCACTCAACACTTTCGCCAGCGCTGTGCCCCAGCTTCCCGCTCCGATGACGCCGACACAAGCCACGCTCACTCCGGATTAAAAATCAAGCCCGGCCAACTTCGCCGATGAGCCAGAACGGCTCATTCATTGCGCGCAAGCGTGCTTGCACGAGGTCCATGGCAGGCGGCGCCGCCACGATCACCAGGCCAATGCCGAGATTGAATACCGTCTGCATTTCGGACTTTTCAATTTTGCCGTGATGGCGGATGAGCTTGAACAGCGGCGGCAACTTCCAGGCTTGCCAATCGAGGTGCAAGGTCAAACCTTCCGGCAACAAGCGGCGTGTATTGTTCACAATCCCGCCGCCGGTAATGTGGGAAAATCCCGCAACGCCTTCGAGATCGCGCAGGCCGCGAATAATGTTTTGATAGCTGCGATGCGGGCGCAGCAACGCTTCGCCAAGCGTTTCGCTCAAATCGGGATGGTAGCTTTCCAGCGCCAGGGCTACATTCTCGGCGATCACTTTTCGCACCAAAGAATAGCCGTTGGTGTGCAAGCCCGAAGAAGCAACGCCGATCAAAACTTCGCCGCCGCGAATGGCGTGGCCGTCGATGATTTTGTCTTTCTCCACCACGCCCACCATCGTGCCCGCGAGATCGAAATCATGGGCTTGATAAAGATCGGGCATCTCCGCGGTTTCACCGCCAATCAAAGCGCAGCCGGCTTCTGCACAAGCCTGCGACATGCCTTCAATCAGCTCGGTCAAGGCTTCGGAATTCAACTTGCCGAAAGCGAGATAGTCGAGAAAGAACAAGGGCTCCGCGCCGCCCACCATGATGTCATTGAGGCAATGATGAACGAGATCGAATCCCAAACCGCGATAACGCTTCAACCGAATGGCGATTTTGATTTTCGTGCCCACGCCGTCCATGCTGGAAACCAGCACCGGCTCACGAAAGTTTTGCTGCGGAAATTGGAAGAAGCCGCCAAACAGACCCGGCCCGCGCAACACTTGTGCATTGTGCGTGCGCTTGGCCAGCTCGGCAATATTTTTTTGGGCATGATCACTGGCTTCGAGATCCACGCCGGCTGTTTTGTAATTCACGAAAAAGATCCTCGCTAAACTTGCGCGCCTGCTTTGATTTTTTCCAGGTACAATTTCCGCGCCTGCTCGAAAAAAGCCAGATGCGCCGGAAATTTATAATCCGGATATGTCCAGGGGTAGGTTTGAAACTTTCCGTCTTTCACATAAAGCTGCATGTCGGCATACACGCCGCGCCCCAAATAAATTCGGTGCGCGAAATTCTTGGCCGTCGCCAAAACCAGTTTGGGCGCGTCCAAATAGCCGGGGTCGAGATTGATCGTGCGCTTGCCGTTGCGCGCATGTTTCTCTTCCACCGCCATCGCGCGCAATTTCCAGCCGGGCAATTCCGCCGGATCGATCAAACGATCCAATACCCAAAAAGCCTTGCGCAGTTTCGTGCCCATTTCTTCGGCGTAATAATCACTGAAAGAAAAATCGAAAAACGCGCCGGGCAGTAAAGGCTCCCCGAAGCTTGCGCGAATCAATTCTTGTGCACGCGCATCGTCAAACGGAGAGGCATACAACCCCGCCACAAACAGCGCCACTGCTGACGGCGGTTTGATCGCACTCATGCGAATGCCAACACCAAAAACAAGCTCAACACCACAATAAAGTGCATGAGATAGGCCGGATAAACGGAATCGGCTTTTTTTACCAGCCAGCCGGCGGCGAGCGCCCAAATCAACGCCAGCACCCCGCCCGCAGCCTGCATGGGAAAACCCACGCGATAGTGCATCATGGCGAAAATCAGAGCTTGGGCTGCTATTGCAATGCCAACGCCCAAGCTTTGCCGGGCATAAGCCATGAACAAACTGCGAAAAATCGTTTCTTCCATCAAAGCGCTAAAGAGGGCATAACCGATGGCCATCAACACGATGACATCCGCCGGCCAGGCGCGCGGCGTGGGGTTGTTGCCTAACAATTCCGGACGTTGGAAATAGACCGTCAAAATCAAAATTGCCGTGGCCGCCGCCAAAACCAGCGCCGGCTTCCCGAACCGGCGTGTCGCACCCGCGCCGAAATAAAGCGACTTCCACTCTCTTCCGCTCAACGAGAACATGCCCAGCAGGCCGGTGAGCACGAAAATATTCGAATATGGATAAGCAATGCCGAACGTATTGATGGCAAAGGTCAGCGCCAGAAACGCCAACACCGTGCGGGCGAAAGCAAAAACCGGGCGCAATCCCGGCAAGGCGAAACCGATCACATTCAAACCGCCCAAAGCCAAAATTGCCCACAGCGGCTCGCCGAAAATAAAATAAACTGCCGTCGCGGCCAACGGCACTCCGGCTGCGGCCAATGTGCCGGGCAGGCCAGGCTGGAAAGCATGCGACCGCACCTCATCGCTTCCAGGTTCGGCGCCGTTATCGAGAACAACCGGGGCTGATTCCGCAACCGCCGGCGCGGCGTTTCCTTCAAAAGATGGCATCAATGCTTGATTAAATTTATACGAGGCGCGTTTTCGCAGTCACACAAAGTTGAAAAATATCGAAACAGCCTTTGAATAGCAAGGGGAAAAATGCCCGGATGAGCTTTAGTTGCTGAGGTAGTGCAAGTATCTTGTTTGCAGCCGGCAAAACTGCGCTAGGATCGCTTTCACCAGCATGCCGAACGCATTTATCGCGCTACCATTGAAACCAGCAGGGCAAGCTCGAAGTCACGCCTTCGATCGTGGAAATGAGCGGGTGGGTATTTCTCGTTGTGGGAAGTTTGGCGATGATCATCGCCTTGCTCACGGTAAGCGCACAGGCTTTCAAGGCAGCGTTGACAAATCCGGTGGAGGCTTTGCATGATGAGTGATTACTCATCATACGAAAGCGGCTTATTTTTTGATATATTTCCAATTTCTCACCTTGCTCTCCGACATCCATGCAATCGCCGTTGCCAATCTTTTCTGGCGGGTCTCCAAGGCCGCGGTGGCTTCCGGCCAATGGCTGCTCTATCGCTATCATCCCGAACGTGCGAGCCGCGGCAAAAATCCGCTGCAACTCGATTCCTCCGCGCCCAAGTTGGCTTTGGAAAAATACATGTACATGGAGAATTGTTTCAAGATGCTCACCACGAGCAAGCCCGAAGACGCGAAACGTTTTTTGCAGGAGGCCAAACAGGAAGTGAGTACGAGGTGGAGCATGTACGAGCACATGGCCGCGAGGGGCGTAGAGAAGCGAGGATAGAAGTGAAGTGATCGATCTCGAGCGGCACTCCGGTTTGTAATTCCGAGCAGCGACAATAGCCACAACGATGGCGAGCTTCTTGCGCCAACTGCCGCTTGATGCGAATAGAGATGGGGGTTTTGCTCACGCCTCGGATCCCGCAAGCTTAGGAAGGTAAGGCCAGCCCTCGCCATTTTAATAAGGCATACCCGCGTGATTTGCGCAGCATCAACCGTTCGGCCTCGGAGATTAAAATTTCTAACGCGTCCTGTTCGCGCGCAGTTGTTTGGCCGGCTTGATTTTTTCGAAGCAGCGCGCTGAGTCTGCGTCGTTGTGAAGGAGGAAATGTACTATGAGCCACTTCCGATAATTGTTCATTATCGAGAGATTCGAGTGCGGTTAGTTCTGTGACGATTTCCGGTGGAAGCCCATCCAAAGTGGGCAAAGACGATTTGAGCACAGTAACTAAAATTTCTTCGAGCGGACGTTTGACAACTCTGGCCGTTCGGCGCGCCGATTTATAGATGGATTCGGGCAATTGCAAAGTTACAGCTTGTAATGACATAAACATTCACCTGCTTTCAAAAGTTTATCCGCAAGAAAATAGCCAATAAATTTTCACCCTGCAAGCTGTTTTTGGAGCGGCGCGGTCGCACGAAGTTTGCGGCTGGCGGCAAGCCCGCGGGCAAGAAAGACCTCGGCTCGATTGCGATGACGTATGGCAATGTTTATGTCGCGCGCGTGACCATGGGCGCGAAGGGCAGTTTCGTGGTCGGTTTCCACCCAAATAGCACAGGTCTTCTCGGAACTCTGGCTGGAACACAGCATCTCATGGGCTTCGCCTAGTTCTACTTAGGCAGATTAGATTCTTTGTTCTTTGACAGGAATTTATTATAATTGGGTATGATCCACAGGCGACGAAAAAAATCCTAGCCGCTCCCACCCTAAACCAGGAGAGACACAAGCCAAGAGGTATTGCAAGGCTCTTTGGAGAACCTTGCCCAGAATTTTATTGCCTTCCATCGTCGTTATCATTCCCAGTTTATATAAAATAAAAAAGCCGTCTGATTTTTTTCAGACGGCTTTTTTGATAGTTCACTTAATGCTGCTAAAACTTGTGCGTCAGGGTTAAATTGTAAATCCTGCCCAACTGGCTGAAATGAAAACCGTTATACGTCGTGATATCGTAACGTCCGTTAAACGTAATGAGGTTCGTTTGACGTTGTGTTTTAGCAGGATCGCTGAGAATCGCCGCGCCGTCAGCATTGAGCGCCTCATATTTCCATTCTGGTATGACATCGAAAAGGTTATTCACATTTGCGGCAAGGCTGACATTGCTAAAGAGATCGAACGTCACCGCCAAATCTGTAACAACCTTCGGATCGAACACGGTCCTCAGATTTTGGTCCAAACCCTCTTGTCTGAATTCCGTTTTGCCAAAATAGGTATTGTTGAGCGACACGTTCAACCTTCTCATGTCATAAGTTGCGCCAACAACAAATTTCTGTTTGGGTCTGGACGTAAAGAACAGGGCTTCCTGTTCAGCATCGATCACATTCGTTCCGTTCACTTGCAGGATGGCGCCCTCTCTTTCATTTTTGAGGTTGATATTTCCCGACACCGAAAGCTCTAATGCGCCAGAACCGAGCTTGATGTTCTTGTAGTCGAGAACCAAGTCAAGACCGGAGGTTTTGGTGTCAATCGAATTCGTAAAGAATTCAACCTCACCGCTCGTACCGAATCGAACTCCATTACTAATGACAATTCTATCAGAAATAGAAATGTCGTAATAGTCGAGCGTGAGATTGATATCCGGCGTGACATTCGCACCGATGCCAAAAGTAAGGTTCTTTGATTCTTCGGGATCTAGCGGCTTAACTCCCAACACTCTGGCCTGCGGCGAAACATTGTTGGTTAAGCCAACCGATTGAATACCCTGCCCCGGGACAAAACTGTATTGCACTCGTTGGGTGTAGATCTGATGCAAGGTCGGGGCCTTGAATCCGGTCGAATAGGAACCCCTGAGCGTAAATTTGTCATCAGGAGTCTTGAGCCGCGAGCTGATCTTATACACGAAGGCATTGCCAAAATCGCTATAATACTCATTGCGGATCGTGGCAGAGATTAGAAAGCTTTTGGTGACATCATATCCTGCGTCAAAATAGCCGCCAAAATTAAAACGATTGAAGATGCCGGAGTCCTCGGGTCTATTCCCGGCAAACGAATCCGCTCCAATGCCGTCCCAGGAGGCTTTATCACCGGGGGTAACTTCAAACGTTTCACTTCTAAACTCCGTCCCAAAACCAATGCTCAGTTGATCGGTGACTGGTCTGGAAACGTCGATATTCCCAACGTTGTGTGAGAATTTTGTGCCGCCCGGTTTGAAACTGAGTGGGCTGTTTTCTTGATAAATATGCGCGCCGTTGGCGTCCACAAAATCCGAGCGATTGTGGGAATTGAACACAGTATAATCCTGGCTGTTAAATCCTAGGGTATAGCTGACGTCATACTTCCAATCATTTCTCTTTGAACGGAGCCCGAACGTCGCGTTGTAATCAATCAGGTCGCCGTCAAAGGTTGGAACATAACCTTTGTAGGAGGCCGGCGTTCCATCGCCAAAGAAATCATCTAGGTATGGAAAAGCGGCCAGCGTTCTCCAGTATGGCGTTCGATAATTGGCAAATGAGTTCACTTTCTTGTAGAAGTAAGCTCCATTCGCATAAAATTCCGTATTATCGGAAATGTTAACGCCGCTGTTGATCAGGAATTTTGTGGCTGAGGTTGCCGGCGAGGAATTTCTATTTCCGGCAAATTTATCAGACGCTAAAAAATTATTTACTGAAACTAACCCTGCCGCGTTCGCTGCAGTTATACTTGCTGGAGTGGCTCCAGGTATATAATCAGGGTGTCCAGGATCATAATATTCCGAATGAAGCGGATCCAAATAAACAAAATCCGCGTATTCCCCATCACCACTAACAATTCCTGAACGTCTGGCTTCATTGACTCTTGAAAAATCAATCGTGTAGTTCACAAAGCCCTTATCTTCGAAAATAGAACTGCCGTTATTCAAGGAGACGCCAATTCTCTCGCCGTCGCCCTCGTTCGTTATACCGGAATTGACCGTGTAGTATCCGCCTTCGGTGTCATCTTTTAACACGATGTTGACCACACCGGCAATCGCGTCTGATCCGTATTGGGCGGAGGCGCCGTCGCGCAAAATCTCTACACGCTCAATCGCATCTATTGGAATCGCGGAGATATCAACGGCGGATTCACCACGGCTGGGAGAGACTTGTGTATACACCAATGAGCTGAGATTCTTGCGTTTGCCATTAATGAGAATGAGCGTTCGACTCACGCCCATATTCCTGATTTCCCACGGGTCTAGCAATGCCGTAGCATCATTAACCGGAGTTTGGACCGTGTTGAATGAAGGCACACGATATTGCAGCATTTTATCAAAAGAGTTCTGCCCGGTGCGGGATATTTCTCGAAATGGCAGGATATCAATTGGCAAGGGAGAATCGGTAACGGTTCTGGCATAGGCCCTGGTCCCAACGACAACAATAGCTTCTTTACTTTCCAAATCCTGCGACTTCAGCTCAATGTTCAGTTGCAGCTCTTGAGTTTCTTTCAACGAAACCGACTCAGTTCTTCTAGCATAACCCAGCAAAGAAAAAATAACTTCGTATGTTCCGGCATCCAACTTGATCGTATACTTGCCGTTCACATCCGTTACAGTTCCTCTCGTCGTCCCCTTCACCAAAACATTTACACCGACAAGCGTCGTCCCTTCGCTGCTCACGGTGCCAGTCACGGCTTGAGACATGACGCCAACTGGAATCAAGAGCGCGAAAAGGATCCATAAACTGATCGCACGTTGCTTACTCATAACTTCCTCCTCCGAACGGTTTGTGAATAACTACGGGGTTGATTGTGGGTAACGGAATCAGGATGAGACTATTAAAAGGATAACACGGAAAAGCATCTTTGTCAAGTATTTTCTTGAACTTTTTGTAACATTTTCTTGAACCTCAATCCCACGAATTCTGTCTGCATCAAATCACCCCATTGTGTTGTCAACAAGTGTCTGATCTCCCACTCATGGCCGATGCCCCTCCGGCAAAATCAACTCATTGGCTTTGCTCTCGGCGACTTCAGGCGCGGTGCCGGAATCCCAAGCCGGCGGCGGCACTTTGCCGTTGTGATACAACGACTCCATTGGTTGCCAGACGTTGTCCACGCGATCCGTAAACAAATCGCCGATCAACAAGTCGGTAACCGTGCCTCTCAGGTGAGGATAGGCATGAACGAACTGGCCGAAACTGAAGCCATCGTAATATTCGCACACCAGACGGCGCATGCGATCGATGCCTTGATTGAAAACCGGTCCCCACTTTCCGAGTTGCGCAGCAGACAAGTCTCTGGCCTCGAATCCTTCCACAATTGCATCCGCAGCCATTTCTCCGGATTTCAAAGCGAGCAACACGCCCGAGGAATACAGCGGATCGAGAAAGCCGAAAGCATCGCCGATTAAAACCCAGCCCTCGCCCGCGACTTGCGTGCCGCGATAGGAATAATCTTTGGTAGCGAAATAGCCGGTCATGCGTTGGCCGGAGGAAACACGTTCTTTAACCGCTGCACAGCGTTCCACTTCTTCAATGTAAGTTTGTTCGTGGCTGCCTCGTCCTTTAAAAAGATAATCAAACGGCGCCACCACGCCGACGCTGACACGGTCATCGTGGAGAGGAATATACCAAAACCATCCGCGGCGGTTCGCGGTTTGCAAAACCATGGTCGCCCCCTCGTCCCGGCCTTTGTCGCGATACGCGCCGTGCCAATACGTCCATATCGCGCCTTTGTTGAGAATCGGATCCCATACCCGTTGTTTGAATTTATTTTGTAGCAACCCGCTTTGGCCGCTGGCATCCACCACTACACACGCGCGCACTTCTCGTTGTGAGCCGTCGGGCAATTGAATTTTCACACCCACGGCGCGCTGATTGTCAAACAGAACGTCACGCACGCGCACGCCCTCGTGCGCCACCACACCGTGCTCGCGCGCGTTGTTAAGCATCATCAAATCAAACTCACTGCGCGCGACTTGCCAAGTTTGCGAGCATTCGTGCGGTTTGTTATCCCAAAAATAAAACGGCGCCGAAAGCTTGCCGCTGGCGTTGACAAATTGCACGCTGTATTTTTTTATGAAATGACTGTTTTTCATTTTCTCAAGCATGCCGAGACGCTTCAGCACCCAATAAGTCTCGGGAATCAGCGATTCGCCGATATGAAAACGCGGAAAGCGCTCGCGCTCGAAAAGTTGGACTTTATAACCTTGTTGTGCAATGAGAGCAGAAACGGTGGAGCCGGCGGGGCCGCCGCCGATGACGACGACGTCGGGATTACTGAGGAGGTTCGTGAGGGACATTCTTATGTACATCCTTTCAAATGTTCATGCATCGGGTCAATATTTGTCAATGATCTTACTGTCAAATTCTTTCAGGTTTTTCCCGCATAGAGATCTGCTATAGGAAAACACATTTCGTAATCATTCCAATCCAGATTGCCATAAACGATCTTGAATTTCTGAAACTCACTTACGGTGCGGTACTTTCTCAATACGGGATTTCGAGCTTTTTGCAGGAATGGCGCGAAATCCACGATATGATCTTTGCCGTCGTTGAACCAAAGATGAATACGATGCCCATCAAGGTATTCAGCGCGAACAACCTCGATGATATCGGTTTCGACGATCGGATCGTATGTTACTTTGATACCTTTCATGATAATCTCCGTCTGATGGTTTTGGCATATGGCCTGTCACCACTTCTTCTTGTTTTGATACTGCTCCTAATAAGCAGCGCTCTTGCTCGACTGCTTCATTCAAGCCGCCGAGGCGTAAGCGGGGGTTTGATAGATAACCGGACGATACTTTGGCTTCGGAACGGGTTTGCCCTCGGCGCGGGCCGCTTCCAACCAGGCCTTTTTGGCAACTTCAACTTGCTTGAGCGCCTCCGCTGGCGTTTTGTCGAACGCGGAGCAAACTCCCAGATCAGGAATATCGGCGATATAGCCGCTATCTTCTGCGCTGTAAAAGATATTGATGTGATAGTCTTTCATGGCTCGTCTTCCAGTTGAAGATTATAGCCCCGTCGGCGGATAATATTCGTCCTGTTTGTAACGAAATCCCAGGGTTGTGCGGATGAAATATTTATCCGTCTCTGCCGCAATTTCTCCCACTCACTCAAATACATCTTGGCTGGCCGCGCACGCCTACAACTTGGTGTTTCGGCAACCAGCCCAATGTACTTACTTCTGGCTTTCTGCCGCCGTTTTTTGGGCTTCAATCACACCGTGCACGGTCACACTGCGTTGTTTGGCTTCGACATCATTGGAAAAGACATGCACCGTCTTGGAGGATTTCCCCAAAGCCGAGCCGGTGTTGTACGTGACGGCGATCTGGCCTTCGGCGTTGGGGGCGATAATCTTCGAGCTTTCCGCCGCGGTACAGCCGCAAGAGGTTTTCACTTGTTCAATTTTCAGCGTGTCGGTGCCGACGTTTTTGAATTTGAAAACGTGTTTCACGGCCGCGCCTTGTGCAACGGTGCCGAAGTCATAGCTTGTTTCTACAAATTGAATCTTGGGGCCTTTGGCCGTGCTCCCGTTGTTTGCGCCCTTCTCCCCTTCTTGAGCCCGAGCGAAACCGCAAGACAACGCGAGGGCAGAAACCACAGCGATCCGCAAAATGTTTTGGCTTGACCTCATGACATCTCCCATTTTTGAGTGAAAAGTTATCTGTGCAAAAACAAACCACATTGGATTTTTCAAGAATCGCGCTTCCCGCCTCAAGGCAACTGCGCCGTAGTAGTAATATTGAAAGCCGAGGCGATATTTTTTCCGAATTCCTCGTCCCAACGCGCTTTGATGTGGCCGTCTTGCAACCAGAAAATGCGCGGCGGACTATTTCCGATCAAATCAAAAAACTCGCTTTCCGAGATCGGATGATATGGATAATCAGTATTTGTTTTTTGCGAGAATGCGGAAATGGCAGCCTCGTTCTCGCCAAACATCAACACGTAAATTTGCGGAAAGTTCGCGCTCTGTTGCGCCAATGCGCGCAGTTCCGTCGCGGCTGCCTGGCAATGCTCACACTCGGCATTGAACACGGCCACGAGCTTGTCCCCGCTGGTTAAATCGACGCGGCCCGCATTTTCAAACTGCGTGTATTTCACAAAGTTTCCATCATAATTGTGACGCACCGGCGCCAGCAATAGCACTGCTGCCACACTGCCCACGGCCAAAACCGAGGGCATGGCAACATTGCGCTTTTCTTCACCTCTCAGCCGGAACAGCCAAAGGCTCAATCCAAACAGAATAATATTTTTCAGCAAAGATGCTGCCGAGGACATTGGCAGCAGCTCGCCGAAACAGCCGCAGTCTTGCGTCTGCTCGCCGAACGTTATTTGATAACCTTGCAGCAAAATGAACGCAACCAAAGTTGCCATCGTCAAAGGCAGAATGATTCGTTTTAAATAATACGGAAACAGCAGCGCCGTGCCGAGAAACAATTCAAATGCAATCAACAGTCGCGCCGGATATGCCGCCTGCTCGCGCGTTGCGGCGAGGCCTTGATCGACCATCGCGATTTCAAACAAGCCGGCGCCCAGCAATTTTGAAATGGCAGAGAAGATGAAGACGCTTCCCAGCAATAAACGCAAGATAAATCCTAATCGTTCGGCGTTCATATTTTCTTCATCTTTTTTCTAAAAAAAGCGACGCTGAAAACTTGTTTGTCTTTATCGTCGACGAAATTCACTTTAACTTTGGCGCGATGGCACAATCTTATCACGCGCGGAATGCCGCTGCCGCGGCCCGTGTAGCTGAACTCCCGGTCTTTTTCCAGGAAGGAAAGGATGGTCGGATTGCGCTCCACGTGAACGCCGAATTTTATATTTTCCTCCGTAATCGTATTCGGCAAATTGCCCGGGCTTTGGATTTCCAAACGATCATCGAACAAGTATATTTGTATGGGCGCGCTGATGTAATAGTTGCGATGAATGATGGCGTTGGCTAGAGTTTCCGCAAATGCTTCTTCAGGTATCTCCAGAACTCCAGGCGCATTGAAGTTCTTCGTCGTTTGTATGCGCCGCAAGTTTCTTTTGATAAAAGCCCGTCCTTCTTTGAATTGCTCGATCAATTTTCCCTGAATGTCTTGCTTGTCGCTAAAGTCTCGACTGGATAGATCATTTCCCGCAAAACTGGTGGCTTTAATCACAAATTGCGGCCGCAATCTTTCCGGCTTTTTCCCAAACAACAACAGACCGGCAAGGGTTAGTTTGTTATTCTGCAATATCTTTAGATTGGTGAGCAACTGCTCGAAAGAGATGCCAAGTTTTTCAAATTCTTGCTGGTAATATTTCTTGTAACGACGCTGGAAAAATTCTTTATCAAGATCGGCCAGAGAGGAGTCGATCTCCAATTCATCGGCAAAGTGCAACCCTGAAGCTTGTGCAAGTCTCAACACCTCTTCGATAGACGCTCTTTTTTTATCAGCGCCGCTTTTAACCCAGACGTCTACCCGATTTACATCATACGGCCTGTTGCTGCCACGGGGAACGTGGATGATCATGATGCGCTTATTTTCGCATGTCAAGATTTCTGTTTTCACATAGATCGATTTATCGATTTTGTTCGCTGTGGCATTTGAAGTCCACTGGTTAAGCCGGTGGATATCTTCCTGACCCAGGCCGCTCAATTTGCCAATATCCGAAACGCCAATGATAATCTTCCCGCCATCGGCATTCGCAAAGGCGCTGATTTCCACTGCCAGGTTGTCGATGCTGGTGAAGTTTTCTTTAAATTGATGCGCCGAATCTTCACCGCGATCTAGTATGCCAAGTAATTCAGCACAATCCATTGTCGATTCCACTTTGCTTGATATATCGATTTTTCTTTCTACTATTTCTTCAAGTTCAATTTCACTGCCCTTCCGCCAACCTCACCGCCATGCCCGGCCGCAGTTGCAAAATGCCGGAAGTAATCAACGTATCTCCGCTTTGCACGCCTTGCGTGATTTCCACGCGCTCGTCCGTGCGCGTGCCGATTTCCACGCTTTGCAATTCGGCTTTGCCGTTCTTGTACAAAAGCACACGCTGGCCTTTGAGATCGGGAATGAGAGCGAACGAAGGAATCGTCAGCGTTTCTTTTTCCTGGAACACCACTTCCACGTTGGCAAAAGCGCCGGGAATCAACACGCCCTCGGGGTTGGGGCTTTGTGCGCGCAAGTGCAGCGTGCGCGTGGCGGGATCGATTTTCGCTTCCACGGCGTAAACCGTGCCCTCAAATTTGCGCGACACGCCTTCGACTGTAAAACCGATTTTGTCGCCCTTCTTTACCGCCGCCGCATATTTTTCCGGAATGGTGAAATCGACCTTCACCGGATTGAAATCTTGCAGCGTGGTGATGCGCGTCGTAGGCGAAATATAGCTGCCTTCACTCACGTAGCGCAGGCCGATGGTGCCGTCGAATGGCGCACGAATTTCGGTTTTGGCAATCTGCGCTTGAATGATTTGCAAATCGGCTTTGACGATATTCAATTGATTGGCGGCGAGGTCATATTCTTCCTGGCTGGCCAATTTTTTCTCGAACAATTGGTGCCGGCGTTCTGCGTCTTGCTCGGCCAGGGCCTGGCGATATTGTCCGCGCGTCAATTGCGCTTGTGGTTCGGCGTCATTGATCTTGAGCAGCACCTCGCCCTTGCGCACATGTCCGCCCTCTTTGAAGTAAATCTTTTCCACCTTGCCGGAAATCTCGCTGCGGATTTCCACTTCTTCATTCGAGAGAATCGTGCCGACGGTCAGCACTTTGTCGCCCATCTTTTCCGGTTGCAAAATTTGCATGCGCACAGGCATGCTTTGATCGCGCGACGCGGCGGCAACGCCATTGCTCTTGTTTGCGTTGCTATGATCTCGCAAGGCTCCCAATTTGGGCAGCGCCAGCGCCGCCAATACGGCAATAGCCGCGATAATCAACCACATGTTTTTTGTTTTTTTGGTCATGATCCACTCCGGCGCAAAATGTTCTGTTTGTTATCGCAAAATATGATTTTTCACTGAGGAAAACAAGCGAGACAAAGATGGCTTTGTTGCCTCCGTATTGAGACTGCAATTTTTTCGCGTTGTTGCAAGGCTCGCATTCATTCTTCGAGAGAATTCAAAGCGCCGTTTTGAATGAACCGATTAGACGGCTGCACTCCACGAGAGTTCCATCAGCTCGTTTGCATGGGATTGAGTTGCCCAAATAATTCCTCGTGAATGCGATCGCGCTCGCGGTCGATTTGTTCGGGCGTGGCGCCAAGCCGGCGGAGGATAAACTCGGTCATGGTCAATGCCACTTCGCCTTCGCCGGCGAACACGACATCTGCGCCGGCTTGCCGCAGCGCGGGAATGTCGCGCAGATAAGCGGCGCGCGCCAGCACCCGGATTTCGGGATTCATTTCTTTTACCCAGCGAATCGCTTCGGCGCTGCCTTGCATGCTCGAGGCACTGATGATGAAACTGATCGCACGAGACACCTCTGCTGCTTCCAACGTTTCCGCATGGCTCGCGTCGCCGTAGATCGCCTGCAGACCTTCGTCGCGCAGTTTGCGCACTGTCTCCAAATTCATTTCGATGATCACTGGCTCGACTTCATTTTCGCGCAACAAGCGCGCGACGGTGCGACCCACCGGGCCGTATCCGACAATGACAGCGCGGTGTTGAAAAGTTTCATCCGCAGAGGCTTTTCCATCCCCGGCAAAGGTTTCCGGCGGCGCGGGAGCATGCAACTTGCTGGTTGGCAGTCGCCGCCGCAGCCAGGAGGTTATAGGATCGATCGCGCGATAAAGAAGGGGATTAAGGGTAATTGACACGATCGCGGCAGCAATCAGCGTATTCGTAGCACGATCATCGATGATGCCCAGATTTTTGCTCAACGAGGCAAGAATGAAGGAGAACTCGCCGATTTGCGCGAGCGCGATGGCAAGAGCAACGGCAACGCGCAGAGGGTATTTGAGCAGCACCACGATCAGGAACGCGGCCAGCGGTTTTGCCAAAAGAATAATTCCGAGCGCAGCCGCGATCAATCCCGGCTCGGCGAACAAATAACTCGGATCGAACAGCATACCGACCGAGACGAAAAAAAGCACGGCGAAGGCATCGCGCATGGGCAACGCTTCGGCCGCGGCGCGCAGGCTAAATTCCGATTGCCCGACTACCATGCCGGCGAGAAAAGCGCCAAGCGCCATCGAAGCGCCGAAAAGCTGGGCCGAACCCACGGCGATGCCAAGCGCCAGCACCAGCACGGTCAACATGAACAATTCACGCGAGCGCAAAGCTGCGATATGGCCGAGCAACCATGGAATAAATCGCCCGCCGGCCCAAAACGTGAACGCCACCATGGCGCCAAGTTTTAAAATGGCGCCGCCGGCTGCAAGCAGCAGGTTGCCTAACCCAGGTTCGCTCGTGGCGAATATCGCGGGCAGCAGCACCAATACTAAAACGGTAAAAACATCTTCGACCACTAACCAGCCGATGGCGAGGTGACCGGTGGGCGTGTGCAAATCATTATTATCAGCAAGCACGCGCATGAGCACCACCGTGCTTGCAACGGAGATTGCCAAACCGAAAACGATGCCGGCAAACAAGCTCCACCCAAATGCAACTCCCACCAATGCGCCCAATGCGGTGGCGACGAGACTTTGAAACACTGCCCCCGGAATGGCGAGACGACGAACGGCCAGTAGCTCTTTGAGATGAAATTGCAATCCCACACCAAACATCAAAAGGATAACGCCGATCTCGGCAAGCTGATCTGCCAATTCCTGGTTAGCCTCGAAGCCGGGAGTATGAGGCCCGACGACCAATCCGGCCAAAAGATAGCCGACAATCGGCGACAATCCCATGCGGTTCGTGAGATATCCGAGCACCAAAGCGGCGGCAAGACTGCCGGTCAGTGTTGCGATCAGTTCGAAATTATGCATGTTGAGATGCTCAGGAAATCAAAAAAAAATTCAAAGGCAAAATGATTAGGGCAAGGTTTATCTTGAGAATGGGTAACTCAGCGTTGGCTCTCTGGAAGAATTCGCGCGACAAGTAATTTTGTATGTCATCCTGGAAGGATCTTTTTAAGCAACGAGCACAGTGCTTGATCTAAAAAAGATGCTTCCAGCATGACAAGAATGTGAAGATTGCGAGAAGCTTAAAAAAAATCTCATCACCGTCCATGCAGCTTATAATTCGGCGCTTCCTGCGTGATGATCACGTCGTGCGGATGGCTTTCGCGCAAGCCCGCGGCGGTAATCTTGACGAATTTGCCTTTGGCTTGCAACTCGCGAATCGTAGATGCGCCAACATAACCCATCGAAGCACGCAAACCGCCGACCATTTGCAACACCACCTCGGCCAAGCGGCCGCGATACGGCACGCGGCCTTCAATGCCCTCGGGCACGAGCTTCTTCTCGTTGGTTTCACCTTCTTGAAAATAACGGTCGCCGCTGCCGCTTTTCATCGCGGCGAGCGAACCCATGGCGCGATAGGTTTTGAAGCTACGGCCTTCCATATAGACCAACTCGCCCGGACTTTCTTCCGTGCCGGCGAACATGTTGCCGATCATCACCGTGTCGGCTCCAGCCGCAATGGCTTTGGCAATGTCTCCGGTTTGTTTGATGCCGCCGTCGGCAATCAAAGGAATGTTGGCTTTCTTGCAAATTTTTGCGCATTCAAAGATGGCGGTGATTTGCGGCACGCCTACTCCGGCAACGATGCGTGTGGTGCAAATCGAGCCGGGGCCGATGCCGACTTTCACTGCATTCACGCCGGCCTCGATCAAAGCTTGCGCGCCTTCGGCCGTGGCAATGTTGCCGGCAATGAGTTCGAGATCGGGGTAGGCCTCGCGCAATTGCCGCACCGTGCGCAATACCCCTTCGGAATGGCCGTGGGCCGTGTCCACCACCAAGACATCGACTTGCGCTTGCACTAAAGCCGCGGCTCGCGCCATGGTGTCTTTGGCAACTCCGACGGCCGCGCCCACGCGCAAACGGCCGCGCTCGTCTTTCGCCGCGAACGGATACATTTTTTTCTTTTGAATGTCTTTGACCGTAATCAAGCCTTTCAAGCGGCCGCGTTCATCCACGATCAAAAGCTTTTCGATGCGATGCTTGTGCAGCAAGCGCTCGGCTTCTTCGAGCGTCGTGCCTACTTTGGCAGTAATGAGATTTTCTTTGGTCATGATTTCAGACACCGGCTGGCGCTCATCGATTTCGAACCGCAAATCGCGATTGGTTAAAATGCCGACGAGCTTCTCCCCGGCCACGACCGGAATGCCGGAAATGCGAAAACGTTTCATTAGCTCCAGAGCTTCTTGCACGGTCTGTTGCGGCGACAGTGTGATGGGGTTGTCGATCATGCCGCTTTCCGAGCGTTTGACCGCATCGACTTCGCTCGCCTGTTTCTCAATAGACATGTTTTTGTGAACGATGCCGATGCCGCCGTGCCGTGCGAGCGCTATGGCAAAGCGAGATTCCGTGACCGTGTCCATCGCCGCGCTCAACAGCGGAATATTGAGCTGGATGCGCCGCGTCAAATTCGTGGTCAAATCCACTTCCCGCGGCAGGATCGATGAATGCTGCGGCACGAGCAGCACGTCGTCAAAGGTGAGAGCTTCGAAGAGAATTTTGTCCATAGTGGAATTCCTTCACAGTAAAAAACGATCACACGCAAAGACGCCAAGGTTCGCAAAGAAAAACATTACTATGGTACTGTCATTCTGAAAGAATCTTTTGACGCACTGGCACTGCGCTGAGTTTTTTTATTTACTCTTGTTCCACCGATCTTCTTGCGGATTCCAAAACGGCCCTTCCAATCCAATCGCCTCAAATATTTTTACCATCTCCTCCGGCGCAGGCCGGCGCGATTCGACGGTGAGGCGGTTTTCATACCAAGTAACGGCCAGATGCCACAATTGCTCCAGCGAAATGATGGGACGCATGGGCAGGCTGCGCGCTTCGCACCAACGCTGGACGTGTTCTTCCGACCGGAAGAAAAGCATGGTTTGTCAAGTATAGACGATGTCATTCCACCATTGCGCCGCCGGCACGGCAAAATGAATCACACACTCTTGTGGCAATGGTTTGCTGTTTTTAATTTGAAATGACAACGGTTCTCCGCAATCGCCGCAAGTTGACTCGATATCGGCATCGCTGTTAAGAGCGGCTGCAATGCCGAAAGCATCCCACGCGCAATTGGCATAATAGGATTTGCCGTCAATCTTGGTCACATGTTGCGTTTCGATTCCCGAAAAAGGCGGGGCCATTCTGATTTGTGAAGTCGTGCCCGGATCGAGAACCAGCAAGCGTTTTTGATATAGCCTTTGATATGCTGATTCGACTTCCTGCGCCGAACATTGCAAAACGGCAGCGATGGTGGCTGGAGTGGGAGGCTTGGTTGTGGCGGCGATGGTTTTATAGATTTCCAGTTTGACGGTGGTGTCGAAGTCCATGATGGCTTCCTGCAAATGTGATTCGCAATATTGATTGACAATTGTTAATTGTTAATTGTTACCTTGTTTTTTAATCACAATTCCCCCACCACCGCCTGCGCCACGCGCACGACCTCGCCGGAAATAATAAGATTGGTGACGGCATCAAAGTCTTGCGCCAGCATGCGATCATCCGTTAGAAACGCAACATGCTCGCGCACGAGTTTGCGTACGGCTTTGGTTGCCGGGCCGGGTTCCAACGGCGCGCGCAAATCCAAAGCCTGACAGGCACAAAGCAATTCGATAGCCAAAACACTCGCGGTATTTTTGACCGCGTTGCGTGCTTTTACGGCGGCGGCCGCGCCCATGCTCACATAATCCTCTTTATTGGCCGAAGTTGGAATCGAATCGACTGAGGCCGGGTGGCTCAAAGTTTTATTTTCGGAAACCAACGCCGCGGCTGCAACTTGTGCGATCATAAAGCCGGAATTCAAGCCGCTGCGTTTGACGAGAAATGCCGGCAAATCACTCATTTTTGGATCTATGGCAAACGCAATGCGGCGTTCGCTGATGTTGGCCAATTGCGTCGCCAGGATGGAGATAAGATCGCAAGCCGTAGAAATGGGATGGCCGTGAAAATTTCCCCCGGAAAGAATTTCTTGATCTTCAGCAAACACCAAGGGATTGTCGGTCGCAGCATTCAGCTCGATACCGAAGATGTCGCGCACCGGCGTCAAGAAATCGCGAATCGCGCCGTGCACTTGCGGCATGCAGCGCACGGAATAAGCGTCTTGCACGCGGTTGCATTCCAGATGCGAATTGCGAATGGGGCTGTGGGCCATCAAGCGCCGCAAATTCGCTGCGACTTGCTGCTGCCCGGCATAGCCGCGCGCGACTTGAATGCGAGGATCGAATGCCACCGGCGTGCACAACAAAGCTTCTGCCGACATGGCGCCGCAAATATCCGCAACACGCACCAGATTCAACATTTGCGCGCAAGCCAATGCGCCGACGCCGGTCATGAATTGCGTGCCGTTGAGCAAAGCCAAACCTTCTTTGGCTTGCAACTCTAGCGGCGGCAAATCAATGTGGCGCAAAGCTTCTTTGCCGTTCAATTTTCTGTCTTTGACCCAGGCCTCTCCCATCCCAATCAAGATCAGCGACAGATGCGCTAACGGCGCGAGATCGCCGGATGCGCCCACCGAGCCTTTTTCAGGAATGAGCGGCAAAATATCCGCTTGCAGCATGCGATGCAAATACTGCGCAACGATCGGCCGGCAGCCGGAATAACCATTGAGCAAGGCATTCGTTTTCAATGCCAACACCGCGCGCACTTCGGGCCGCGATAACGGCGCGCCCATGCCGCAGGCGTGACTGAGAATGAGATTGCGCTGCAGCGTTTTGAGGTCTTCGTGCGGAATGCGCACGTCGCTCAACTTGCCAAAGCCGGTGTTGACGCCGTAAATGACCTGGCCGTTTTGCAATACTTGCTCGACGACGGTGCGTGCAGCAGCCATGCGGTCCAGCGCTGCCGGCGCCAGTCGAACTTCTGCGCCACCGGCAGTGAGGCGTTCTAAAATTTCCAGGGTTAAAGATTTGCCATCGAGCTCGTGCATAATTTTGAGGGCGGCGAATGAGAATGGCGTGGAGATTCTTTTGTTTAGCCTGTGATCATTAACATGACTCGCACAATAATTAAAAAATCGGCAAGAATCAATTGCTTTCTGGCCATGATAAATCCATTGACTTACCTCGTGCAAATGCCTATATTTTCCGCTTAATATTCAACGCGCAAGTTGACCTTTCACGCTTTACGAATCACGTTTTATGCGTCAAAAAAAAACCATAATTCGTGAAAGTAAAAAGTAAGGCGTAAAACGTAACCACCGGTTTGAAGGTAAATCTGTATGTCAGAAAACAACAGCAATTCGGGACGCCTCGAGAAAGTGTATAATCCCAAAGAGATCGAAGATCGCCTATATCAATTTTGGCTGGATCAAAAATTATTTCACGCCCGCATCAATCCCAACAAAAAACCATATACCATCGTCATCCCGCCGCCGAATGTGACGGCGCAGTTGCACATGGGGCATGCCTACGACAGCACGCTGCAGGATATTCTCATTCGCTTCCACAAGATGTGCGGCTATGAAGCGGAATGGATGCCGGGCACGGATCACGCCGGCATTGCCACGCAGAATGTGATGGAAAAAGAGCTGGCCAAAACCGAAAAGAAAACCCGCCACGATATTGGCCGCGAAGAGTTCGTGCGCCGCGTGTGGGCCTGGAAGGAAAAATACGGCTCGATCATCATCACTCAATTGCAGAAGCTCGGCTTTGCGTGCGATTGGGAACGCACGCGTTTCACCATGGATGAAGGTTTGTCGCGCGCGGTAACCGAAGTGTTCGTGCGTTTGTTCAACAAAGGGCTGATTTATCGCGGCAAATACATCATCAGTTGGTGCCCGCGCTGCATGACCGCGCTTTCCGACGAAGAGGCGGAGCACAAGGAAATCTCCGGCAATCTGTGGTACGTCAAATATCCCATTTATCGCAGCAAGCGTTTCATTATCGTGGCGACCACGCGGCCCGAAACCATGCTGGGCGACGTGGCCGTGGCCGTGCATCCCGAAGACCGGCGTTACAAAAGCTTGATCGGCAAAACGGCCTGGCTGCCGATTTTGCATCGCAAGATTCCCATCATTGCCGATGCGGCCGTGGATCCGAAATTCGGCAGCGGCGCGGTGAAGATCACGCCCGCGCACGACCCCAATGATTTTAGCATGGGCCAGCGCCATCAGCTCGAACCGATTTTGGTCATGAATGAAGACGGCACGATGAACGCCAATGCCGGGCCTTATGAAGGACTCGATCGCATGGAAGCGCGCAAAAAAGTGGTGGGGCAATTGGAGCGGGATGATTTGCTGGAAAAGATCGAGGATCATACCCGTTCTGTGGGCCATTGTTATCGCTGCAACACGATTGTCGAGCCCTATCTTTCCCTGCAATGGTTCGTGAAAATGCAACCGCTCGCCGAGCCTGCGCTCGAAGCCGTGCGCAGCGGCAAAATTCAAATTCGCCCGGCGCGCTGGAATAAAGTGTACGTGCACTGGATGGAAAACATTCGCGATTGGTGCATCTCGCGGCAATTGTGGTGGGGGCATCAAATTCCGGTGTGGTATCATCAAACCACCGGGGAAATACACTGTTCCGTGAATGGTCCTGCTGATCCGGAAAATTGGAAACGCGATCCCGACGTGTTGGATACCTGGTTCAGCTCGTGGTTGTGGCCGTTTTCCACTTTCGGTTGGCCGGAAAAAACGCCGGAGCTGAAATACTTTTATCCCGGCAGCACGCTGGTGAGCGGCAATGAAATTATTTTCTTCTGGGTGGCGCGCATGGTGATGGCCGGCATCGAATTCATGGGCGACATCCCGTTTCGCAACATTTATTTGCACGGCATCGTGCGCGATGCCCAGGGCCGCAAGATGAGCAAGTCGCTCGGCAACGGCATCGATCCGCTGGACCTGATCGCGAAATATTCTGCGGATGCGGTGCGGCTGTCATTGCTCATGTTGAGCAGCGAAGGCGCGGACATCAATCTCGCGGAGCGCGACATTGAAATTGGCCGAAACTTTGCCAATAAAATTTGGAATGCCTATCGTTTCCTCGCGCCGAATTTGAATGAAGAAATCGTGCGCGCAGCGCAGGTCTCCTCTTTGCAGGAGACAAAAACAGCGCAGCGGCTGGAGCTTGCCGATCGCTGGATGCTCTCGCGCAATAATAAAGCCGTGCAGCAGATGACGCGCGCGTTGGAGGAATTTCGTTTTCACGAAGCCATCGACACGGTGTATAATTTCTTTTGGAAGGAATATTGCGATTGGTATTTGGAATTGATCAAACCGCGCTTGAGCGGCAATAATGACGGGGCCAAGCGCACGGCCTTGCTCATCGCCGCGTTCGTGCTAAAAAATGCGTTGAAACTGCTGCATCCCTTTGCGCCGTTTATCAGTGAAGCGATTTGGCGCGGTGAAGGTGCAGAGAGCATCGCCATGGGCAAACATGAATCCGAAAGCATCATGTTGGCGGAGTGGCCCGCCGCTCTGCCGGAATTTGAAGATGCGGCGGCGGAAGCGGATTTCACATTGTTGCAGGAAATGATCGGCGCGATTCGCAACATGCGCGGCGAAATGAATGTGCCCACCGGCAAAACCGCAGACGTGCTCGTTGCCGGCGGCAACGGGCATGATTCGGATCTGATTGCAAACAACGCGCGCTATTTTTCCCATCTCGCGCGCGTGAAGAATTTGACCTATCACCGCGAGCCGGCGCGCCCGAAACTGGCCGTCACCGCGATCGTAAAAAATTTTGAAATCTTTTTGCCTTTGGCCGGTTTGATCGACATCAACGTCGAACGCCAGCGCCTGCAAAAGGAACAAGCGCGTCTGGAAAAACTACTCGAAGGTTTGAATCAACGCCTGTACAGCCACGATTTCATCGCCAAAGCACCGCAGGAAGTGGTGGCACGCGAACGCCAAAAAAAGGTGGAATTTGAGGGCAGCTTGCAGCGTATTATAAGCAGCTTGCAGCATTTGAGTGAATAATTTCGTAGTCATGCCTTCAGGCTTATTAGTTTGTGACTATTAATTCAGTCTCGCGAGGAATCAATATGCTGATCAACTATATTCAGGCAGCCATGCGTCAGGCCAGATATGAAATTCTGCAGGATGATGGCACCTACTACGGCGAGATTCCCGGCTTCGATGGTGTTTATGCCAATGCAAGCACATTGGAAGCCTGCCGAGAGGAGTTAGCCGAGGTTTTGGAAGAATGGATTCTGTTTCGTGTTTCCAGAAACCTTCCTTTGCCGCTTGTGGAGGGGATTGCCGATCTCGCCGGAACTTATCTTTTTGAAAAAATCGGAGACGCTGTGGCCGCCGAAGAGCCGGTTTGGGATGGTGACAAGTGGCGTGTCACAGTTACCTTGCCATATCTTTCCAAGAAACTGGGCAAATTGACTTTTGCCGCGGATGGTCGATTGGTTCCATCGGAATCGGATACCCCGGCGTTTTTGGAAGAAAGAGCCAATGCGGATTGAACTTCCGGTATTTCGGCAGGAAACACCTTAACCAGGAAAAACTTATGAAAATGCTATTATCCCCAGAATACGGTGGCTTGGAGACATTTTTCTCTCTCGCAGTTTTACTACTTTTTCTCGCCGCTGTGAATATCGCCGTAGCCCAAAATCAAGCCGTGCGCGTGACCGTCTATAACGATAACCTTGCGCTCGTGCACGAAACCCGCGAAGTGGAATTGCCCAAGCCCAAAGGTATATATTCATTTCGCGACGTGGCTGCGCTCATCGATCCGACTTCGGTGCATTTTCGCTCGCTGTCGAATCCCGACGCGGTGCGCGTGCTCGAGCAAAATTTTGAATACGATCTCGTCAGCGCGGAAAAGATTTTGCAGCGCTATCTCGATCAAAAAGTTCAACTCAGCACCAAGCAAGGCACGGCGGTCGCCGGCAAATTATTGAGCGCGAGCGGCAATTTGGTTCTGCAGGCCGACGATCAATCCATCAAGATCCTCAACATGAGCGAAATCGTTTCCACCGATTTGCCCAAACTGCCGGAAGGATTGATCACGCGGCCGACTTTGGTTTGGAACGTGGAAAACGACGGGCCGAACAAACAACGCGTTGAGCTTTCTTATCTCACCACCGGCATAAGCTGGCATGCGGAATACGTCGGCGTGCTGGATAAGGACGATCGCAACTTGGATTTGTCGGGCTGGGTGTCCATCGACAACCAAACCGGCGCAACTTATCCCGAAGCGAAACTATTGCTGGTCGCCGGCACGATTCATCGCGCGCAGCCGCCGGAACGCTTCGTGCGCAAAGCATACGAAAGCGCGATGATGGCGGAGTCCGCGCAAAGCTTCGAAGAGAAAGAATTTTTTGAATATCATTTATACACGCTCACGCGGCCTTCGACGTTGAAAGACCGCCAGCAAAAGCAAATCGATCTCATGCCCACCGCCAGCACGCCGGTGAAAAAAGAATACATCTACGACGGCATGCGCGATGCGAAAAAAGTGAAAGTCACTTTGAATTTCAAAAACAGCAAAGAGAACAACTTGGGCATCGCTCTGCCTGCCGGCAAAGTTCGCTTGTACAAGCCTGAAGGTGAAGCGCAAGTTTTGGTAGGTGAAGATTTGCTCGATCACACGCCCCGTGATGAAGAAGTGCGCCTGAACGTTGGCGATGCTTTCGACGTGGTAGGCGAACGCACACGCGTGAGCTTCCGCCAAATGGGCGAGCGCGCCAATGAAGAAAAAGTGAAGATCGAGATTCGCAACCACAAAAGCGAAGCCGTGACCGTGAACGTGGTCGAGCATTTCAACGGCGATTGGACGCTGCGCGAGCAAACCGTGCAGAGCACGAAGAAAGATGCCAACACGGCGGAGTGGAAATTGAACGTGCCGGCACGCGGCAAGGCCGAGGTGGAATATACGGTATTTCGGACTTGGTAAAATTTGGCTTTGTACTATGCCCACGATTCTGCGCAGCGGCCCATATCGATTCTTCTTTTATGCTGGAGATCGAGATGAGCCGTCACATGTTCATGTCGAGCGAGAAAGCCAAATTGCCAAATTCTAGCTCGATCCTGTAAGATTGGAAAGCAGCGGCGGGTTTAGCCGAAAAGAGATCAATCAAATACAGAAAATAACCGAATCCAATCAAGCAAAACTATTGGACGAATGGAATGAGTTCTTTAACGATTGAAAGCCGCAATGCCAGAGCCCAAACCGTTAATCTAACTGACGACACTTTGTCGGTTGATCTTGCAGATGGGCGCACGATTTCTGTTCCGCTGGGGTGGTACCCACGCCTTCAGTATGGCACATCAGCAGAGCGAAATAATTGGCGCATCATTGGCCAAGGCGAAGGCATCCATTGGCCCGATCTCGATGAAGACCTCAGCGTCGAAGGCTTGATCTTGGGCAAGCCCTCTGCTGAAAGCCAGCGTTCATTCAAGCGTTGGTTGGAAGACCGCGCCGCACTTCATGAACAAACCTCGGCTTCTGATTCAGACAATGGTCTTTGGCGCCATTTGAAAATTCGGCAATGAGCGGCACTCCCTCCATCAAAGACCCGGCTTCCGCCTCGATCCGCTTATTGCGCGGCATCGGCAGTTTGCGTGCGGGCGAGCTGGAAAAAATCGGCATCAAAAAAATCGCCGATTTTTTATATTATCTGCCGCGCCGGTATCTCGATCGCTCCACCATCGTGAAGTGCCGGGATTTACGTGAAGGACTCGAAGCCACCGTCGTTGGCAAAATCACCGCGGGCCGGCTGGTGCCGGGTGGAAAACGGCAGCGTTATGAATTAACGCTCGCGGACGGTACGGGTTTTTTGAAATGCGTTTGGTTCAATCGCGTCAATCTTTGGCCCAAGGTTTTCAGCCGCGGCGAGAACGTTGCGTTTCACGGCAAGGTGACGTTCTTCGACGGCTACGGCATGATTCATCCCGATTTCGACAAACTCGGCGAAGAAGGCGAAGCGCGATTTTTGCATACGGGCACGATCATTCCTCTTTATCGTTCGTCCGAGGCTCTGGGCAAAGCCGGTTTGGACAGCCGCGGCTTCCGCCGTTTGATGCGCGTCGCAGTAGATGATTTCGCCGAATTGCTGGCTGATCCGCTGCCGGAGGAGCTGAGAAAAAAACATCACCTGCTGGCCTTGCCGGCGGCGCTCGCGCAAATTCATTTCCCCGAAAATGAATTGATGTTGAAACCCGCACGCGAACGTTTGAAGTTTGATGAATTGTTCTTTTTGGAATTGTTTCTCGCCTGCCGCAAGCACGCGGTTGAAACCGAAGCGAACGGCATTGCTTTCGCCGCCGTGGGCGAGCGCACGTGGGAACTGGTTGAGAAGCTGCCGTTCAAACTAACCGAAGCGCAACGCCGCGTGTTGCGCGAAATTCGCGCCGATATGAAATCGTCGCGGCCCATGCACCGCCTCTTGCAGGGCGACGTCGGTTCCGGCAAAACCGTGGTGGCGCTGATCGCGATGCTGATGGCGGTCGAGAACGGCTATCAAGCCGCGTTGATGGCGCCCACGGAAATTTTGGCCGAACAGCATTATCTCACCAGCCACAAATTTTTGGAGCAGCTCGGCGTGAAAGTAGTGGTGCTGATCGGCGGGCAAAAGAAAAGCGTGCGCGAAGAAATTTTATCCGAAGTGGCGGAAGGCCGGGCGCACGTGATCATCGGCACGCACGCGTTGATTCAAGGCGGGGTGCAATTTCACAATCTCGGATTCGTGGTGGTGGATGAGCAGCATCGCTTCGGCGTGATGCAACGCGCGGCCTTGCGCGAAAAAGGCATCCAGCCTGACGTTTTGGTGATGACCGCCACGCCGATTCCGCGCACGCTGTCGATGACGTTGTACGGCGATCTCGAAGTTTCCATCATCAACGAATTGCCTGCCGGGCGCCAACCGATCAAAACCGTGTGGCGCGCCTCAACCCGGCGCAAACAAATTTATGACTTTGTCCGGCAGGAAATCGCCAAAGGCGCCCAGGCCTACATCGTTTTCCCACTGGTCGAAGAAACGGAAAAGAGTGATCTCGCCGCAGCTACAGAAAACTACGAGAAAATGCGCGCCGGCATTTTTCGCGATTTGAATCCGGCGTTGCTGCATGGCCGCATGAAAACCGCCGATAAAGAAACCGTCATGGCCGTATTCAAAGCCGGCGAGCATAAAGTTCTCATCGCAACCACGGTCATCGAAGTCGGCGTGGACGTGGCGAACGCAACCGTGATGGTCATTGAACATGCCGAGCGCTTCGGCCTCACGCAACTGCATCAATTGCGCGGCCGCGTCGGGCGCGGCACGAAGCAATCTTATTGCATCCTCATCGCCGACGAGCCGGTGAGCGAAGATACGCGCAAGCGCTTGCAAACGATGGTGGAAACGCATGACGGCTTTCGCATCGCCGAAGTGGATTTGGAATTGCGCGGGCCGGGCGAATTTTTCGGCACCCGGCAACACGGTTTGCCGGAATTTAAAATCGCCGACATCGTAGCCGACAGCAAATTGTTGTTCGCCGCGCGCGATGAAGGGTTTGCCTTGGTCAAACAAGATCCGCAATTGCGCAAACCCGACCACGCCGGCATTCGCGCGCATTTGCTGCAGTATTATCGCGAGAGATTGGAGTTTGTGCAGATCGGGTAATCCAGAGCGTTCCCACGCTGGAGCGTGGGAACGAGAGTAACGAATGTCTTTCTACCTTTCCGAATGTCATTCAGAAGGAATCTTGTGACGCACTTGCACTGTACTCGATGCTTCACAAGATTCAGATTGTGTGAAAACGTCATTGCGAGCGCAGCGAAGCAATCCCGGCGCGTGCACGTATTGGATTTAGAGATTGCTTCGCTGCGCTCGCAATGACGAATTCGAACGTTTTCACACAGTCTGATTCCTGCGGAATGACAGATTCGGAACGGCTGCATAATTCAAACACGCTTTTTCATAATGAAGGAATCGCCATGCCCGAGCTCACTTCCGAACAAAAGCAACAAGTCTTGTTCATGCAACTGGTGCTGACGTTTCAACAGGCTGCCTGGCAGCAGATGGGAAAAATTCCCAATCCCATGGACAACAAAATCGAGCGAAATCTCGAGCAGGCGCGCCATTCTATCGACATTCTCGACATGTTGAAAACGCGCACCAAAGGCAATCTCAACAACGAGGAGAATTCGTTTTTTGACCACATGCTGCGCGAGCTGAAGCTGAATTACATCGATGAATTGGATAACGACAAGCAGGCGGCTGCCGGCAGTGACAAATCCGATGCAACCGAAAACGCAACGCCAGGAACGCCGGCCGCTTGACCATGACAAAAACGAAGGCAAAACTATTTGGGGCAAAACGATTCAAGGCCTTAACCAAAAAATGATTTTGCCCTTAATCGTTTTGCCCTCACAAAAACGCTGTCAAAACGAACTGAGCCTCTGTATTCATTATCTCTTCTCTTTTCAGGAGCACATTAAATGTCTCACCGCAGGTTGAATGCGATCATGGCAGCTGCCGTTTTCGTGATTTCATTTTTCGTTTATCTGAGCACGGTCGCGCCCACCACTTCGTTTTGGGATTGCGGCGAGTTCATCGCCTGCTCGTACATTTTGGGCGTGCCGCATCCGCCGGGAGCGCCGCTCTATATTCTGCTCGGCCGCGTGTTCACGATGATTCCCGAAGCGTTGATCAAAGACGTGGGGCTGCGCATCAACATCATGTCGCCGATCGTGAGCGCGTTAACGGCGCTGCTGACGTATTTGATCATTGTGCGCCTGGTTTTGATTTGGAAAGAAGCGCCGCGCACCTGGATGGACAAGCTCGGCGTGTACGGCGCCGGCGTGGTCGGTGCGCTGGCCTTTGCATTTTCCGACAGCCAATGGTTCAATTCCGCCGAAGCCGAAGTGTACGCCGGCTCGATGTTCTTCACCGCAATCGTCGTCTGGCTCATTTTAAAATGGATGGACCACGCCGAGACTTCACAATCCGACCGTTATATTTTGATCATTTTTTATGTGATGGGATTGGCGATCGGCGTGCATTTGCTGAACTTGCTGGCACTGCCCATGATTGCCATGATTATTTTCGCGCACCGTTATCGCGCGCAAAAAAACGATGCCGCACAAGAATTTTTTCTCATGATGCTCTCGGCCGGGCTGGGCTTGGCGAGCGTTTGGGTGATCAACACGGGTGTGGTGCGCGGCTTTCCCGCATTGATGAAAAGCGTGGGCCTGGAAGCGCTGGCCGCGGTGATGCTCGCACTGTTGGGCGCTGTGATCTGGGCCGTGCGCAGCAAACGCCGGGTATTTGCGCTCATGCTCATGTCCGCAGTTTTAGTGGTGGTGGGCTATTCGACCTATACCGCCATTTTTATTCGCTCCACGCTCGATCCGAAAATTGATGAAAACAATCCTGATACTCCCGAACGTTTGGTGAGTTATCTCAATCGCGAACAATACGGCGATTGGTCGATCACCAAGCGCAGCGCCCCGATGTGGGAATATCAAATCAAAAAAATGTACATTCGCTATTTGGGCTGGCAATTCATCGGCAAAGGCACAAGGCTCGACGAACAAGGCCGCATCATCGAAACCCTCAGCCTGCGGGGCTTGCTGGGACTGCCCTTTTTGTTAGGCTTGATCGGCATGGTTTATCACTTCAACAAAGACTGGCGCCGCGCCCTGCCGGTTTTGACGCTGTTCATTATCACCGGCTTCGCCATCATCATTTATCTCAATCAGCCCGATCCCCAGCCGCGCGAGCGCGACTATTCCTACACCGGATCGTTCTTCGCCTTTGCCCTCTGGGTGGGGATCGGCTTGACCGCGATTATGGAGCTCTTGCAACAAGCTTTAGCGCGCTCCTCCAACAAACCAGCCAAGCGCGCGACTGCCGCAGTTGGGACGCAGGCTTTTACCCCGCAAAAGGTCAATAACATTTTTGCCACCGCCGTGGCCGGCCTGGTTTTCGCAGCCGTGCCGGTGCGCATGCTGATGTTCAATTACGATTCGCACGACCGCACCGGCAATTACGTCGCCTATGATTATTCCTTCAACATTTTGCAATCGTGCGCGCCCAATGCCATTGTTTTTACCAACGGCGACAACGACACTTTTCCGCTGTGGTTTTTGCAATATGTCAACGGCATCCGCACCGATGTGCGCGTGGTCAATTTGAGCCTGTTGAACACCGATTGGTACATCAAGCAATTGCGCGACGACGAGCCCAAGATCGCACTGCGCATGTCCGACGCGGACATCGCCAATGTTCAACCGCGCCTGTTTGAAGCGACCAAAGCCGGCATCCCGGTGCCCAATGCCAGTTATGAAGAAGCTTACCGCGAAATGGCGGAATACGACAGCTCTTTGGCTTATGACGCGGAGCCGGCGTTGCGTTTCGATCTGAAGCCGACGCTGAACACGCCTTACGGCGCGGCGCTGCGCGTGCAGGATTTGATGATTCTGAGAATTTTGCAGGACAACCAATTTCGCCGGCCGGTTTATTTTGCGGTCACGGTTTCGCCCGACAATAAAATCGGCTTGGAACCTTACATGCGCATGGACGGCCTCGCTTTTCGCGTGCTGCCCGGCGTCAAAGTCGAGCAACGCCGCCTCCTCGATCCGGATTTGATGTGGACGAATTTGAACGAAAAATTTTTGTATCGCAATCTCGGCAATGCGAACGTATATTACGATGACAACGTGACCAGCCTGCTGCAGAATTATCGCTCGGCCTTTTTGCATCTGGCGCAATTTCATCTCACGCGCAACGAAAAAGACCTGGCTCTGCGCGCGCTCGATCGCATGAAACAAGTCATGCCGGAAACCGTGATTCCGACGAATGATTTCCGCGTGAGCGAAGCCATCGGTTTCATGTATAGTCAGGCCGGCAAGCCCGAAGAATTGGATCAGAGATACCGCCAGATCGCCGGGCAGGAATTTACCAACCTGGACAACCAGCAAAAGCTGCAATTTGCCGACTATTTCGAATTTCGCGGCCAAAAAGCCCTAGCCGAATCGTTGGTGCAGGATTTGACCAAGAAGCAGGAAGATTTTGGCGAAGGCTATCTGTGGCTGGGAAGATATTACAACAAGCAGCGCGAATATGACAAAGGCATTGAAGTCATGAATCGCTGGCTGGGAAAACATCCGGAAGATAAAAACGCGCAAACCTTGCTGTCGCAATTGCGCGCCTTCACGCGCGCCGATTCCGTGCGCGCGGCGACGGCCAACCCGGCAAGCGATTCGGCTTCGCAGTAATTTGTCATTCAGGAATCTTGTGATGAACTACCGATTGTGTTTGCCCCTCACAAGTTTCCTACTGAATGACAGCACGCGGAACCTGTCATTCAGAATGGAATCCTGTGATGGACTAGCGATTGTGCTCGCCACTCACAAGTTTCCTACTGAATGACAGCACGCGAGATCTGTCATTCAGAATGGAATCCTGTGATGGACTAGCGATTGTGCTCGCCACTCACAAGTTTCCTACTGAATGGCAGCCTGCTTTACGGCCGGTCATTCTGAAATACAAATGACAGGCGAGGCAAAATTGGCGCTCGCAAATCATTCTGGTTTGATTCCCAATTTATCCACTCCACGATTTGGTATCGATCATCATCCCTCATTGGCGCGGCCAAGAAATTCTGTTGCGCGGCTTACAGTCGCTGCGCACACACACTTCCCCGGCGCATGAAATCATTCTGGTCGATAACGGCTGTGACGATAGCAGCATTGCCGCAGCGCAAAAGAATTTTGCGCAAGCGCGCATCGTTGCTCCCGGAAAAAATCTCGGCTTTGCCGGCGGCTGTAATTTCGGCATGCGCGCGGCCGCGGGAAAATATTTCGTGCTCTTCAATAACGATGCCGTTGCTACGCCGCATTGGCTGGAGCCGTTGCTTGAGATGATGGAAAGAGACTGTCGCATTGCCGCCTGCCAGCCCAAAATCCTGGCACGCGATCGGCTCGGCTATTTTGATTATGCCGGCGCTTGCGGCGGCCATCTCGATTTTCTGGGCTATCCTTTCTGCCGCGGCCGCATTTTCAACACGCTGGAAAAAGATACCGGGCAATATGACGACGACGCCGATATTTTTTGGGCCAGCGGCGCATGCTGTTTGTTGCGGAAATCCGCGCTGGACGAAGTGGGATTGTTGGATGATTCTTTTTTCGCGCACATGGAAGAGATCGATTTGAATTGGCGGCTGCATCTCGCCGGATACCGCGTCGTTGCCGTTCCCGCTTCCCGGGTTTATCATCAAGCCGGCTCGACTTTGCAAGCCGGGGCGCCGCGCAAAACGTATTTGAATCATCGCAACGGGCTGATGATGCTGATCAAAAATTATTCGGCCGCGGCTTTGGCGTTCGTATTTCCGCTGCGCTTGCTGCTCGATCTGATGGAAGCCGCTCGCCAGCTTTTCGGCCTGCGCTTTGGGCATGCTTTCGCGGTTCTGCGCGCGATGGTTTCCATCTCTTTCAAACTTCCCCGGCTGCTGGTTCAGCGCCGGCACGTACAGCGGCTGCGCAAAATTTCGGCGCAAGCCTTGCGCGCTAAATTATACCGTCGCAGCGTCGTGTGGGATTATTTTATGCGCGGAAGAAAAAAATTTTGCGCATTGCCTGGAAAAAAGTAATTTTCAGCAAGCAATAAGGCAAACAAACTCAGAAAAAAATTCTGAAAGTTTACTGGCAGAATAATTTAACGGCAGAATCATTCTGCCATTAAATTATTCTGCCCATTTTTTTGTGCTGTCCGAAGGGCTTCGGTTTTCAGCTTGCCTGAAGCCGTGTCATTCTCTGGAAGAATCAGGCTGTGTGAAAACGTCATTGCGAGCGCAGCGAAGCAATCCCGATGCGTGCACGTATTGGAGTTAGAGATTGCTTCGCTGCGCTCGCAATGACCAATTCGAGCGTTTTTACACAGTCTGAATCTTTTTAAGCATGTAGTAAAATGTCCGAATGAAGAACACTACGTGCGCATGGAAAAGATTCTTCGGAAGAATTTAGCGATCTGAACCGGAGTGCAATGCTAAAGCATTACACTCCGCGCCAATTTCTCACCATGCTTGCGAGCGACGAACTTTGACCGACTTGCAATACTGCGCCTGCCCCCTTTGTCGCGGCAGCTCTTTTAATCCATACCTGCAAGCGCCTGATCGTTTCGCGCTCGCCGCCGGCGCATGCTTTCAATTGCAGCGCTGCCGGGATTGCGGCATGCTCATCCTCAATCCCCGGCCGCATGAAGAAGACAGCGGCCGCTATTATCAAAACGAAAACTACCTCCCTTTTGCCAGCGCCAACACGCCGCAAACCTTGCTCGCGGCCGCGTACGATTTTCTCCGCAGCTACAATTTGCGTTGGAAAAGAAAACTGGTCTCACGTTTTTGCAAATCGGGAAGTTTGCTGGATGTGGGGTGCGGCACGGGTGAGTTTATGGACGAAATGCGGCGTGCGGGCTGGAACGTTCACGGTTTGGAACGCGATGCGGCCGCTTCGGCATGGGCGCGCGAACGTTTGCAACTGTCCGTTGCCACCGGCAGCGTGCAAGCATTGCCATCGTTCGCCTCTTCCTTCGAGGTCATCACCTTGTGGCACGTGCTCGAACATTTATATGATCCGAGCGGCGCGTTGGAGCTTTTGCATCAGCGCTTGCGCGAGCACGGCATATTGGTGTTAGCCGTGCCGAACGCGGGCGGAATCGACGCGAAAATTTATGGAAAGAATTGGATTGCATGGGATGCGCCGCGCCACGTGAATCACTTCAATCTGCGCACACTGGCCGGCGGCGCCGCGATGGCAGGCTTCGCTTTGCGCTGGTGGCAGCAATTGCCGCTCGATGCGTTTTTCAATACTTTGATGAGCGAACGGCTGGCCGCAGCCGCCCATCACAGCAACTTGTTTTGGTGGCCTCTGCGGCTCTTGCGCGCGGGGATCGCAACCGGCTTGTCTTTATTGGCAGGCAGCAATAGTCCTTTTAAAAAAAATTACGGCGGGGCCACGATCGTGGCGGTGTTTCAAAAAAATGCCTAAAGGCATGCTGCGAAATGAAATCAAAATTCCACGGCTAAAGAGACCCTTTGCACATCCTCCAATAATCCAAAGCTGGTGTAAGCATAATCGACTTTCAAGCGCGTGCCGCTCCCCCACAAGCGGTAATTCAACCCTCCGCCCAGCGCCAGACCCTCTTCGGAATCTTTGCGGAACAGCGTGCCGTAACCGCCGCGCAGAAACAATAATTCATTGAAAGCCGCTTCCGCGCCGAGATTCACGCTTTCCGCATTGTCATTGGGATGCAGCGCATCAATGCCTGCGGTGAGGCGGAGATTTTCAGTTTTAATCAATTCCGCGGCGATGCCGACACGAAACGCCAGCGGCAGCGGAAAGCCATCGGTTTCGTACAACGCATTCACAAATTCCACGTTGCCTTGATTGTTGGGATCAGGATCCTGGCTAAAACGAATGTCGCGGCCCTCGAGGCGCAAGTCGCTGCCGAAATTGACAATGCTCGCGCCCAAACGGATGTTGTTGAACGGCGTCGTAAACAAAGCGCCGACATCCAAAGCCACGGCATTGGCGCTCATATGCCAAATGCTTTGGCGGATAAATTTCACCGTGCCGCCAAATGAAAAGCGGTCGGTCAAGCGGCGGGAAAAACTCAAACCCAGTGCGAGATCGTTGGCGGAAAATCTTTCGCCGGTGCCGTCAGGCTGCTCGATGGTGCGCACCAGGTCTTCAGGCGTGCTCAAGCTGGTGACGCTCAGGCCGGCAACGCCGATTTCGCCGATATCAAAAGCCACGGCGGCAAAATTAAAATTCATCTCCGCGAGCCATTTGCTGTGCACGAACATGGCGCCGATGCCGCGATGATGGCCCAAGCCCGCCGGATTCCAGTGCATCGCGCTCAAATCGCCTTCCATCGCAGCAAAAGCGCCGCCCATGGCCGCCCCGCGCGCATCCACGCCGATTTTGAGAAACTGCCCCACCGCCGTGCCGGTCTTGGTGATCGTCTGCGTGTTATCGGTTTGTGCATGCGCAGCCGCGGCCAATAGTGCTATCGTCAAAATTGGACAAATCTTTTTCATAGCCGTTTATTCTCCACTCATTTGCACTGGAGTGTCAAACTTCAGTTTGACACCGTCAAGCTGAAGCTTGATACTCACTGGAGTGCCAAACTTCAGTTTGACACGTCAAGCTGAAGCTTGACACTCCGTTTGTTATTTGATCACAGCAAACCTTCCAATCTTCTGCCCCAAAGTTCCGGCGTCGACGTGATAAATGTAAACCCCATAAGCCAGCGGAAAATTGTCTCGCGTGGTCAAATTCCAAAACGCTTGGCCGTTATCAATCGCCGTTTCGTGCTCGATCATATCCACTAACTCCCCGGTAACTGTGAAAATTCGAATCGTGCATTTTTGCGGCAACAGATCGAAGTATAACCGGCGTTCGCCGCGATCACGCGGATTTTGCAAATCCAGCGGCTCGATGAGATTGGTGACCACGTAAGGATTCGGCACCACGCGAATGCGATCCAAAACATTGGCAGCTTGCGCTTCATCGACACGCGCAGCTGTGGTTCTAAAACTGTAAACGTCTTCTGCCGTGAACGGGCGAGTCGTGGCGATGAAATAAACATCGCCCGCAGCCGGCGCAACCGGGTTGGCCGCCGGCGGAATAAAAGTAAATTCCCAAGTCTGCACGAGACCTTGATCCCCCAACAAAATCACTGCGCGCTCATCCGGCGTCCACAAGCTGTCGACTTTCACAGTTTCCAAATAAACCATGCGCTGCTTTTTGGGAATGCGGCCTTTGGTAACCTCCCAGACTTCGATTTTGGATTTGACATAGCCGAAATTGGGGCGCGCGCTGCTGTCCCGGATGGTATCGAAGAAGCGCACTTCATAATCGGAGGGATATTTGTTGCGATCAATACCGTTGAACGGCTTGACGCTGCCGCTATAATTCGACTTGCTGGCGGAAGTCCACTTGGTGCGTGTCGCATCCAAATTGAGCGGCACCTCCTGCACAAAAATGCGCAGGCCGTCAAAGAAGGGATTGGCTTCTTCAAAATTAAGCAGCTTGCTGTCTTTCAAAGCGAAATAGCGATAGGTTGCGCGCAGCGCCTGGCCTTCTGAAATCGCGCCGCCGGGAATGGCGCGAACGAAACCCGCGGCGGGCTGCAGCTCGTAATCGGTGTTGCGCACGAACACGCGCTGGCCCTCGCTGCTAGTGAGCACGAACGTGGTGTCGTTGATCTCGGTGTTAGGCATGCGGATAAACTGATCGAGCCGAGCGGTGAAATTATTAATCACAGGTTTCAAATCTTCCACGGAATAGCGCGTGGGATTGGCGGCGAAACGCACTTGAAATTCGTTGCCATTTTCCACGCGCCGGGAATCGACGATTTCCACGCGCAATGCCCCCGTGGCCACTCCGCCCACATGGGCGATGCGATTAGATTCGCCGTTGTCTTCCAAAGAACTGGTCACGTAACCTGCGCTGGGCGCACGCGGCGTGACGCGCACGGTATTCACATCCAGAATCAACTCGTTGGTCTCGGCGTTCAACGAGACGTTTTTGGAAGATTCCACCGGCGAAATTTTCTGCACGGGATCGCCGTGATCGTAGGAAACTACCGCGTAATAATAGGTCTGGCCGTTGATGACATTGTTGGAATCCACAAACGCGTGGCGCAGGCCAGTGTTGCTGCCCAAGTTATAGGCAATGCCGCGCTGGGGATCGATGATGGAGCTCAAGCCACTGAACTCGTTCACCACGTCGAATCTGGCGGGCGCGCCCAAAACCGTTTTCAGCGGCTCATGATAAAAAGCTGAACCGTTGGCGTCGGTAATCACTTGTTGATCTTCAAAGTCCGGATCCGTGCTGCGATAGATGACGTAGCCTTCGAAATCGTTCGATTCGGAAACCGGATCAAAAGAATCCTCTGCAAATTTATCCCAATACAATGTAACTTTGCGGTCGCCGGGCACAGCGGTCACTATGGGCTTCTCCGGCGGCTTGGCGAATTGATAATTGATTTCATAAATTTGCTGCGCGGTTTGCGCATTCAACAGCAAGTCTTCGAGGTCCTGGCCCACCAGCAAGGCAATTGAAAAGCGGCGAATCGCTTTGGCCGGCAAGTCAATCGGGCCGGAGCCGTAAAGAAAAACATAATCGCCCGCTTGCGTGGAATTGGCGGAATCAAAAACGCCGGTTTGCAGGTAATTGCGAAAAATATATTCATCCGCGGAAATCACATTCTGTCCGCCGAAAGGAGGCGCGGCAAAGCTGGTCAGGCCGATTTGATCGGATTCATCCAAATCCGTAAATTCAAAATTCGGCTCGCCCGGCTCGCGAATGTCGAACGGATCGCCGGCCGTGGGCGCGCCGTCGCCTTCGCCGCGATCGCCGGTTTTGGCCACACCGTCCACGCCGACGTCGTGTTTGTCCGCAATCCAATCGCCGTCATTGTCAATGCCGTCGGTTGTGCTCTCATCAATGAAACCGTCGTTATCATTATCTTTGCCGTCGGTGGGATCGCCCGGGCTTTCCAAAAATTTATAGCCGAAATATCCCGGGACGCGGCCGGCCACGTCGCTCTTGCCGTCTTCATCCCAGGAATAAACCATGTTGAGGTTTTTGCCGAAGAATGACAGATCATCGCTGAAGTTTTGCGGCCCGCCGATATGCGGATCGCCCCACATGCCGAAGGTTACATCGTGCAAATCCGTGTCGCTTTTGTTCGTGACTTTATAGATGAGAAAGACGATGTCTTCGGCGAGCGGATTCGACCATTGATAATAGCGAAACTCGACTTCCAAGCCGAGACCGCGCCGCGTGGAATCATTGACAAAAGGATAATATTTAAATTCTTTGTTGCGGCGGTCGTCGCACACGAAAATGGATTCCATATCGGCGTTGCTCGCGCCCTGGCGCAAGGCCCCCGGCCAAACATAACGTTTGAGATTGGGATTGTACCAGCCGTCGGGCCAGCTATCGGGCTTGCCGTCGCCGTCGCGATCGAGATCATTCACCGTGGGAATGCGATTGCTGCGCGGATTGGCATAGGGCACGCGGCCATCGTCGCTGGTCGCGAGCGGCTCCCATCCCCACAACTCTCGTCCGTCGGGCGAAACTTCAAACCCGGTAGAAACCAGGCCGTCGCTAATGCAAATCGCCACCCACATGGTATCGCCATTCGGCTTGATCACGGGAGCGTTGTTCGCATCGCGCTTGATATAAGAATCGCGATGGCTGTGCGGCGGCACTTCAATTTCCGAAACAATGAACGGCGCGAACTCATAGCCGTAGCCCAAATTTTCCCACACAATATCCGAGGTGCGATTGCCCGGGCTTGAAATCGAGCCGTAGTTCCAAATCTCAGTGGAAATTTTATTGCCGTTAATAATCGTGCGCTGGCGCGGCGCAAGATTATCCGGCCCGAAAATTTTGCGCAACATTTGTTGCTGAATCTTCTCGCGCCATTCATAATAATCGCGATGCTCGGCCTCGCTCCAATTTTTCTGCGGGCCTTTGAGGTGCCACGGCAGCGAACCGCGCTTGGGTTGCTCCTGCGCGGAAGTATTGCTAAAAGACCAGAGCGTAAAAAGACCGATCGCTAAATAGATAATCGAGGCGCCTGAAAAAGCAACTCGTGGCATTGTGAAGCTCCCGTGTTTTTCTCGTGGTCAGCCTGGAAATGATAATTGCGATGATAAAACGAGCCGCTATGCTCGCGGTTCAAACCGAAGCCTTGGGCTGCGAAAATGCGCCGGTCTCCGAATGAAAAGCTTTGAGCCAAGCTTTGAAATCGTCGAGGGATTGCAGATCAAGAATGGCGAGCGTCAAAGCGTCTAATTGCTCGCTGCTCAACTTTTGCATTGAGGTCTTGATATCCCAAGCAAGCTCGCCAAAGCGCTTCTCCAGCAATGATTGCAACGTCACATACTTGCCTTCGACCTTGCCTTCGACCTTGCCTTCGACCTTGCCTTCGACCTTGCCTTCGACCTTGCCTTCGATCTTGCCTTCGATCTTGCCTTCGGTCCAGCCCTTGTCGCGTTCCTGGGCAAGCCATTCTGAAAACAGTGTGGTTTCGCGTACCATGGGAAACTCCAGTCTTAAATATTGTTTGATCAGTTCTTCGGCAAATATGCGCGCGGCGATGACGGCACTGAGACTCTTCAACTCCAAACGCTTCACCGGGTCGGCAACGGTATCGAGAACCTCATTCACTTCCTGCAAAATCTCCGGAGCCGGGTCCTCTTCAAAAAGCGGAAGAAAAGGCGCCAATTCCTTCAACTCGCCGCTGCGAATGCGATCCGCATGTTCCCAAAGCAGCACGCGGGCAAAACGGAAGCCATTCGATAAACCGCCCAACTCATCTTCGAAACCCTCGGGGAAAGTGGCGTATCTGCCGCGTTGCAAGTACACTAGCACCGTGATCACCGGCACGCCCAAAGC
>Ga0247727_10001005_pt1 | contig 68621 bp, 47 predicted proteins | sample WisWelCaveWW1625_FD_202498 | JGI IMG/M metagenome (GOLD analysis project Ga0247727, IMG submission 202498) | Biofilm microbial communities from Wishing Well Cave, Virginia, United States - WW16-25 | ecosystem: Environmental > Aquatic > Deep subsurface > Groundwater > Cave microbial mat | place... | reverse complement strand
CTTCCGAAACTTCGGGCGGCGTTGCAGCACGAACTCAAGATCAAGGTCAGCACCAAGTCACGCGAGAAGGCGGCATAACTCACCAATGGAGCCGCGGACATTTTCAACTAACTTTGGGCTTGACTCGTTGGCGGACTCCGAGCCGGGGAGTGAACGAGCGATGGCTGCACACGCGAAGGCGCCCGGACGTGGGAAGAACGGGATGCCACGTGGGTCCGGAGCGGGTTCGAGTTTGCGGCGCGCCCGGCTCGAGAGCCTGTTGCCGCCGATCCTCGATGAGCACGGGATCGATGTGTGGCTCGTGTTCGTTCGCGAGGGGGCGCGCGACCCGCTCGCCGCGGACGTCGGGCTCGGCGAGGTCGTGGCGCGCGCGGCGGCGCTCGTGGGCCGGCGCGGCGGCCATTTCACAGCGGAGGCGATCTGCGCCTCGTACGACGTGACGCCGATCTGCGAGACCGGGCTCTTCGAGCGCGTGACCGCGTTTCGCGCCGAGGGGATCGGGCCGGCGCTCCGCGAGGCCGTCGAGGCGTGGCGGCCGCGCTCGATCGCGATCGACGTGTCGCGCGACCTCCCGATGGCGGACGGCCTCACGCACGGAATGCGTCTTTACCTCGAGGAGGTCCTCGGGCCGTCGTGGGCGGCGCGCTTCCGCTCCGCCGAGCCGCTCGCCGTCGCGTTCCGCTCGAGCCGCCTCGCCGCCGAGCGCGCGCTGATCGAGAAGGCGGTCCTCGCGACCCAGCGGCTCGAGAGAGCGGCGCTCTCGGCGCAAGTGATCCGCCCCGGCCGGACGACGGAGCGCGCGGTCGGCGCGTTCCTGCGCGTGAAGGCGGAGGCAGCGGGGTTCCGCGTGCCGTTCCTGTCGGTCGTCGCGGGCCCGAGCCGCGGCCACAGCGACCCGACCGACCGCGTGATCGCGCGCGGCGACGCGGTGCGGATCGACATCGGGGTGACGTGGAAGGGGTACAACTCGGACATCCAGCGGAGCGCGTACGTGCTGCGGCGCGGCGAGTCGGGACCGCCGGAGTTCCTCGCGCGTCTGTGGGAGACGACGCTGGCGGCGAACCGCGCGGCGCTCGCCGCGATGCGGCCGGGCGTGCGCGCGCTCGACGTCGATCACGCGGCGCGGGCCGTCGTGCGCGCCGCCGGCTACGAAGACTACCCGCACGCGACGGGGCACACGATCGGGACCGCCGTGCACGACCTGGGACCGATCCTCGGGCCCGATTGGCCGGAGCGCTACGGGTCGAGCGTGCACTACCCGTTGCGCGCGGGGCAGGTCTTCGCGGTGGAGCCCGCGGCGTACGCCCCGGACCCAAGCGGCGAGAGCGGCGGCGAGATCGGCTGGGGCCTCGAGGAAGATGTCGTCATCGAGGAAGCGGGCGCGCGCGTCATCGGCCGCGCGCAAGAACGGCTCACACTGATCTGACCTCTCAGCGAACCGAGGCCGCCGGCCGCGCGCGTCGTCCGAGCGTGCCGAGGAGCGAGGCGCTCGCGAGACAGACCCCCGCGGCTGCGAGCACGCCCGATGGCCCGGAGAGCGCGAGGAGCGCGGGCGCGCGAACGAGCGCCGCCGCCACCTGCATCTCGCGCAGCACCACGGCGATCGCGATCATCCAGATCCCCCAGGCGCGCAGACGCCGCCACCGAAGGTCGGTGGCGAGGAAGTTCGGCACGATGCGGCCGGCGTACGCGAAGATCATGAGCGAGACGAAGCCGAGCGCGAGCGCGTGGCGCGCTCCGTCTTGCAGGAGCCTCGGCGGCTCGAGCCGAACGAGCTCCGCGAGCGCGTAGGCGGCGCCGAAGGCGACGGAGAGGAGGGCCGAACCGAACGCGAGCCGGACCGCCCTCGGGAACTCCGGATCCCCGACCGGAAGCGGACCCGCGGGCCGAGCGAAGACGCGAATCCCCGCGGTGTAGAGGGCGATGCCGGCGCCGGTCCCGAGAAGGCCGAGGTCGCGGAGCGGGGCGGACCAGCCGTGCCCGACGAACGACGAGCCGACGACCGAGGCGGCCGCGCCCGCGTGCTCGAGGACGAGCGCGAGCCGTAGGCGCCGGACCCGCGGTGGTGGGAGGGCGAGGAACGCGGGGCCGGTCCGCGAGAGGATCCCCTGGATCCAGAAAAGCGCGCCGCCCGTGAGCGCCGCGAGGTAGATCGACTCGTTCCACCGGGACGCTGCTTCGCCGTCTCCGCTCGCGAGGGTCGTCGCGGCGCCCGCGAGGAGGAACGCGGCCGCCACGAGCCACCAGAACGTCCCGCCCGCGACGAACGCGACGAAGAGGTCGCACGCGCGCGCCGCGCGCCGCCACGACGAGAAGAGGACGATCGCCCAGCCCACGACCGCGGCGGCCTGAAGCCCGAGCCCCAGCGCGGCCGCCTCCGCCGCGAGGGGCACGAGCGGCTCCCAGTAGCCGTAGCCCCGCAGGAGGAGTCCGCCGAGCGCGAGCCAGAACGTGGAGCGCGCGAGCGCTGGCCGCGCGAGCGTCGCGCCGAGGAGCCTCGGAAGGACGTGGTACGAGACCCCCATGATGAAGAGCAACAGGAAACCCGTCACTTGGAACGCCGCGTGGATCCAGTTGTGCGCCGGCGGGACGGGTCCGAGAGCGAGGTGGATGACGAGGAGGTTGTACGCGCCGAACGTCGCGCCGAGCGTCATCGTGCACCAGAGCGCGGCGGTGAGGAACGGGCGGTAGATCGGGCGCGGCCGCCGTGCGGCGTCGGCGCGCGCGCCTTCTCGGTCGGGGCGCCCGCCGGACGCGGGCGACGAGGGGAGGATGACCATCTTCCGGGACGGAGTGCCGCCGGGAGCGGGCACCTCGAGCGTCGACTGCGTCACGAACGCGAGGAGATCCGCGAGCGGCATGCCGCGGGCCAGGGCGACCTCACGGAGGGTGAGGCGCCGGCCGCAGCACGTGTCGACCTCGAGCGCGTGGAAGGCGCGCAGGGATCGCGGCGCGGCGTCGAGGACCTCGCCGACGGTCGAGTCGGGCTCGAGATGGGGCGCGAGGCTCATGCCGGGTGTGGGGAAGCACGCCGCGCGCCAGGGGGCCCGGGCCCTCAGCCCACGCGCGATTCCTCGAGCGGAGAAGGCGGATCGGCGGGCCAGGCCGGTGGACCTGCCGCGGGCTTCCCAGGCAACCCTTTGCACGGCAGGGAATTCCGCCGCTCTTTCGCGACTCCGGGAGTGGCTCCGAAACGGCGCGCTTACCGAGCGGGGGGCTCCGGCCCGGCGCCCCTGGACAGAATGGCGCGGCTCCTCTGGACCGAGTGACGCCCTCACCCGAGCGCCTCTGACAATTCGTCTCGGTCGGGGCGCCGCCGCGGGATCGCCCTTCGGGCTCGGAGCGTCGGCGGGGGGGCGCGCAACCCGGATCCGCCTCCTCTTGCCATGTCAACAATGCGGCGGGCCGAGACGTGCTCGACCCGCCGCCGCATTCGAGCGCCGCGAGGCGCCCGACGTCGAGCGCGCCCTAGAGCGCGCTCGTGAAGAACTCGTCCACTTTCTTCCAGTTCACGTTCGCGAGGAACGCGTCGATGTACTTCGGCCGCGCGGGACCCTGATCGTGATAGTACGCGTGCTCGAAGACGTCGATCGCAAGGAGCGGCTCGGCACCCCAGACGACCCCTTGGTTGTGCAGGTCGCCGGTGTAGTTGTGCAGCCGCCCGTCGAGCCGGTCGTACGCGAGCACGACCCACCCGAGCGCGATCTTCGCCGCGGCCACGTAGTCCGCCTTCCAGTTCTCGAACGAGCCGAAGTCCTTCTTGATCTGTTCGGTGACCTTTCCGGTGGGCTCGCCGTTGCCGCCGAGCGCGTCCCAGTAGATCTCGTGGAGCCAGATCCCGTTCGCGTTGAACGTCTCGCGGCCCTTGAGCGCCTGGAAAAGGCTCCAGTTCGCGTTCGCGTCGTCGCGGCTCACGTCGGAGAGCGCGCGCTCGATCTCGTTCCGCTTGTTGACGTACCCCGCGTAGTGCGTGTCGTGGTGGAATTTGTTCGTCTGCTCGCTGATCCCCTTGAGGGCGTTGTAGGCGAAGGGGAGCGGCTTCACCTGGAACTGCCCCGGCGCCTGATACCGCGCCGTCTTGGCGACCTTCTTCCAGCGGGCGTCGACCTCGCTCCACTTCACGTTCTTGAGGAACGCCTCGATGTACTTCGGCCGCGCCGGTCCCTGATCGTGGTAGTAGGCGTGCTCGAAGACGTCGATCGGGAGGAGCGGTGCCGCGCCCCACAGCCCGCCCTGGTTGTGCACGTCGCCGATGAAGTTGACGAGCCGACCGCACGACGGGTCGTACGCGAGGACGACCCACCCGAGCGCGACCTTCGCCGACGCCACGAAGTCGGCGCGCCACGCGTCGAACGATCCGAAGTCCTTGTTGATCTGCTCGGCGATCGATCCCGTCGGCTTCCCGTCGCCGCCCAGGACGTCCCAGTAGATCTCGTGGAGGACCTGGCCGTCGGCGTTCCACGTCTCGCGCCGCTTCAGTTCGCCGTACTCGCTCCAGTTCGCGTTCGCCGCGTTCCGGTCGATCGCGTCGAGGCGCTTCTCGATCTCGTTCCGCTTGTTCACGTATCCGGCGTAGTGCGTGTCGTGATGGTAGCGGTTGGTCTGCTCGCTGATCCCGTCCAGCGCGTTGTACGCGTACGGGAGCGGCTTGACCTTGTACTCGTAGGCCATCGGATTCACCTCCGTGAGGATGAGGATTCTTCGCGGGTCGCTGCGTCGAACGGATCGAACGTAGCCCGACGGCGGCGGCGCGTCAAGGCGTCGAGGCGGGGTCCGGGCGCGAGGGGTCGATGCCGAGATCGCGGATCGCTTTCGCGGCGACGCCCGGCTCGATCTCGCCGCTCTCGGCGAGCGCCGAGAGCGTCGCGACCACGATCGACTCGGCGTCGATCTCGAAGTGCCGGCGGAGCGTCTCGCGCGTGTCGCTCCGGCCGAAGCCGTCGGTGCCGAGCGTGACGAAGCGCCGCGGGCCGCGCGCGTCCGGCGGCACCCACCGCGCGATCTGGTCGGGGACCGCCTTCATGTAGTCGCACGCGGCGATCACGGGGCCGCGCGACTCCGCGAGCGAGCGCGTGACGTACGGCACGCGCGGCGCCTCGCCCGGGTGCAGGCGGTTCCAGCGCTCCGCCTCGAGCGCGTCGCGGCGAAGCAATAGGTAGCTCGTCGCGCTCCACGCGTCGGCCGCGACGCCGTAGCGCTCCGCGAGGATCTCCTGCGCGCGGAGCGCGTGATTCAAGATCGGCCCGCTTCCGAGGAGTTGCGCGCGCGGTCGCGCGCCGGCGCGCCCGCCGCGCCCTCCCCGCGCGCGCGCGTCCGCTGGCTCCGCGTCGGGCGCCGCGCGGAACCGGTAGAGCCCGCGGAGGATCCCCTCCTCGCAGCCCTCCGGCATCACGGGCATCGTGTAGTTCTCGTTGTAGACCGTGATGTAGTAGAAGACGTCCTCCCCCTCCACGAGCATGCGGCGCAGCCCATCCCTCACGATCGTCGCGAGCTCGAAGCTCCACGCCGGGTCGTACGCGAGGCACGACGGGAACGTCGACGCGAGCACGTGGCTCTGCCCATCCTCGTGTTGGAGCCCCTCGCCGTTCAGCGTCGTGCGCCCCGCGGTCGCGCCGATGAGGAACCCGCGCCCGCGCGCATCTCCGAACGCCCACGCGAGGTCGCCGATCCGCTGGAACCCGAACATCGAGTAGAAGATGAAGAACGGGATCATGTACTCGCCGTGCGTCGCGTGACACGTGCCGGCCGCGGTGAATGAGGCCATCGAGCCCGCCTCGGTGATCCCTTCCTCGAGGATCTGCCCGTCCTTCGCCTCCGCGTAGCGCAGGAAGAGGTTCGAGTCGACCGGCTCGTAAAGTTGCCCGAGGTGGGAGTAGATCTTCACCTCGCGGAAGAGCGGGTCCATGCCGAAGGTGCGCGCCTCGTCGGGGATGATCGGGACGATCCGCCGGCCGATCCCGGGGTCGCGGAGGAGCGAGCGGAGGAGCCGGGCGAACGCCATCGTCGTCGAGACCTCGCGCGCGGCGCCCGCGCCGGTCGGCGCGGCCGCCGCCCCCGCTGCCGTCGCCGGCGCGGCGGGCGCGACCTCGCGCTTCTCCGCGTCCTCCGGCGCGCTCGCGCCAGACGGCGGCGCCGACGCGGTCCCGTTCGGCATCCCGCCTGTCCCGACGAGGAGCTCCCTGTACGTCTCCTCCGAAGGGAGCGGGGGCGCGGTCGCGCGCACGACGCGCCGCGGGACGAACCCGCCGAGCGCGCGCCGGCGCTCGATCAGGTACGCGATCTCTTTGCTCTTGGGCCCCGGATGGAAGTAGGGCGGGTCGTCGTCCTCGAGTTCCTTGTCGGAGATCGGGAGTCGCAGCCGGTCGCGGAACGCGATGAGCTCCTTCACGGAGAGGTGCTTCACTTGGTGCGTGACGTTCTTGGCCTCCGCTCCCTCGAGCGTCCAGCCCTTCACCGTCTTCGCGAGGATCACGGTCGGCGCGCCCTTGTGCTCCGTCGCCGTCCTGTACGCCGCGTAGAGCTTCTTGTAGTCGTGTCCGCCGCGCCGCAAGCGGACGAGATCGCCGTCGGAGAGATGCGCGACCATCGCCTTGAGCTTCTCGTCCGTGCCGAAGAAGTGCTCGCGGATGTACGCGCCCGAATCGATCGAGTAGCGTTGGTAGTCGCCGTCGAGCGCTTCCGTCATCCGGCTCACGAGAACCCCGTCGACGTCCCGCGCGAGGAGCGGATCCCACTCGCGGCCCCAGATCACCTTGATCACGTTCCAGCCCGCGCCGCGGAAGAGAGCCTCGAGTTCCTGGATGATCTTCCCGTTCCCGCGGACCGGCCCGTCGAGACGCTGCAGGTTGCAGTTCACGACGAACGTCAGGTTGTCGAGCCCCTCGCGCGCGGCGAGGCAGAGCCCGCCGATCGCCTCCGGCTCGTCCATCTCGCCGTCGCCGACGAACGCCCACACGCGGCAGGCGCTCGTGTCCTTGATGCCGCGCGCGGCGAGGTATCGGTTGAAGCGCGCCTGGTAGACCGCGTTGAGCGGCCCGAGCCCCATCGACACCGTGGGGAACTCCCAGATGTCCGGCATGAGGCGGGGGTGCGGGTAGGAGGAGAGCCCCTCGCCGGGGCGCGTCTCGCGGCGGAAGTGATCGAGTTGCGATTCGGTGAGGCGCCCCTCGAGGAACGCCCGCGCGTAGATCCCCGGTCCCGCGTGCCCCTGGAAGAAGATCTGGTCCCCGCCGCCCGGCGCGTCCTTGCCGCGGAAGAAGTGATTGAAGCCGACCTCGTAGAGGCTCGCCGCGGAGGCATATGTCGAGAGGTGGCCGCCGATCCCGGGGAAGCGCTGGTTCGCGCGGTGCACCATCGCGACCGCGTTCCAGCGCACCATCCGCCGGATGCGCAATTCGATCTGCTCGTCGCCGGGGAACGGCGGCTCCTGCTCGGGTGAGATCGTGTTGATGTAGCGCGTCTGGACGAGCGGCGGAAGGCCGAGGTGGAGCATGCGCGCCCGCTTGAGGACCTTGTAGAGGACGAAGCGCGCCCGCTCGACGCCCTCTTTCGCGACGATTTCGTCGAGGGCGTCGATCCACTCCTCCGTCTCCTGCGGATCGACGTCCGGCAATTGCTGCTTGAAGTAGTACTCGATCATCCGGTCTCCCTGGTAGCGCCGCGGGCCGCGCGCCACGCGCCGCGGGCCGCGAGAGGCGCGTGAGCCGCGAGCGCCGCGAGCAATGCGGAGATGGTCGTCAAAATCGGCGTCCCCGTCAACGGTCCGTTCGGGCGGGACGTTCGGGACGGCGCCGCGTCCGCTCGCGCCTGGCAGGCGCCGCGTCTCTCTCGCGCCCATTGTCGCGCCCGCGCGGACGTGGCATACTGGCGAACCCTGGCCGGAGCCTCCTCGTCGCGCCCGACCATCGCGAACCCCAATCGTCACGGAGGAACGCCATGTCACGCAGCCCCTTCCGCCTCTCGATCCTCGTCTTCATCGCGCTCGCTCTCGCGGCTTCCGCGTGGCACGGGCCGCGCGCCGCCGCTCAGGAGCTTCTCAAGCCGGAGCGGATGACGCCCCCCGACGGGCCGCACCCGTTCGGCCCGACGGACCTCTGGGCGATGCACCGTCTCGCGAGCCCCACGCCGTCGCCCGACGGGCGTTGGATCTGCTACGAGGAGAAGTGGTACGACGTGCCGGAGAACAAATCGTACGTGAACCTGTGGCTCGTGTCGGCGGACGGGAAGACGACGCGGCGGCTCACGAGCGCGAAGGCGAAGGACACGGAGCCGGACTGGTCGCCGGACGGGAAGTGGATCGCGTTCACGTCGACGCGCGACGACAAGTCGCAGATCTGGGTGATCGAGCCGGCGGGCGGCGAGGCGAGCGCGCTCACCGGTTTCCCGGTCGATGTGAGCGGGCCGCGCTGGTCGCCGGCCGGCGACGCGATCGCGTTCACCGCCGAGGTGTACCCGGGCGCGGCGGACCTCGCGGCGACGGCGGCGCGTGACAAGGCGCTCGAGGAGGACCCGGTCGGCGCGCGCCGCTACGAGACGCTCATGTTCCGCCACTGGGACGCATGGGACACGGGGAAGAGGAACCACGTCTTCGTGGCGAAGGTCTCGTGGGGCGCCGGTACGGGCGCGGGCGGGGCGCGCGCGGGTGACGCGGGCGCGAGCGGGCCCTCGATCGCCGGCGACGCGATCGATCTCATGAAGGGTGCGGACATGGACTCGCCCGTGCGGCCGTTCGGCGACCGCGCGGACTACGTCTGGTCGCCCGACGGGAAGACGATCGCCTTCTGCGGCAAGGAGCGGAAGGGCGCCGCGATCGGCACCGACACGGACATCTACTTCGCGGCGGCGGACGGATCGGGCTTCCGCTGCGCGACGGAGGCGAACGAGGCGGTCGACGCGCGTCCGGTCTTCTCGCCCGACGGCCGCCGGCTCGCGTACGTCGCGATGGCGCGCCCCGGCTACGAGTCCGACAGGCAGACGATCGCGCTCCTCGACGTGGCGGGCGGGACGACGCGCCTCCTCACGTCCGAGTGGGACGCGTCCGCGGACGATATCGCGTGGTCGGCGGATGGGCGGACGCTCTTCGTGACCGCGGAGGAGGCGGGCCGCAAGCCGATCTTCGCGGTGGACGCGGCGAGCGGGCGCGCGCGGAAGATCGTCGCCGAGCACAAGCAGTCGGCGCTCGCGGTCGCGCGCGGCGGCGCGCTCGTCTTCCTCCGCGAATCGATGACCCGACCGGCGGAAGTGTACGCCGCGAATACGGACGGCTCCGGCGTGCGCGCGCTCACGCGCGTGAACGAGCCGCTCCTCGCCGGCGTCGGGCTCTCGCAGCCGGAGGACTTCTGGTTCGAAGGCGCCGCCGGCGACCGCGTGCACGGTTGGATCCTCAAGCCGGTCGGCTTCGAGCCCGGCAAGAAGTACCCCGTCGCGTTCCTCGTCCACGGCGGGCCGCAGGGATCGTGGCAGGACGGATTCCACTACCGCTGGAACCCGCAGATCTACGCGGGCGCGGGCTACGCGACCATCGCGATCGACTTCCACGGCTCGAGCGGCTACGGCCAAGCGTTCTGCGACGCGATCAACCAGGACTGGGGCGGGAAGCCGTATGAAGATCTGATGAAGGGCCTCGACCACGCGCTCGCGACCACCACGTGGCTCGACGCATCGCGCATGGCGGCCCTCGGCGCGTCGTACGGCGGCTACATGGTCTTCTGGATCGCGGGCCACACGGACCGCTTCCAGTGCCTCGTCGCGCACGACGGCTCCTTCGATGAAGTTTCGGCGTACTACGGGACGGAGGAGTTGTGGTTCCCCGAGTGGGACTTCGGCGGGACGCCGTGGACGAACCGCGAGGCCTACGAGACGTGGTCCGCGGAGCGCTACGTGAAAAGCTGGAAGACCCCGATGCTCGTGATCCACGGAGCGAAGGACTACCGTCTGCCCGACACGGAGGGATTCGCGGCGTACACCGCGTGCCAGCGACTCGGCATCCCCTCGCAACTCCTCTGGTTCCCCGACGAGAACCACTGGGTCCTTAAGCCGCTCAACGCGCTCGTCTGGCACGAGACGATGCTCGGCTGGATCGACCGGTGGACGGCGAACGGCGGCAAGGCGGGGATGGCACGGCGCGCGGCGGGGGAGACGCGGTGACGGCGACGGCGAGCCCGCTCGCGACGCTCGAGCCGCGCAGCATCTGGGACCAGTTCGACGCGCTCCGCAAGATCCCGCGGCCGTCGAAGAAGGAAGAGCGGGCGCGGGCGCACGTGCGCGCTCTCTTCGAGCGGCGCGGGTGGCAGATCCGCGAGGACGCGACCGGCAACACGGTCGTGCGCGTGCCCGCGACGAAAGGCCACGAGAAGGCGCCCGTCACGATCATCCAGGGCCACCTCGACATGGTGACGGAGAAGAACTCGGAGACCGAGTTCGACTGGGACCGCGATCCGATCGACGTGTGGATCGACGGCGACTGGGTGCGCGCGCGGGGGACGACGCTCGGCGCGGACAATGGGATCGGCGTCGCGGCGGCGATCGCGTCGGCACTCGACCCGAGCGTCGTGCACGGGCCGCTTGAGCTCCTCTTCACGGTCGACGAGGAGACGGGGTTGACGGGCGCGATGGGGCTCGACCCCGCGCTCCTCACGGGGAAGCGGCTGATCAACCTCGACTCCGAGGAGGAGGGGATCCTCTACATCGGCTGCGCGGGCGGGTGCAACTCGCGGCTCGCGATGCGGTGCGAGCAGGTCGCCGCCGCCGCGGGCGCGGTAGGCGCTCGGATCGCCATCGCGGGGTTCGCGGGCGGGCACTCCGGCGCGGAGATCCACGAGAACCGCGGGAACGCGATCAAGATCCTCGCTCGCGTGCTGGGGCGCGCGACGGGCGCGCCGGCCGAGCGCGGCGGGGCCGCTGGGCCGGACCTCGGGATCGAGATCGCGTCGCTCGAGGGCGGGAACAAGCACAACGCGATCCCGCGCGAGGCGGGGGCGGTCGTCGCTGCGCCGTCCGCCGCGATCGCCGCGCTCCGCGCGCTCGCCGCCGCCGAGCGCGACCGCGCGCTCGCCGAGTTCGCGACGAGTGACCCGAACCTCCGCGTGACGGTCGAGAACGCGCCGGCGCCGGCGCGCGTCTTCGCGCGCCGCGACCGCGACCGCCTCATCGCGCTCCTCGCCGCGATCCCGAGCGGCGTCCTCGCGATGAGCCGCGACATCAAGGGGCTCGTCGAGACGTCGAACAATCTCGCGACGCTGCGAACGGAGGGCGCCACGGTCGAGGTCCTCACCAGCAGCCGCTCGTCCGTCGCGCCCGCGCTGCGCGCGACGCTCGACATGGTGGCCGCGGTCGCGCGACTCGCCGGCGCGTCGGTCACCGAGAGCGACGGCTACCCCGGCTGGCAGCCGAACACGAAATCAGCGCTCCTTGCGACGTGCAAGCGCGTCCACGCGGAGATGACCGGGGCGGAGCCCGCGGTCGCCGCGATCCACGCCGGCCTCGAGACCGGCCTCATCGGCGTCAAGGTCCCGGGCATGGACATGATCTCGTACGGCCCCGACATCCGCGGGCCCCACTCGCCCGACGAGCGCGTCAAGATCTCGAGCGTCGCCCGCTTCTGGGAGTACCACAAGGCGGTCTTGCGGGCGCTGGGAGAGACCTGATCCGACGCGACGAGAGGGAGGCGCGCGCCTCCCTCTCGTCGCCACCTGTTCGACCAGCACCGCGGGCCGCGCGGTGACGGCGCCTCTACCTCTCGAACATCTCTCCCGCCTTCACGACCATCACGTCCTCGGGCCCGATCCAGAGCGGCGCGCCGATGAACTCCTCGTCCTGCTCGAGGATCTCGGGCGGCTTGGGGGTCGGGTACTCGATCGGCGACGAGACTCCCGAGACGAGCGCGTCCCGCATCGCCGCCGCGTCCGACGTGATGATCGCGTAGCGCAGTTGCTTCGGGTCGATCCACTTCTTGAGGGCCGCGTTCACCTCGGCCGTCGTGAGCGACGGGAACCGCTCGCGCGACGACTCGAGGTGCGCCCGCGTCCCGTTGAACAGGTCGTCGAGCGCGAACCCGAGCCGCCGCGTGGTCGTCAGCTCCCACAGTCGCGTGTAGCCGTCGAGGAACCCCTTCGTCTGCTCGACCTCGTCGTTGCTCAGGCCCACCCGCAGCAGGTTGTCGAGCTGCCAGATCGCGCAGCGGATCGCGAACACGCGGTTCTGGTGCTCGACGGGCCGGATCCAGATGCTGTAGAAGTGGCGGTTCCGCCCGATGTTCACCTGCGGATGCGTGCCCCCCCCGGCCTGCCGGAACGTCTCGCAGTACGCGTAGTCGCCGTAGTTCAGGCCGCGCTTCTCGCGGAGCGCCTGGAAGAGCCGGCCGCCCGACTGGCGGTGCTCGCCGAACGCGGACGTCCCGAGCCACATCGCGGTGAATTCGGGATCGGTCCGCCTTAGCCCGTAGGGGAACCCCATCGAGATCGCCGTCGCGGCGGCGTCCTTCTCGACGATGACGACCTTGGGGCCGGTCGGATTCGGTTCCGGGATCGCGACCGGCGGCGCCCCCTCGGGGAGCCGTCGGAGAGCGTCGCGCAGGGACGCGAGCGCCTCCTCCGAGTACCCGCCCGCGAGGCCCAGCACCACGCGATTCTTCGTGAAGACCTTCGCAGCGTGCGCCCGAACCGCCTCGGGGTCGAGCGCGTTCACACCGGCGACCGTGCCGTCGACCGGGTGGCCGTAGGGATGCCCCTCGTACAGCATCCACTCGAGAGTCTCCTTCCCGAACTCCTCGTCGTCGTTCGAGCGCAGCTCGTTCTCGATCCCCGAGAGCTGCACGTCGCGGAGTCGGTCGAACTCCTTCGGGTCCCAGCGCGGCCGTAGGAGGACGTCCGTGTACAACACGAGGTATTTCTGGAGGTGGTCCTTGTGCACCCGTCCCGTGAAGACGGTGACCTCCTTGTCGCAATGCACTGAGAGATCGGCCGCCATCGGGAAGAGCGCTTCGAGGAGTTGGGCGGACGTCAGGTTCTCCGTCCCGCCATCGGCCATCATCCGCGCCGCGAGCGCGGTGATCCCTTCCTGACCCGGCGGGTCGTCCACCGAGCCGCTCCGGAACATGACGCGGAACGCGACGAGCGGGTTCTCCGGCTCGTGGAGCGCGACGAGGGGAACCTCGGCGTCGGCCGAGGCGCGCGAGCCGGACAGCGCCACGGCCATGATCGAGACGAGGAACAGCGTCGGAACCAGGTAGCGCGTCATCAGCTCTTCTCCCGCGAGGTGAGGGTCACGACGGTGCGATTGGTCGGCGAAAGGTGCGTCTTCGCGAAGTCGACGAGGTCCTTAGGCTGCAACTTCGCCACCTCGTCGCCCAGGCGGTCGAGCGTCGCGACGTCTCCGGTGAGCCCGGTCCCGTAGGCCAACTGCACGGCGATCGCCGACGGGGTCTCGAGGCTCATCGCGAGCCCGTAGCGGAACGCGGACTGCGCGTCGCGCACGCGCTTCTCGTCGACCGTCCCCGAGGCCAACTCGGCGATCGATCCGTCGAGGAACCCGAGCGCCTCCTCCATCGACTCCGGCTTCTTCACGACGAGTTGGTACATCCAGAGCCGCGGGTCGCGGTGGTCGCCATACCAGGGCTCGATGCGCTCGACGGTTTGCCGCTCGAGGACGAGCGTCTTGTACGCCGGGCTCGTCTCCCCGAGGAGGTACGCGTTGAGCACGTTCTGGATCGCGGCCGCCTTCAGGCTCGGGTTCGCGCCGGGCGTGTGGTATCCGACCATGATCCGCGGCTGCGTCGGCGACTCCCACTCGTGGTGAACGCGCTTCTCTTTCTTCTGCGCCGGCTCGCCCGAGATCTCCACCGTCGCCGCCTTCCCTTCCCACGATCCGTACTCCTTCTTGATCAGGCCGAGCGTTTCATCGGGCTCGAACCCGCCGACGACGAAGATCACGCAGTTGTCCGGCCGATACCAGCGCTCGAAGAACTTCTTTGAGTACTCGTAGCGCGTGGGCATCGCCTGGATGTCCTCGAGAAACCCGATCGTCGTGTGCTTGTACGTGTGCGCCGTGAAGGCCACGTCGCAGATGACCTCCTCCATCTTCTGCCCCGGGTCGGCGAAGTTCTTGTTGTACTCGCCGAGGACCGCCTTCGTCTCGGTCTGGAACACGTCCTCGGAGTACGAGAGGAACTGGAAGCGATCCGCCTCCATCGTGATGACCCGCGGGAGCGACCTCGTGGGCGCGGAGACCGTGTAGATCGTCACGTCGTCCGCTGTGAAGGCGTTGTCGTCGACGCCGAGGCGCTTGAACTCCGCTTCGCGAACCGCCGGGGGAAATCGCTTCGTGCCGCGGAACATCATGTGCTCGAAGAGGTGCGCGAAACCCGAGTGCCCCGGCTCGATCTCGTTCCGCGAGCCGGTGCGGACCAGCGTGTAGTAGGCGACGACGCCTTCGTGTGGCGTCTCGACCAGCACCACGCGAAGGCCGTTCGGGAGGCTCTCCTCGCGGATCGGGTAGGGGATCATCGTTCCGGCTCTGGCCCAGCGCGCCGATCCGAGGATCGCGCTCGCGCAGAGGATGGCGAGTAACACGGCTTTCAAGGGAGAGCCTCCTTTCAGGGGTTTCACGCGACTGGCGGAGAGATCGGGCTTCGGGCGTCTGCTCTTGCGAAGCGAACGCCGATGGTAGGCGAGCGGCGCGTCGAAATCAAGATGCACGTGGGGACTCGCCGACGGCGCGCGCGCCGCGCAGGACGCCCTCGCCGATCAGCACGTGGCCCCGCGCCACGTAGCCGAGCGAGGCGAGGAGCGCGCGGCCCGCGGCGTCGTCGTCTCGCGCGACGGTGCCGATCGTCTCGACTCCCTCGTCGAAGAGGCCGAGCGCGAGGGCGGCGTGTCGCGCGGCCGCCGATCCGGCGGATCCCACCGCGACGCGAGCCGCGACCCGGTCGACGAACGCGCTCCGGAACTCGAGCGAGACGACCGGCGCGGCCTCCCCGCGGTCCCACTCCGCCGCGCGCGCGGCCCTCACCCTGCGGCCCGCGTGAGCGAGGTCCCCCCGCACGAGCGAGAAGACCGTGTGGGACGCCGCATCCAGCGTGAACACGCGCTCGAACGCCTCCCGGTCCGCGACGGGGAAGTGGAGGCGGGGACGCTCCGGCAGCTCGGGAAGCGCGGCGGCGAGGAGGTTCTCGACCCCCGCGGGCGGTCCGTAGCCGAACAGGATCGGGGAGTACGGCGAGCGCGTCAGGTGGATGACGAAGGAGATGTTCGTCGCCCCACCGGCGCGCCAGGTCCAGGCGCCGTCCCCCGGCCCGAAGGTTCCGAGGAAGGCGGAGAGGATGACCGAACGCTCGGGCTCGAGCGAGAGCGAGGCGAAGACGCGTTTCGGATTGTTGATGCGGGTGACCGGCACCCGCACAGATTAGCGATCGCCGCCGCGTGCGGCAAGGCGGAGCGCGCGAATGAAGAGCGCTGGCCCGATCGTGTCGAGCCGGCGCGGAATGCCTCGGTCCCTGGCGACGACGTCTACTTGAAGAGTCCCTTGATTGCGCCCCAACTCGCTTCGCCGACCGCGGTGGGAGGCCGGCAGATCGGGAGCTGGCCCGTGACGTCCCCCGTGCAAGCCGTGTTCCCATGCTTGATCACGATCACGTCCGCGTGCGTCGCGGGGTCCCCGGGCGGGAGCGCCGAGTAGAAGCACCAGGTCCCCGAGCCAGCGGTCTGCGACTGGCACGTCTGCCCGACCGTCGGCTCGAACTTCGCCGTGGGCTGGCGCAGGCTCGGTGGGATCGACGGGTCGCCCGTGCACTGGTACACGCCGGTGTAGAGGAGCGTGCAGGCGCTCCCGTTGTCGGACCCAGTCGATTGACCCGCTGGCGATGGGAATTGGACGATCCCAGGGAGACAGACGAGGTCGCAGTCGCCCAGCATGAGGAGGATGTCCATGTGACTCAACGCCCGCTGGCCGACATCCCATGAGCCGCTGAGCGTGTACTTCCAAAGGTTCTCGAAGCCCGGGTCGTTGGGGTAGGTGGCGGTCACTGTCATCGACACCGAGCTGCAGTCCCCCAGGAACGTGACGTACGCCTCCGCGGGCGACGCGGCTGCCCCGAGGAGCGCCACTGTTGCCAGAAGTCGTCGCGCAAGTCGCATGCTCGGAAGTCCCCCTCTCGCGGTCCTCGTCGGGCTCGGTCGGGCCATCGAGACCGTGCCGATCCCGTCTCACCGCGCCTCCGGGAGCGACTGGAAGCGACACTCCGCCACAGCCGGGGACCCGGCGCTCCACCGGACTCATCAGGAATCATGCCAGGTGGATTCCGCGGAGCGGGGTGATGGGACGCCCCGCAGAGATCGATAGGCGCCAATCGGTTGCGCGGTGGGCGAGTCGGGGGATCCCGAATCAGCGCTGGCGGCCAGCTTCGGCCGAGGGGAAACCGGCCCGGCCGTTGGGGAATTCATCGCGGATGCGGCGGGAAAGGAAACGCGGGCGCCGAGGTCCGGCGCCCGCGTCGCGGGGTACTGCGGAACTCTCTCTTTACCGGTAGAGCCCCTTCACGCTGCCCCAGGTCGTGGGCTCGGTAGCGTCCGGGGTGCAGTTGTGCGGCTGGCAGAGCAGACCGTTGTTGAAGTCGTCCAGGTTCTGCGTGAGAGCGCTCGTGGTCCCCGGTGCGAGGAAGCCACCCCCGACCGGCGGAACGACGAGGTTTCCGATCAGCGCGTCCGCCGCGTCGACATCGGCCTGGACGCAAGACGCATCCGCGCCGAGCAAGAGGTTGAACTTCGCGGTGATCAGCTGGTGCGCCAGGGAGATGAGCCCGTTGCCACCGGCCGGCGTCTGAAAGATGCTGCAGAGTTGGGCGTCGGTGTAATTCACCCCCGGGCCGCTCCCGAGGGTCAGGTTGTTCGTCGGCCAGTCGTTCGAGTTGTTGCCCGTTTGGCAGGGCGGGGGGCCGTGCGTCTTCCAGTATCCCTGGGTGCAGTTCGGGTTGATCCCCGTCGTCGTGAAGAGGTCCGCCGAGAAGGCGCTCTGCTCCCATCCCGACGCCTCGTTCGCATAGGCGACGTAAACGTACTCCGTGCCGGGATCGAGGATGTCGCTGTAATGCGTGAGGCCGGTCTCGTCGAACAGGTCGCCGCACTCCACGGTGATGGCCTCGTTGGGCCCGAGGAGGAACGTACCTGGCTCACCTGAGAACATGTTCAGGGTCGGCTCGCCGAGGAACCACGACTCCCACTGGGTCAGGTCTCCATTCAGATACCAGCCGCCGTTGCCGTCGAAGTCCGAGCGCTTCATCCACCAGAGCGTGAAGCCTCCGGGGGTACCGCTCGGCCCGGCGGTCACGGTGATCCGGATCTTGAAGAACCCCTCGGCTTGGAGGGTCAGCGTCGGAGCGTCCAACTGGACACCCCAGGCGAATGAGGCCGCCAGGCTGAGGACGAGTGCCAGCGCGATCGGTCGCGCGATCCGTAGTACCAGTGGGCTCATAACGCTCCACCTCCGGGGGTTTGAGGGACTGATCCGATCCATCCTTGATTGTCGATCAGCCACCGGTGCCTTCTTCGTGCTGATTGCTCTCTATAAAGTGGCGGCCTTACGATCGGGAAGATCGAGCGCGGTATTTCCCGAAACGTGCGCATATTTTACCAGAATTGCGCGAAGGGAGTCAAGACGGTATTTTATTCGACAAGTTGCCGTAATGCTGGGCGGAATCGACGATTTCGGCGGCCGCGCGGGGAGCCCATCGGACACTTATTGGCTCTTAGTTTAGGGGGCGGCTCCTCGCCGGCCGATGGCCCGGAGACCCAGCAGCGCCCCGCCGTACGCGATGAAACCCGCGGCGCCGAGACCGCAGAGGGCCAGCGCTCTCAGGACCCTCGAGGAGCCCCAGTCCCCCAACACGGCGACCGGCGCGAATCGGACGACGGCCGCCATGGCGAGGCCGGCGGCGACGCTCTCGATGAGCGCCCGGGCCACCGCTCGTTCCCCGACCCCCCCGTGCTTGCGCCTCAGGTAGACGAGCGCCAGCCCCACGTTCACCGTGCTCGCGATCGAGGTGCCGAGCGCCAGCCCGGCGATCCCCATCGGCCCGACCAGCAGGAGGTTCGCGACCACGTTCGACGCGAGCCACACGAAGTCGATCGCCATCCGCGCGGCCATTTCTTTCAACGAGTGGAAGACGCGCGCGAGGAGCATGTTGATGCCGAGCATCGGGAGACCGATCGAGTACATGACGAGGGCCGCCGAGGTCTCGACCCCCGCCTCGCGGTCGAACTTGCCGTGTCCGAAGAGGACGGCCACGATCTCCTCGCTCCGCGCGAGGACCATGACGGCGAACGGGACGAGGAGCGCGAGGAGGTACCGCGTGTCGCGCTGGAACGCCTCGCGGAAGCCCGGCATGTCGCGCCTCGAGATGAGCGCCGCGAGGTCCGTGAAGAGGACCGTCACGAAGGTCCCCGCGACGATCTGGAGGCCGAGGAAGTTGATCGTGCTCGCGTACGAGAGGGCGGAAACGCTCCCCTCGTCGAGGCGGGAGGCCATCATCTTATCCACCATGAAGAGGGCCTGGACGATGAGCGCGGAGAGGATGACCGGCACGAGGAGCCCCCGGAGCCGCGCGAGGAACGGATCGCGCCACGCCGGCGCGAGGCCGCGGAGGAGCCCGAGGCGCAGGACGACCGCCCCCTCCAACGCGACCCCGAGGAGCGCGGACGCCAGGAAGCACGCGGCGAGGACGCTGGGCCCGAGCAAGTCTCGGAAGGCGAGGATCCCGACGATGGTGAGCGCGGCTTGAAGGATCGGGACGAGGCCCGGGAGCCAGAAGACGCGGCGGACGTTGAGGACCGCGGAGAGATAGCCCGAGATCCCCGTGAGGAGGGTCCCCGCCGCCATCACGCGCGTCATGGTCTCGGTCGCCGCGAGCGTCTCGCCGCGGAAGCCCGGCGCGGCGATCGCGATTGCGATTCGCGGCGCGAGGAGGAGGAGGAGCGCGAACGCGGCGAGCGGCGCCGTGAACAGGACGAGAATCGCGTTCAGAAAGGCGAGCGTGTCGCGTTCCCGGCCCTGCGCCGCGTGGTCGAAATAGAGGGGCACGACGAGGGTTGTGAAGACCTGCGCGCCGATGTTGGCGAGGAAGGTCGCGAGGAAGAAGCCGACGAAATAGGCGTCCGTGCCCGCGCTCGCGCCGAACGACGACGCGATGAGGAACTGGACGACGAACCCGAGCGGCTTCGACCCGATCGTGAGGGCCATGAGGAGGAGAACGTCGCGACGATCGTGGAGTCGCCGGCGGAGGGCCTGGGGGACGAGCGCGTCGAGGAAGCCGAGGCGCCTCGGAGAGGACGGAGAGGCCATCGCGATCGGCGGATTATATCACCGAGCGGGTCTCCCGTTCGGTGAACTGCGGATGCCCGCGCGTCAGGGCACGAGCCCGATCTCGATCGCACCCTCCTCCGGCGCGTCCGTTGAGACGTCCGTCACGGCCTGGATGCGCGCCGGGCCGCCGAGCGCGCGCGTCGAGAGCGATTCCGTGGCGCGGGCGGCGAGCGACTTCGCCTGGTCGAAGGTGCGCGCGCTCACGCGCACCCGAATCGGTTGCTGAACCCGGCCCGATTGGTTGAGCCAGCTCGCCGCCTCCACGAGAAGGAGCGGACTCTGGCCCGCGCCCGCCGCCGGCTTCGCGTCGTACGCGCCCGTCGCGCCCGCGGGGGCGACCAAATCGCGGCCCGACAGGACGAGCAAGGGCCCCCCGGCCGCGTCCAGCCGGTAGGCGGCGACGGTGAAGCCGTCGCCGACGAAGTTCCGCTTGTTGCCGGCGCGGTCGCGCGCCTCGAAGACGTAGGAATAGGTGAGGCCGGGAACGACCGGCGCTCCGTCGCGCGCGCGCCCGTCCCACGCGATCTCCTTCGGCGGATCGCCCTGCCCCTCGTACGAGGCCACGGTTTCTCCGTGGGCGTTCGCGACGGCGAGCTTCCAGCGGTCGACGCCCCGCACGTCGGGCCGGAAACGCGCCACGGCGCCCGAAGCGAACTGTCGGAGCCAGGGGCGCCCGACGTAAGGCGACGGAGTCCTCGCGGAGAGGGCGAGCATCGGCGTCGCGAGATCCGGCAGCGTGCGGTCGAGCACGTCGAGTGCCGTGCCCCGCTCGAGGCCCGGCACGTTCTCCAGATCGAAGTCGAGGTCGAGAGCCGGCCGCTCGAACTCGATGTGGACCCGGTCCTCTCCCTCGATCGTCATCGACCGGAGCTCGGTGCCTTCCTGGCCGCCGCGGAGGATGAGCGTGCTGTCGGTCGGCGCCTGCTTCCCGGTGGCGGCGCGCGCGGGCGGCGTGCCGATCACGAGCGCCGCGGCGAGCGCGGCCGCCCCCGCGAAGCCGTCCGCCCGGCGTCGCCTCGGTCGATCGATCGTGGATGCCGTCATGCGAGACCTCCTCTACCCGACATCGCGAAGCCGGAAGTGAAACGTGATGATGCCCCACTGCTCGCCCGTCCGACCCGCCCGGAGCGGCTCGAACTGCCAGACCCGGAGGGCGGCGCGCGCGCTGTCGTCGAAGTCCTCGAAGCCCGCGGTCTTCTGCACGAGGACGTTCTCCTTGACGCCGCCGTCGGGCCGAACGACGAAGTACAGGGTGACGGAGGCCTCGACCGCGTCCTTCTTGGCCCATTCCGGATAATCGGGGACCTGATACGCGAGGACGGGACGGTCGGCGATCGGGCCCAGGATCGAGGCGCCCGCGATCGTTCTCCTGGCGGTCGACTCGCCCGCCACGGCCGGGGCGTTCGCGCCCGGCGTGCCGCGCACCTCCGGGATGGCGGGGACCGCGACCGACCCGCCCCCGATCGAACCGCCGCGCGCGAGCTCGATCCCCCCGCCGCCTCCGCCGCCTCCGGCGCGCGTGAGCGCGATCGCCGCGCCCCCGCCGCCGACGCCCCCGGCCGCCGCCGGCGCGGCCGCCCCGAAGAGCGACGTCGGGATCGCGGTCGTCGCGACGCCGGCGGCGCTCGGCGAGTCGCTCCGCTGGAGCGAGGCGAGGCGCGCGTCGAGCCGGTCTCCGGCGGCCCACTCCGTCTGCGGATCGGGCGCGACGTCGGAGCGCGGCGCCTTGCGTTCGAAGTGCACGCTCCGCGGAGCGCGCGCCGCGACGCCGCTCGCGACGTCGGGCCCCCGCGGCGCCGGAGCGGGCGCGCCGGCGGCGGCGGCCGGCCCCTCGGGACCGAGGAGCGTGATCTCGGTGATCTCCGGCCGGGACGCGGCGGCCGTGCGGTGGGTCACGAGCCACAGGAAGAGGAGCGCGTGCAGCGCGGCGCTCGCCGTCATGGAGCCGTACGTGCGCGCGCGCGGAGGGCGCCCACCGACGCGCGTCGCGGTCGCCGTCACGAGGACGCCTGCACTTTCTGGCGCGTGGCGATCGCGAGGCGCTTCGCGCCCGCGGCCCTCGCTTCCTCGAGCAGCAGTCGGACCGAGGCATACGGGGCCCCGCTGTCGGCGCGGACGACGACGAGCACGTCGGCGTTCCCGGGCTCGGCGAGCCTCGCGCCGAGCGCGCCCCGCAGCGCCTCCATCGGCACGATCCGATCGTCCAGCGCGAGCGCGCCGTTCGATCCGAGGGTGATGCTCACGTTCCGCTCGTCCTCCGCCTCGCGCGTCCGCGCCTGGGGGAGGTCCACGGGGAGATCGGCGACCGAGAGAAGCGGCGCCGTCACCAACAGGATGATGACGAGCACGAGCGCGACGTCGATGATCGGCGTCACGTTGATCCTCGTGATGATCTCCTGCGAACGAATCGCCGAGCGGCGCATCCTAGCCTCCCACGATGGCGATCTGCGCCGCGCCCGACGACTTGGCTTCGTCGAGGACGCCGACGAACGCGCCGTGCGGCACCGCGTCCCCGCAGCGCACGACGACCTGGCGCGTGGCGCTCGCCGCGAGGAGCGGCGCGAGCACGCTTTGCAGCGCGTCGCGATCGACCGCGCTCCGGTTCACGATCAGGCTGTCGGGGGAGAGGATCGAGATCTCGATCCGCTCCGTTCGGGCCTTCTCCTCGGACTTCTTCCCCGCCGCGACCGCGTTGCGGACGCCGATCCCCGACTGGAACGCGAGCGGCGTCGCGACTAGGAGGATGACGACGAGCACCAGGGACACGTCGATGAGCGGCGTCATGTTGACGTCGTGGATGCCGTCCGGGTTCTTCGCCCGCGTCGTCGGTCGACGAAGCCCCACGTCAGGCCGCCTTCCTCGAACGGTGGCTTCCCGTCCCGGGCTCGTTCGTCGCCATGCGGATCGTGCGCGCGTGGTTCTCGGCGACCGTCAGCATGACGACCATGCGGCGGACGTAGTGGTTGTAGATCATGACGGCTGGCACCGCGACGAGGAGCCCGCAGGCGGTCGTGAGAAGCGCCTCCGCGACGCCCGCGGCCACGACGGATGGCCCGGCGGAACCGGTGCGGGCCATGTTGTGGAATGCCCGCATGATCCCCCACACCGTCCCGAGCAGCCCGACGAGCGGCGCCGTGTTCCCCATCGTCCCGAGGAAGCCGAGGTTGCGCTCGAGCTCGAGCCGCTGCTCGGAGAGCGCGATCTGGAGCCTCTCCTCGGTCGCATCGGGCGACGCGTCGTCGCAGCGCAGGAGTTCCGCCGCCACGGCGCCGAGCGGGTGAGCGATCTCGCCGCACCGGCGGATGGCGTCCTCGCGGTCCCCGGCGCGCACGGCGACGAGGATCGACGCCAGCGCGCGGTCCGCGTTCCCCCGCCGCTTCCAGTAGTAGATGGCTCGCTCGAGCGCGAACCCGAGCGTGAGCACGCTGAGCACCAGGATGATCTGCATCACGGGGCTCGTCTCGACGGTCTCGATCCAGTTGAAGTTCTCGAACATGGTTCGGCTCCTTTCGGGTTGCGGCGGCTACCGCTTCTTGCTCGCGGGCTCGAGCTGCGTGGCCCGCCGCGCGGCGGTCACCGCGACTTCCTCGTCGTCGGAGTTCTCGGCGATGTCGCGATACGCCGCGAGCGCGCGGCTGATCTCGCGCTTGGATTCGTAGATCCCCGCGCAGCGTGAGAGGGCGGAGAGCCGGAAGGGGTTCTTCCGCTCGGTGGAGGCGACCGCGCGCTGATAGGAGCGGAGCGCTGCGTCCGGGTCGCCGAGCGTCTCGCGGCAGCGCCCGAGGCGGCAGTGGAGCTCCACCTCGAGGGCCGGGGAGGGGCGCGCGTCGAGCGCCGCCTCGTACTCTTGCCCGGCCTCGGCGTGCCGGCCGCCGGCCTCGTGAAGGTCCGCGAGTTGGTACGCGACCTCGGCGGCGCGGACGTCTCCGGGGAACGCGGCGCGGTGCTGTTCGAGCGTGGCGCGCGCCTCGTCCGGCTGCCCGAGGAGCCGCTGGCAGAGCGCGAGGTTGTACCGCGCCGCCGAGCCGATCTCGACGGCGACGCTCTCCTCGAGAACGCGCGTGAAGGCGACGGCGGCCCCCGCGTACTCCTTCCCCTGAAATCGGAGGAGCCCGAGTTGGAACTCGACGTTGGGGCCGAGCGGGCTATCCGGGAAGAAAGAGAGGAACTGATCGTACGCCAGCCGCGCCTCGCCCGCGGCGCCCGCGCGTGCGTGCGAATCGGCGAGGAGGAACTGCGCCTGGTCCGCCGCCGAGTAGCCGGGGAACTGGCTGACGACGCGCCGGAACGCGTCGGCGGCCTCCGGGTAGCGCTTCTCCTGATAGTGACGCTTCGCGATCTGGAACTGCGCGTCGGCCGCGAATCCGCTCGCCGGGTACTGCTCGACGAGCTGCGCGAGGACCTCCGTTCCTGAGGCCGTCTGACCGAGCCGATAGAGCGCGAGCTCGGTGCCGCGGGCGGCTTCGCGCGCGGCCGGAGTCCCGGGGAACTTCTCGATCGTCTCGGCGAAGCCGGCGAGCGCGGCGGCGTCGCGCCCCGCGTTGTACTCGCACTGCGCGAGGCGCAGCGTGGCGACCGCCGCGCCGGACGTCAGCGCGAAGTGCTCGAGCAGCCCCGAGTAGCAGCGCTTCGCGTCCTCGTAGCGCTCCGCCTGGAAGTAGAGATCGCCTGCGCGCGTCCACGCTCTCTCCGCGATCGGCGCGCTCGCGCTGTCGCGCACGATCGCTTCCCATCGGTCCACCGCGTCGCCCGAGCGGTCCAGCCGGACGTAGGAGAGCCCGGCCTGGTAGAGCGCGAGGAGGCGCTTCGCGTGCCACGGGTACCGGCGCAGGAAGCTCTCGTACGTCGCTGCGGCCTCGGCGTATCGCTTCTGGTTGAAGCGGTGGTGGGCGACGTCGAGCGCGGCGCCGCTCACGACGACGGAGTCGCCGCTCGCCGCGTAGCGCGACGCGAGCCGCTCCTCCTCCACGATCGCGAGGCTGTCGCGACCCTGCCGCGCGTACGTCCACGCGAGGAGCTTCGTCGACGAGGCGCCGATCGGGTGATCGGGGAACTCGCGACTCAACTGCTCGAGAGTCGCCTGCGCCTCGGGATATCGGCCCATCGCGGCGGACGCGTCCGCGTCGATGAGGAGAGCGTACGCGCGCCAGACCGAAGTGCTCGGCGGCATCTTTTGGAGTAGAAGGTGCGGGGCGCCGGCCAATTGCCCGAGATCGCCCACGCGGTGATACGAGAGCTCGAGGAGACAGAGGGCGGCCTCCACCAACTCCTTCAGCTCGGGCGTGGCGAAGGTCAGTCGGTCCACCGAGTCGGCGCGCGGCGCGTAGCGGTCGAGGACGAGTTGGAAGTACGGCGCGGCGGCGCGGGGCCGCTCTTGCAAGAGAAGCCCGACACCCGCGAGATAGGCCGCGGGAGGGGCCTCCGGCTCGAGCGGGTACCCGGAGACGACCGCCTGGTACGTGCTCGTCGCGTCCGCCCGGCGGCCGAGCGCGTCGAGGCAGCGCGCGACGCGGTACTGCGCGCTCGCCGCGACCGAGTGCTCGAAGTACGTCGTCAGCACCTGGTTCAACTCCACGATCGCCTCCGCGCTCCGCCCCTGCGCGATCAGCGCCTCGCCGACGAGGAACTGCGCGCGCGCCCCGACGTCGGTCCCCGCGTGTCGCTCCGCGACGTCGCGGAGGAGCGCGAGCGACGAGTCGACCGCGCCGGAGAGGAAGACCGACCCCGCCCTTCGCAGCTCGGCCTCCGCCCGCACGCCCTCGTCACGCGAGTCCCGCACGGCGCGCGCGAATTCCTCGGACGCGCTCTTGGCGTCGCGAGCCCGGAGGAACGCGTCCGCCTTCGCGAGCATCGCCGGGTCGCGAAGCGGCGAGTCGGGGTAGCGCGTCGCGACCTCCTGGAAGGACGCGGCCGCCTTGAGGAGGGCGCCCTGCGCCAGGTGACAGAGGGCCTGGAGGAACGTCGCCGCCGCTCCGCTCGGTTTCGGGCCGAGCGTCTCGAGCGCTTCGGCCGGGCGGCCGGTCGCGTGGAGGGCCGTTGCCCGCGCGAGCACGACGCGCGCGTCCGCTTCGTACCACGTCTGCGCACCGGCGAGCGCGGCGAGCATCCTCTGCGCGGCCGCATTCTCACCGCGCCGGAGGGCGTTCCACGCCTGAGCGAGGCGGGCTTCGCCGAGGAGCGGGCTCGCAGGATACCGCTTCTCCCACTCGAGCCATTCCTTCGCGGCCTCCTGATCGCGGCCGCTCGCCTCGATCGCCTCGATCGCGCGGAACGCGGCGTCGTCCGCGAAGGGACCCTTCCCGGCGGCTTTCGTCGCGCGCCGAAACTCCTCGGACGCCGAGCCGTGGTCGCCGATCCCGTAGCGGATCTCGCCCGCGAGGAATCGCGCCGCGGCGCGTTCCTCGTCCGCGAGGTCGAGTTGAAGCAGGGCGCTCACCGACGGGTCGAGCTCGTGGAGGGCGGCGAGCCGCGCCGCCGCGGGGAGGAGGCGCGCCCTCTCGAGCGCGGCGCCCGCGTCCCGGAGGAGCGCCGATGGGGACGCGGCCTCCTCGGAGCGCGTCGCGTCGCCGTCGTCCGCGATCGCGTACGAGACGGAGAGCGCCGCTCCGAGGAGCGCGAGGAGCATCGTCGAGAGAGACGCCCGAGGGCGGACAAGTCGTCGTGGCATGGTCGGCCTCCCCGGTTCCGGTCTCAGCGGATCGTGATGGCGGGGACGGACCCCTGCGGCCCGCCTGTTGAGATCTCGACGTCGCGCGCGGGGCTCTGGATCCGGCGCCCCGACGCGTCGCGCACCACGAGCAGGAATCGGTACGAGCCGTCCGGGAGCGGGAGGCCCGTGTCGTCCTTCCCGTCCCACAGGACGTGGGCGGGGGGCTGGCTCTTGCCGCCGAAGCGCCGCACGGTCTCGCCGGACTTGTTGAGGAACGCGAGGTCCCACTCCTCCGCGGCGGATTTCGTCCGCGAGTTGAGCAGGATCTTCGTGACGGCGGTCTCGCCGGTCGGCGAGAAGATCTCGGGATCCGCCTTGGCGGTCGCGAAGAATCCGCCGAAGCGGTACGAGAGGCCGACCCGGTGCGTGAGGCCGAGCGGGTGGTCCGAGACGCCGTAGTCGAACTGGTAGTTCCAGCCGAAGCGGAAGCCGACGCCTCCCGCCGCGCGCTGATCGTTCATCCCGACGCGGAGCGCGAAGGACGGGTGGATCCAGTACTCGGCGCCGCCGTGAAGGCTCGAGCCGGGCCCTGCGACGTCGATCTCGGCGGAGATCAGGCCGCGCTCGCGCAGCACGGAGGCCGAGAGCCCTCCGCGGAACTCGGTCGGGTACGTCTCCTTCGTCTCACGGAGGGTGACGCTGGGGCCCGCGACGTTCAGGACCGAGCCGCCGAGGCGGATCGTCGGCGTGACGTCGTAGATGGCGCCGACGTCGACGCCGAATCCTCCTCCGCTGAACTCCTCGACCGTCTGCTGCACAATCTTTGCGTTGAGCCCGACCGACAACTCCGGGGAGACGCCGTGAGCGACCGTGAAGAGGTACGCCGACTCCGACTCGTTGAACGTGCCGAGCGGGTCGTTGAGTTCGTTCGTCTTCTCGAAATCGCCTGAGCGGAGCCAGAGGACGGAGAGGCCCACGCTCGGGAGCCGGCTCCCCGGCACCGCGACCGAGAACGCGCTGATCGACGACTCGAAGAGCCGCGCGGACTCGAAGCGCGCCTCGCTGGGGACGAGTTGTGAGAGACCCGCCGGGTTCCACGCGACGGCCGACGCGTCGTCCGCGGCGCCGACGAAGGCGCCCCCGAGGCCGAGCGCGCGGGCGCTCGTGTAGCGCGAGAGCCACGCCCCCGGCGCCCCGCCCGTTTCCTCCTCGGCGAGAGCGGGCGAAGCGGCCGCGAGCAGGAACGCCGCGAGGGACGCGGCCCCGTGATGGACTCGATGCGCGTTGCGCTTCATAGACCCTCCTCGACTAGCGGACGACCGCGATCTTGCGGCGCAGGACGTGAAGCGTCTCCCCGATGCCCTGGGCCTCGATGAGCGCGAGATAGCCTCCGCTCGCGACCACGTCCCCGTTTCCGTTCTTCCCGTCCCATGCGTACTCGTTGAGCCCGGCCGCTCCGCCCGGCGTCGTCCGCTCGAACTCGATCTTCCGGACGAGGTCGCCCGACTGGTTGTAGATGCGCAGCGTGACCGTCGCGTGGTCGTCCAACTTGTAGGCGATCGTCGTGCGCTCGCCCGGCGGGTGGAACGGGTTCGGGTAGTTCGAGACGTACCCGCCCTGCGCGCCCGGATCGACGAACGCGACCTCGACGTCGAGCTCCTGCGAGAGCGCGTTCGACGTGGCGCGCACGCGGTCCGTCTCGGGCTGGCGCGGGCTCAGGAAGTCGGCAGCCGCCTCGCCCGACGCGGTCGTGACGCTGTCGATCGCGGTGACCGTGGCCGTCCCCGAGACGAGCGCGAACGCGAGCGGTTGGTCCGGGACGCCGTTCTCGAAGGCGTCCACGACGCGCGCCGTGACGGTCGCGTGCTTGTTGCCTCCGACCCACGGCGGGCTCGCCGAGAGGCGGATCGCGGACGGCGGCCCCGGGTCGATCGTGATCACGTTCGTCACCGCGGGGATGTTGCCGGCGTCGTCGCTCGCGACGATCACGATCGGCTCCGCGAAGGTGTACGTCTCCTGCACGGTGCGCGTGCCCTGGAGGAGTTGGAACTGCGTCGTGAGGAGCGTGCCCCGGCCGGGCTGGCGGCTCGACGCCTCCTGGACCTCGAGCGTCACGGCCGAGTTGATCTCCTGGATGACGCTCCCGGCGTCGTTCGTCACCTCGACGGTCAGGTTGAACACGTCGCCCGCGCGCGCGGCGGCGCGGTCGATCGACGCCTCGAGGTGAAACCCGCTCGAGATCGCGCGCACCTGCGTCGTGCTGCCGGTCTTCGAGGGGTTCGTGACGTCGGAGACGGCGATCTGCTGGAAACCGCCCGTCGCGAGGCGGACCGGCATCTCCGCACGCCCCTCCACCATCGCCTCGTCCGGGGGAAGCGTCGCGTTCCCGTCGGTCGACGTGAGGTGCACGAGGTCGGTCACGCCGCCGACCGGGTTCCACCATGGGTCCGCCGCGAGGACCGTGATCGTGAACGCGTAGTTGATCGACTGGTCGGTCGCGGCCCCCGTGCGCCCGTTCGCGGTGCCGGGCGCCGGCGACTCGCCCGGCGCGAGGACGAGGACGCGCGAGAACGCGCCGCCCGTGACCGCGACCGCGCTCGACGTGTCGGGGAGGATCCCCGACCGATTGACGTCGCTCGCCCAGATCCGCTGGCTCCCCGCCCTGTAGAGCGTGACCGGCACGACGATCTGCCCGTTGGCGAGGACCGTCTCGGCGGGCATCGCGGCGAACGCGTCGCTCGAGGCGAGCGCGATGCGGTCGCTCACGCCGCTCACGAGGTTCCAGTACGCATCCACGGCGCGCACCGTCGCGTTGAACGGCGTGCCGGCCGACTGCCCGCTCGGCGCGCCGGTCTGGCCGTCGGCCGTCCCGCCCTGCGGCGTCTCGCCCGGGAGGAGGACCTGAAGGCCCGCGAAGGGGCCCGGCTGGACGACGAAGCCCGCGCTCGTGCCGGTCCGGGGCGGCGAGGAGAAGTCGGAGCACGACAGGGTCACCGAGCCGCCGGCCCCGCGGAACGTCACGGCTCCGTTCCAGACGCCCGCGGAGAACTGGACGTCGGTGGGCGCGATGCTCCCGGCGCCGGTGTTCGCGGAGAGGAACGCGTCGCCCGCGTAGTTCGGCACCGTGTTCCCGCTCGCGTCGGCCGCGCGGATGGAGACCGCGGTCGGGACGCCCGCGGTCACCGGCGAAGCGATCGGAGCGATGACGAAGTGGTCGACCTGGTCGGGGATGACTTGAATGGCGGCCGACGTCATGCCCGCGATCGAGGGAGTCGTGACGTCCGAGACCGTGAGCGTCTGGCTGCCGACCGTGTTGAGGACGATCGTGAGTTGGCGGTATCCGTTGGAGAGCGCGCCCGTCTGCGGGGTGTTCGCCGCGCCGTCGCTCGACGCGACGCGAACGACGTCGCCGATCGGCACGGGGTTCCAGTAGTCGTCGGTCGCGTAGACGCTCACCGGGAAGCCGCGGCCCGCGCCCTGCGTGGACGGCGAGCCGGTGCGGCCGCTCACGCTCCCGGGGAGCGGCGTCTCGCCGGGGACGACGATCTGCACGCGCCGGAACGCACCCGGATGGACGGTGAAGGGGTCGCTCGTCCCGTTCTTGGAGGGATCGCTCGCGATGGTGGCGTAGAGGTTGACGTTCCCTCGGTTGATGCTGGTCTCGTCCGCGCGGAACATCGTGACATTGCCGGACCACGTGCCCGAGGCCAGCGTCACGGCGCTCGGCGACACCCGGCCCTCCCCGTAGCTCGTGATCTCCCTGAGGCTCACCGGCCCGCTGTATCCGGTCACGACGTTTCCGTTCGGGTCGCGCGCGGTGAGAGTGATCGACATCGGGACGCCCGCGTACTGGTTCTTCTGGCTGATCCGCGAGAACTCGAAGCCGTCGAGGACCTGCACGCTCACCGCGGCGGACGAGCCGTCCGGGATGGTGTTGTCGGTCTGATCGTGCGCGAACACCGTGAACGTGCCGGCCGCGTTCATCGTGATCGTGAACGCGCGGGTCCCGCTCGAGAGCTGCGCTGGCGACGGAAGCGTTGCGCTGGCGTCCGATGCGAGAATCTCGATCGTGTGGGTGACGGTCGTCACGGTGTTCCAGGCGTCGTCGCACGCGCGCACGGTGATCGAGTACGGGAACCCGGCGGTCTGCGGACGGGGGGTTCCGGTCTTGCCGGATGGCGTCCCGGGCGCGGCGGTCTCGCCTGGGAGAAGCACTTGAAGCCGCGTGAACGGACCCGCGAGAGCGGGCGCGGCGACGATTACGCCGGCGAGCAATGCAACCAGGATCCCCGTGCCTGCCGCGCGAGCTGCCTGGCCCACGACGATTCCTCCGCGTTGGGGTGGTCTTCGAAAAAAAAGGAGCGAGCGCGGGCCCTCGGCCGGCACTCGTCGCGATGCGCTGTCTCATCCGAGCACGCGCATCGGCGGCGGCCCAACTTGCAGGCCGCGTGCCGCGATGATTCCGACGAGATCGCGGTGAATCGGCGATGGCTCTCGGCTCTTCGCCATGGACGCGGGCGCGTGGCGGCGGATGACCCGTTCGGTCGAGAAGCGGCGCGTCTTGGGATGAACCCGACAGCCGCCGCGCCGACGCCGCGGCGCGAACGGGAGCGGCCGCACCGTGTTTCGTCGGACGCGTCCGGAACCGGTAGCCGGCTCGCGCCGATCGAAACCTCCGACACGGATCGCATGGCGCTCCGCGATCCGTGAGGAACCGGCGAAAGGGTGCGAAGGTCACCCTCCGGTCTCCCGAGACCTCGAAGCATTCCCTCGGTTTCGATTTCTTCGTGTGCCCCGACAGCCCTGCGCTTGTGCCTTCGCGGCGGGGCGCGCTCCGCGCCCGATGGCTCACGACGAGCCAACTGACCCGACCCTGAGCAGGAAGCGCCTCGTTCCCCACGGCTAGCGACACCCGAGGCGATCTGGGAAAAAAATCAATGCGCGGGTAAGAGGTTTTCCCCGGAGAAGGATGGCCAGATGGAGCGCACGACCCGGGCGATCACGCGAGGCGCCGCCTAATCACCTTTTCCATATGGAGTTGCGGCGGCTCGGAGCAATCCATTCGAGCGACCGTTCCGTGGCATGCTTCGTGATGGAGTGACTCGTCGTTGGGCTCGCGAGAGAGCGACCCCGAGATCGAGGGCAACCTGCGGCGGCATCCTCGAAACTCGATCGAAGGTCGCTTTCTCCGGGTCCATCGACAGACCGGCCGCTCCGACGCGGCCGGGCGATCACTGAGAAAAGCGGGGAGGAGGCGCTCGAAGGGTGAACTGGGGCGTGCACCGCATTGAGATGTCCTCCTTCCCCGTTCCTTTTTTTTGAGGGGCTTCCGCGTCAGCCGATTTGCCCCTGGGATGCCTCCTCCGCCGAGAAATTCGAGTGACGGTGAGGAGACGGAGGAGGACGAAGCCCTCCGCCGTCGACGGTCCGTCCTCCCCGACGGAGGGACCTGAGCGCGAAGCCCCTCGCAACCCCTCGGACACGCGTCCGAGGGGTTTTCGTTTTTCCCGGTCGGGAGATCCGCCTACTCGGGAATCCGATCGCGCTCGAGGAGGGCCCGCACTCCGGGCGGGATCGCGACCGCCCGCCCAGCGCCATAGTCGTATTGGACCTGCGTCGTCTCGGCGTCGGCGACGAGGCGCCCCGATGTCGACTCGCGGATCTCGTACGCCAGGTCCCACGACTTGCCGCCGATCTTCGTCGGCCCGAGGTGGACGACGAGGGTCTCGTGGAGGAACGCGGGCGAGCGGTACCGGCACGCGATGCTTGCGAGGATGAAATCCAACTCGCCGACGTCTTTCATCCCGCGGCGCGCGAAGTAATAGAGGGTCCGCGCGACCTCGAGGTACGAGAGGTAGACCGAGTGGTTCACATGGCCGAACGCGTCGAGGTCGCGGAGGGAGACGCGGACCTCGTGCTGGAAGGGGAATGCGCGGCCCGCGGGCCGCGGGGGCGCGGCGCTCAATACGCGCCGATCTCGCGGATTGCCCGCTCGACGTCGGCCTGCTGCGGGAGGATCGTGTCCTCGAGGACCGGCGCGTAGCCGACCGGCGTGTCGAGCGCGGCCACCCGGCGGACCGGCGCGTCGAGCCACTCGAAGAGCTCGTCCGCGACCCGCGTCCCGATCTCCGCCCCATAACCGAACGCACGGTTGTCCTCGTAGACGATCAGCACGCGCGACGTCCTCCGGACGCTCGCCGCGATCGCCTCCCAGTCGTAGGGCGCGAGCGACCGGAGGTCGATCACCTCGGCGCTCGGCCCGCCCTCCTTCGCGACCGCCTCGGCCGCCATGAACGAGCGCCGGACGAGCGCGCCGTACGTGACGATCGTGAGGTCGGCGCCCTCGCGCGCCACCCGCGCCTTCCCGAGCGGGATCATGTAGTCGGGACCGGGGTACGCGCCCTTCGCGTACGGCTGCCGGTAGAGGTGTTTGTGCTCGAGGAACAGAACCGGATCGTCGCAGCGGATCGCGGTCCGGAGGAGGCCGTTCGCGTCGCGCGCGTTCGACGGCATGACGACACGGAGCCCCGGGAAATGGGTGAAGAGGACCTCGCCCGACTGGCTGTGGTAGATCGCGCCGCCCTGGAGGTATCCGCCGATCGGCACGCGCATCACGACGGGGCACGAGAACGAGCCGTTCGAGCGCCACCGGAGCATCGACAGCTCGTCGCGGATCTGCATCATCGCGGGCCAGATGTAGTCGAAGAACTGGATCTCCACGACCGGCTTCAATCCCCGCGTCGCCATCCCGACCGCGCGGCCGACGATGTTCGCTTCGGCGAGCGGCGAGTTGAACACGCGCCGCGCGCCGAACGCCTTCTGAAGCCCGTGAGTCACCTTGAAGACCCCGCCCTTCCCGGAGACCTTTCCGATGATCTCCTCGCGGCTCGCGTCGGCGACGTCCTCGCCGAAGACGACGATCCGCGGATCGCGCGCCATCTCGTCCTTGAGGCAGCGGTTGATGAGCCCCACCATCGAATCGGCCGCCTCGCCGGTCTCCGCCGCCAGCGTATCGAACGCGGGCCCGGTCGGGTCGACCTCCTCCGAGTAGACGTGGAGCGTCGCGGACTCGGGCTTCGGCGGCGGCGATTTGAGCGCCTCGTCGAGACCCTGCGCGATCTCCCTCCCGACCTCGTGCTCGATCGCGGCGATCTCCTCCTCGCGGAAGAGGCCGTCCGCGAGGAGGCGCGCGCGCGCGAGCCGGACCGCGTCGGCCGCGGCCTCCTCGGCGAGCTCCTCCTTGGTGCGGTAGTTCGAGTGGTCGTCCGACATCGAGTGCGCGTAAGGACGCGTGCAGGTCGCGTGGACGAACGCGGGCCCCCGCGTCTCGCGGATGTGGCGCACCGCGGCGCCCAGCGCGCGGTACGACGCTTCGGCGTCGCGCCCGTCGACGCGGATCATCTCGAGGTTCGGGAAGCCGGAGACGAGGCGGGAGATGTCGCCGCCCGCCGTCGTCACCTCGACCGGGACCGAGATCGCGTAACCGTTGTCCTCGACGAGGACGAGCACCGGGAGGCGAAGGTTGGTGAGCGTGTTCATCGCTTCCCAGAATTCGCCTTCGGCCGTCGTGCCGTCGCCGACCGAGACGTAGACGATCTCGTCCTTCTGGAATGTGGACGCCCGCGAGCGCGCCTCGGCGACCTGCGCGAGGAAGCGCCCCGCCTCGGCGCACCCGACGGCCTGGAGGCATTGGGTCCCGGTCGGGCTCCCCTGCGACACGACGTTCAGCGCCTTGTGTCCCCAATGCGACGGCATCTGACGCCCGCCGGAGTTCGGGTCGTCCACGACGCCGAGCCCCTCCATGAACATCTCCGCGGGCGTCATCCCCAGCGCGAGGCAGAGCGCGCGGTCGCGGTAGTACGGGTAGAACCAGTCGTACCCCGGCTTGAGGTGCAGCCCCGCCGCCACCAGGATCGCCTCGTGTCCGGCGCCGGAGATCTGGAAGAAGATCTGGTTCTTCCGCTTGAGCTTCATCTCCTCGTCGTCGATCTTGCGCGAGAGGAGCATGAGGTGGTAGATGCGCCGCCACGTCTCCCGGGAGATCTTGGCGGGCTCGGGCGGGGCGCCGCGTCTCTCCGACGTGGAGGACGCGCGATGGTTCTGGACCTTCATCTCGTCGACATTCCTCGCGGGCAAGGGCACGTGGAGCGTGACGTTCGCGGAGCGACGCGGGGATTATATCGGAGCGCCACCCACGGCGCAACGCGGCGCGCTCACCCCTTCGGCAGCCCGCGCCTCGCGATGTCGGCCATCGCCTCGCAGAAGAGATCGAGCTCGGCGATCGTGGTGTAGACGTTCGGCGTCACGCGCACGCCCTGGAACTCGTCGTGAACGATCGGCGTCGTGAAGATCTTGTGCTTGTCGAAGAGGTGCTTCGTCACCGCGACCGGGTCCGTCCCCTCGACGTGCACGTTTCCGATCGCGCATGACTGCGCGTCGTCGAACGAGGTGTTGAACCGGACGTTCGGGAGTCCCTTCAGGTTGTTCATCCAGTAGCGCGACAGGTGGCGGAGCCGCGCCTCCTTTCGCTTCGCCCCGATTCCCCTGTGGAAGAGGATCGCCTCGCCGATCGCGAGCCGCGGCGCCGCGGAGTGCGTCCCGATCTCCTCGAACTTCCGGATGTCGCCGGCCTGCTTCTCCTCGGCCGCCATGAGCGGCCAGATGCTCGCGATCTTGTCGCGGCGGACGTAGAGGAGCCCGGTCCCCTTCGGAGCGAAGAGCCACTTGTGGAGGCTCGTCCCGAAGTAGTCGCAGCCGAGATCGTCGCGGCGGAAATCGAACTGCGCGAACGAGTGCGCGCCGTCGACGATCACCTCGATCCCCTTGCCGCGCGCGAGGCGGCACACGTCCGCCACCGGCGTGATCTGGCCGGTGATGTTGATCATGTGCGAGATGAGGATGACGCGCGTGCGGTCGGTGATCCCCTCCGCGAAGGCGTCGGTGATGAGCGAGGGCCTCTTCGCCGGGACCGGCACCTTGACGAGGCGGAGAACGAGCCCTTCGCGCCGCTCGCGCTGCCGGAGCGTCGTGAGCATCCGCGGGTAGTCCTGCGTCGTCGACAGGATCTCGTCGCCGGATTTCAAGTCCATCCCCATGAGGAGGATCTCGAGCGACTCCGAGGCGTTCCGGGTGATCGCGATCTCCTCGCGGTCGCATCCGAACAGATCGGCGAGGCCCGTGCGCACCGTCTCCGACTGCGGCTCGAGGATTTGCCACATCGTGTAGGCGGTCGCGTCCTCTTGCTCCCAGATGTAGCGCACGAGCGCCTCGGTCACGACGCGTGGCGACGGCGAGACGCCCCCGTTGTTCAGGTTGATGATCCCGCGCGTGACCGTGAACGCGCGCTGGATCTCGAACCAGAAGTCCTCGTCGGCGGCGAGCTTGGCGGCGGGGACGCTCGCGACGCGGCGCGTGGACGCCTCGACCTCCTCGAGGAGCGCGGCGAGGTGCGTCGAGGCGAGGGTCGCGAGACCGACCCCTTTTCCGACGGAGGCGAGGAAGCGGCGGCGGTCGAAGTCGGGCGGGCGCGCCGCGGGGCCGGCGGTCTCGGGAGCGGGGGTGAAGAGGTCGTGCATGGGGTCTCCGTGCAGGAGACGATCCTCCCGACCCGCACGCGCGGTCTTCGCGCGCGATCAGGCCGCAGCAATCCTATCCGTCCCGGACAGAGGGGGTCAAGGATTCCCGGCGAGGGACGGTCGACGTTCGTTCTAGCCAGGCAAGCATTGATGAAGCATGTCGCCTCGCCTAGACTCCGCGCACTTCCGATGACGCACGCCACGGACCGAGCCGGCGCGCCGCGCGGCGCCTCGGGCCCTTCGCGATCGCGGCGCATCGCGCTGTTCGGCGGGATCGTGCTCGCCGCGTTCGTCCTCTTCGGAGGCGCCGGTCTCCCGTCGCGCGAGGCCCGCGCCGCCGCCGTCGCGCTCCTGATGGCCGCGTGGTGGGTCACGGAAGCGGCGCCGATCGCCGTCACGTCGCTCGTGCCGCTCGCGCTCTTCCCGCTCCTCGGCGTCCGCTCGGCGGGGTCGGTGATCGCCGCCTTCGCGGACCCGGCGATCCTCCTCTTCCTCGGCGGCTTCCTCCTCGCGCTCGCGATGGAGGCGCAGGGCCTGGCGCGCCGCGTCGCGACGACTATCGCCGCGTCGCGCGCGGGCGCGCGCCCCGCGCTCCTCCTCGGCGCGTTCGCGCTCGCCACGTTCACCCTCTCGGCGTGGATCAACAACACGGCGACGACGATGATCATGCTGCCGGTCGCGCTCGCGGCGACCGCGCGCTCGGAGCTGGGCTTGGCGAAGGCGGTCATGCTCTCGACCGCGTACTTCTCGTCGATCGGCGGCGTCGTGACGCCGATCGGGACGGCGCCGAACATCCTCTTCTTCGGGAACTCCGACCGGCTCGCCATCGTCCCCCGAATCGGTTTCCTCGGATGGATCGCGATCGCGCTCCCGATCGGACTCCTCGTCGGGCTCGCCGCGTGGGGGATTCTCGCGTGGCGCTTCCGCGTGCCCTGGAGGGGGAGCGAAGACGCGCCGCTCGCGGCGCGCGAGCTCCTCGCGGGTCTCGGACCGCCGACGAGGGGAGAGCGCCGCGTCGGCGTCCTGTTCATCGCCGCGGTCCTCCTGTGGGTCACGCGTCAGGACATCGATCTCGGCGGGCTTCGCTTCACGGGCTGGCAGGCGCGGCTCGCGCTTCCCGCCCTCCCCTGGGACGGGATCGTGGCGATCGCCGCCGGCGCCCTCGCGCTCCTCCTCCCGTCGGGCGCCCGACGCCCGCTCCTCACCGCGCGCGAGGCGTGGCGCGGCATTCCGTGGGGGATCGTCCTCCTCCTCGGCGGCGGGTTCGCGCTCGCGGACGGCCTCGAGGCGTCGGGGCTCGCGGCGCGCGTCGGGAACGCGGTCGCCTCGCTTCGCGGCGTGCCGACGCTCCTCCTCGTCCTCGCTGTGACCGGAAGCATGACGTTTCTGTCAGAACTCACATCGAACACCGCGCAGGCGAGCCTCGTCCTCCCGCTGATGGCCGCCACCGCTCCCGCGGCCGACGTGCACCCGTACATCCTCATGGTCCCCGCCGTGATCTCCTGCTCGCTCGCCTTCATGATGCCGGCCGGCACGCCGCCCAACGCGATCGTCTTCGCATCGGGCCGCGTGGCCCTCCCGGAGATGGCGGGCGTCGGCCTCCTCCTGAACCTCGTCGCGATCGCCGTCACGACGCTCGCGGCGCCGTTCCTCCTTCGGGTCGTCTGCGGAGTCGGGTGAGCCGCGCGGCATTCCGGCACCCCTCCGTTTTCCTTGCCCAGCCGCCGCACCCGGCGTAGAATGTCGCGGCTCGGCGGCCGGGCACCCGTGTCCGCCGCCCGAACCGCGCGAATCGATCGCCTCCTCGGGGGCTCTCTCGGGGAATCAGGGGAGATGGAGTCATGCCGGCTGACAAGCAGATCACCAGGGAGTTGGCGGAGTTCGCGGCCGGCCTCGGTTTCGATGAGATCCCGCTCGACGCGGTCGCGGCGGCGAAGCGCTCCCTGCTCGGCGCGATCGCGTGCGCCTTCGCCGGGTTCCGGACGCGCGACGCGGAGATCCTGCGCGGGCTCGTCCGCGAGGCGGGGGGCTCGCCCGAGGCGACCATCCTCGTGAGCGGGGATGAGACGTCGGCGCTCGCGGCGGCGCTCGTGAACGCGCACTCGATCGGCGCGGCCGAGCCGGGCGGCGGCGGCGCGCCGGGTCGTATCCCCGGCCGATCCTCCGGCATCCTTCCGGCCGCTCTCGCGCTCGGCGAGCGGGAGGGGCGGAGCGGGCGCGACCTCGTGACGGGGATGGTGCTCGGCCTCGAGCTCCAGGCGCGGTTCCTCGAGGCGGCCGCGCCGGTGGCGGCGGGGGGCGCGTGGCACCCGGCGACGCTCACCGCGTTCGTCGCGCCGGTCGTCGCGGGGAAGATGCTCGACCTCCCCGTCGATCAGATCGTGAACGCGATCGGGATCTCGGGGAGCCGCTCGGGGGCCCTCGGCGCGGCGGGCGAGGGGAAGCCGACGATGGCGCGCGCGGCCCTCGACGCGCTCGCGGCGCAGAGCGGCGTTGTCGCGGCGCTCCTCGCCGAGCGAGGATTCACGGGGCCCGAGCACGTGATCGACGGCCCGGGCGGGCTCGTCGAGGCCATCGGCGGCGAGTGGCGACTCGGCGCCCTCACGGATGGGCTCGGCGCGTCCTACCGCTTCATCGAGAGCGAGGCGGGCGGCGGGTCCGGGGCGCGCGCGCCCACGGACGACGAGGTCGCCGAATTGTTCGCCGCTCTCTCACAGGCGATCCTCTCGGCGGAGCGTCGCGGCGAGATCTTCGCCGCGGTCGAGGAGATCGAGTCCGTCGACAACGTGATCGAGTTCGCCGAGCTTCTCTCCGCGGAGCACGCCGCGCGCGGCTAGCGCCGGAGGGCGCTCCCGGTCCATCGGCGCCCCCGCGCCGCCGGGCGCTCCCCGCGTCCGCGCTCCGCGCCCTACGGGTTCGTCGCCCAGAGCTCCACGTCCCGCACGAGCGCGCGCCCCGGCAGGGCGCAGGCGAACACGACCGCCTCGGCCACGTCCTCGGAGCGGAGGCGACTCCCCTTCCCGTCTCGCGCGACCGGCCGGCCCGTCACGCGCCGCGTGTCGACGAGGCTCGGGCTCACGACCACGACGCGGATGTCGTCCCCCCGCACCTCGTAGAGGAGGGAGTGAGCGAAGCCCATGAGGCCGTGCTTGGAGGCCGCGTACGCCGCGCCGTCGGCGTAGCCGCGCTTCCCCGCGGTCGAGGAGAGGAAAACGATCGTCGCGCCCTTCCCCTTGCGGAGGAGCGGGATCATCTCGCGGCACATGAGGAAGGGTCCCGTGAGGTTCGTCGCGATGACGCGGTTCCAGTCGACGAGGCCGAGCGATGCGGCGGGGCCGCGCGCGAACTGCGCGGCGTTGTTGACGAGGATGTCGAGATAGCCCCACTCCGCGACGAGCGACTTGGCGAGGGCCTTGATGGCCGACTCGTCGGCGATGTCGGTGGGGTGGACGAGCGCTTGCCCCCCGGCCTCCTCGATCTCATGCGCGACGGCGAGGAGCTCCGCTTCCGTGCGCGACGCGATCGCGACCGTCGCGCCGGCGCGCGCGAAGGCGAGCGCGATGACGCGGCCGATCCCGCGTCCGGCGCCGGTCACGAGCGCGCGGCGTCCGAGGAGGGGGAGCTTCGATTCGGTCACGAGGCGGGGGCGTTCGGTAACGAGGCTCTCGAGGACTCCGCGCGCTCTATCGCACGACGTGGAGGCGGCGTGCCGCGCTCTCGCCGTCCGCGGTCAGGCGGTAGAGGTACACGCCGCCCGCGGCCGGCCTCCCGAGCGCGTCGCGGCCGTCCCACCGGATCTGGTTCGGGCCCGCGCCGAGGCGCCCCGCGCCGACCGTCCGCACGAGCCGTCCATCCACGGAGAAGATCTCGAGGCTCACGCTCGCCGCGCGAGGGAGCGCGAAATCCACGAGCGTCTCGCCGGAGGTCGGGTTCGGCCGGTTCTGCAGGAGGAGGAGCGTGGGGCGGGGGAGGGTCAGGTCCACCCCCGTGGGATGCAATCGCGTCGTCGTCCCGTCGGTTCGCATCGGGGAGTTCCCCAGGATCCCCCAGTCGGTCGAGTTGTTCCTATTGGACAAGCCGAAGGTGATGCGAGTGAGGGAGAAGGTCGCATCGGTCGGAAGCGCCGCCGCCGGGGTCCCGTACCCCGTGTTCGCCCCGGTGTAATTGCCGTAGGCCACGCCGTCGATCACGACGGCGCCGAGCACCGCGGGATCCCGGTTGAATCCGACGCGGCCGTCGGGGAAGAACACATCGTTCGGGATCACGAAGTCCGGCGCGAACCCCGCCGTGTCCTGGAACGCGGCCGTGGCGAGGAGCATGGTCTGGTTGGTCGTCCAGTTGTAGGAGGCCGTGAAGTCCTTGAGGATGTCGATCTGAGTCGAGTCGGCGTTGGTGGCCACAAGGCGAGCGGAGGCGAGGAGAGTCTGGCCAGCACCAAGCACCTTGAGCTCGACGTACTGAACGCTTCCGTCGCCGTTCGTGTAGACCTCGCTCACGTTCACGAAGTGGAAGCTCGCGTGGGCCCGCGGAGCGGTGAGGAAGGCGGCGAGGACGGGGGCCGCAAAGAGGAAGAGCGTACGGGGACGCAGGGACGCGATCCCTTGGGACATCACGAGAACCTCCTGGACCCGAGTCACCCGAGATCGATACGAGGATTACTAGGACGCTACTCTACCACATCGCGCCTCCGCGTTACAAGGCCGGCGATGGGAAGTCGCCCGTATCACCCGGCCGCGCTTGGCCTTCCGCGCCGCCGTCGCGGAGGACCGTCAGCGTGACGCGGCGGTTGCCGGGCGCGTGCGGCTCGCTCGGGTACTTGAGGTACCTCTCGCCGTAGCCGACGACGCTCTCGAACCGTCCCGACGTGAGGCCACGCGCTTCGAGCCGGCGCCGCGCGGCGTTCGCCCTGTCGGCGGAGAGCTCCCAGTTCGAGTACGCGGCCCCGGAGGGGAAGCCGCGGGCGTCCGTGTGCCCTTCGATGCGGACCGCGTTGGGGAGCGCGGCGAGCGTCCCGCCGATCTCGTCGAGCAGCCGCGCGAGCCTCGGGTCCATCGCGGCGCTCCCGACCCCGAAGAGGGCGTCGTCGCGGTCATCGCTGATCTCGATGACGAGTCCCTCCTCGCCCATCGAGACTTGGACCTGTCCCGCGACGCCCGCGAGCCCGGCGTCGCCGCGCAACCTCTCGCGCAGCGCCTGCCCCGTCTTCTCCAGGCGCCGCACGTCCAGCGCGACCACGTCGTTCGAGATCTGCGAGAGGACGCCGTTCCCGCCGCGGAGCGCGCCGCCGCCGACCGACGCCCCGCCGTCGCGCAGCGGCCCCTCGTGGCGGAAGTAGTTCGCGATCGACTCCTTCTGCTCGCGGCTCGCCGAGGAGAGGATCCAGAGGATGAGGAATAGCGCCATCATCGCGGTCGTGAAGTCCGCGTAGGCGACCTTCCACGCGCCGGTGTAGTGCGTCGTCGGGAGGGCGGAGCGCATCGGCGGCGCCATCCGTCGGTTCCCGTTCATCTCGTTCGCCACCGGGTCGTTCCCATCGCGCTCACCGCGTCGTCCACGCCGCCCGTCACCCGCGCTGCGCTCCCTTCAGGTCGGCGAGCGCCGCCTCGAGTTCCTCCGACGTCGGCCGGTCCGTCGAGTAGATCACGCGCCGCGCCTGCTCGACCGCGACGGTCGGCGACGTCCCGCCCGCGTACCCGACGAGGCCGACCATGATGCACTGGAGGTACTTGCTCTCGTCGCGCGACAGGTGCTCGATGTTGGCCGCGAGCGGCTGGAAGAGCCCGTACGAGAGGAGGACGCCGAGGAACGTCCCGATGAGCGCCGCGGCGACCTTCTCGCCGAGTTCGGAGGCCGGCCCGTCGAGCCCCTGCATCGCGATCACGATGCCGAGCACGGCGGCGACGATCCCGAGCCCGGGCATCGCGTCGCCGACTTTGGAGAGGACGCCGGCCGGGACCGTCCCCTCCTCGTGGTGGGTCGTGAGGTCGGTCTGCATGATGTGCTCGACCTCGTTCGTCTCCGCGCCGTCGATCAAGAGTCGCAGCGAGTCGCAGAAGAAGTCGATCGCATTCTGGTTCGCGAGGAACGTCGGGTACTTCCCGAAGAGATCGCTCTTGCGCGGGTCGGCGACGTCGTTCTCGAGCGCGAGCATCCCGCCCTTGCGGATGACCGAGTACACTTCGAACTGGAGTTTCAAGAGCTCCATGTAGGCGGCCCTGGTGAAGGGAGACGTGCGGAAGACCTCGGGGAGGCGCGCGAGGAGGCGCTTCGTGACCTTCGGCGGCGTCGAGAGGCAGATAATCCCGATCGCCGCGCCGAAGATAATGATCAACTCCGCCGGCTGGAAGAGGACGTGGAACGCGCCGCCCCCGAAGGCGTAGCCCGTCGCGATCGCTCCGACGACGACGAGGAGTCCGAGGAAGGCGAGCATGCTCTTTCGGATTCCTCCATGACGGGTGGTGGAGTGGGGCCGCGCCCGCGCGCGAGACAGCGGGACCCCGACCACCGGAGGCTCCTGGGACGGGCCCCCGGCTCACACGGCAACTATCGGCGGGACGCGGCAAAAGGTTGAGAGCAAAGGGGGTTGGCGGGCGACAACAGGCGTTTGCGGGGGGCGGCGCGGGGCTCTGGCGGCCGCGTGGCGAAGAGCGCCGGATCGCCCGGGGGGCGAAGGCGCTGGCGCGGATCGTGACGATGGGTGCGGCGCGCGCGCCAGGGGCACGCCTCTTGCCGTTGCAGGCCCCACCGGGGGTCGTCGGCCGGAGTGGGCGAAAGAAAGGAGGGGAGGACTGATGACGGGACGTTTCGTGTTCGAGTGCCGTGAAGGGGACTACGCGACGCTGGCCGAGGCGGAGATTCGCGCGCTCTACGAGGAGCGGCGCGGCCGCCTCGAGGGGCTGGGAGCCTTCGTGCCGGACGTGGGCGACGCGCTCCTCGATCCGGCGCCCTTCTGGCTCCAGGTCGCCTTCCTCGACAACGTGATCCGCTACGAGGAGGGGAACCAGAGACGTTGACGGGCGGCTGGCGCCGATCGACGGATCGAGAGGCCATCATCCGCGTCCCTCGTGCTACGACTCCTTGGACCCGCCCACCTGGGGCGCCGCCTCGGGAACTGGCCCGGGCGCACGGATCCTCACCGAGGGGGAGGCACGGATGGCTCGCGCCTGTCTGGGATTGATCGCGCTCGCCCTCGTCGGCTGCGCGAAGGCCCCGGCCGGAGACCCCGGCAAGGACCCGCCGCGGCTCGTCGTCCTTCTCGTCGTCGACGCGTTGCGGCCGGATCACCTCGGCTGTTACGGGTACCCGAAGCCCACGAGCCCGGCGATCGACGCCTTCGCGGCCTCGTCCGTCCGATTCGTGAACGCGTTCGCGGCGTCCTCCTGGACGAAGCCGTCGATCCCGTCTCTTCTCACCGGCACGCTCCCCTCCGTGCACGGCGTGCTCGAAGGGTCTTCGGAGGATGAGGAAGGGCGCATCACGTCCGACGTGCTCCCGGCGGAGGCCCTCACCCTCGCGGAAGCGCTCGCGGGCGCGGGCTACAGGACGGCCGCGTTCGTTCAGAACGCCCAACTCAAGCCCTTCCTCGGCTTCGATCAGGGGTTCGACCTCTACCGAGAGGGGGTCGGGGACGCCGCGGCGATCCACGGCGCGTTCCTCGATTGGCTCGCGGGCGAGCGCCGGAGGGAGAAAGCCGCGCGCCTCTTCGCGTACCTCCACGTCCTCGACGTGCATTGGCCGTATTCGCCGCCGGAGGGCGCCGCGCGGCTCTTCCCGCTCCCGGCGGGCGCGCGCGACCTCTCGACCGCCGCCCAGAGGGAGCTGCGCGACCGCGTGAACGACGGGCGGCAGGCGCTCTCGGAGGTCGACCGCGAGGCGATCCGCGCTCTCTACGATGCCTGCGTCCGCGGCTACGACGAGGAGTTTCGCGGGCTCCTCGGCGCCCTCGCGGCGCTCGGCGAGTTGGAGGGGGCCCTCGTCCTCGTCACTGCCGACCACGGCGAGGAATTCGGCGAGCAGGGCCGACTCGGCCACGGACATTCGCTTTCCGATGCCCTACTCCGGGTCCCGATCCTCGTCAAGCTCCCGCACGCCGCGTCGGGCCGCGTCGACCCCTCCCTCGTCTCTCACCTCGACGTCTTTCCCACGATCGCGGCGGCCTGCGGGGCGACGGTCGCCCACCACCTTCCCGGCCGAGACCTCTTCTCGCCGCGGACGGGAGGGCTCGTCGTGGCCGAGATGCTCCATCGCCGAACCTTCGTGCGCGCGGCGCGGACGGAGGGCTTCCAACTCGTCGAGCGCTTCCGATTCCTCGGGCAGCCGGCGCCGCCGGGACCGGCCCCCGCGGCCGGGGGGCTCGTGCCCGGAATGCGCGTGGACGTGAAGGGGGAGTTCGACGGTGCCGAGCTCGACGCCGAGATGGTCTCGCTCGAGTCGTCGGACGACGACGACCTCGAGATCCGCGGGCCGATCGCGTCGATCGACGCGAAGCGCGGGTCTCTCCGCGTGGGCGTTTTCGATCTCGACGTGTCGAGCGACGCACCGGTCCTCGTGCGCGGGGGGCGACCGACCACGCTCGCGGCGCTCCGGGTCGGCGACGTGGTCGACGCGGACGGCGAGCCCGTGGGGCCGCTCCGTCTCCGCGCGAGCAAGCTCGAGCTCCGGCCGGACAAAGCGGGTAGCGACTCCTACAAGATCGAGGGGCTGATCGAATCGGTCGATCCGACGGACGGAGATTTCCGGATCGGGACGGTCGAGGTGGAGACGGACCCGGCCACGCGGTTCGTGGGATTCGACAAGCCGGTCGCCGTGATCGGCGCGCGGATCCCGAGGGAACACCTCGCGCCCGTGTCGCTCCTCGATCCGCGCCTCTTCGACCGCGCCGTCTCGCTCCACAGGGTTCGCGAGGGCCTGGCGGAAGAGCCCGACGTATTGCTCGACCAGCCGGAGGCGCTCGAGCGGCTGACCCATCTCCTGCGGGACTCCGAACGCGGGGTGAGGCCTCTCCGCACCGAGACGAGGGCGCTCGACGAGGAGACCCTCGCCGAGTTGAAGGCGATCGGCTACATCAACTAGGGCGTTCGCGGACGAGATTCCGCGCGCGGACGAGGATCTCCGCGGTCACGCTTCATCGGATCTCATTCGATACGGACGACCCTGCCGCTGGCTGTCCGGCCTCCCGCCTCAAGCCGGATGAGATAGACGCCGGCCGGAACGTGATCCCCGTGGATATCCGTCGCGTCCCACGCCCACTCGATCTGGAGGCCCGGCCCCGGCGGGATCGTCTCCGCCCACACGCGGCGCCCCGCGACGTCGTGGATCGAGAGCTGGGTGGGGCTCCCGGGGGCGAGGAAGAGCGGGAGACGCGTCTCGTCACGGAAGGGGTTCGGCTGGGGCCGGCCGAGCGCGAGGAGCGGCGGGGGTGGCGGCGGCGGGGGCGGCGAGAAGGCGAACGCGAGCGTCGTGTCCGCGGTGAGCGCGACGCCCTCGACGAAGACGGACTCCGGCAGGACCCCGGGCACGGGTCGCACCAGGAGGTCGTAGACGTCGCGGGGGACGTCGAGCCGGGCCACGCCGCCGGCATCGGTGATCGCGGCGGCGAGCGGCTCCCCGGCGCGCGGCGAACGCCACACCGTGAGCGTGCCGCCGGTGGGCGCGCCCTCGACCGTCAGGCTGAGCGTGAGCGAGACGAGTTCGACCGGCTCGAAGGCGAAGACGAGCGATGTGTCGCAGCAGAGCGAGTGGACGCCGGCGCGCAGCGTGTCGAGCGCGAGGCTCCCCGGCGGAGCGACGCGCAGGTCGTAGTCGCCCGCCGGAAGTCGGAACGCGAAGGCCCCCGCGCCGTCCGTCTCGCCGCCGGGCGCCGGGTAGCGGAGCCCGCTCCCCGCCTCGAACGGCGCGACTTTCGCGCCGGGAAGCGGAAGCCCGTCGGGCCCGAGCACAGAGCCCGCCACGCGCACTCCGGCAACGAGGGTGACGGGCGGAAGCGTGTCGTCCGCGGCGATCGCGACTCCGCGCAGGATCGCTGAAGCAAGCGCGCGGCCGGCGGGAGGGCTGACGATGACGTCGAACGTCCCGGAGGGGAGGGTCAGCGTGTAGCGTCCGTCCGGCGCGGTCGTGTCGTCGGGCGTGAAGAGCCTGAGCCCGGTCGCGACCTCGTCCAGGTCGAGATCCGCCCCCGCGATCGGGCCTCCCGACTCGTCCCGCACCTCGCCCGACACGAAGAAGGCCGGCGCCAGCGTCACGTCGAGGGTGACGGCGCTCCCGATCACGACGCCGCGAACCGAAGCGGACGCGAGGCGCGACCCGGCGGGGGGGGAAAAATTGACCGTGTACGTGCCGGGCACGACGACGACCTGGTAGGCGCCGCTCGCTCCCGAGTTGTCCCCGGGAGTCGGGGCCCGCCCGCCGGTCAACTCGTTCGTGAGATCGAGGTCGACGCCGGCGACCGGGTTCCCCTGCGCGTCGCGGACCGTCCCTCGCAGCGGGTAGCCCTGCGGGAGCGTGACGTCGATCGTCGTATCGACGGCGATCGGAATGTTCCTGAGGAGGACCGACGCGAGGTCGGTGCGCGTCGTCGGGGACTCGTACCGCACGTGGTAGGTCTCGGGCGTCACGAGGAGGGAATAAACTCCCGAGAAGTCCGTCTTGTCGTTCTGTCCCGGCGCGTCCGGTGGGCTCGGGTCGACCTTGACGCCGCTTCCCGCGTCGAAGAAGTCGAGATCGGCGAAGGGCACCGGGTCGCCGTTGTAGTCGAGCACGCGCCCGGAGAAGCGCGGCGAGGCGGTCGCCGCGCCCGCCGCGAAGGCGAGCACGAGCAGCGCGCCCGCCGTGCCCCGCACGAGAGTGGATGGCACCGGAATCCTCAGCGGAGAAGGAGCGTCTTCACCGAGTCGTGGAAGCGCTCCGCCTCGAGACGCAGGATGTAGACGCCGCTCCCGACCGGCCGGCCGTCGGCGTCGGTTCCATCCCACTCCGCGGAGTGCTCGCCGGCGATGACGCGACCATCCACCAGCACGCGCACGAGTCGCCCCTCCGGAGTGTAGACGACGAGGCGCGCGGTCGCGCCGGCCCCCTCCGCAACGCGGAACCGCACGCGCGTGTCGCCTCGCGAGGGGGTGGGAGTCGCCTCGCCGAGCCACGACGTCGCCGCGCCCGCGTCAATTCCCCGCGCGTCGGAGACGCCCGTGAGCGCCGGGTCGTCGAGCAGGAAGTCGATCGTCCGGTTCGCCGAGATGATCGCCTGCACCGTGTCGGGTCGGAGCGAACTTCCCGATGGGGGGTCGGCGATGAAGCTGTACGGCCCGCTCGGCACCCGGATCGCGTAGGTTCCGTCCGCGCCCGAATCGTCACCCAGCGTCGGGTAGACGAACCCGTCCGCCGACTGCTCGGCGTCGATGTCGGAGCCCGCGACCGTCGCCCCGCCGCTCCGCCGCACCGTCCCGGACACGACGAACCCCGGGAGGAGGAACACGGTCGGCTCCACCGTGTTCCCGCTGATCACCTTGTTCTTGACAACCGCGGCGGCGGCGGGCATCCCGGCGGGCGGCCAGTAGAGGAGGTGGTACGTCCCCGCTCCGACGACGACCGAGTATTGCCCCAGCGCGTTCGAGTGGTCACCGGTGCTGGGGATCTCCACGTCGCGCACCGGGTCCCGCACGTCCAGGTTCGCGTTCGACACGGGCGCGTTCGAGCCGTCCTTCACATCTCCCGACAGCGTGAACCCGACCGGGAGGAAGATCGTGTCGACGACCGTGTTCGCCGTGACGACGACGTTCGGCTCCACCTGGCCGGCGAGCCCCTGTCCCGCGGGCGGGTTCGCGAGCATGTCGTACGTCCCTGCCGGAAGGACGACCTGGTAGATGCCGTTCCCGTCCGTGTTGTCGAAGCCGACGACCACCGGGTCACCCGTCGTCGAGTTCTCCACGTCGATGTCCGCGCTTTGGACCGGGTTGTTGGTGCCCTCGCGAAAGACGCTCCCCGACACGAAGAAGCCCGTGGCGAGCACGACATCCGGGCGCGACACGTTGGAGGTCCCGACGACGACCCCGTTCGCCTGGTGCGCGACGTGCGGGTCTCCGAGCGGCGGGCGGTAGAGGATGTTGTACGTCTTATTTGGCTCGGCAAGCACGTTGTAGAACCCGGAGACGTCCGTGTTGTCATCGACGGATCCCATGTTCACACCCGTTACCGCGTCGTAGAAATTGAGATCGACGTTGAAGAGGCCGACGCCGTTCGTGTCCTTGACGAACCCGCTGACGAAGATGCCCGAGGAGAGCGTCATGTCGATGACGCGGTCCGAGTTGATGACCTCATCGTCGAGGCGGCCGTCGAAATAACCCGATCCCGGCGGCGCGTTGAAGAAGATCCGGTACGTGCCGGTCGGCACGGTCGTCGAGTAGTTCCCGTTCGAATCGGTATCATCGTTCGGCGTGAAGATGATCTGCCCGATGCTCTGGTCCTCGAAGTCGAGGTCGACGGCCTGGATCCCCTGCATGTTCGAGTTCGTGACCTGGCCGGACACGGTCCAGGCCATGCAGGGGACGGCCCCGAGCAGGACCGCGCACGAGAACACCCCCACCCTCAGCGTGTCGCGAAGCGCCATTGCGTGATTCCCCTTTCGTGTCATCAGAAGCCCACGTCGACCTGGAAGCGGCTCGTCGTCGCCCGCTCGGTGTCTCTCGGAAACGCCTTCCCCGCCCAGAAGCCGGCGAGGACGTACTCGATCTTGATCATCCGGAGCGCGCGCACGCCCACGACGAGATCGACCTCGCGGCCGAGATCGTCGTCGAGACCGGTCGGCCGCGCCTCGAGGTCGGATTCCCCGAGGAAGGGCGCCGCTTCCACTTGCCGGAAGCGGTGCAGGAGGAGATCCACGGAGGTCGACCGGGTCGGCCGCGCGCCGAGGCCGAGCGTGAAGACCGCGAGGTTCGACAGCCCGGGCTGCGCCAATTCGCCGTAGTAGCGGAAACTCGTCACACCGCCGAAACGGTCGTTATTGTCGTGGAAGCCGGTCTGGCGGAAGTTGCCATCCGTGCCGTCGGAGAAGTCGACGTCTCCCGAGCCGCGCGCCCAAGCGACGTTCGCCATCACACGTCCCCTCCGGGAGAGAAGGACGCTCGCCGAGGCGTGGACGCCGTTCGCTCGGACGCTCAACCCCGCCTCGTCTCCTCGGAGGATCGTCGCCTCGCCCCAGCCGCGCACGCGGCCCCACTTCGCCGAGAGGAGGCGCGCTCCGAGCCAGGTGAGCCGGGCGTCGGTTCGCCCCTCGCGCGGGGCGCGGTGGATCGCGTACATCCCGAGGGAGAGATCGGGAGCGGGTGACACGCCCACCGACGCCATCGTGTTCCACGTCGATGCGAGCGGCGGGCTGTCCTGGCCGAAGCGCGTGCTCGCCGAGATCTCTCCCCAGAGCCGGTCCCCCAGGAGATGCAGGCGGACGGCGTCCAGGTTCTCGTCGTAGAGCCATTCCCTCTTCTCGTCGAAGTCCTGACGGCCGATCTGGAGCGCGATCTCCGGGCGCCCGACGCCGAGGAAGAGGAGGTACGCCTCGCCCAGGTCCCACTCGCCGTACCCCTTCTTCGTCCCCCGCTCGTCCTGCAGGATCACGCGCCCGCGGTAGCCGCCCTTCGCGAAGAGCCGCACGCCTTCGGAGAACTTGCCGGACACCTCGACCCGTCCGCTCGGATCGGAGTTGGTGAGGTCCCTCGCGTTCCGCTCGTTGAGGTCGTAGTTGCTCTCGTGGCGCACCTCGAGGGTCGCCGTGCCGCCGACGAGGAACGGCCCGACGGCGACCAGCGAGGAGGGCAGGAGATCGTCATCGTCCACGAGGCGGATGAAGCGCGGGCGCTTGTGGAGGTTTCGGATCCGGACGTCCTCGTCGACCTCGATCTCGAACCCGAGGATGCGGACCGTCGGAGGCCCGACGAGCGAGACCGCCTCGACGGGTCCCTCGATCTCCAGGTTCTCGTCGGGCGCCCGCGCCCGCAGTTTCTTGACGGTGAACCGATTCCCCTCCCGGAGGAGATGGGCCTCGACGAGCGCGCCGTTCGGGATCGTCTCGAGGGGGACGTTCTCTCCGCTCGTGTCCTTGACGGCGGTTTGCGCGCCCAAGACGAGCGGGAGACCGAGTAGCGAGAGGCTCCCGTCGGGGGCGCGATGGAGAGGGCCCGTCAGGGAGCCGGCGTTCGGCTGGCCGGCGCCCTTGACGTCCAACTCGGACGTCATCCAGCCGCCGCGCGCGTCGGGTCGGACCGACGCCTCGACCCACTCCCCGACGTCGATGCCCGACAGCGCGCGGGCGTCCTCCGCGGCAACGGCCCGGCCCGGGGCGAGACCGGCGGTGAGGAGCAGGTGAACGAGCACGATCGACGACGTGAAACGGGCGGCGCGGAGGATCATCGTGTCATCCTTCATGATGCGCACCTCTCTTCGTCGAGGAGCGCCGAGAAGAGGTGGGCGGAGCCCACGCGGAACAGGTAGAGGAGTGCGAGGCGGAGGAGCGAGGCCCTCCGGTAGAGCGAGAGGAGCGCGCCGTCGAGCCCGGCCCGCGTCGCCGAGTAGCCCTCGACGAGGCGCTCGCCGTCGCCGCGTGCCGCGTCCGTCGATTCGCCCCGCTGGAGAGCGCGGAGGATGAAGTGCGCGGACAGGTTCCCGAGATCGAGCTCCGGATCGCCCGAAGCGATGGCGTCGTGGTCGATGAACACCGCGCGGCCGCCGCCGAGGAGGATCTGCTTGTCGTGCAGGTCGCCGTGGACGAGCACGCGCCGCGGGAGGCCGCGCGGGCCGCGCGCGGCGAGCGCGTCGTCCGCGAGGCGCGAGAGGGGGCCGCGGACGGCCGCGGCCGCGCCGTCGAAGAACCGGTCCGCCGTCCGGGCGAGTGTCGCGAGCTGCGCGACTTCGCCGTCAAAGTGGCGGACGGGGAGCCGCTCCGGCGAGAGCCGGTCGTGCGCCGTCGGGTCGAGTCGCGCCGCGCGGTGGAATCCCGCGACGGCGGCGCCGACCTCATGGAGGCGCGGTCGGGCGGCGCCGCGGCCGGCCGCCCCACGCGCGATCGTCTCGTGGAGCGACGGCGCCGCGATCCACTCGGACGCGTCGAGGAACGCGCCCTCGATCGGCGGAACGGGGAACGCGAGCGGGATCGCGGCGGGGGCCGGCCGCGCGTCGGGAGCGAGTACGAGGCGGCCGGCGGGCTCCCTCCGCCGGATTTTGAGCGCGAGGGCGCGCGCGCCGCCGGGGCCGCGCGGCGCGCCGCCCGCGCCGTCGTCGGGGAACGCGCACCGCCAGACGACGCGCGACCCGAAGCGATGCGCGAGCAGCGTGACGCGCGCGCCGGCGGCCGCCTCCTCCGGCAGTCCCGCGCGCCGGGCGAGCGCCCGGAGGACGGGGGGCCGCAGCGCGGCGCACGCGTCGAGGAGCGGATCCTCGGGCGAAAGAAAAAGCAGCGCGACACCGAGTTTGGCGTCTCCCTGTGTGAGCGGCACGCGCATGAGCGCGCACCTTTCCTCGGGCCGCGCGACATCGGTTTCCTGGGATGGATCGAAGACGGCCAGTTCGTACGTCGCGTCGAGCCGGTCGCCCGAGACGCGGAGCGCGCCTCTCTTCACGTGCGAGAGTCGGAGCGCGCCATCGCGGAACGCCGGGAGCCGCTCGGCGAGGAGCGCGCCGACCGCCTCCGCGCGCCAGAGCGCCTCGAGAGGGGCGCACTCGGGGCGGAGCCTCGGGGGGCGCGCCGCCGCCGTGGCGGCGCTCTCGGATCGCGGGGCGCTCATCGGGACGCCAGCCCTTCATCGAGGATGGCGGTCGCGGCGTCGCGCCAGCCGGGCCGGAGTTCGCGGAACGGGTGCACCGCGAGGCGCGCGAGGGCGAGCGCGGAGAACCAGGGGAGCGCCTCGAGGCCGAGTCCGCCCGCCTCGCGGTACCCGTCGAGGAAGGCGCGCTCGAGCGATCGCCACCCCGCGTCCGCCCCGCCCGCGCGCAGCGCCTCGACGCGCAGGTGAGCGACGAAGTTCCCGACGTCGAGCCGTGGGTCGCCCGACCCGGCCTCGTCGAAGTCCACGAAGGCGACGCGGCCGTCGTCCGCCAAGACTTGATGATGGTAGAAGTCCCCGTGCACGACGCTCGGAGGACGGGGGGCCGGCCGCGCGCGCTCGAGGAGGGCGAAAAGCGCCGCCGCGCGCCCCGCGGGGCGGCCGCCGGCGACGCGCTCGAGGTAAAGCGCCGCCGCGCGCACTTCCTGCAGGGCCGCCGCGAGCGACTCGCCGGCCCGAGCCTCACCCACCGTGCGCGCGTGGAGCCACGCGAGCCCACGCCCGGCGGCGCGCGCCGCCGCGACCCGGTCGCGCGCGCGGAGCATCGGCTCGCCCGGCACCGTCTCCTGGAACAGGATCCTCGTCTCGCCGTCGTACCCGAGGACCTCCGGGAGGACGGGCGCCTCCGGCGCCCCCGCGTCACCGGCCAGCGCCGCCATGAGCCGAACCGTCCGCTCTCCGGTCTCATCCGCATAGGCCTTCACATGCGAGAAACGGTGCTCGACCCGTCCCGTCGATTCGTCGACCAGCCCGAGCGAGGCGGCGACGAGCGCGCGCCGCTCCGGCTTGTAGCGCAGGAGAGAGAGGCTCGTCCGCTTGCCGCTCACCCGCACGGTCGGCGCGTCCCACGCGATGACCCGCCGCGCGATCCGCTTCAACTTGTCACGGTTCATCACCTGCCGCAGCCCCGGGATCTCGCGGTCGAACGGAAAGACGTGGAACACGAGCGGGAGGGGAGCGAGGAGAAGGACGCGCGAGTCTGAGCGCTTCTCGGCGATCGCCTTCGCCTTGACGAACGACTCGCCGATCCGCTCCTCGGGGACGAGTTTTCCGTAGCCCATCACGAACGGGAGCGAGGGGTCGCCCTCGGTGGGGAAGCGGTACCCGACGACGAGGCTCGTGCCCGGCTTGTAGCGCACGTAGGTCGTCTCGCCGGCGCCGAGCGAGAGGGCCTCGCCGTGGCGCTCGCGCCAGGCGAGCGCGAGGAGCGCCGCGACGCGCTCGGCGTCGAGCGCCGACTCGAGATCGGGCAGGAGCGGGTCGACGATTCCGACGGCCCGACCCGCCGCCGGCGCGCGCGGAAGGAGTGGGATCACGACGCCCTCCCCGCGGCGCGCGCGTCTCCCGCCGCGACCGGCGCGGCGTGCGGCGCCGACTCCGCTTCGAAGAAGGCGCGGTACTCCGCGCTCTCGGCGAGGAGGCGGGCGTGCGGCCCGACGGCGCGCACGGCCCCATCGATGACGAGCAGCGAGAGATCGGTCTCCTCGATCAGACGGAAGCGGTGATTGATGAGGAACGCGGTGCGGCCGCGCGTCTCGCGGAGGAGCGTCCGCGTGAGGGCGAGCTCGAGGCCGAGGTCGGCGCCCGTCGTCGGCTCGTCGAAGATGAGGATCGCCGCGTCGCGGATGAGCGCACGCGCGAGCGCGACCCGCCGCTTCTCGCCCCCGGAGAGGCTCGCGCCCCGCTCGTCGAGGATCGTGTCGTAGCCGTCCGGAAGCGCCAGGATGCGGTCGTGGATCCGCGCGAGGCGCGCCGCGCGCGCGACCGCCCGATCATCTGCCCCCATGAGACCAAACGCGATGTTTTCACGGATCGAAAGTCCCAAGAGAAGAGACTCCTGGAACACCACCGCGATCTGCTCTCGCAGCGAACGGAGCGAGTACACGCGCGCGTCGACACCATCGATGACGATGCGGCCGGACGTCGGCTCGTAGAGCCGCGGAATGAGCGAGACGAGAGTGGATTTCCCCGCGCCGGAGGGGCCGACCACGGCGACGCGGGCGCCGGCCGGGACCTCGAATGAGACGTCGCGGAGGACCGGTATTCCGGGCGCGTACGCGAACGAGACGCGCTCGAAGCGGACCGCGCCGGCGATGTCGCGGGCGTCGCGCGCGTCGGGCGGATCGGCCGGGACCGGCGTGCGGAGGATTTCGACGAGGCGCTCGCCGCCGACCGCGGCCTTCGCGCTGCGCGCCGCGAGCTGCGCGAGCCGGCGCACCGGCTTGTAGACGCTCCGGAGGTAGGCGGCGAAGACGAGGATGTCGCCGGGAGTGAGCGCGCCCGCCAGGACGCGCCGCGCGCCGACCCAGAGCACGAGCGCCGTCCCGGCGGCGATGACGACGTCGGTGAGGCCGACGAGCCCCGCCTCGAGGCGCGTCGCGCGGAGGCCGGCCCGGAGGCTCCGCCGGCTCGAACGCAGGAGCCGGTCCGCCTCGGAATCCTCGGCGGCGTAGGCCTTGACGAGCGGCATCGACTGCATCGACTCGGCGGCCGCCGACGCGAGTTCCCCCTCGCGGACGCGCTGCTTCCGCGACGCCTCACGGATGCGGACCGAGAATCGCACGAAGAGGAGGAAGAGGAGCGGCGCGACGGCGATTACGCACGCGGTGAGCGTCGCATCGAGGAAGAGCATCGCGACGAAGAGCCCCAGCATGATGAATCCGCGCCCGAGGGCCGCCAGCGTGCCCGGGACGAGGAAGCTCTTCACCAACTCCACGTCGCCGGTGAGCCGGACCAGGAGGTCGCCCGAGCGGTGGCGCGCGTGGAAGGCGAGCGGGAGCGCGTTCAGGTGCGAGACGACGGCCTTTCGGATGCGATACGCGACCCGCTGTCCCGCCGCGGCCGTGAGGTACGTCTCGGCGTACGCGAAGAGCCCGCCGAGGACCGAGAGCGCGAGGAGCGCGAGGCAGCATCCCGCGAGGAGCCTCTCGCCCGAGAAGCGGGAGAGATCTCCGAGGAGCGGGAGCGGTTTCGTCACCGGCGGCGTCAGGAGGACGCCGTCGAATAAAATCTTGAGGGTCCAGGGTTTCAAGATCTCGCAGAGTGCCGCGCCGACCGAGGCGACGAGCGCGCCGCCGATGAGGGCGCGGTGCGCGCGGAGCGCGTCGCCGAACGTCCGATAGAATTCGACGAGAGAGGCCAGGGCGCGGAGCGGGTTCCGGATCGAGACGCGGGCGCCGGCGCGCGGCGCCGACTCGCGCGGGTGGGCGGCGCTCACGGCGCCACCTCGCGCGCCCCACGCGCGGGGGCCGCCGCGTCGCTCCCGCACGCGTCCCATTCCGCGAGCACGCGATCGGCGTTCGCTCGCCACGTGCGGCGGCTCGCGCGCGCGTGGGCGCGGATCGCGAGGAGGTCCGCCGTCGCGCGGTCTTCGCGAAGCCGCGCGATCGCTCCGGCGAGGCGGGCCGCGTCGCCCGCCGGGACGAGGAGCCCCGTCTCGCCGTCCTCGACGAGGTCCGCCACTCCGCGGCCGCCCGATGCGACGACCGGAACGCCGGCCGCCTGATACTCGACGATCTTGAGTGGCGAGAAGTAGCCGTCGCCCACCTCGGTGTAGGGAGCCAGCGCGACGTCGATCCGCGCGAGGAGCGGTGGGACGAGATCGTGCGGCACCGCGCCGAGACGCTCGATCCCCGGCGCCGCGGCGCGCTCCGCGTCGACCTCGCGCCCGAGCGGGCCCTCGCCCACGACGAGGAGCCGGTAGCCGGCGGCCGCGCCGCCGAGGAGCCGGAACGCGGCGAGGATCGTCGCGACGCCGTGCCACGGCTTGAGGCTCCCGACGAACCCGATCGTGAAGGGGACGCGCGGCCCCGACGGGCGCGGCGTCTCCTCGAGACGCGCGCGGCCCGCGCGGACGAACGCGGGGGCGACGCCGTTCCCGAGCGTCACCACGCGCGCCGGCTCGGCGCCGAGCGCCGAGAGGAGGTGCGCGAGCGGGGAGGAGACGGGGAAGAGCCGCGTGGCGCTCGCCGCGAGCCGCTCCTCCGCCTCGCGCGCGGCCTCGGGATGCGGGAGCGCCCGCCAGCGCGTCGACTCCGCGACGAGCGGGGCGTTCACTTCGAGGAAGAACGGGATGCCGCGCCGCGCCGCGTGCTCGAGGCCCGCGGTCGACCAGAGCGCGGCGCGCTCGTAGACCGCGTTGAACGGGAAGTCGGCGGCGATCTCGTCGAGGCGTCGGCCGACGTGGGCGTTCATCACGGCCGGCGAGAACCCGCGGTCCTCCGGTCGCGGCGCGTCCGCGAGCGCGAACAGGCGGGCTGGGAGCGGCGCATCGTCCGCGGCCTCCCCGTCGACCCGCCGCGCCGCGAGGGCGACCGCCGCTCCCGCCTCGGCGAACGCGCCCGTCATCGCGCGCAGATGGATCGACGCCCCCTTCGTCCCCCACACGGGGACGCCGAAGTCCGTCGACAGGACGAGGAGTCGCCGCGTCATCGTCCCGCCCCGACCGCCTCCGCCTCGAGGAACAGATCGTGGAGGCCCGCCACGCTCCGGCGGAGGTCGAACCGCTCCTCGACGCGGCGGCGGGCCGCGGCGGCGAGCCGCTTGGCGAGTGCCGGGTCGTCGAGCAGGCGCCGGATCGCCGCGGCGAGCGCGCGCGCGTCCTCCTCGCGGACGAGGAGTCCGGTCACGCCGTCGTCGATCGCCTCGGGGATCCCGACGACCGGCGTCGAGACGACCGGCGTCGCGGAGGCCATTGCCTCGACGAGCACGACCGGGAGGCCGTCGCGGTTCCCGTCGTCCGCGACCTGCGCCGGAAGGGCGAAGAGGCTCGCGCGCGCGAGGAGATCGCGCACGGCGCCGTGCGGCTGCGCCCCGCGGAGCGTCACGCGTCCCGCGAGCCCGTTCGACGCGATGCGTCGCTCGAGCTCCGCGCGCTGCTCGCCGTCGCCGATGATCTCCGCCGTGATCGGCCGCCCCTCGTCGCGGAGGATCGCCAGCGCGTCGAGGAGAACGAGGAACCCTTTCTTCGGGACGAGCCGCCCGACGGACGCGAGAAGTGGCGCGCGCCGCGAGGGCCCGACGTCGGGTCGCGGGAACTCGTCGAGGTCGAGACCGTTGTAGAGCCGGCGGACCTTTCGCGCCGCCGCGGGCCCCGCGACGTTCCGTAGGTGTTCCGCGCTCCGGTCGCTCACCGCGACCGCGAAATCGGCCCGGGCGACCTTCTCCGCGAGGGCCTCCGCGCGCACCGACTCGTGGAAGAGGTCCTTCGCGTGCGCGGTGAACGAGTAGCCGATCCCGGCGAGGCTCGCGAGGCGCATCGCGACGCTCGTCGCGGAGGTCGCGAAGTGCGCGTGGAGGCGCGCGATCCCGCGCTTCCGCACGACAGACAGGAACGCGATCGCCGGCACGAGCGCCGCGAGCCCGTCCGCGTCGTCCGCGCGGAGGGCCGCCCAGAACATCGCCGAGATCTTCGTCTCGAGGCCCGCGAGGTCCCCCCGCCGCGCGGCGAGAAACTCGAGGAGCGAGCTCGGCCGCACCTCGGGCGCGTAGAGGACCTCGGCGCGCACGCGGGCGAGCTTCTCGTGGAACCGCGGTTCCGCGGGCCTTCGCAGCGCGAGGACCGTCACGCGGACGCCGCGCTCCTCGAGCCCGAGGATCTCGTTCAGGACGAATGTCTCGGAGAGGCGCGGGTACGTCTTCACCACGTACCCGACGGAGAGCGGCGCCGCGGAAAGTTCAGCCGGCACGGAGCCACGTCCTTTCCGAGTCCTTCTCAAGAATCGTCGACACGAGGGACGCCGTCCGCTCGAGCCCGCGGAGGTCGACCGTCGCCGGCGGGAGCGGCGTGTCGACTCCGTCGAGGGCGCGCGCGATCGCCTCGGAGAAGGAGGTCGCGGTCAGCGCCGCCGGGTGCACGAATGAGACGAGCCCGAGGCGCGCGAGGCGCTCGGCGCGGACGAGCTGCTCGCGCCGCGGCTCGACGCGCGGCACGACGAGCGCGTGCTTCCCGTAGGCGAGGATCTCCGAGATCGTGTTGTACCCCGCCATCGAGACGACGAGGTCGGCGTTCCGGACGTAGTACGCCATGTCCTCCGCGAAGCGCACGATGTAGACGCGGTGGGTCAACTCGTTCGAGAGAAGTTCGAGCGACTCGAGCGCGCCGGCCGGGAAGTCGGGCCCGAGGACGAGCGTGCTCTCGAGCGGACGCCGCGTCTCGAGCGTCCGCGCCGCGTGGAGGTACGAGGTGAAGAGGAAGAGGCCGTCCTCGCCGCCGCCCGCGGTGACGACGACTCGCTTCGGTTGCGCGCCGTCGTGCGACTCGGCGTGCCCCTGCCCGTCGCGCTCCCGCGGGTCGATGTAGCCCAGGTACTCGATCTTCCGCGTGAGGGACTCGGGGAAGCCGTACTCACGTCCGAGGTCGAAGATCTCGCGCATGCCGTAGACGAGCACGCGGTCGTAGAGCCGGCCGATCGCGTCGGCCGTCCCGCGCTCGCGCCACTCGCGGCGGACGCTCTCCGGGTCGTCGAGGATGTCCCGGATGCCGAGGAGGGTCGTGGCGCCGTTGCCGGCGCGGCGCGCGGCGCGGTTCTCCTCGAGCACGTCGGCCAGTTCGCCGAGGGGCCCGAGCGGCTCCTTGTCGACGTAGATGAGCGACGGCGCGAAGACCTTGAGCGTTTCGCGCAGGATCCCGCTCCGGAGCGCGCGCAGTTCTCCCGGCTCTCCGTCGAGCGAGCGCGGCGCGTAGTGCCCGTTCGTGATCTTGCGGACGCCCGGGAGTTTCAGGAGATCGACGCGCGGCGGGAGCGAGAAGGAGCTCGCCGCGGCCGATCCGGTGACGACGAGGACGGAGAGATCGTCGATCCGTTGCGCGAGGCTTCCGGCGAGCGCGAGGCAGCGGCGGATGTGGCCGAGGCCCACGGTGTCGTGCGAGTAGATGAGGACGCGACGCGACAAGGAGTCTCCTTCCCGGGAGGGGGATGGTGTGTCCGGGAAGAGGTAGCGCGAGGCGGCGGTTTGATGGGCGGCGCGCGCGACGGAAGCAAGAACTTCGGGCCCTCGGCGGCGCCCCGGGGGGGGATCTAGCGGAGGATCGTGAGCGCGCCGGCGCCGCGCGCGGCGCCCGCGTCGATCCGGTAGACGTACCGGCCGGGGGAGAGGGCGCGGTCCGCCCCCTCGCGAAGATCGAGGAAGACCGCGTGCGTCCCGGCGGGGAGCGTCCCGAGCGACCTCCCGCTGACCGCGCGGCCGTCGACCGAGAAGACCTGCACGCGGACCGGCGCGTCCCGGTCGAGGGTGAAGCGGAGGGAAAACGCTCCCGCCGTGGGGTTCGGGGCGGCGGGGAGGAGTGCGATGGATCCGCCGTTCCGCTCGGCGCGCGCGGGCGGGCCCGGCGGCGCCGGAACGCCGGTCGGGCTTCCCGCCGCGAGGAGCGTGCCCACGCAGTCGAGCCGGCCGGCGCCCAGTTTCCCCTGGAACGGCTCGTTGCCGGGAACCGCGTCGATGCCGACCGAGCCGTTCGTCACCCAATCCCGAAGGCTATCGACCAACGCGCTCGGGAAGCGCTCTAGGACGAGCGCGAGCGCGCCCGTCACGAAGGGCGCCGAGAACGATGTCCCCAGGCCGAGCCCGAAACCCCCGTCGAGGAACGTCGAGAGGATTCCGACGCCCGGGGCCGACATGTCGATCACGGACGCGTAGTTCGCGAAGTCGGCCTTCACGTCGGCGCTGTCGGTCGCCGTCACGGCGATCGTCTCGGACTCCCTGGCGGGGTACTGCGCCTGGTAGACGCTGTCGTTCCCGCTCGCGGCGACGATGACCGCTCCCTCCCAGAACAGTTCGCCGATCGCGTCCTCGAGCGCGTCGGATGAGTCGTCGGACCCGAGGCTCAGGTTGATCACGCGCGCGCCCATGTCAGCCGCGCGGTAGAGGCCCTTGAGCACGTTGAAGATCGTGCCGCGGCCCTCGTCGTCCAGGACCCGGATCGGGATGATCCGCGCGTCCGGCGCGATCGTCGCGACGATCCCGGCGACCATCGTGCCGTGGCCGGCGCCTTCATCCGTCTGGCCGTCGCCGTCATCGTCGAGCCCGTTCCGACCCTCGGAGGGGTCGTTGTCGTCGTCCACGAAGTCCGCGCCGTAAGCGACCTCGAAGCGCCCCGCGAGGAACGGATGGGCGATCTCGAAGCCAGTGTCGAGGAGGGCCACGAGCGCGCCTTCCCCAGTCGCGATCGCGTGCGCCTCGTCCTTGCGGACGCGCGCCATCGCGCCCTGGTCCTCGACGTCCGTGCCAGTGGCGCCGATCGCGATGACGATGACCCCCCGCCGCGCCTCGGGCGACTGGCCCTCGTAGTCGTAGTCGCAGTAGTCCGCGTCGGGCGTCCCGTCGAGCCACATCGCCATGCTGTCCTGGAGGGACGGGTCGGTGAGTTGCAGGAGGTAGATGCCCCGTTCCGGGACCGAGTCGATCGCGACCGTGCCCCACGCGGCGTTGAGGCTGTCAAGGTTTCCCGAGGGTCCGAGTCGGACGATCACCTCGTCGGGCGCGTAGTCGTCGGCGAAGGAGGCGGGCGCGCCGAACGAGGCGAGAACGATCGCCGAGAATGCGGCGCCGATCAGCGCGCGGCTGCGGTCCTGTCGAGTCACTCGAGGCTCCATTTCCACGTCCTTGGGGGCACCCGGGGGGGCCACAATCATAGCACACCTAGGGGGCCATGGGCTCCCGCACCGACGAGGACGAAGGGGCTCCAGTGGTACGGGTGCGGGAACTCCGCCCGCACGGCCAGCGAGGCCCGGCGGAGCGCCTCCTCGGCGGGAAGGCCGCTCGCATAACCCTCGTGGAACAGGGCCGCTAGGCGTCCAGCCGAGGCGTCCTCGACAGGCCAGAGCGAGACGACGAGCCGGCGCGCGCCGCGCGCGAGGAACCCGCGCGCGAGGCCCAGGATCTCCTCGCCCGCGGTCCGGCGCCCCGCGCCCGTCTCGCAGCCCGAGAGGACGACGAGGTCCGCGTCGAGGTCGAGGTTTAGGATCTCGTAGAGGTGCACCCACCGGTCGGCGAGGCGGACCGCGGAGAAGAGAGGGTTCTGGCGGTGGAAGCGGCCGTGCGTCGCGAGGTGGATGAGGCGCGATGAGGGCGCGAGACGGAAGAACTCGTCCGACGAGAGGGAAGGCCGCAGCGCGAGACGGCGCCCGGCGAGCGCTCGGCCCACTGCCTCGATCTCGAGACCGATCTCGGGGGCGCGCGAATCGGCGTGCCCTCCCACGAGGAGGGTTCGTCGGGTCGAGGGACGTCGCGAGCGCAAGTGAGCGAGGATGCCGACGCTCGGCGCCCACGCGACGCGCGCGTGCGCGAGGAGCGCGCCGTCCGGACCCTCGAGCGCGCCGAACGGGACGCCGTGCAGCGCGCCGTGGGGGATCACGGTGAGCCGCGCGTCCTTGGGAACCGCGCCGAGTGGCGCGACGAGCGCGGCGTGGAGTTCGCACAGACGGACGGCGGCGCTCTCGACGAGACTCTTCGCGTGCGTCGCGAGGCTCGGACCGGCGAGCCGCATTGTGTCGATCTCGAACTGGAAGCGCGCCACGAGACGCTCGACGTCGCGAAGCGAGGAAGGGAGCGCGACGACGCGCGCGCCGCGACGGTCGATACGGAACGCGTGCAAGTTTCCGCCGGCGCCGAAGTACTCGACGACGACCTCGTCCGGGTCGAGGAAGCGACACGCGGACTCGAGCGAGAGGCGCTCCGGCGCCGCGATTCCCCACGAGGCGGAGGCTCGCGCCGTCGCCGTCTCACGCAGGCGGCGGTGGAGCACTGCGATCTCGCGCTCGCGGCGCGCCGCCTCGCGGGCGAGCCGTGTCCGCGCGGCCGTGGCGCCCGCCCCGGCGAGGTCCTTGCGCTCCATCTTCGCCGAGTACCAGGCCAGTTCGCGCGTCGCCTCCTCGAGCCGCGCCGCTCGCGCGCCGCCGCCGCCGGGCCGCCGACCTGCGGGGCGGGTCGGCAGCTCCGCGAGGAGATCGCCGAGGGCGCGCGCCTTCGCCCCCTCGACGAACGCGAACGCCCGTGCGGCGATCGGGTCGACCGCCGGGCGGCGCGACGTCGCTCCTCGCGATCTCCACGTGGCGCTCCGTTCGGACGGCGCCTCCGCACCGCTCCCTGCGGACGCGCCGCGCAGGAGCATCGACACCGCCCGCTCGGCGACTTCCGCGCGGTAGCCCTCGATCGCGATCTTGTGCTCCTCGCCCGCGAGAGAGAGACGCACGCTGTCGGAGAGGTCCGCCGCGCGACGGTACGCGTCGAGCGCCGGGCCGTCGTGCCCCAGCGCCTCCTCGATGCGTCCCGTGAGAAAAGTTTTCTCGAATCGCGCGAGCCGGTCGGCCGGTGGCGGGATACCGTCGAGGAGGCGCCGCGCGACCGTCGGGCGCCCGGCGAGAAGCTCGACTGCCGCGCGCCCAAGCGCCGCCGTTGCCGCGCGCGCTGGCAGCCCGGCCGCGGTGAAGTCGGCGACCGCCTGGCGCGCGCGTCTCCGCGCTTCGGGCCATTCATCGGCGTGCGCGAGGATCCGCGCGAGGTGCAAGTCGATTACCGCCGTCCGCACGCGGTTCCCGTCGCGGTGGAAGGAGCGCCGCGCTGCGAGGAGGCGCCGCGCGCCCTCGCTCTCGCGTCCGGCGCGGGCCAGCGCGATCCCGAGCGTGTAGAGCGCGAGCCCCTCGTCGTAGCGCATCCCCTCCTTACGGAAGCGCGTGATCGCCGCGCGCGCGGCCGCCGCCGCCTCCGTCGCCATGTTCAGTTGGAGGTAAACCTCGGCGCGCGTCGCTTCGGTGATCGCGGCGAGGCTCTTGTCGGCCTCTTCGAAGACCGTGGCAGCGCGTGACAGGGACGCCAGCGCCTCCTGGTAGCGAGAGCTCAGTGTGTACGCGAGCGCGAGGTTGAGGTCGCCCTGCGCTGCGAGGAGCCTCCATCCCATCTCTCTCGCGCGCGTCGTGGCCCCGTCGAGGAGCGCCTCCGCCTCCCGCATGTGGTCGAGGTTCATGTGCATCAGCCCCTCGTTGATCTCGAGGCCAACCACCGTCTCGTCGCGTCCCGACACCGCGCCGAGGAACTGCCTCGCCATCCCGTAGCTCTCGAGAGCCTCGCGGTAGCGGTCCATGTGGAAGTAGAGGCTCCCCTTGTTCATGTAGAGGCGCCCGAGGTAGGTGCGCTCGCCGTGCCGGCGCAGGATCCCCTCGACGCGGCGCGCCACTCGCAGCGCGTCGTCGTAGCGCGACAGGTACGCGAGCGTCGGGATCTCGGCGATCGAGGCGCGCGCCCCCTCGAGGACGTCGCCCCCCTCCGCGTAGAGCCGCGCCGTCTCCTCGTACGTGTCGAGCGCCTTCTGGTAACGGCCGAGGAAGAGGAGCGCCTCCGCCTTCGCGCGGGTCGCGATCGCGCGCGCCTTCGGGTCGGGGACGAGCGGGATGAGCCGCTCCATCGTGGTCGCGATCCGGAGCGCGCGGCGCGCGTCGACGCGCACGAGGCGTTCGACCTCGCGCTTGAGAAGCACGAGGACGGCGAGATCCACGGGCGTCTCCATCTTCCGGAGAGCCCCGCCAATCCCGCCCCGATCGACCAGACGGAGGATCCGATCGGCGCGTTCGCGCGCCGCGGAGCCGTGGGCGGTCATGCGTCGTCTTGCCTTTCGCCCCGCGCGATTCCCGGTCGTCACACCTCGCGCGCGGGACCTGCTAGGGGAGCTCGATGCCCGGCAGCGTCACGTCCCCGCCCGGCGAATCGATCCGCACCGTGTACCGGCCGCGCCGCACTCCCTCGAACACGAACTGGCCCGTCGCCTCGGTGCGCGTCTTCCGCGCGCGTCCAGAGGCGGGTTTCAACTGCACCTCCACGTCGGCGACCTCTCCCACCGTCGAGAACACGCGCCCCATGATCTCGTACTCGCTCTCCTCGGGCTCGCGGCGGATGTGGAGGGTGAAGCGGTCCTCCTCCCATTCGTACACGAGCTGTCGGATCGGGGCGACGGCGCCCCGCACTCCGACCCGCGCCGTCTCCGCGCCGGAGTCGAAGACGAGCGCCGCGACCCGCTCGAGCGCCTCGCCGACCTTCCTCGCCAGCCGGCCGCCGGCGCGCAGCGCGCGGATCGCCTCGAGCGCCCGCTCCGCCACCGCCCGCGGCAGCGGCTCCAAGTCGTAGCGCGCGAGCGCGCGCAGCGCGAGCCGGACCTCGTCGGCTTCCGCGCGGCACGGCGCGCACCCGCCGGCGAGGTGTGCCTCCGCCGCATTCCTGTCGCTCCCGGCGAGCCTCCCGTCGAGGAGCGCCGCGATCTCGTCGAGTGTGAGATGACGTGTTTCCATCGTTCCTCCCATCACACCAAGTGTCCGGGGCCTCTTCGGTCCCTTCGCCGGATGGGTAGCGCGACCCCGCCGATTGATGCGGCGCCTCATGCCGATTCCCCACCCGGTGGGCGCTTCCCCCCCGATTTCCGGCTGCGCCGTGGGCGTCCGAACGCGCCGCCGTCGTTGGCCCCGCCGCCGTCCGATCCCTCCTCGCGGTACCCTCGGCCGGCGAGCGCGGCCCGCAGCGCCTTGAGGCAGTGCGCGCGCGTCGGCCCCACGGTACCGATCGCGATCCCATAGGTCTCCGCGAGCGCCTTGTAGGAGGGCGCCTCGTCGGCGAGGTAGAGCGCCGTGAGGAGGTCGCGGCACCGCGGCGAGAGGTCGAGCAGCGCCTCGCGGATCGCTTGGGACACCTCGAGCGACTCGAGGATCTCCGGCGCGAGCGGCGACCGGTCCGCGCTCTCGGGGAGCCCGTCCACGGGCTCGGCCACCTCGCGGCGCCGCTTCCTCAAGTAGTAGAGGGTCTGCCGCCGCGCGATCTCCGACACCCAGTTCACGATCCGCGCGGGATCCCTCAACGTCGAGAGCCGCTGGTAGATCGCGACGACCGCGCTCTGGAAGATCTCCTCGGCGTCGGAGCGGCGGACTCCCATCTTGAGCGGGACGGAGTAGATCAGGTCGCCGTAGCGATCCAGGAAGAGGCGCCACGCGACGTCCTCTCCGCGGACGCACGCCCGGAGGAGGTCGTCGAGCGAGAGCGCCGGCTCGTTCGGTCGGCGCTCAGCGCGCATGCGCCCCCTTCCGGACGAGGGCCCGCCACTCGCCGGGCGCGACCTCGTCGATCCCCACGAGCTCGTTCCGGCTGCTTCGGCACCAGAGCGGCATGTCCTCGAGGATGCCGCGGTCGTCCGAGAACACCGCGAGCACCTGCCCGGCCGCGAGCCCGCGCATTCGCTTCGCGGTCATGATGATGGGGACCGGGCAGAGACGTCCGAAGGTGTCGATGACCGCGTCCGGAGGGGTGTCGGGCATGGCGTCCATGAGCCGGGAGGGGGGCGGACGGCGATTGTAGCACCGGGCGCGCAGGCCGTCTCGCCGATTGCAACGCGCCGCGCCCGCGCCGCCGCGCCGGGCGCGTCGCCTCGCCGCTCGCGCCGCGCGGAACCGACTCGTTTGACGCGAATTGATTCCGTTTCGATCGCGTCCGCGCGGCCCCGGGCAGGGCACGCGCCTTGCGCTGACCCGGGGCGATCCGGATCATCCCGGTCCGGAACGCGGAGCGACGACACATGAAGGCGCACTCGGTCTCCACGTCGGACACGGCCCCCTTCTCGCCGATCCCCGCCATCGTATCGGTCATCCTGATCGTGGCCGCGTTCGCCGCTCTCCCCCCCGGCGGCGTGCCGGCGGCCGTCGGCGGCGGCGGATCGAGTTGGCTCCTGATCCTCGAGGGCGGGCTCGCGGACGCGGGCGCGACGCGCGACGCGATCCGCGAGGCCGGCGGGCGGCCGCTGCACGTGTTTCCGCCCGACGCGGCGGTCGCGTGGCTGCCCGACGGCGCGGCGGACGCGCTCGGCGCGCGCTGGCCCGGGCTCGCGACGTACGCGGAGGGCGACGCGCCCCCGCTGTCCGACGCGCTCGCGCCTGCGGCGCGGTGCGCCGTCGCGTACTGGGCCGCGCGCGACGAGGCGCCCGAGGCGAAGTCCTCGGATGATCCGCACGCCGGCGCTCCGCACGCGGCGGACCCGGCCGACCACGTCTTCGTGCGCCCGATGCCGGCCGGGAAGGGCGCCCCGACGCCCGCCGCGTCGGGCGGACCGCCCGGCGCGGGCTTCTGGGACCTCTCGGAGTTCATGCTGGGCGATGTCTCCGTGTCGATCCTCGCGCCCGAGAGCGACGGCTCGGTCGACCCGAGCACCGAGAACTGGACCGTCGCGCGCTACGACAAGGTCGCGACCGAGGCGATCGCCGCGCTCGACTGGTGGCTCGCCCGCGCGGGCTCGCTCCCGCTCTCGTTCACGGTGCGCATCGCGCAGCCGGCGACCGCCTACGAGCCGATCGTGCACCCGCAGTCCGAGGAGGGGATCTGGATCGGCGACGTGATGGAGGGTCTGGGCCATTCGACGGGGGACTACTTCGAGCGAGTCGCCAACTACTCCAACGCGCTCCGCGACACGGACGGCACCGATTGGGCGGTGTGCGTGTTCGTCGCCGACTCGTGGAACGACGCGGACGGGCGCTTCGCCGACGGCTTCTTCGGGTACGCGTACCTCGGCGGGCCGTTCCTCGTGATGACCTACGACAACAACGGCTGGAGCGCGGACAACATGGACGCGGTGCTCGCGCACGAGATGGGGCACTCGTTCTACGCGCTCGACGAGTACGCGTCGGCCGGCGTCGCGTGCACGGAGCGCGCGGGCTACCTCAACGCGGAGAACGGGAACAGCGCGCTCCCGGGCTGCCCGAAGAACGTCACAACGTGCATCATGCGGAGCGTCGTCCTGAGCACGGCGGTCGCCGACTCGTTCACGACGGGGCAGATCGGGTGGTGGGACGCCGACGCGGACGGCCTTCCGAACATCCTCGACACGAGCGCGGACGCGACGCTCGATCCGTACACGCCGACGCCGGGCGACCCGTACCACGCGACCCTCACGGGGGTCGCCGACGAGAACCCGCTCCCGAACGGCAACCCGTACGGATACGCCCCGACGATCACGATGAACACCGTGACGCTCGTCGAGTGGCGCGTCGACGGCGGAGCGTGGGGCCCCGCGAGCCCCGTCGACGGCGCGTGGGACGAGATCCAGGAGGACTTCACGTTCACGACCGGTACGCTCTCGTCGGGGTCGCACCTCGTCGAGACGCGGGCGATGAATACCGCGGGGAACTACGGGCCGCTTGATTCGGAGACGGTCGTGATCGACGCGACATCGGTCGAGCCGCCGGCCGGCGGGCTCGGCGGTCCGCTCGCGACGCGCCTCGGCGTCGCGGTCCCGAACCCGGCGCGCGCGGAGTCCGAGATCTTCTGGACGCTCGGCGCGGCGACCGAGGTCTCGCTCACGATCCACGACACGTCGGGGCGGCGCGTGCGCTCGCTCGTGTCGGGGGCGCTCGGCGTGGGCGCGCACAGCGCCGTGTGGGACGGCCGCGACGACCAGGGGCGCGCGGTCGCGAGCGGCGTCTATCTCTACCGGCTCGTCACGAAGGACCACGACGACTCGAAGCGGCTGAGCCTCGTGCGGTGATCGCGGCGCGCGTGCGCCGCGCCGCGCCCGCTGCTATACTGCACGGCCGTCGTGACGCCGAGAGCCGCGAACGGCCGCCTCGTCTACCTCCTCCTCCTCCCGATCCTCGTTCTCTCGTTCCGCCCCGTCAGCGACATGGATTTCTGGTGGCACCTCGCGACGGGGCGCTGGATCGCGGAGCACCACGCGATCCCGAGCGCCGAGCCGTTCACGAACACCGTGCCGGGGAAGGAGTGGATTCCCCAGCAGTGGCTCTCGGAATTGATCTTCTGGTGGGCGCACGAGGCGGGCGGGATCCGCGCGATCCAGGCGCTCGTCTCGCTCCTCGTCACCGCGACGTGCGCGCTCCACCTCGCGACGCTCCGTCGCACCGGCGTCACCGCGACGCTCCCGTGCCTCGCGTATCTCCTCTTCCTCGACTTCCTCTTCACGCCGCGCGTCCAGATGCGGCCCGACGTGATCAACATGCTCCTCATCGCCGTCCTCTACCGGATCGTGACGCTCGCCGATTGGAGGCCCGGCCGGCGACACGCGATCGCGATCGGCGCGCTCACCGTCCTCTGGGCGAACCTCCACGCGGGCGGCGCCGTGCTCGTGCCGGTCTTCCTTGGGACCGCCGCGGCCGCCGAGGCGGTCGGCGAGGCGCGCCGGGGGCGCGCGCCGCTCCGCGGGGAGCGCGTTCGCGGCCTCGCGCTCGCGGCGCTCGTCGCGTTCGTCGCGCTCGCCGCGACGCCGGCCGGATGGAAGCGCCTCCTCTTCCCGTGGGAAGTGTGGCGTGAATCAACCGCGGGCGTGTTCGTCTCCGAGTGGTCGCCCCTCTTCGACGTGGGCGAGGTGACGTTCCGCCCCGCGCAGTGGGTCGTGCCGGTCGTGATCCAGGGCTTTCTCATCCTCCTGTGGATGCGGCCGCGCACGGCGTCGTGGGCGGAGGGGGCCACCGCGGGGCTCCTCGGTCTCATGGGGGTCGGCGCCGCGCGCTTCACTCACCTCTTCTGGGCGCCGGCGCACTTCGTCCTGCGCGGACTCGCCGCGGGGGGGGAGGGCGCGTCGCGCGTCGCGCGCCCTCTCCTCATCGTGTGGTGCGTCGTGCTGGGGGTGCTCATCTGGAACCATGACGTCGGGCTCTGGCACGCGGGGCTCATTCGCCAGATGGGCGCCTCGGGGATCGCGCCGTTCGCGGCCGTCTACGAGCCGAACTACCCGGTCGGCGCGGCGCGCTTCCTCGAGCGGGTCCGTCTCGACGGGCGGATGTACAACATGCCGGCGTGGGGTGGTTATTTGGCTTTTCACCTCCATCCCGACTACCCGATCTCCTCGGATGGCCGCATCGAGCTGTACGGGCGCGAGATCGCGCGCGACATGAACGCCATCGCGGCCAACCAGGATCGCGAGTCGCTCCTCGCGAAGTACGGCTTCGATTTCCTCGTCGTCGACGGGCGCTTCTTCGCGCCGGCGCGCCCGGCCGCCGAGCACTGGAGGCTCGTCTTCTCCGAGGGGAACGCGCGCGTCTACTTGCGCGACTCGGAGCGGAACGCGGCGAACTTCGAGCGCTGCCGCGCCGACGCGGCCGCGCGCGGCGGCGGCTGAGCACTAGAAACGGTTTCATAACCCGAGTTTGAGCTTGCTCGGCTGAGACTTCCGTGCGATCACCTCCGCTTTGGGGGGTGGTGGGATGCGGAAGCGAAGCGTGACGGTAACCGACAGGCAGTGGTCGAAGATCGAGCCGCAGCTGC
>Ga0247727_10001004_pt1 | contig 68714 bp, 43 predicted proteins | sample WisWelCaveWW1625_FD_202498 | JGI IMG/M metagenome (GOLD analysis project Ga0247727, IMG submission 202498) | Biofilm microbial communities from Wishing Well Cave, Virginia, United States - WW16-25 | ecosystem: Environmental > Aquatic > Deep subsurface > Groundwater > Cave microbial mat | place... | reverse complement strand
TGTGCCCGACGATTGCAGTGTTTTCATTGACCACCAATCAATCGCCAATCGGTGGCATCTTTTCAACTACATGGATTCGGTTTAGCGTGTATCGGTTGCCGTGAGCGGTGTGCTTGAAGGTTCGCTCAATGGAACAAACCGGTTTTCCTAAGGCTCAACGTCCGCCCGCTCCAGGACCCTGAGTATCTTGTTGAACGCGTCGCGTATTTCGTTGTGGTCGCTCACGTCCACCATGAATCGCCCGTCCGTGTTGGGTCGCGAAGCGACGCGTCCGTCAGCGAACAGGATGTCGGCGACTTTCCGCCGATGATGCGTGCGCGACTTGACGTTGAATGCGTCCAGACCGGGAGGGCAGAGGAAGATCATGTCAATCGCCAGGGCGCGAATTGGCTGGCCCTCGCGGTTTCGGCCCAACTGCTCGAGTTTGATCTGGGGAGCAGGGAGATTGGTGCTCGGGTTGTCGAACAACAGTGTGTTCCCGCCATGCCGGTAAAAATAACTGCCTTGGGCCTGGTGGGTGCCGACCTTGGCCAACTCGGCTCCGGCGTCCAACGGCTGATCGCTGCCGGGACAGAAAAGCACTTTGGGTTGGCTGGACAAATACTGTTGCAACAGCAAACCCAGGCCGACCGGTGCGCCGCTTTGCAGCGAGAGCAGGCTGGTCGGCGAGCCGGTGGAGGGATAAAAACTGGCCGGGCTGGTGAACGGCGGAGCCTTCGGGCCGTAAGGAATCTGTCCGTCGTTGTCGCTCGCGTAGGAATGCACGGCAAACCCCACCTGACGAAGGTTGGAAATACAAATGGTCCGCCGCGCCTTGTCCTGGGCCGCGGCCAGCGCCGGCAGCAGCAACGCGGCGAGCAACGCAATGATCGCGATCACGACCAGCAACTCAACGAGCGTAAAGGCCCGGCGCGGCTCTGGCTTGAAGGGCTTTTGCATCTCGCGCTTGCAGTGGCAGGTCACGGCATTTGCCGCGCCTGATAGAATCGTTGGCCGAAGTTCGCCGCCGCCTCGGCAAATGGGAGATCCCCACCCGCGTTTGTGAAGACGCCGAGGCTGGTCCAGTTGACGGATGGCAGTGCCACGTTGGTGGTCGCCAGGATTTCACACCTCGATCCCGGCTCGCCCCGCAAAATGAACTTGAACTGGCCGTTGGTCCGCACTGGATTCACCAAGGCCGGCGCGGTGAAGGAGGACAAACGAACGTGGTCCAAATCCCAATAGCCGCCTTGGAGGCTTGCGTCCACCGTGGAAAGCATTCGGATGCCGATGTGTTGCCCGGCCCAGGGAGCGGTGACCTGCACGAACGGCACCCGCACCTGGAAATCAACCAGATGGGTTGTGTTGCTGAAAATCGCGGTGATGTTGGTGATCGAAGTTGCCGCCACGATCACGAGGTTGCTCGCGGCGTCGCGGTAATACAGGCTGAGTTCCAGCGTGGCTCCTTGCAGCATTCCGCCGCCGCCCCCGATCACGCCAACAGTGAGGTGATAGGATTTGCCCGTCTCAAAAGTGGCATCAAACTCGTGCGTCGGCGATGGATCGTTCCAGTCCACGGAATTGAAATCCTGGAACAAGCCCACCTCTGGCACCGCGAACAACCAGAGCGCCTGGTTGCCATCGCAGTTGTCAATGTGATCGGGACTTGCCGGAGAGGTGTTGCGAAAAACGCCGGTGAGCTGCACCCAGGTGAATCCGCCGCTCTCGTTGTACCAGTCCGGCTTGGAGCTTTTTTGCCAGGAATCAATGTTGATGTCCACAAACGTGGTGGCCGGCGACTCGAAGGAAGCATTGGGCACGAGGAGGGTCGCGGCGCGCGAAGGCACAGCGGAGACGGTCACAGCCAGCAGACCCGCCAGGACATTCATCAGTTGCTTTTTCATGTTGCAACCCGGCAATGGGCAATTTTACTCCCGGGCAAAAGACCCGCGCGTCGTCGCGGGCCAACCTGAGTCACGCCCTTGGAACAACTGGAATTATGCACCAATTATGGTTTCCTTCCAGTTTTTGTTTGACCCCGTTGATCGGGGCCGGTCGGTATTGAGCGCGGCGGACATCTGCCTGACCGCCACCAATCGCGCACGACGCAGTGATGCCCGGCGCTTGTCTTTTGCGCGAGATACGGGTATCAGCTTCGCGTGAACGCGCCGGACAACTCAACCGCGAACTGACCATGCCAAACCCCTGGACCGGAAAGGGCAATCCTTACACGCGCAAGGAAGTCATGGGCCGCCTTCGCGCCACCCTCAGGCAGGACGGGGCCATCATCGCCGCTGGCGCGGGAACAGGTATCAGCGCCAATTTCATCGAAAGCGGTGGATCGGCCAGGATAGATTGGGCATCGCGCTGGCAGCAATCCCGGTTTGCAGCAGGACCGTGCGTGAGGTTTGCGGCCCGGGCGTGTCAAAGCATCGGCCCGCGGATTCCTTGCGGACGACCGCAACCGGAAGGCCGCCACGGAGTTCAACAGTGTTGGAAACTGGACGATGGCTGACCACGCACTGGCCGTCGGGCGCGCGATTGGTATGGAAAACACCTTGGATGTGTCGGCCACCTGCTTTGGGCGGCGCACGGTTACGGCCGGTGGAAGACACTGGTCCAGGACCGGGGCACTGCTCTGCCTCGCGCTGGCGGGTTGCACAGCCAATCACCACCGCAAGACCGCCGATCGCGCCGCCTATGGCATCATCAGGGAAAAGTCGCCGCAGGTCCAAAACATGGACCCCGATTTCACCATCGAGCACACGAACCTCCTTTCGCTCGATGGCCTGGCAGTCACCACCAACGTCCTGCAGGCGCTGGGGCCGGACGGCGAAAGCGAGCGCGGCGCGCGGCTGCTGCGGCTGGAGGACGCGCTGGCCATCGCGGTCGGGCATGGCCGCGCTTATCAGGCCCGCAAGGAGCAACTCTTCCTCGCCGCGCTCTCGACCACCCTGGCCCGGCATCAATTCGCGCCGATCTTTTCCGCCAGCGCCAGCGGCACTTTCTCCGGGCAGACCGAACAGGCCCTGCGCTACGAGATTGACGCCGTCACCGGCGAGATCAAGCCGGTGCTCAGTGACAACCTCATCGAGCAACAGCGCGTGAGCGCATCCGGCGACGTGGGCGCGAGCTGGCTCATCCGCGGTGTGGGCCGGTTGACGACGGCGTTCTCGGTGGATTTCTTGCGGTTCGTCACCGGCGATCCGCGCGCGCTGGCCTCGTCGCAACTGAGCGCGCAATTCACGCGGCCGCTGTTGCGCGACGCCGGTTACCAGCAACAGATGGAGGCCCTCACGCAGGCGGAACGGCAGTTGGTTTACGATCTGCGCGAGTTCACGCGCTACCGGCGCGACTTCAGCGTGCAGATTGCCACGGCCTACTACGGCGTGCTCGGCCTGCGCGACGCCGTGCGCAACAACTTCCTCAACCTCGAAAGCTCGCGCCGCAACGCCGACCGGACGCGCGCGCTGGCGCAGGAGGGCCGCGTGACGCAGGCCGACCTGGGCCGGCTGGCGCAGCAGGAACTTTCCGCCGAAAGCACCTGGATCAACAGCATCCGCAGCTACCGCCAGGCGCTCGACAATTTCAAATTGCAACTGGGCCTGACGGTGGACGAAAACCTCGTGCTCGACGACGCCGAACTGGCGGCGATGCAAATCCGCCATCCCACCATCAACCCGGAGGAATCCATCCAGGTGGCGCTCGCGGCGCGGCTGGATTTCATCAACGCCAGGGAGCAGTTCGAGGACGCGGAGCGCAAGGTCAAGGTCGCCGCCAATTTCCTGCTGCCGCGCCTGGACTTCTCCTCCTCGGTGGCGGTCAACAGCGATCCGGCCAAAAACAACGGCGTGCCGCTGCCGGAACTCGACCGCTACCGTTACAGCGCGGGGCTGCAATTGGACCCGGGCCTGGACAAGACGCCCGAGCGCAACGCCTATCGGGCCGCGTTGATCGCGCGCGACCGCGCCGCGCGGGAGATCGAGCAGCAGGAGGATGAAATCAAGCTCCAGGTGCGCGACAGTTGGCGTTCCCTCGATCAGGCCAAGCGCAATTTCGAGATCAGCGAGATCGGGGTGAAGCTGGCCGAGCGGCGCGTCGAGGAGCAGAGCCTGCTGGCCGAACTGGGCCGGGCCAAGGCGCAGGACCAGGTGGACGCGCAGAACGATCTGGTGAATTCCAAAAACCAACGCACGCAGGCGCTGGTCGCGCACACCATCGCCCGGCTGCAATTCTGGAACAACATGGGCATCCTTTACATCAAAGACCGTGGCCAATGGGAGGAAATGAAAGATGCAAACACTCAATAACTTCACAACATTCATCCGCCGCCAGCCGCGCTGGCGCCTTGGGCTGGCGGCGGTGGTCGTCATCATCGGCGCGGTGGTGTGGTGGCGCGCCGGCGGGCGCGCCGCCGGAACCATCGCCACCTTCGCCGCCCGGCGCGGGCCGCTGGACATCACCGTGCTGGAGGGCGGCAGCTTGCAGGCCCTCGAATCACAGGAGAGCAAATGCGAGGTCCGCGTCGGCTATCAGGGCACGAAGATTTTGAAGATCGTCGAGGAAGGTTATCTCGTCACGGAGGACGACGTGAAGACGAACAAAGTGCTCGTGGAGCTGGATTCCTCGGAATTGGAGAAGCAGATCGTGCAGCAGGAAATCCAGTATCAATCCGCCCTCGCCTCGCTGACCGACGCGCAGCAGAACTACGAGATCCAGTTGAACCAAAACCTGAGCGACGTGAAGGGCGCCGAACAGAAGGTCCGGTTCGCGCACATGGATTTCGACAAGTTCCTGGGCGACGCCGTGACCGACGACATCGTCAGGAAGTTGCGGCTGGAGGAGTTGCTGGCGGCGGCGACCACGAACGACGTGTCCGCGGCGTCGCCTTCAGCCGGCGCCGGCGATGATCCGGTCAAAGCAACTGCCCCGGCCAATCCAGCCGCCGCAGCCCACCCAGCCGGGTCCGCCGATGCGCCGGCCCACGGGATTCTGGCGGTTTCCTCCAGCGTGAAAAACGGCCCCACCCCACCGGCGCCTCGCACCACGCCGGACGCACCGGCCGCCGAGCCGCATGAGGCCAGCTTTCAATTGCCGTCCACCGCGGACATTGATTTCCTGCACTACGCGCGGATCGAGGTGCTGGGCGATGGCGAGGCGAAACAGAAATTGCGCAAGTTCGAGGACGATTTGCAGACGGCGCAAAAGGAACTCGGCCAGGCCAGGGTGACCATCGAGGGCACGCGGCGGTTGTTCGATAAAGGGTTCGTGACCAAGAACGATTTGCAGCGCGACGAGATCGCCCACGACAACAGCCGGCTCAAGGTGCAGACCGCCGAAACGGCGCGCGACCTGTTCCTGAAATACGATTTCCCGAAGTCCGCCGAGGAATCCCTTTCCAAATATCTCGACACCGTGCGCGAACTGGACAAGACGCGGCGGCAGGCGATTTCCAAACTGGCGCAGGCGGACGCACGCCTGAAGTCCTCGCAAGGCCAGTTCGAGGTCCAGTCGCGCCAGCGCAAGGACTTCCGGGAGCAGAAAGACAAGTGTTTCATCCGCGCGAAGAAAAGCGGCCTGGCCGTTTACGGCAGCGGGCGCGATGACATGATGTATTACGGCGACCAGGAACGCGTCCGGGAAGGCGCCACGGTTCGCGAACATCAGATCATCATCACGATTCCGGACATGACCCTCATGTCGGTGAGCGTCAAGATCCACGAGAGCTACATCAAGAAGGTGAAGAAGGGCCAGAAGACGCGCATCACGGTGGACGCCTTTCCGGACAAGTCGCTCGCGGGCGAGGTCACCAAGGTCGCCGTGCTGCCCGATTCGCAGAACCGCTGGATGAACCCGGACCTCAAGGTGTACGTGGTCACGATTGCCATTGACGGCACGCACGATTGGATCAAGCCGGGTATGAGCGCGAAGGTGGAGATCATGGTCGAGCGCCTGGAGGACGTGGTTTACGTGCCGGTGCAGGCGGTGTCGTTCAACGAGGGCAAACAGGTCTGTTACGTCGCGGGCGGATTCAAGCCGCAGCGGCGCGAGATCGAGGCGGGCGGGTTCACCGACGAATTCATCGAGGTCAAAAACGGGTTGCGGGAGGGCGAACGCGTGTTGCTCCGCATGCCGGACGGGGTGAAGGCCGACACCGCGAAACGCCAGGAATCGAAACCCGCGCCGGCCGGCCCGGAGAAAACCGCCGGCCAGCCCAAGCCTGCGCCCCGACCGGCCAAGGCCTGATCGTGATTCCCGTGGCTTCGCCCATCGTTCAGTTTGATGGTGTTCGCAAGCACTACCAGATGGGTCTGGTGGTGGTGGAAGCGCTGCGAGGAGTGACGTTCGGCATCGAACCCGGGGATTATATCAGCATCATGGGGCCGTCCGGCTGCGGCAAATCCACACTGTTGAATCTGCTCGGTTGCCTCGACCGACCGACCTCGGGCAGCTACCTGCTGGGCGGGGAGGACGTGTCGCAAATGCCCGATGACGCGCTCTCCGCGGTGCGCGGCTCGCGGCTGGGGTTTGTGTTCCAATCCTACAACCTCATCCAGCAACTCACGGTCGTGGAGAACATCGAGATTCCACTGTATTACCAAGGCCGGCCCGAGACGGAGAGCCGCGACGTTGCGCGCCAGTTGGCGGCGCGCGTCGGGCTGGAGGATCGGATCGAGCACAAGCCGTTCGAGCTTTCTGGCGGCCAGCAGCAACGCGTGGCCATCGCCCGCGCGCTGGTCAACGACCCGCTCGTCATCCTTGCCGACGAACCAACGGGCAATCTCGACTCGGCATCCGGCGTGGAGATTCTGGCGTTGTTCGATGCGCTCAACGCGCAGGGCAAAACGCTCATCATGGTCACGCACGACACGAACGTGGCGCGACACGCCCACCGGGCCATCCGCCTGCGCGATGGCGAAATTGAAAGCGATTTGCGACAGTGAAATTCGCGTTCCTCAGCCTCCTTCGCGGGGTTATCTCCGGCCGGCTCAAGCGCACCGTGCGGTTGGGGATCAAGAGTCTCTGGTTGCATCGCCTCCGGTCGTTGCTCACGGTGCTGGGGATCGTTTTCGGCGTGTGCTCGGTCATCGCCATGCTGGCCATCGGCGAAGGCGCGAGCTTCGAGGCGCAGGAGGAGATCAAAACGCTCGGCAGTCAGAACATCATCCTTCGCAGCACGAAACCACCCGAAGAACAGAAAGTTTCCGACCGCGGCAGCCAGAGCTACGTCAGCCAGTACGGCATCACCTACACCGACGTGAAGGCCATCCGCGCGACCATTCCCGGCGTGACCCTGTTGCTCCCGGCGCGGGTGGTCCGCGAATACGTCTGGAACATCAGCCGCCGCGTGGATTGCGACGTGGTCGGCACCGTGCCGTGGTATCCCGAACTGCGCAATCATCGCGTCGCCGCCGGGCGCTTTTTCACCGACACGGACATGGACGGCAAAGCCAGCGTCTGCGTGCTCGGTGCGGAGATGGTGCCGATACTTTTTCCTCTGGAATCGCCGCTGGGAAAACACGTCCGCGTTGGCGGCGAATACTACCAGGTGATCGGTGTCATGGAACCGCGCGGTTTTAGCACGAAAGCCGACGACACCACCGGAAGCGCCGCCAAGGGCGCGGGTCATCGCATGTTCATCCCGCTCGAAACCGTGAAGATGCGCTACGGCGAAATCCTGATGCGCCGGCGCACGGGCAGTTTCGAGGCGGAACGCGTGCAACTCCACGAAGTGACCATCAAGGTGGGCCGGCTGGAGGACGTCATGAGCGTGGCCGACGCCGTCAAGAGGTTGCTCGAACACCACCACAAGAAAACGGACTACGAACTCGTCGTGCCGCTGGAACTGCTCAAACGCGCCGAGCGCACGAAACAGATTTTCAACATCGTGCTCGGTTCCATCGCCGCCATTTCATTGCTGGTCGGCGGCATCGGCATCATGAACATCATGCTGGCCAGCGTCACCGAACGCACGCGCGAGATCGGCATCCGGCGGGCGTTGGGCGCGCGGCAGCACGACATCGTCCTGCAATTCCTCGTCGAGACTGTCCTGCTCTCCGGTGCGGGCGGCATCATCGGCGTGCTGCTGGGCGTGGCGATCCCCTTTGTCGTCACCTGGACGGCGGACATGAAGACCATCATCACCTTTTGGTCACCTCCGCTGGCGTTCACGATTTCGGCTCTGGTCGGCGTGGTGTTTGGAATCTACCCCGCGCTCCGCGCCGCGCGAATGGACCCGGTCGAGGCCCTGCGGCACGAGTGATGGGTATCCGCGCTTCGACGCGGCCTGGACCTGATTCGATGGCAGTGGGAGTTCCCAGGAACCACTGAAAACTCCGCGAGGTCTTGGAGTGCGGTGGCTGGCGGGGAACAGGGCTGACACCGCTTTGGCTGGATTGGGGACCTCTGGAACGAAAGCGGTGTGTGCCCTCGCCCCTCACCCACCGCACTCCAAAACGAACCGCCGACATTCTTGCGAGCGCCGAGTATGGTACAAGTTGGCCCGGCCCGGCTGCCACTGGCCTCGCCGGTGGTAGGCGAGAGACGTGCGCGACGGCTGCCGCGCACCGCCGGTTCACCGCTTGACTGGGGCCGGGAGCGTCTGCCACCTTTGCCCCGCTTGGCGCAGGATTCCCAAGTCTCGGCGGCAAGCGATCTGTTTGCCCGAGTCGCGCGGACTCCCGCCGCGCAATCCCTGGCGCGGCGATTGGAGGAAGGCGGAGCGCTGTCGCTCGCCGGTGTCGCCGCCCCGGCGCAGCCATTCTTCGCCGCCTTGTTGCGGGAGATTTGCCCGGGGCGTCCCGTGATTGTTGTCACGGAGGGACTCAAAACACAGGAAAGCTTCCAGCAGGACCTTGAAACCTGGTGCCAAGTCCCTGGTCCAGACTCCGAAGGCCGGCACTCTCAACTCTCAACGCTCGACTCTCAACCCTTGTTCTACCCCGCCTGGGAAAACCTCCCCCACGAAGGCAAACTCCCGCACTCGGACGTCATCAGCGAGCGACTGGAGACTCTGGTCGCGCTGGCTCCGGACTCAGGACTCAAGACGCAAGACTCAAGACTTGTCGTCACCAGCGTCACGGCCTTGCTCCAAAAAACCTTTCCGCCGGGCGACCTGCAAGAACGCACCCGCAGGCTCGGCCGCGGCGACCACGCCGATCCGCTCGATCTGACCGAATGGCTCGAGGACCTGGGATACGAGCCGGAAGCGCAGGTCACGCAGAAGGGCGAGATCGCGTTGCGCGGCGGAATTCTTGACGTGTTCCCGCCGACGAGTCCGTGGCCGGTGCGGCTGGAGTTTTTCGGCGACGAATTGGAATCGCTTCGCGAGTTCGATCCGCTGACACAGGTCTCGCGGCAGGAAATCATGCGCGTGACTTTGCCACCAGCGGGCGAGTTGGGGATACTCAAGCGCACACTGGAGCGCGGGCTTCAGCCCGCTTCAACCGGCAACCGGGAGAATGCACCCGAAGGCAGTTCACCGCCTGGTGAAACTGCGGAGAAGCGGCCTGAAGGCCGCGCTCCGCTGGCGACGCTGCTCGACTACCTGCCGCGCAACGCGATTTTTCTCCTCTGCGAGCCGGAGCAACTCGAAGCGCGCGCCGATGAATATGAGCGGCAAGTCCCGGCAAGCGATCCGTTTTTCATTTCGTGGGAGCATCTGGTGATTGAATTCGGCAAACGGGGAATGACGCGAGTGGAGTTGTCCGAGAGCTTCTTTCCCCTCACCCAAAGGGAGAGGGAGAATCGTAGCCAGTCTCACCCCACTCCGGGCAACAGGATCAGCGAGGTTGGCACGCGAGAATACCAAAGCGACCGCGTGCTGTTCCCTCTCCCCGGCGGAGAGGGCCAGGGTGAGGGGATCGTTGGTGAAGGACCTTCGAGCGAATCCCTGTTTTCCAACCTCGACGCCTGGCGCCCGCTCGCCGGGCGCGCTCCCGAACCGCCCATCGCCGAGGCCCAACGGCGCGAGTTCTTCGCCCAACTCCATCGCTGGATGCGCCAGGGCTTTGCCGTTCACGTCTTCTGCAACAACGACGGCGAGCGACAGCGGTTTCAGGAAGTCTGGGCCGAACTCGGATTCGAGAATCCACAGTCCTCAGTCCTCCGTCCTGAGCCGGGGGAATGCGGGCGACTCAGGACCCAGGGCTCGGGACTCACGACTGAGCTTGGCGCGCTCTCGCGCGGCTTCGTCTGCGAAGCGGCCAGGCTGGTCGTCGTCACGGACGCGGAGATTTTCGGGCGCTACAAGATTCAGCGCCCGCGCCGGCTCAAGTCGCCCCACGCCGCCGCGATGCGTTCGGCGCTGGAGATTGATTTTGCCGACCTCGAATACGGCGACCTGGTCGTTCATCTCCAACACGGCATCGGGCGTTTCCTCGGGCTGAAAAATCTTCCCGCAGCCGGCGGGACACGCGGACTCGATCCATCCACCACCAACATTCAGCCATCAACCGAGTGCCTGGTCATCGAATATGCCCCGGGCGATCCAGGCAACGAGCCGCCCAAGCTCTACGTCCCGGTTTCCGAATCGCATCTCGTCAGCAAATACGTCGGCGCGGGCAAGATGCGCCCGCCGCTCAACACACTCGGCGGCACGCGCTGGAAGAAGGCGAAGGATCAGGCGGAGCGCGCCGTGCGGGACGTTGCCGCCGGGTTGCTGGCCATTCAGGCCGCGCGCGAATCGCAGCCGGGCCATGCGTTCGCGCCCGACGCACCGTGGCAACGCGAGTTCGAGAGCGCGTTCATCTTCGAGGAAACCCCGGACCAACGACGCACGATTCAGGAAACGAAGTCCGACATGGAGCGCGCCAAGCCCATGGACCGCCTGATTTGCGGCGACGTAGGCTTCGGCAAAACCGAGGTCGCCATCCGCGCCGCGTTCAAAGCCGTGATGGGCGGCAAGCAGGTCGCCCTGCTCGTGCCGACCACGGTCCTGGCGCAGCAGCATTTCAACGTCTTCCGCGAGCGCATGGCGGATTATCCGGTGCGCATCGAGTTGCTCTCGCGCTTCCGCACGCGCCGCGCGCAGCAGCGCGTCGTGAAGGACCTCGCGAGTGGCGCGGTGGACATCGTGATCGGCACGCACCGGCTGATCCAGGACGACATCGCGTTCAAGGAACTCGGGTTGGTGGTGATTGACGAGGAACAGCGCTTTGGCGTGTTGCACAAGGAGAAGTTCAAGCGCCTGCGCACGCTGGTGGACGTGCTCACGTTGAGCGCCACGCCGATTCCGCGCACGCTTTACCTCGCGCTCACCGGCGCGCGCGACATGAGCACCATCCAGACGCCGCCGCACGACCGGCTGCCGGTCGAAACCATCGTCACGCAATACGACGAGCGCCTCATCCGCGACGCCATCCAGCGCGAAATGAATCGCGGCGGGCAGGTGTTCTTTTTGCACAATCGCGTGCTGACCATCGAGACGATGTGCGCGAAACTGCAGAACCTTTTGCCACACGCGCGCATCGTCGTCGGCCACGGGCAGATGCACAGCGATGATCTCGAAGCGGTGATGACGAAGTTCGTCAACGGCGAGGCGGACGTGCTGCTCTCGACGACGATCATCGAAAGCGGGCTCGATATTCCGAACGCGAACACGATCCTCATTGACCGCGCCGACCGCTTCGGCTTGAGCGACCTCTACCAGTTGCGCGGGCGCGTGGGCCGCTACAAGCACCAGGCCTTTGCTTACTTGTTGCTCCCGCGCCACGCGCGCCTGCTCACGGACGTGCGCAAACGCATCAGCGCCATGAAGCAATACTCGACACTGGGCAGCGGCTTCAAAATCGCCATGCGCGATCTGGAAATCCGCGGCGCGGGCAATTTGCTCGGCGCGGCACAAAGCGGGCACATCACGGCGGTCGGCTTCGAGCTTTACTGCCAGTTGCTCAAGCAAAGCGTCAGTTCGCTGAAAGGCGAGAAGGTGAAGCCGCGCCTTGAGGTGCGCGTGGCGCTGGACTTTTTGGAAACGAGTCCAGAATCCGGAGTCCAGCGTCCAGAGTTGGAAGGCGTGTTGCGTGTTGCGTGTTCCGTCAAGCAGCAGTCAGGAGAGCGCCCTGAAATACTTGACGCAACACGCAACACGCAACACGCCTCCCTCCCCCACTCCTACCTCCCCGAACCGCAACACCGCATCGAAATCTACCGCAAGCTGGCGCAGGCCACGGATAAGCCCGCGCTCGATGCGTTGCAAACGGAATTGCGCGACCGCTTCGGCCCGCTGCCGCCGCCCGTCGAGTTGTTGCTGGCGGTGGCCGAAGTGAAAATCCTCGCCGGTGAAAAATCCGTGACGGTGATCGAAGTGAAGGAGGACAAACTGATGCTCACACGTCACGGCGATTTCATCACGCTCGGCGGAAAGTTCCCCCGCCTGACGAAGAAAGACGCGAAGGCGCGTTTGAAGGAAATCAAAAGGCTGTTGCTGGCGATTTGATCATTGGAAGAATTTCAGAAACACCGCTCCGCCTTCTGTCTCCAATTCCAGCTTCCGCTGGACCGCACTTCGCTCACCACGCCAGCCGCAGCAGGTAGCGCAATTCCTCCTCGACGTCTTCGCCGACCGCCAGCGTGTCGGCGACCTCCTGGCGGAGAATGGTGCGGAATTCCTGGCGCATCCGGCGGACGGCGGCGGCGATGGTGTTCTCGGTCTGGCCCAGTTTGGCGGCGATTTCGGCGTAGCCGGGCGCCGTCTCGTCGGGGCCGAGGAAGACTTCGAGTTCGCGCCATGTCTCTGACCGGCCGCGGGTTTTGAATTTCTCGCGCAAGGCACCGAGTGTTCGCCGCAGGATGGTGCGCGCCCAGAGCCGGTCAAATGCCTCTTCCGGGGTGACCTCCTCGCGCACCGTTTGTTGGTACTGGCGCTCGGCGGATTCCAGGTCGAGTGAGAACGCACCGGTACTGCCACCGCGCTTCTCTCGTGTTTCGCGTCGCGCTTCATCAACGATGAAGTTGCGGAACGCGGTCTTGAAGAAAGTGCGCAACCGGCCCTTCTCGGGAGCAAGCGCGCCGAGGTTTTTGCGACGAAGTAATTGCGCGAAGAACCCCTGGGTGAAGTCCTCCGCGTCGTGCGGGGAATGACCGCAGCGCCGGGCAAAGACGTACAGCGGTTTCCAATAGGCGAGGCACAACTCCTCGAACGCCCGTTGCTGGAGCGGTTCAGAGGGCGAGCGCAGCCGGAGGACCATCGTCCAGCGGGTGTTAGGAAACGCGGATGACTTTTCGGAATTCACGGTACCAGCGTATGCTCTGCCCATCATCGGCAGCGTCGAGCTCCAGTTCAAGCGTTCATCAGCCCGGGGCACATCCGCGCACTCCCCCCCGGAGCGCGGACGGTCCCCCGTCCGCAGCGGGTGGAGGGCAAGGAAAGCGTTGGAAAATCTCGGCGGCTTCCGACGTGCGGCAGTGCTGCGGGCGAGGGACCGTCCGCGCTCCGGGGGCAGTGTGCGAATGCGCCGGGTAACCGGTTCGGTGAAAGGCGATGCTGGTGGTGATACCGGGGAGCACGGCATTTATGCCGCTTCACCGTTCCGCAAGCGATTACGCCCGGTTCGATTTCAAGCCTTCCATACCTGGAGAGTTGAAGCGGCATAAATGCCGCGCTCCACTGACCCGTTACACATCCGCCCCGTTGAAATGCTGTCGTTGCTAAAAACCACGCGATTTGGCATGGTGAATCGCGCGAACCGTCATTTTGTTGGTTCGCCAAACTTTCAGATACTCGATGCCGACACCCGAGCAAGAATCCGCCGATGACGGGCTGGTGGCCCGCTTGGGACCCCAGGCGTTGCTGGCGCGTGGGCTGGATGACCCGGCTTCCACGCCGCCCACGCCCACACCGCATCCAACGCCGACGCCGCCTTCTACTTCGCCATTGACGAGCGCGAGCGAGGAAGCCGCCGTGGCAGCGACGCTGGCGGCAATGTTTCCCGAGTTCCACTTTGAAGGCCTCATCAGCAGGGGCGGGTTTGGCACCGTCTATCGGGCGGAACATCGGCAGATGAAACGCCGCGTGGCGCTCAAAATTCTTTCCAGCGCGCTCACCCGCAACGTCTCCGCCGTGGCGCGCTTCGAGCGGGAGATTGCCGCGATTGGCACTCTCGACCATCCGGGCATCGTGCGGGCCTTCGATGCCGGCCAGCGCGGCGGCGTGTGGTTTCTTGCGATGGAATTGGTGGAGGGTGCAGATTTCAGCACCCTCTCCCGTACACTCGGGCCGCTGCCGCCGGCGGACGCCTGCGAGCTGATTCGCCAGGCGGCGCTCGCGATTCAGCACGCCCATGAACGCGATCTCATCCACCGCGACATCAAGCCCAGCAACCTCATGCTCACCACCGTGCCCGACGGCTCGCCGCTGGTGAAGGTGCTCGATTTCGGCCTCGCCCAACTTGCCCACAACGAAAATACCGGGGGCGAGCTGACCCTTTCCGGCGAACTGCTCGGCACGGTGGACTACATCGCGCCCGAGCAAATTGAAAATGCGAGCGCCGTCAATGCGCGGGCCGACGTGTATGGCCTCGGCGCGACCCTCTACCGGCTGCTGGCGGGTCAGGCGCCGCACCAGGCGACCGACGCGACCTCGTCGCTTTACGCCAAACTGCATCGCATCACTCACGAAGCCTGCCCCAGCATCGCCGTGCGGTGTCCGGAACTTGCGCCCGCGTTGGTGGCGGTGGTGGACCGCATGGTCGCGCGCGACCCCGCCCAACGCTTCGCCACGGCCCGCGAAGTGGCGGACGCCCTCGCGCCCTTCGCCGAGGCCAGCCAATTGCCGGCCTTGCTCGCCCGCGTGCCGCGCCTGGAACCCCAGGAATTTCAGGAACCCCTCGAACCGCTTCCCCGGTCAGCGCGCCGACCTAAGTTCAACCGGATTGTCGTCTCCCTGCTTGCGCTGGCAGCGCTCGCCGTAGTGAGCACCCTGGTTTTTCTGAACACCCGGAAATCTCCGCCACCTTGGGGACAGACGGCGAATCTTTTGGCGGACGGCGGCTTTGAACTGGGCCAGACGCCCGGCACTTCCCGGCAATCCGCCACCTACGGTGCTTGGACCGCCATTGGCTCCAACGGACCGGCGCTGCTCGGGATGCCCTATGCCGGCAGGCGGGAATACGAAGGCGCTAACGCCCTGGACCTTGGTCATTCCAATCAAGCTGGCCTCGTCCGGCAGTCCTTTCCCACGACCCTCGGCCGGCGGTATCTGGTCAGCCTCTGGATCACCGGCCTTGGTACCAACGCCGATTCCGGAACGATTCGAGTGTACGACAGCGCGCAAACCAACCTGTCGGCCCGTTTTTCATCTGCGGGCCGAGACCTGTGGGGGATTGGCGGAAGCCCAGCCGACCAGACCGACCCAGCGGGAAGCCCGTGGGGGCAGAACGAGTTCACGTTCACGGCGTCGGGAACCTTGGCAACCCTCGAATTGCAAAATCTCTCGCCCGCAGCAACGACCATTGATCACGTCACTGTGACACCCTTGGCCGCGCCCGGGCTCCCGCGAGCGCCGGAGATTGAACTGTCCTACACCGAGCAATTTGATGTGGGCTGGAACGACTCCGGCAGCACCGCCGATCTCCTGGGATGTTTCTGGAGACCGCGCCTGCCCGCCGGCCAAAACCTTTTCCGTTTCGGCGACGCGGGCACATCAGTCCGTCGTCCGAGGCTAACAGGCCGTGAACCCCCTTCGCGCATGTTGATTGGAAAAGCGCTCGTCGCCTCCGCTTTCGCCCATCCGGTGGGGTTCACCTACGTCTGGAACGATGCGGGCAGCCGCGCCACGCTGGACGGCTGGTTTTTCAATCCGATCCCGCCGGCGGGCTACGTCAGTCTCGGGACCATCACGACCTCCGATGCCGGCGCGCCCTCTCTACCCACCAATTCCGTCGTCTGCGTGCGGAGCGATCTCGTCGTGGAAGGCAGCGTCGGTGACCTCATCTGGAATGAGGCTGGAAGCCGTGCCGACCGCCAAGTTTCTCTGTGGCAGATCGTGGCCCCACCGGGTGCGGTGGCGCTCGGAACATTCATTGGCACCCCCGGTCACGCCAAGCCGGCCGGCCCGGTTTACTGCCTGAGCGCATCCGCGGTGATCAAACCCGCCGCACCAGCGCAAGCAGAGACCGGTCGTGGGTCCTCGGGGACAGCGCCTCCGCCGACCGGGGTGATCAGGTGGCCTCTGGAGGTGCCGCGCTGGCTGACACTTGGCGCGGACGGTTCGCTCTACGGTGGCACCTGGTGGGGCGGAGATTTCAACCACGGCGGGCTTTACAAGTTCGTCGCACCGACGAGTATCGTGACGCTCGTTCACTTCACCGGCACAAACGGACCGGCCAAAGGACACGGTTCGGGCCTCCAACTGCTGCAGGCGCGGGACGGCGCGTTCTACGGTGTGACCGAGGAAGGTGGCTGCTTCGACCGCGGCACGGTCTTCCGTTTCGACCCGACAAGCGCCACCGCTTCGTTCACAACGCTCGTCGAATTCAACGGCACAAACGGCGCGCAGCCGCGAGCTGGACTCATTGAGGACAAAAACTCGGCCGGAACTTTTTATGGGGCCACCCTCGACGGAGGCGAAAGGAATTTTGGAACGATCTTTCGGATCACGTATGACGGTGTCTCCGCGCGGCATGAGACGCTCGTTCACCTGACCGGTGATACTGGCGCCGCGCCGGGCCGAACTCTTCATTGCGCGATGGTTCAGGCCGCGGACGGCACTCTCTACGGAACGACTCACGATGGCGGAACGACTGGCGTCGGCACGGTTTTCAAGCTCACCACCGATGGACGCTTCACGTCACTCGCGTCATTTGGTCAACCCCCGTTGCTCTGCTACAACCCGCATGCGGGCCTGACCCTCGGACTTGACGGGAATCTTTACGGACATTGCCGTTACGAAAACAAAGGGTTCGGCGCGGCGTTCCGTCTCACACCGGCGGGCGAGGTGCAAGTCATCGCGCGTTTCGGTCCTCCGCACGGCACCTATCCGGCTTCGACGCTGTTCCGCGGGCCCGACGGCAACTTTTACGGCACCACCTTTCGTGGCGGTCCTTCCGACCAGGGCACGGTGTTCAAACTCACATCCGCAGGCGAACTCACGACGCTGGCCGCGTTCGTCGGCATCGGGCCGGCCTCGGACCCCGACGCCTGGGCCACGCCGATTCTGGCGGCCGACGGCAATCTCTATGGCACGACCGAGAGAGGCGGCGCGGCGCGGCGCGGCACGATTTATCGGGTCACGCCCAATGGTGAGTTGACGACCCTCGTCGAGTTCTTCAAGGCAGTTAAGCAGAAGTAGGCGGTTAGGCACTGGCAGGTTGAGGGCGAGCGTCACGACCATCTCATCCCTGTCCGAGGCACGTCGGATGGATTCGCATCAGGAAGTTGGATCAACGCTCGACCTCATCCCGGCCTTCTCCTCCGAGGAGAAGGAGAATCGTGCTCCGTCTCCTTGAGATTCGCGCGACAGGATTTGGAGGACCGATCTTCGCAAAAGCTGAGACGCACAACCGCTGTTCCTTCTCCCCGGGGGAGAAGGTCAGGTTGAGGGCGAGCCAAAACTGACTTTGTTCCCCTGTCGGCGGTTTGGCAGTCGTCTCCCCCAAAAGCTTCGCCCGATCGCCGCGAAAAATAGTTTCAACTTCCGCGTCATATCTTTCCCGTAATGACGTTCTGCATGGTGAAAGCACAGTTGTACTTATTAAGAATCACTGAATTCAGCGTTAAATCACCCGGCTCTTGTGAAGCCTCTCCATGAACCGCGTAGCGCAGCCCGTCCCGGCTGCGAGTTGCGGCAGCGTCCCGCTGCCCGCCCGAACGCCCGGCGGGACGCCTGGCGAACTCGCAGGCGGGGACGCCCGCGCTACCGCGCAAGCAGGTTCATGGCTCCGATGCGCGATTTCGAAATTGTGGCGGCTTTCCATGAACCGCCCGACTCGCCGCGAGGTTTTGGAATGCGGTGGCTGGCGGGGAACAGGGCTGACACCGCTTTTCCTCGCGTACGGATTTCCAAAGCCAAAGCGGTGTGTGCCCCCAACCCTCACCCACCGCACTCCAAAACGCGGTCGCGCCTGCGCTGGGTTCATGGCCCTCATGCGCGTCCATTGTTGGAGGTCGAATCTCCCCATGAACCTCGTAGCAGCACTCACGCACGCCAGAAGCCGCTGGATTTACCAACCCTCGCTTTGCCATCCACGCGCTGCGACCGGGGACCGGTCGCGCTCCGCCGGGGCGCGGGCGGTCCCTCGCCCGCAGCACTCACGCCTGCCGGGGAAAAAATAAATAGGGCCATGCACTTGATTCCCCTTGGCCAAAATTGGCCCAATCAGTTGAGTGGCAGCGGATTGGCAACCACAAGATGCAGCGGTCAGAGGACTGATGTGCATAGCCCTAAAAATAAATTCAACTTCCACGTCATATCTTTCCCGTAATGACGTTCTGCATGGTGAAAGCACAGTTGTACTTATTAAGAATCACTGAATTCAGCGTTAAATCACCCGGCTCAGCCTGTGGATCGCCTGGCGTCGAGTCGCACCCCAAACACAGAAGGAAAAACAGTATGAAAATGAAAATCAGAAACGCCCTTCGCGGGCTCATCTCCGCGCTGCTCTTGCTGGCCGGCGGAATCTCGATGTCACAGGCCGCCCCGGTCCCGGTCAGCGGTCTGGTCGCCTATTATCCGTTCACCGGCAACGCAACCGATGCGAGCGGAAACGGACACAATGGCACTCCACTCAACGGTGCGGCGCTCACGTCCGACCGCCTCGGAAGTCCAAATTCCGCGTACTTCTTCGATGGAATCAACGACAGCATTGCCATTGGTAGCGGCGTCATCAACCCGAGTGCGGTGACCATTGCGGCATGGTTCAAGCGAAGCAATACCAGCCAGGGTCTGTGGAGGGACATCCTTGCCGGCACCTGTGGAACCGTGCTGCTGGGCTTCCATCCAACCGACAACGGTCTTAATTGGGAAGGGCAATGCAACGCTCCCTTTGGCTCCCCTCCAGCGGTCACGATAACCGACACCGCTTGGCACCATGTCGTTGCGACCTATGGCGGCGGTTCTGTCAAAGTTTACTTGGACAATGTGCTCGTCCAGAGTCTCTCCCGGAGCGGCAACTTTAACAGCGCGTTGCCTGTTTGGATCGGAGCCGGTCACAATGGTTCCGCCGAACCATTCAACGGCTTGATTGACGAGGTTTACATCTACAACCGCGCGCTCACAGCATCGGAAGTTCAGGCTATTTTTACAGCGCAGAGCGCCCCCGAGATCGCCGCTTACAATGGCCCGGATACGACCTCACCGGAATTGACCGACGGCCAGGCGGGCGCCGTGGATTTCGGCAACGTCCAACTGACCCAGTTCGCTCAACGCCAGTTCACCATCCGCAACGCGGGCACCGCCGCACTGACCGTCAGCGGCGTCACCTTCGCCGGCACGCACGCGGCGGACTTCGCGGCCAGCGGAGTGCCCGCCTCGGTTGCACCCGCCAGCACCGCCACGTTCTCCGTCACCTTCACCCCCGGAGCCCTCGGCGCGCGCGGCGCCACGCTCCGCATCGCGAACAACGACGCGAACGAAAATCCGTTCGACTTCCCCATCACCGGCAACGCCGTTCCGCTCGACACCGATGGCGACGGCTTTCCCGACTCCACGGACATCTGTCCCGGCGTCGCCAATCCGAGCCAGTCGGACTACGACGGCGACCTCCTCGGGGACGCGTGCGACCCCGACGACGACAACGACGGCGTGCTCGACGCCCAAGACGCCAACCCGCTCAATCCGAACAGCGACAGCGATGGCGACGGCCTTTCCGATCTCGCGGAAACCACGGCGGGCACCAATCCGCTCAGCACCGACAGCGACGGCGACGGCAGCGCGGATGGCGTGGATGCCTTCCCGTCCAATGCCGCCGAGAGCGTGGACACCGATGGCGACGGCACCGGCAACAACGCCGACCTCGATGACGACAACGACGGCGCGCCCGATGCGACCGACGCCTTCCCGCTCAATGCCGGCGAAAGCACGGACACCGACAACGACGGAATCGGCAATAACGCCGACAACGACGATGACGGCGACGGCGTGACGGATGCCGCCGATGCCTTCCCGCTCGATGCGAGCGAGTCAGTGGACACGGACGGCGACGGCACCGGCAACAATGCCGACACCGATGACGACGGCGACGGCGTGGCCGATACGGCGGACGCTTTTCCGCTCAATCCGTTCGAGAGCGTGGACACCGACGGCGACGGCATCGGCAACAACACGGAAACGGACGACGACAACGATGGCGTGGGCGATGAGTTCGACGCCAATCCGCTCGATCCGAACAGCGACAGCGATGGCGACGGCCTGACCGACTCCGCCGAAACCGCCGCCGGAATCAATCCGCTCGATGCCGACACGGACAACGACGGCACCGGCGACGCGCAGGATGCCTTCCCGCTCGACGGCACCGAAAGCGTGGACAGCGACAATGACGGCATTGGCAACAACGCCGACCTCGACGATGACAACGACGGCGTGGCCGACACCAGCGACGCTTTCCCGCTCAATCCCACGGAATCCCTGGACACCGACGGCGACGGCACCGGCAACAACGCCGACCCCGACGACGACAACGACGGCAGCAGCGACGCACAGGAAGCCGCCGCTGGCACCAACCCGCTCGACGCCGACAGCGACGATGACGGACTCAACGACGGAGCGGAAGCTGCCGCCGGCACCAACCCGCTCGACAGTGACAGCGACAACGATGGTCTGCTCGACGGCACGGAAACCACCCACGGTTACAACCCGCTCGACGCCGACAGCGACGACGACGGACTCAATGACGGCGCCGAAGTCGCCGCTGGCGCCAATCCGCTGGATGCCGACACCGACAACGACGGCATCCTCGACGGTGCCGATCCGACGCCGGCCGCGCCGGGTGTGCCGGCCAACTTCATCGAAGACCGCCTCTCCGCGCTGATCGCCTACATCGAGGCGGCCGCGCTGAGCAACTTCGATGCGAAGAACGCGAATGCTCAATCAGGCAATCGCAACGCCCTGGCCAATCAGGTCCGTGCGGTCAAAGCCAAGGTCATTGCTGGAGACTACACCGGAGCCGCTGGCAAACTCGGAGGAGAAGTCCGCGCCAAAACGGACGGCCTGGCCAATCCGCCGGACTGGTTGAAAGCCGGCCAGGCGAAGGACCATGTGCGGTCCGAAATTGACCTCATCGTAAGCCTTCTGAGGTTGCTCTAATCCGCCAGCCAACGCACTCCCTGTCCTGCCGCCGGTTCGCCCGGCGGCAGGCGGTCGGTGCGGAATCAAGAAGCCAGAAAACACTCGAACCAAACTTCACACCATGAACCATCCGAACTGCCGAAAGGTCTTGGACTGCGCCAGTCCTCTGGCGCTTTTGGAACGCGGGTCGTCTGTCGAAAAGCGGCAGAAGGCTGCCGCAGTTCAAGACGCGGGCGCGACCTCGGAAGCGCGAATCGGTACCTGGTCCGGGAGCCTACACACGAAGAAAGGATGCTACTCATGAACCGCATCGCTCTTTCCGTCCTCGCTGCCGCCGTTCTCGCCGGAGTCGCCTATTACTTCGGCATTCGCACGTCGCCGCACGTGGCACCAGCTTCCACCCCCGCTGCCGCCGCCGTCCCCGCTGCGCGCCCCACCCTCTCCGCCGTCTTTGCCGAAACCGATCCCGTCCAGCACCGGAGCCTGTTCATGCAATGGCTCACCGGTCTCACTGCTGATGAAACCGCCTTCACGGCACCGCAACTCTGGGCCATGCCCGGCGACGTGAACGAAGTCACCGAGCGCAAGAAACTTTTCGGTTATGCCTGGGGCCAGCGCGACGGAGCCGCCGCGCTTGAGTTTGCCCGGACGCAACCGGGCGCGGGGAAAGTCGCCGCCATCGGCGCGGCGCTCGCCGGCTGGGCCAGCCGCGACCCCGAAGCCGCCAAAGCCTGGATCGCCGCCCGACTCGATCCCCGCGAGCAACTCATGTATTCCTGGGCGCTGGTTGAAGGTTGGGCGCGCAACGATCCCGCCGCCGCCACGGCCAACGCTTTGAGCATGAAAGAACTGCCCAACGCCGGCCGCTTCATTCAGACCATCGCCCTCGAACAAGTCCGCCGCGACCCGTCTGCCGCCTGTGCCTGGGCTCTCACCCTGCCCGAAGGCTCCAGCCGCGAGGCCGCCGTGCTGGAGATCGCCACGCACTGGAGCCGCATTTCCCCGCAAGCCGCCGCCGACTGGGCTCGCAACCTGCCAGGAACCAGCCTCGCCATTCCCGCCCTGAAAAACGCCACCACCGAATGGGCCCGCCAGGACGCCGCCGCCGCCGGCTCGTGGCTCAACCAGCTCCCGCCCTCGAAACTCCGCGACCAGGCCGTCGCCTCGTATTGCCAGGTGCTCGCCGTGCAAAACCTCGGCACCATCAGCCAATGGGCGCAGACCATCACCGACACGCATCTCCGCGAGCAGAGCCTCGTGCGCATCGCGGAGGAATGGATGGGGCGCAATCCCGCGACCACGCTTGCCTGGCTGCCCAACAGCGGCCTCTCCGGCGCGGCGATGGAGAGGATCAAACAGGTGGCCCATTAGGCTGACGGCGTCGCCGCCGACTCTGGGTGCTGGATCGCCCCGTCGCGCGGGAACTCGCGTTCCAAGTCGCCAAGGCGCAGCAAGTGACTTTGGCCAGCGAGCAGCAGGAGCAATTAAAGGCGATGCGCGCCAGCCTCGAACAATCGCAACCCGGCGTGACCTATCTCGATCCGGCCGATCCGTCCCGCCTCGTGCCGGACAAGGTGGAGTTCGAGTTGCGCGACGCCGCCGGCCAGATGCTTCAGGCAAATCTCGCCGCCAAAGCGGGTTTGCCCTCGCCGTTCGTGGACTCCGAGCGGGTGCAGCAATACTACGCCGGCCACAAGACCGAGTACGGCGAACTGCCGACCGTTCCCGCAGATCGTGACGCGGCGTGGCGCAAGCTGGACGCGGAAATCCGCGCCAAACTCTCCCCGCAAGTGCAAGCCGAATACAAGGCGGCGCTGCGGGCGTATCTCGATCAACTGAAAGGCGCCGCGCAGATCGTCAAGGCCACGCCCACCTCGTAGGAGGAACTTGGTAGGGTCGTCGCGCAGCGACGCTTTTTTTCCGGAGCGCGGGCGGTCCCTCGCCCGCAGCACGCCCGCTCGCCGGGAGACGTCCGGATTTTCCAACGCGCTCCTCGCCATCCACGCGCTGCGACCGGGGACCGGTCGCGCGCCGTCAAAGGCGCAACCGGCCGTTCTCGTCCCGGAATCGCGCACTGCTCCACGGCCATTCCTTCGGCTCGCGAACCAGAAACGCTTTCACCGGATTGTTCTCGATGTAACGCCGCGTCTTCAATTCATGCGCCGCATCCCGCATGTAAGTGTCCCAGCAATCTTCCGCCCAGAATTGTCCGTGCCGGTGCAAGAGTTTGTTCGCTTCGCGCGCGGTGTATTCCTTGAATTCACCGACGATCTTTCCCAAGGGCAGGTTTCCAACCTTGAACAGGGCGTGAAGGTGGTTCGGCATCACGACCCACGCGCGCAGGTCGTATCGTTTGCCGTGATAAAACCGGAAAGCGTCGTCAACCAACCGCGCAATCCCGGGCCGGCGCAGATGACACTCCCCGCGTCCCTGGTCCAGATACGCTTCGAGTTGAAGGTGGCGTTCGCGGTCGTCTTCGACTTGGAGCAACGCCGCCCACTCGGAACGCAACGCGGGCGGATAAGAATCCGCGAGATGAAACGTGACGAACTGCGTGAGTCCCGGCTCATCGCGATGGGGCAGATATCCGCGTTCGTGCCAGCCGCGGAAACCTTGCATGGCCGCTTCACGTTTGGGTGGCGACGACCAGCGACGTTTGCCTGCGATCAGTTCCCGAACGCCGGGATTGTGCGGCGGGCCCGAGCGACGCGGTTTGGACGGCTGGCTCACTCGGATATTTGGCGGTGAATTCGTGGGGTTGGCAAGCCGCAACCGGAGCGCGGGCGGTCCCTCGCCCGCAGCGCTTTCGCAAACTGGGAGAGGTTGGAAATTTTCGGGGGCTTCCCGCCATCCACGCGCTGCGACCGGGGACCGGTCGCGCTCCGTCGGGGCGCGGGCGGTCCCTCGCCCGCAGCACTCACGCACGCCGGGAGACGTCCATATTTTCCAACGCTCTCTTTGCCATCCACGTGCTGCGACCGGGGACCGGTCGCGCTCCGCCGGGCCGCGGGCGGTCCCTCGCCCGCAGCACTCACGTGTGCCAGGAGACGTCCATATTTTCCAACCCACTCCTTGCCATCCACGCGCTGCGACCGGGGACCGGTCGCGGTCCTACCGATACGGCTGATGCAGTTCGACCGGCAGCGCCTTTTTCTTCGTGCGCATCCGGATGTTCAGGCTTTCCACGGCAACGGAGAAGGCCATCGCGAAGTAGATGTACCCCTTCGGGATTTCCTTGTGAAAACCTTCGGCCACCAGCGCACAGCCGATGAGCATCAGGAAACTCAATGCCAGCATTTTCAACGACGGATGCTTGTGAATGAAATCGCTGATGCGTCCGGCGAAGAACAACATGAACACCAGCGCGATGATCACCGCGGCGATCATCACACCCAGCCGGTTCGCCATGCCAACCGCGGTGATGACCGAGTCGAGTGAGAACACAATGTCGAGCAGCAGGATTTGAAACACCACCGCCGCGAACTTGGGCGCGACCCGGCTGGTAATCTCGCCGTCCTCCCCTTCAAGTTTCTCATGAATCTCGCGCGTGCTTTTCCACAGCAAAAACAACCCGCCGAGAATGAGAATCAAATCCCGTCCGGAGACGGCATGAGGGTGGTCAGTAAGTCCAAGCGTGGGAACCTCGAAGAACGGCTTGGTGAGTCTGACCATCCAGGCAAGTCCGCACAGCAGCAACACGCGGGTGATCAGCGCCAGCATCAGGCCGGTCTGGCGGGCTTTGGCTTGCTGCCCGCGCGGCAGCTTGCCGGCGAGAATCGAGATGAACACGATATTGTCTATGCCGAGAATGATTTCGAGCACGGTCAGCGTGAGCAGGCTGATCCAGACTTCCGGTTGTGTGATCCAGTCCATAGCGGGCGAAATGCTTGGGGAACGGATGTCAATGTCAACGGCAATGCGGCAGCCGCAAGGTTGATCGGGCACCACTGCCGTCTTGACGCCGCAACTTTCTTCTGCATCATGCCGTCATAGGACCGGACAGAGATCACGCCCGGATTCCGTTCGGTGAACAGTTCAGACGCTTATGAAAACGTGTTGCCTGGCTTTCCTTCGCTCGACGATTGCCGCTGTCTCCGCGCTGCTCCTGGCCACGGCATGGAACAGCGTTTCCCAAACCGGCTCCTTCCTCCCGGTCGTTTCGATCCGCGCAGCCGACCCAGTGGCGGCCGAGCCGGGCGATCCGGGTTTGTTCACCTTGTTTCGCGACGGCCCGACAAACGTTTCCCTCTACGTCTATTGCGTGATGGCCGGCTCGGCGTCCAACGGGGTGGACTACGCGCTCATTCCGATTTTCATTCCCATCCCCGCTGGCATCCGGTCGGTGCCGATCCCGATCCGCCCGATTGACGATGCGCTTGCCGAACCGCCGGAGACCGTCACCGCGCATCTCCTCTATCCTCCGTTCGGAATGCCCGAGACGTATCACGTCGGTTCGCCGAGCAACGCCGTGGTGACAATTTACGACAACGACGGCCCGCAGCCCACGAATCGTCCGCCGGTCGTGCGGATCACGCTGCCCATGGATGGCGCGGTGTTCATCGCCCCGGTCAACATCGCCATCGCCGCCGGCGCAGAAGACCCGGACCCTGACGATTACGTCGCGACTGTGGAGTTTTTTGCCGACAACCACACCCTGGGCGTGAGGACCAACAACCCGGCCAGCGCCTCGCCCGTCAACCCCTTCATGCTCGTCTGGAGCAACGTCCCGGCAGGGTTCCATGTGCTCACAGCCCGGGCGACCGACAGCCGAGGCGCAGCGAACTGGTCGGGTCCGATACACATTTCCGTCCAGGACGAGTCGCCGCTCCCGCTGGTAACCATCCGCGCGGTGGATCCCAACGCGACCGAACCCAGTTTGCTGCACGCACGCGATCCCGGGCTGTTCGTAATCACGCGCACGGGAAGCACGAACGACCCGATGACCGTTTACTACTCGATCCGGGGCACGGCCAGCAACGGCGTGGATTACGCCGCGATCCCGCATTCCGTCGCCATTCCCGCAGGCCGCTGGTCGGCGGAAATCGTGATCAACCCGCTGCCGGATGCGCTGCCCGAGGGGATTGAATCCGTTGCGCTGCGCATCGAGCCACCGGTATGCATCGCCATTTTCCCGCCCCCACCGGGGTGTTACCAGGTCGGCGTGCCGGGCGAGGCAGTGGTGTTCATCGCGGACAACCAACCGCCCCAGAACCTGCCGCCCGGCGTGCGCATCACCCACCCGCTTGACGGCGCGATGTTCGTCAAGCCGGCGGACGTGCTGATCCGCACCGACGCCGTGGACCCGGATGGTTACGTGGACCACATCGAGTTCTACGACGGCTTGAACCAGATTGGCGAGGAGACGCGCTATTTCTTCGTCGCGCCCCCGCCGGGCGAGCATCAGATTTACGAAATGATCTGGACCAATCCGCCGGTTGGCCGGCATGTGCTCACCGCTCGGGCGCGGGACAATATGCTCGCCGAGTCGCTGTCGCCGCCGGTCACGATCTGGATCGTGGAAACCAATCCGCCGCCAACGAACTTCCCGCCCCTCGTTACCATCGCGGCGAGCGACCCGATCGCCGCCGAGGGCACCAACTGTTGCCGTTGGCCCGGCTGGTCCGACCCGCCACCAACCAATTACTGCGGCACGAACACGGCAAGTTTCGTGATCCGCCGTTACGGGCCGACGAACGATTCACTCACGGTGGATTACCGCATCGGCGGCACCGCCTCGAACGGTGTGGACTATGCCGCGTTGCCGGGCGCGGCCACGATTCCGGCCGGTCGCCGGGCGGTCGAGTTCAAGATCTGGCCGGTGGACGATCTGTTGCCCGAATGCCTTGAGACGGTCGTCCTCGGCCTGCGCGCGCCGCCGGATACGCCGAGCAACGTCCCGCCTTACCTCGTCGGTTATCCGGGACGTGCGGCGGCCATCATCGTGGACAACGACCAGCCGCGGCCCGGCACGGGTGTGTTGCCGGACCGGTGCTTCCACGTCATGAAACCCGGGCCCAACGGCTCATGGTGGCGCATCGAGTGTTCGCACGACATGGTCCACTGGACGCCGGTCTGCACCAACATGGTCACGGACGGCGCGATCCATTTCGTGGACCCGGACGCGGACGATCTGCCCACGCGATTCTACCGGGCCGTGCCAGAACCAAACCCGCCAACGGAGTAACCGCGGCTCGGGGGAGCCGCCAATGGGAGACTTCGAGAGGCCGCGGCACGCGGCCTCTCGCGTTTTCACCCTTCGGCATCCGGCAAAAGAAAAAAGCCCGCGGCTCGCGGGCTTTCGACTTGGGACTCAAGACTTTGGACTTAAGACTGATTCACGCCCGCTCCATGTATTTCCCGGTGCGGGTATCAATCTTGATCTTCTCGCCGGTCTTGATGAACAGCGGCGCTTGCAACGTAACGCCCGTTTCGACTGTGATGGACTTTTGCACGTTGTTGGCGGAATCGCCGCGGACGCCCTCGGGCGCGTCGGTCACCTTCAGCACGACGCTCGGTGGTAATTCGACGGAGACCGCCTTTTCCTCGACGAACGTCACGGTCACGACGCCGTTCTCCACGAGAAAGTGCTTTGCGCCGCCCACCAACTCCGGGACCAGCGTCACGGTTTCGTAACACTCGGGGTCGGTGAAAACGAAGTCATCGCCGTCCTTGTAGCTGAACTCCATCTTCTTGGTCATCATCGGCACCGTCTCGACCTTCTCGGTCGAACTGAAGCGCACGTCAGAGGACTTGCCGTTGCGGATGCTGCGGAGCGTGGCCTGGACGAAGGCCCGGAGATTGCCGGGCGTGCGGTGCTGCACGTCGAGGACCACGCAGACGTCGCCGTTGTAATCAATCGCCTGTCCGCGGCGAAGGTCGTTTGCTGCTACTGCCATAGATCAAATCTTTTCCACGCTGCCGTGTTGATGTCGTTTCCCTGAAACAGGGAGCGTGAAAATAGTCGGGAACCGTTTGATGGCAAGCTTTGATTTGGTCTTGAGTTGGCGGCGGGCGCACCTTGACACCGCCACCGTAGTGGCGCGGGCGTCCCGCCTGCGGAAGTCCCACCGACCGTCTCGGTTGGTGTCGGGCGTCGCGACCTTCGGCAACCGAGACGGTCGCCGGGACGATGACAGCCGAGACGGCTGCCCCACTACTTCGGTGGCAGTGTCAAGATGCGCCCGTTGGCGGCGCTGCGGGGCGGGCGTTTTTGATTCCTTCGCCGGGCGCGATGTGATTTCATCGGCGCGCTTCATGAACATCCCGATCCCAAGGCGTCCGCGCGTCCGCATCGCTCCGCGAATCGGCCTGGGCATCATGGGAGCCGGGCTGCTGACGGCCTTGACTTCGCGCGGTCTCGAACCGTGGGCGGACCCGCAACTCCCCGTCAAGGACAGTCTCGAAATCTGGCTCAGCGCGGCCCAGGAGAACAGCGCCAGGATCTCCACTGGCGCATTACGTCCCATCACCGAAGGCGGCCGGCTTGACACGTGGCATGACGCCTCGGGACGGAAGCGTCACGTGCGCCAGCCCGTGGACTCATTTCGCCCGCGCTGGTTTCAATTCCCCAGCCCCGTGGTTCGTTTCGACGGGAAAGATGATTTCCTCTCCGGCGCCGGCGTCGAAACGAGCATGAAAGGCGCGACGATTTTCATTCGCGCCACTGTTCAAACCAACGCCGGCGGTTTTCGTGCGTTTCTCGCTTTCAATCAAGCCGGACAAAATGACTTTGAAACCGGCCTGAATGTTGATCTCGGATCCAAGGCGGGCGGAGAAGTCAGCGCGATCAACGTCGAAGGCAACGGCTTCAGCGGCGCCCGGGATTTGCTGAACGTGGCCGTCCCGTTTGCCACGCCACACACCTTCACCATCGTGACCCAGCCTGGCGAAAAGGGCGTTCAACTCTGGCTTGATGGTTTGCCTCAGGGCGTGCGATCCCGGTCCGACGCGTCGCTGGTCCTTGAGGAATGGACCGTCGGGAACAGGTATTACGCGCTGGAGGGTCGGGCGCCATTCGTGCATGACGCGCTGGATGGCGACCTCGCCGAGGTGCTGGTTTACAGCCGCGTGTTAACCGGGGCCGAACGAATTCAAGTTGAGAAATACCTCGCCGCGAAAAACACCGCCCGGGACCTCGGTGGACGAAAGCCCGCGCCGCCTGAAACCGTGTCCAACATGCCGCCGGTGCAGGTGTTGCTGCCGGGCTTCCGCGTGGAGGAACTGCCGGTCAAGCTCAGCAACATCAACAATGTCAAATATCGTCCGGACGGGAAATTGTTCGCGCTGGGCTACGATGGCCAGATTTGGATATTGACCGATACCAATGACGACGGTCTGGAAGACAAGGCGGATAACTTCTGGAACAAGGCGCCGATCTTGCAGCCCATCGGGCTGGCACTCACGCCGCCGGGCTACGCCAGGGGCGACGGCGTGTTCGTGGCGTCCCGGGGAAGGATTCTTTTGCTGGTGGACACAAATCGCGACGACGTTGCGGACACGGAAATTGTCGTGGCGAAAGACTGGGAATCTCAGGACTTCGACCATGGTGTGGATGCGGTCGGTGTGACTGTGGACAATGAAGGCAGTGTTTACTTTGGCATCGGCTCGGGCAACTACCTCGGTGCGTATCGGATTGATCCGGCCACCGGAGAGGCCCGTTACAATCTCAAGAGCGAGCGTTCCACCATTCAAAAAGTGTCGCCGGATTTCAGCCATCGCGAAACTCTCTGCACGGGTGTCCGTTTTTCGATCGCGCTGGCGTTCAATCCGGCGGGCGACTTGTTTGGCACCGACCAGGAGGGCGCGACGTGGCTGCCCAATGGCAATCCGTTTGACGAACTGTTGCACCTCGAACCGGGACGGCATTACGGCTTTCCACCACGTCATCCGAAACATCTGCCCGGCGTCATTGACGAGCCGGGCGTGTTCGACTACGTCCCGCAACATCAATCCGCCTGCGGCCTGAATTTCAACGAACCGGTCACGCCGGGCGGGCGGACGCTTGGTCCGGCGTGGTGGCGGGGCGATGCGATCGTCGCGGGCTATTCGCGCGGGAAACTGTGGCGCACGAAACTCGCGAAAACCTCCGCCGGTTACGTCGCGCAAAGCCAACTGTTCGCCTGCCTCAACTCGCTGACGGTGGATGCGTGCGTCTCGCCACGCGGTGACCTCGTCGTCGCGGTCCACAGCGGACAGCCGGATTGGGGCAGCGGCCCGAAAGGCGCCGGCAGACTCTACCGAATCTCTCTTGCAGACCCCGTCGCACCGCAGCCCGTTTTGACCTGGCCATCCAGCGAAACCGAAACATGCATTGAATTCGATCGGCCCATTGATCCCGCCCAGTTGAAGGACCTCGCGAAATCCATTGCCGTCATTGAAGGCCGATCCGTGGCGGCGGGCGATCAGTTCGAGGCGCTGCGTCCGGGCTATCAAGTCGTCCAGAACCAACTGACCCAGGCGCGATACAAGCTGGAAGTCGTCTCGGTAGCGCTGGCGGCAGACAGCCGCTCGGTGTTGGTGCGCACGGTGCCGCGCGCGCAAGCCGTGCGTTACGCGGTGACCATGCCACGCCTTCCGTCCAGTGAGTCCAGAGAAGCACCGAACGCGCGCGCGCATCCTCAGCACGAAACGATTGATCTCGGCTACGACCTCACCGGGGTCGAAGCAGCTTGGAAGTCCGCAGACGGCAAAGAATCATGGAACGGCTGGCTGCCACATCTTGATCCGGCCGTTTGTCGCGCGTTCACGGCTGGAAGCGAAACACACGCCCGGCTTTGGCCACTTTTGAAAACGGCAGGGCAGCTTGCGCTGCACGCACAATTGGACCTGTGGCAGATGCTTCGCGCCGCGACGCAGCCCGGCTCGAAACTCGATTTCGAGTATCCTGCCGAAACCGTCACGCTCATTTTGAAATCGTCCGGCCAGCTTGAAGTCAAATCGCCGGCAACGGTACAGCGGGTCAATGATCACGAAACGCGCATCGTCGTCGCGCCGCAGAAAGACCAGTGGCTCACGCTCGAAGCCTTTTTGACGACGGCGGCCGACACCGAACCGGCGCTGGAGGTCAGTTGGTTCACGGCGGAAGACCCGCGACTTCGTGCGCTGCCGCTGCGGCGCATTCTGTTGCCGTGGGCCAAGGCCGCGGAAGCCTTGCCCGCAACGGAGCCGGAGCGCGTTATTCCCGAAATTGCCGGTGGCCACTGGTTGAGCGGCAAGCGGCTGTTCTTCAGCGAACCGGCGGCTTGCCACAAATGCCATGTGGTAAGGGGCCGCGGTGGGAGAATCGGCCCCGACCTGTCCAACCTTGTGCATCGCGACTACGCTTCGGTGATGAAGGACATCGTGCAACCCAGTGCTGCCATCAATCCGGACCACCTGGCCTACAACGTCGAATTGAAAGATGGCGAGCCGGTGAGCGGCGTGCCCGCAGGCGGCGAAGGCGACGAATTGCTGCTCGCGGATGCGACCGGGCGTTTGACCGCCGTTTCGCGCAAACAGATCGTCTCAATGAAACCCTCGGCAGTTTCGCTGATGGCGGAAGGATTGCTCAACGCGCTCGCGCCGTCGCAGGTGAAGGATCTGCTGACGTTTCTACTCATGCCGCCGCCGCTCGAGCCGGCCACGCTTGAAATACCCGGCGAGCCGCCGGCCCGCAGTCGCGCCGAAGTCGAAGTGCGGTTGAACCGCGCGGGCGCGACGAACGCCGCAGCGCCCGCTCCCGGAAGACCACTCCGCGTCGTGCTTTGCGCCGGCCCGAAGGATCACGGGCCCGGAGAGCATGATTATCCGCTCTGGCAAAAGCGGTGGACAAAACTGTTGGGATTGGCCGGGCAAGTGGGCATTGAAACCGCCGACCGTTGGCCCACTGGCGCGCAGTTGGCCACGGCGGACGCGGTTGTGTTCTACTCGAACAATCCCGACTGGAACGCGGAGCGCGCGACGAAGGCGGACGCTTTTTTGCAACGCGGCGGCGGCCTGGTTTACATCCACTACGCGGTGGACGGACACCAGCACTGTGACGAACTGGCCAGCCGCATCGGCCTGGCCTGGCGCGGCGGCCAATCGAAATTCAGGCACGGCCCGCTGGACTTGAACTTCCGGCCACACCCGATCACCGAAGGATTTACGCGCGCGCGTTTCGTGGATGAAAGCTACTGGAATCTGGCTGGCAGCGAGGCAGACATCCAGTTGCTGGCCAGTGGGGATGAAGAGGGCCAGCCGCGCCCGTTGCTGTGGACGCGCGAACAGGGCAAGGGCCGTGTGTTCGTCTCGATCCCCGGTCACTACACATGGACTTTCGACGATCCGCTTTTCCGCCTGTTGATTCTACGGGGGATCGCCTGGGTCACGCATGAACCGCTGGATCGCTTCAACGACCTTTGCACGATTGGCGCGCGCGTCAAGGACTGAGGACGATCCAACGCGCTGCCACCCGCCGCTCACCGGTAGGTTGAAGCTCCAGTTCCCGCGTTGCCGACGCCACGCGCGATTTCGATTTCCAAACTCCGCTGATTTGGTTACCTCCCCCAGTCAACATGAAGAGTGAAATGACTCGTCGGCGTTTTCTTGACACCTCTTTTCGTGGCGGATTGGCGTTGGCGGGTGCGGGATTGGCGAGTCCGCTGGCTGCGCGTGCCATGGAGCCGCTCAAACGACCCGGCAAGCCGCGTCTGCAACTCAGCCTCGCCGCGTACTCGTTCCGCGATTTCTTCAAGCACAAGGACCCGGCCAAACGCATCACCCTCGACGACTTCGTGGATTTTTGCGCCGACCACGGCTGCGACGGCACGGAACTGACCAGCTATTATTTCCCGGCCGATTTCGGCGAGGACTATTTGCTCAAGCTCAAGCGCCGCGCCTTTCTTCGCGGGATTGCGATCAGCGGCTCGGCCGTCGGGAACAATTTCGCCCTGCCGAAGAGCCCGGAGCGTGACCGCCAGATCACGATGGTCAAAAAATGGGTGGATCACTGCTCCCTCCTTGGCGCGCCGCACATCCGCGTCTTTGCCGGGCAGGAGGGCAAACTTTCCGCCGACGAAGCCCGGAAACTCTGCGTCGAGGCGCTGGAGGAGTGCGGCGAATATGCTGGCGGCAAGGGCATTTTCCTCGGACTCGAAAACCACGGCGGCATCGTGGCCGAACCGCAAGGGGTACTCGACATCGTCCGCGCCGTGAAGAGTCCCTGGGTGGGCGTGAATCTCGACACCGGGAACTTTCACACGGACGATCCTTACGCCGACCTTGCCTTGTGCGCGCCGTATGCCGTGAATGTGCAGTTCAAGGCGGAGATCCATCGCCGGGGCGTGGCTGGCCTCGAACCGTCCGACCTGGCGCGGGTCGTCAAAATTCTGCGTGACGCCAACTACCAGGGCTACGTCGCGCTGGAATACGAAGCCAAGCCTGACCCGTGGAAAGCCGTGCCTGAATGGTTGAAGCGGATGAAAGCAGCCTTGGCAGCAAGTTGAACTGATCCTTCCACACGGCACTGGTGCGCAACGCCATCGCCGCGCCTATCCCGCAAACCGAGCGGAGCATTCTTCTCCGGCATCCCGTCCAATGCCGCGTGTACTGGCGAAGTCAGAGTGACGCGGGGCTTCTTACGCTTGAGACGGGGTGGCGCGCGGAGAATCTTCACGCATTTCGAGTGAACTTCACGCGCGGCCACCTGCCCGCCACGTCACAAAATCGTTACAAACCCTTTATCCGGGCATCGCAAACCGCGGGCGCACGTTATGCTAAAACCATTTCATGCAGCGAATGCCTCACGCCACTCGCAAACAAATCCATCCGGAGGTTTCCATGAAAAAATTCACCGCATTGTTCGCCGGGTTCGCCCTCTGCACGGCAGCCCTTGCCGATTCGCCGCCGCCGGCCATCGCGCAAAAGCCTGCCCTTCCCGTGCCCGGCGTGCTCGCGCTGCGCGAGGTCCGCTACGACGGAAAGTTGTCGGAGGACGAAGCGCGCTTCACCATCGCCATCGAGGCCGAGGCGATGGGAAAAGGCGAATCCTCGGCGGCCTTGTTCGAAGGCGACGTGGCGTTGCAGCCGGCGAAACTGCCGGACCAATTGCGTATCACTCGCGACGGCAACCACTACACTCTTATCGCCGCTCATTCGGGCCGGTTCAGTTTCAAGCTCGAACTCGTGGCCAAAATCCAGCGCGCCGAGCCGTGGAACCGAATTTCGTTCACGGGTCCGGCCGCGGCCATCGCCTCGGTCATCGCGCAGGCTGGCGGTGCGGGCATGGAAGTCCAACTCCTGAGCGGCACGCTCCTCGACTCCACCCAGACCAACGGCATTTCACGGGTCAGGGGCTTCCTCGGCGCCGACCAGACCGTCGCCCTGCGCTGGCAGGGCAAGGTCGCCGAGGTCGCGCGCAAGGTGCTGATCACCGCCGACACCACCGCCACCGCGCACGTCGGCCCCACGGTCATCAAATACACGACGCAAATCCGCTACGACATTTTGCAGGGCAATGCCGCGCGGTTGACCCTCGCGCTGCCGGCGGGGCAGGCCCTGACGCGGCTCGTCGGCGGGCAAATCCGCGACTGGCTGATCAAATCAGACGGCGACCGGCAGTTGCTCACCGTCGAATTCATCAAACCGATGGAAAAGCAATGCAACCTGACGCTTTACTCCGAGCAGCCGGTCGAAACCACTCCCGCTACGGCGCGGCTCGATCCGCCGCAGCCGTTGGAAGTCGAACGGGAATCGGGCGCGTTGACCGTTTCCGCGGAGGACACGCTGGTGGAGCTTGAGTCGGCGACGGGCCTGCGCCAGGTGAACGCCACGGACGGCGCGCTGGCCGCCTACCGTTTCAACGCCCGGCCCTTCACCCTCGCGCTCAGTCTCCGCCGCATCGAGCCGGTCATCAGCGTCGCCGACCGCGTCAGCGCGCGGCTCGAAGAAACGCGGCTGCTGGTCTCGCATCGTCTCGCCTTGAACATTGAGAAGGCCGGCATCTATGCGCTCGACCTCACGCCGCAACCGGGCTTGACCGTGGCCGACGTGCGCGGCGAGGGCGTCGAGGATTGGAAGGTCCGCGACGGCAGGCTGCACGTGAATTTTTCCGCGCGGATCCTCGGCAAGCGCGAACTGGGCGTGCAACTCGAACAGGCGTTGAAGCAATTTCCGCCGCAGATCACCGTTCGCCCGCTGCGGGTCGCCGGGGCGGCAAAGGAAACCGCCCAGATCGGCGCCGCTTCCGCGCCGGGCATTCGCTTGAAGACCGGCGGGCTTTCCGGGCTGCGCGAGATTCCGGTGCGGGCGCTCCAGAGCAGGGCTGGCGGCGCGCCTGTCCTGCAAACCGACGAACTTCTCGCGTTCACCGCCGAGCAGCCGGATTGGCAGGCCTCGCTGACGAGTGAGCGCCTCCCCGCGCGCATCGTCGCCGACGTGTTCAATCTCGTCACCATCGGCGACGGCATCGTGGGCGGCAGCGCCACGATCCGTTACGGCCTCATCAACCAGGGCGTGCAGGAATTCAAGGTGAAGCTTCCGCCGCACTGCAAGAACGTCGAGTTCACCGGCCCGAACATCCGGCGCAAGGAACTCGCGGGCGACCTCTGGACGATTGGCCTCCAGGACAAGGTCTGGGGCGGTTACACGCTCGTCGTCACCTACGATTACCAGTTCGATCCGAACTCAGCCGAGGCCCGGTCCAGGGGAGCGACGCTGCCTATCGGCGGCATCCACCCCCTCGAAGTCGAACGGGAAACCGGCTCGGTCGCCATCACCACCGCCGCCAGTCTCAAGCTCAACGCGAAAGCAGCCACCGCGCCCTTGCGCCGCGTGGATGAATTCGAACTGGCGGCCGCCGACCGCGCCCTCGTCGCCCGCGCGGTGCTGCTCGCCTATCAATACACCGGCGACCAGTACGATCTGGCCGTCGAAGTGCAACGCCATCCCGAGGAGCGCGTCCTCGAAGCCGTGGCCGACCGCACCCAGATCACATCCGTTCTCACCGATGCCGGGGAGATGCTTACTCAAGCGTCGTTCATGGTGAAGAACAACGAGAAACAGTTTCAGAGATTTCTGCTGCCCAAGGGCGCGAACCTCTGGGGCTGCTACGTCAACAACCAGGCCGCCAAACCGGAGCGCGATGGCGATTGGGTGCTGGTCTCGCTGCCGCGCGACGTGAACCGCGACCAGGCGTTCGCCGTGGACATCGTTTACGCGGAGAAAAAGGGCGCGGTGAACTCGTCCTGGCCGCGGCCTTTGCAGCTCACCGCACCCCGGAGCGACGTGCCGAACACTTACGCTGAATGGCAGCTCTTCGTGCCGGCATCGCGGCGACTCTCGAGTTTCGGCGGCAGCATGAGCGTGGCGCGCGGCACGACCTACGGCGCGCTGGACGCATGGCAGAAATTCCTGGCGTTCTACGGCCAGGTCTTGCGCGAAGCCGGCTCCGGCCTGCTGGTGATTGGCGCCCTGGCCTTGATGGTCGTCGTACTGGTGGTTTCGGCGGCGCGACGCGGCTGGAACGGCGCGCTGACGGTGCTGGTCGTGTTCGCCATCCTTGCCGTGCTCGCCGGCATGATGCTGCCCGCCCTTTCGAAAGCGAAGCTCCGCGCGCAGCGCATCAGCTCGGTCAACAACTTGAAACAGATCGGACTCGCTGCGCGGCAGTGGGCCCTGGACAACGGCGACCGCTTTCCGGCCACGTTCGAGGAAATGATCAACGAACTCGGCACCGACAAAGTTACCTACGATCCCGCGACCGGCGAGCGTTACACTTACCTCGGCGCATTCGTCTCGGACACCGAACCGGAGGCCGTGCTGGCTTATTCACCCATCGTGAACGGCCAGTGCAACGTGCTGCTGTCGGACGGCAGCGTGCAGAGCCTGAGCGCGGTGAAGTTCGCGGAACTTGCGCAGCGAGGTCTGGTTCGATCCTCTGAAGCCATGGCCCGCCGCGCCCCGGCTTCCACGATGGCTGGGCGGCAAATGGTTTCCGGACAACCAGCGACGCCGATGGTGACTGCTCCCATGGCCATTGATGCAACCACAGGTTTGCCGGTGGCTGGAGCGCCTACGACTCCTTCGCCACTGGCGGTGACAGCAGGGGGACTGGGAACTGGAAGCGGCGGCGCGGGCGGGGGCGGAGTCGTTGCGGCGGCTCCGCAACCCGCGCCGCGGGCCGCTGGCATTCGTTCGATCCGTATCGAGATTCCACGCGAAGGAAACTCCATTCTCTTCACCAAGGTGCTCAACGTTCGCGACGAGCCGCTGTCCGTCCGGGCGAAGATGATGTCGCTGCACACCTACCAAACGGTGATGATGCTCGGTCAGGTCGCGGCGTTCCTGGCGGGCGTGGCGGTCTGGTGGTGGCAGTGGCGCCGCGTGCGCCGCAACAGCTTCGTGCTGACCCTGGCGCTGGCGTTGATCATTGTTTCCGTGTGCAGCCTGCTCATCGCCTGGCACGCGCTGCACGATCTGCTCATCATCAGCTTCCCGTGCGCCTTGCTGGGCGTGGTGGCGTGGTTGGTTTGGAAATACTGGCCGCGCACCCGGCCGGATGCGCTGACTGACGCGCATCCCTCATTGGAATCAGGCCTCCCGCCGGTTACCGCGCTGTTCGTGCTCACGGCTTGTCTTGCGGTCGCGGGTGCCGCCCAGGCCGCCGACGCCACGAATGCCGTTCAGCCCACGTTCACCGCGCCGGCTGCCGCGCCCGCGAGTGTTTCCGTGCTGTCGGCCCGCTATACCGGCGACGTGAACAATCGCGTGGCGCAGATCGAAGCGCTCCTCCATCTGTCCGCCGCGAAGCCCAATCAAACGCTCGCGCTGTTTGGCGACGACGTCGCGGTGCAGCAGTTCACCGTCAAATCCGGCGACGCGCACCTCGTTCGCGATGGCCGCAACGTCGCGGTGAGTCTGAAGAAACGCGGCAACACGACCTTGCAGCTCAGGTTGCTGGTCAAACTCGCCGGCGACGTCACCAAACAGCACCTGGCCTTTGCGATTCCACCGGCGTTGTCCTCCCAGGTCGCGTTGCTGCTGGATCAGCCGGAGGCGGACGTGGATTTCCCGACGGCCATTTCCTTCAAGCGCCGGCCGGAACAGGACAAGACGCGCGTCGAGGCGGTCATCGGTTCGGGCGGGCGCGTGGAGTTGCGTTGGACGCCGCGGGTGAAACGCGCGGACGAAGTCGCCGCCACGGTGTTTTGCCAGAGCACGGCGCTCGTGACGTTCGGCGGCGGGGTGATGAACGTCCGCGACACGCTCGATTATCAGGTCACGCAAGGCGAGTTGCGCCAGGTCCGCGTCCGGTTGCCGGCCGGCCAGCGGTTGCTGCGCGTCGAAGGCGAGGCGATTCGCACGTGGGAAATCAAGTCGGACAATCCCCTCATCCCGTCCCTCTCCCCATCGGACGCGGAGAAGGTGGCGAAGCTGGGTGAGGGGAATGCCGCTCGCGATGGCGAACAGATTCTCGTCGTGGAATTGCTCAAGGGCATGTCACCCGCCTACCGCCTGACCGTGGAAACCGAGAAGGTGCTGGATGCCCTCCCAATAACCGCGAAAGTCGAAACGCCACACGCGCTGGACGTGAAGCGTGAAACCGGTCTGGTGGCCTTGCGCGGCGCCGAGGAACTTGGACTCACCGTCGAATCGGCGGCCGGGTTGCAGCGGGTGGACGCCGAGGAATTCGCCCGCGCCGGCGCGGCGAAATGCGACGGCCTGGTGAGTGTGTTCCGTTTTCTCAAACCGGACTTCGACCTGCGCGCGCGGGCCGAGACAGTGCAGCCGCAGATCGAGGTCGTGGTGCGCAATCACGCGCGGGTTGCGGCCGATCAGTTGAGCCTCCTGGCCACGCTCGATTACACGATCAAGCGCGCCGGTGTGTTCGCCTTGAAGGTCGCGCTGCCCGGCGGCTGGCGCATCGAACAGGTGACCGGCGCCAAGGTGCTGCAATGGACCGAACGCGCCGACGGTGAAACGCGCCTGCTTGAAGTGGCCTTGCAGGAACGAACCAGCGGCGCCTACGCGTTGCGGATTGAACTGGTGAGGCATTTGAAGGAACTGCCGCAGTCCCTCGCCATCGCGGGCGTGCATCCCGTCGGCGCGGCCAAACTCACGGGCTTCGTTTCCGTCGCCGCCGAACCGGGCGTGGCCGTGAAGTCGGAATCCTTTGACGGGTTGACCGAGATTCCCGCCGTCTCGCTCCCGGACGCGAACGCCTTGGGCGGCGCGACCGGTGTGCTTGCCTACAAGTTCATCGCCGCCGACCCGAAGCCCGCGCCGGACTGGAAACTTTCCATCACAACCGAAACCGTCGAGCCGTGGGTGCGCGCGGAAATCGTCAACACGATCACGCTCACCGAAACGCTGCTCAGCGGGCGGGCGCAGGTGCGTTACGACATCGCCAACGCACCGGTGAAGGAGTTGCGCCTGAAAATCCCGGCGAGGTTCAAGAACGTCGAGATCACCGGGGTCAACATCCGCCGCCGCGACCAGGCCGGCGAGGAATGGCGCGTCGAGTTGCAGGGCCGGACCCGCGGTGCTCACACGCTGATCGTGACGTGGGAGCAGCCGCGAGTCGCGAAGACCAACCGGATCGAACTCGCCGGCGTCTCGGCGGCCGGCGTCGAGCGTGAGACGGGATTGCTGGCGATCGTGGCCCGCGCGCCGCTGCAGGTCGCAGAAGCAGTCGCGGCGGATTTGATCCGCGTGGACACGCGCGAGCTGCCGGAATGGGCGGGCCGCGCGGACGACGCCACGGTGCTCACCTACCGTTACGTCCGCCCCGGCTACGCGCTCGCGCTCGAAGCGAAGCGGTTCGACGAGGCGGAGGTGTTGCAGGCGCTGGTGGACAGCGCGCGCCTCACGACGGTCGTGGCCGACGACGGCCAGGTGATGACCGAGATGGCGCTGGCCGTCCGCAACAATGGCCGGCAATTCCTGGAAGTGGAATTGCCCGGAGGCATGGCCGTGTGGTCCGCGTTCGTCGCGGGCCAGCCGGTGCGGCTCGGGAGGCGCGACGGGAAGCTGCTCCTGCCGTTGGAACAATCCGGCTCCGACGACGCCCCGGTCGCGGTGGAGTTGACCTACGTGGGGACGAACACGTTTCCGAAAACCCGCGGGCTGCTCGATTTCGTTTCCCCGAAACTCGACGTGCCGTTGAAGAACGCGCGCTGGGAACTGTATCTGCCGGCGGATTACGACTACGCGAACTTCACCGGCACGATGTCGCGCGAAGCCGCCGCGGGCCAGACCTCCGCGTTCAGCTTTACCAGGACTGATTACGCGCGGATGGAGAAAGCCGGCAAGGACGCGGCGCAGGCCGGGGCGAAGCGGGACTTGACCAAGGCGCAACGAAAGCTCGCCGAGGGCAACGTGCGTGAGGCGGCAGCCGACTACAATCGCGCGTTCACGAAGCGTTATGGAGTTCAGAACGGCAAAGGCGTGGACGCGGACGTGAAAAAGTTCGAGCAGGAGTTGCGCGAGGCGCAGGCGAGCAACCTCGTCAATGCCCAGAGCGACTTCTTCTTCCGCAATTACGCCCGGTTGGGCGATCAAGCGCAGGCCGTGGCGGGCGCGCAGGTCGCGGCCAATTACGACAACAACGCCGCCGGGGAACAATGGGCCAAATTGCAACAGGCGCAGGAAGTCGTGGCGGCGCGGGTGCAGCCGTTGCGCGTGAACCTGCCCATCCGCGGCCTGCGCTACGGCTTCACCCAGGTGTTGCAAACCGGAGTCAACAAACCCATGACCATCCAGTTCCAGGCCACCAGCGGCAAGACCACCAACTGGCTCGGCCGGATCGGACTGGGCTTGATGGGCTTCGTGATGTTGTGGGCCTTGGTGGCGACGGTGGCGGTGAGGAAGCACGCATAACGCGGGGAACAGCGTGAAACGTTCTTCCACGCAGCCCGCCTCGCTGAAATCCGATGAAGACCGAAGCCGCCAAAGCCCGTCAGGGCCGACATCTTTGCAGTTCGGCCACGCTAAACGAACCCAGCCCCGCCAGAGGCGGTATCAAGAACGCCGAACGAGGATGTGTCGCTCCGACGGTGCTTGGGACTTCTACGCGCGGATGTTCTACAAAGATGTCGCCCCGCTGGCGCTGGCAGGGAGCGCGGGCTTCAGCCTCGCTTCATTGAGCGAGGGACGATGACGTCTCGATTTCTTGAAACGTCGCGGATTCGCGGGCGGTGAAGCGGCGTGAACGCCGCGCGCCGAAGGCCGGCAGAGTGCCGCCGGTTGGGATTTAGCCGGCGGCGGGCTTCAGCCTGCGACGGCTTCGGCCCCTCGAGGCCGACACGCCGCTGCGGACGGATTTTTTCAACGCAACTGGTCACGCCGACTGGTCACGCCGAAATCAGACCTGGCCCGCCGAAATCTGATGAAGGCGGATGAAGGCGGAAGTCCGACGAAGGCGGAAGTCGCCACGGCGCAAAGCAAATATCCCGAAGGGATTCTCAAATGAAACGCTGGAGCGCCGCAGGTTGAGATTGGGTCTGCGGCGGGCTTCTGCCTTGCGCTGCCTGCGACCCGACGTGGCCGGCGCGCCGCTACGGCGCAGGGAAAACTGGAGAAACCCTCTTTGCTTCTCCGCGCCGGCCGCTCGCACGTTGGCGGTGTTTTGCCTTGCCGTTAAACTTCGGCGACGACCTAAGCCAAAGCGGCTTTCCGGAAAACGGCGACTCGCGGATCTGTGAAGTCCGCTGAAACGCCCGCATTCATTGAGCTATTCAACAGAAATGAGGCAAATAGCCTTGGACAAATCCGACTTGTTTTTGGAATCCAGCTTTGAAGCTGTTGAAGGATTATCCAATATCAGTTGCGCATAGTCCGCCTTGACTGCCCAGTTGACGTTTTGCGGCAGCGTTCCGGTGTATCGAAGGAAAGCTCGAAAACCAGCTGTGGACGTTACGATGCCAACTACTTTGCCGTTTTCAGTCAGTAAAGGCCCGCCAGAATTGCCTGGTTGAATCGGCACTGTGACTTGCAGTAGTGACTCGGAACCTCGGATTCCGGAAAGCGAACTTACTTGGCCACCCGTGAATTTTACCTGTTCGCCCAAGATTTCAGGAGCAGGAAAACCTAGCGTGAAAACGGTTTGTCCAAGGCCCAAGGACTTCGCGGATTCCAATTCAAGGAATTCTTCTGTGGATCGCTTGGTTCTTAAGACTGCCAAGTCATTCTGCATATCAACTTTGTCCAACTCAGCATCATGCTCGGTGCCGTCTGCCAATTTGACGACAATTCTGGAAGCACCCTCGATAACGTGATATGCGGTGAGTACTCGGCCATCTCGAGCAACGAAGAATCCTGTCCCGAAGCCTTTCCCATTGCCGCCTCTTTTCCTCCCTCCAAGAATTGGTGCCGGTTCGCGCAAGGTTACGCTCTTGAGCCAAGCGGAGCAATGAGTCTTGAACTTGGCTAACGCCGAATGGGCTAGGTTTGCAGTGGCTGTGCCGCTTGCAATTATGTTGCCCCAACCTGGATTCACAGCTTGGCTGACTACAATTTGTCGTTCCGAATCAAGCAACTCGATTCCCACAACCCTGTGCCAAGGATCGGGCTCGAACGTGACCTTCAGGCGAAGGCAGTCGCCGGTCTTTTCCTCAACAAAGACAAAGCCCTTCGCTTGCAGAAAGGATATGATCTCAGGACTGTAAACCGAGAGATCAGGTGGAACGGGTTCCAAGAACACGGCCTTCGTGACGGAGATCCCAGTTGATGTCGCCGTTACGTGACTACCGACAGAAGAGCAACCGCACAGGAGCATCAGAAGTGATAGGCCACAGATGATTTCTTGTAGAAATTTGATGTTTGAAGTTCTCCCGCAGCCGAAGGATTGCTCTTCTTCCACAGTCATGGGCTGAGTGTGGCAGTCTTTGTCGCCATCGTCAATTGGCGCTTTGGTTGACAACGCCACATCGGTTGCGCTTGGAGTGAAGGTGGATGCGGCCAATGATCTGGCGTTGTTGAAACCCGATGGGAAATTTTCCCCGTCGCCGGTGGCAGCGAGTCGCGGGGTAAAGTTGGGCGGCACGGTGGCCACGGTGGGTTTTCCCAACACCGGTTTGCAAGGGTTCACAGGGTTTTTGACCGCGAAATACGCGAACCACACGAAAATCTGAACGGCAGATTCGTTCCGTCCCCCCATTCGTGTATTTGGTGTATTTCGCGGTTTGAATTCTTTGCCTGATTTGGCCAAGGGGGAGATCGCGTCGCTGTCCGGCGCGGGGGATGTCGCGCGGTATTTCCAGATCAGCGTGCCGGTGCAGCCGGGCAATTCGGGCGGGGCGTTGGTGGACGAGCGGGGCAACGTGGTGGGGGTGGTGTCGGCCAAGGTCCTTGTGCACGGCCACCACGCGCGGGCGGCGCTGGCGTCGAGCGGGGCGTTGCCGGAGAACGTGAATTACGCCATCAAGAGCAGCTACCTGCTGAGTTTCCTGGAGTCTGTGCCGGAAGTGGCGGCGAGGTTGAAGGAGCCGGAGACAAAGAAGCGGAAGTTTGAGGAGGTGGTGAAGTCGGGGGAACAGACGGCGGTGCTCGTTTTGGTTTACTGATTTTGAACCGCGAAATACGCGGAATACGCGAACACGGAGAGAAGGAATTCTTTCGCGTATTTGGCGTATTTCGCGGTTGTAATCCGGTGAACGAGGCGGAGCAGGCTGCTTGGTTGGTGCTCGTGTGCTGAATGCCCGATGGCAAATAGTCCAGGCGATTCTCCGGCTTCGTCGTTTGTGGCGAAGGCGAACTCATCAAAACCTTCCTGAGTCCCGGCCAGGCGCCCGATGGTGTCGAGATTCCATAATGCGCCGACCCCAAATTGCCAACGGGCTTTTCCGCCCTCGCGTTGAAGGAGAAATTGTCGGGAGTAATTCCATTCCCGACCCGTCCAACTCCACATGAAACGGTTTCTCGCCCTCCGGGCTTTGCTGATTTTGATCGGTGTTCTTTCCCCCGTTCCGCAGTCCCGCGCGGACGGCTTCATCATCGTGGATGAAGCGCATTGGTGGCCGGGACCGCGGCCGCCGCATCCCATTCCGCCGCCCTGGCCGCCACGTCCGATGCCGCCGCCGCGGCCCTACGTCTTCGCGCCGTTGGAGGTCACCTACCACCACGTCAACGTGAAGATTGACGGCCAGGTCGCCAGCACGTCCGTGGATCAGGAGTTTTACAATCCCAACCCGTCGCGGCTCGAAGGCACGTATTTGTTTCCCATTCCCAAAGGCGCGCAGATTGACAAATTCACGATGGACATCGGCGGCAAACTGGTCGAGGCCGAGTTGCTGCCGGCGGACAAGGCGCGCCGGATTTACGAGGACATTGTCCGCAAGGCGCGCGACCCGGCACTCCTCGAATACGCCGACCGCGACGTGTTCAAGGTGCGCATGTTTCCCATCGAGCCGAACAGCCGCAAGCGCATTACGATCTCCTATACTCAAGTGCTCAAGGCCGATTCCGGCTTGGCGGGCTACGTCTATCCGCTCAACACGGAAAAATTCTCCGCCAAGCCGATCAAGAACGTGAGCGTCAAGGTTGAACTCGAAACCAAACAGCCGCTCAAGTCCATTTACTCGCCGAGCCATTCGGTGGAAATCAAACGCCACGGCCCGAACCGCGCCACGATCGGTTTCGAGGCCAGCGACACGAAACCGGACACGGATTTCGCGCTCTACTTCGCGCCGGAGAAGGACGAACTGGGCGTGAACCTCCTCACGCACCGGATCGGCGGCGAGGACGGCTATTTCCTGCTGCTGGTCTCGCCGGGTTTGGAAACGAAAGGCCAGAAGATCGTGCCCAAGGACGTCGCGTTCGTGCTCGACACGTCCGGCTCGATGGCGGGCAAGAAACTGGAGCAGGCAAAGAAGGCGTTGCAATTCTGCGTCGAGAACCTGAACGATGAAGACCGGTTCGAGATCGTCCGCTTCTCGACGGAGGTGGAGCCGCTGTTCGACAAACTGGTCCGCGCGACCGCCGCGAACCGTGACCGGGCGAACGAGTTCATCAAGGATCTGAAACCCATCGGCGGCACGGCGATTGAAGAGGCGCTGCAGAAGGCGCTGGCTTTGAAATCCGAAATCCGAAATCCGAAATCCGAAATTGACCGCCCCCTCGTCATCATTTTCCTCACCGACGGCAAGCCCACCATCGGCACGACGGACGAGTCGCAAATCGTCGCCAACGTGAAAAAACAGAACGAAGGCCGCACCCGTGTCTTTTGCTTCGGCATCGGCACGGACGTGAACGCGCACCTGCTCGACAAGATCACCGAGGAGACGCGCGCCATCAGCCAGTACGTGCTGCCGGAGGAAGACCTGGAGGTGAAGGTCTCGAACTTTTTCTCGAAGATCAAAGAGCCGGTGCTGGCCAACCCGGCCCTGAAATTCACCGGCGACGTGCGCGTGACGAAGCTCTATCCCTCGCCGCTGCCGGATTTGTTCCGCGGCGATCAACTGGTGCTGGTGGGCCGTTATTCCGGCCGCGGCGATTCGGCGGTCGTGCTTGAAGGCGCCGTCAACGGCGCAACGCGGCGCTTCACCTACGAGGTCGGTTTCTCAGGCGATTCGGAACGGCACGAATTCATCCCGCGTCTCTGGGCCACGCGGCGCGTTGGCTATCTGCTCGACGAAATCCGGCTGCACGGCGAGAACGCCGAGTTGAAGGACGAGGTCACCGAACTGGCGCGCAAATACGGCATCGTCACGCCCTACACGGCTTACCTGATCGTCGAGGACGAGGACCGCCGCCGGGTGCCGCTGGCGATGCAGTCGTTGCCGCAGCTTTACTCCGACCAGTCGGCGCGGCGCGAGGCGGCCTACAACTGGAGCGCCTTCAATGCCGCGAAGGACGGCGAGCAAGCCGTGGCCGGAGCGAGGTACGGCCTGGCATTGAAGTCCGCCGACGCTCCCGCCGCCGCCTCAGCCAATGGAACGATCGAAGCCAGCCGGGCGCTGGGCGCCGAAGCCCTGGCATTCACGCGCCGGTACGGCATCGCCGGGGGTCGCGGCTCGCCGCCGCCGCTGCTGGCCGAGCAACCGAAGGAGCGGCTGGCGCAATACTCGCAATCAGGCCAGTTCGTCGCCGGGAAGAACTTCTTCCAGAACAGCACGCAATGGGTGGACGCGGCGGCGCAGAAATTCCAGCACGCGAAGAAGCAGCGCATCCAGTTCAACTCGGCGGAGTACTTCGCGTTCGCCGCGAAAAACTCCAGGGCGCTCCCGTGGCTGGCACTCGGGCAAAACGTCCAGTTCGAGATGGATGGGACGCTCTACGAGATCTACGAATAGAGCGGTTGCCAAAATAAATTTCAGGATCGGAGCAAGAAGACCCCTCACCTGGCCTTCGGCCACCCTCTCCCCATCGGATGGGGAGAGGGACGGGGTGAGGGGCCTTTCGGAAATGAGTTTTGGCAAACAGTATAGGCGGAGCACGGTTCAGCCCGCTCCATCCACCACCTGGCAGACGGTCGGTTCGATTTTCTGGCCGGTGCGCCCTTCGTAACCGCGTCGCATGTGTTCCATGAAACTCTCGGCCTGATGATAGGCGACGAGGTTGAGGGTTGCGCCGCCAAAGCCGCCGCCGGTCAACCGCGCGCCGAGACAGCCCGGATGTCGCCGCGCCAGTTCCACGAGCAGATCAAGTTCCTCGCAACTGTTCCGCAGACAGTCGCGCGAACTTTCGTGGCTTTGAAACATGTATTGCCCGAACTGCCGGTGGTCATCCTCCCGCAGCGCCCGTTCCGCCGCCACCACCCGGGCGATCTCGCTCACGACGTGTTGCGCACATTCGTATTCGCGCGGCGTGAGGGCGGATTGGTTCGCCTGGAGGTATTTCAGTTCGACCGAGCGCAGCGTTTTGGCGCGGAGTTTCCGTGCCGCGGAATCGCAGTTGCGCCGCAGTTCGTTGTATTCGCCCCCAACCAGGGCGTGTTTCACGCCGGTGTCGCAAACGACGAGCGCCTCGCCGATCAACGGGGTGTGCTCGACCGAGAGAAAACGGCAGTCAATGTTGATGACGTTCCACGCCTTGCCGAACAGGGACGATACCTGATCCAGAATCCCGCATTGCACACCGACGAATTGGTTCTCGGCGGCGAGGCAGAGTTTGGCGAAGTGCATCCGCTCGGCGGACGGCAGCGGCGGCAGGTCGCCGCGCGCGTCGCGCCGGGGCGGCAGCGTCGCGCCGCTCTCGCCGAGACTGAACGGATAGAGCCGGCGCATCGTCAGGGCGGTGGCCACCTCCAGCGCCGCGGAGCTGCTCATGCCCGCGCCGATGGGAATCGTCCCGTGGATGGCGGCGTTGAACCCGCTGATGTTCACGCCGCGAAGGCGCAGTTGGGCGAGCACGCCCTTGATGTAGTTGGCCCACGGCGCGGCGGGATCCGGCTTGAGGTCGCTCATCCAGAATTTCTCCGGCCCGGAAAACGCCGAGGAAACCAGTTCGATCCGGCCATCAGTGCGCGGGGACGAGGCGATGAATATGTAGCGGTCCACCGCGGCTGACATGACGAGGCCCTCGTTATAATCGGTGTGGTTGCCCAGCACCTCGAGCCGGCCCGGCGCTTTGACGACGTGCGTGGGTGTGTAGCCGAAGTGCTTTTTGAAAAGGGTTTGGACGGCGGCGTTGGTGGTCGTTGCTGCGGGCATGGCGGGTAGGATGGGTTGCCGCGTGTTGCGTGTTGCGTCAAGCAACCGGGCGCGACCGGATCGCTGCTTGACGCAACACGCACCACGACTCACACGAGCCGGTCAAAGCGCCGGGCGAGCTTGAAATCCTTCCCGGTCAGCCCGCCCTCCGAGTGCGTCGTGAGTGTGAGCGTTACCTTGTTCCAGCGGATGTCAATGTCTGGATGATGCCACGCCTCCTCGGCGAGCCGCGCGACGCGCTTCACAAAGCGGATCGCGGCGACGAAGTCTTTGAACTGAAACGTGCGCGAGATCGCCGGGCCGGTCTTTTTCCAATCGGGCAGCCTGCCCAAGGCGGTCTTTACCTGGGTTGCGTTGAGTCTGGCCATGCGCAAGGGATGACAGACTTGAGGGCGCAGGTCACGCTGGAAAATGTTCGGGCGCCTGCAGACCTCAGTTCAACCTGGGCGGCTTGGCCCGCTCCTCGGCCCGACGAGCGTCCCGCAGGATCGCGGCGTTCGTCGCCAGCCCCCAAAACCACGCAACGGCAAAGAGTCCGATGCCTGCCAATGCCCAGCGCACGTTGCGCCACAGGGTCAGCAGGGTTTCGATGGGATCCGCGCCAGAGTCGTTGATCGCTGACCAATGGGTCAGGTACCAGACGATAAACCGCGTTCCGAACAGCACCGTGACGGCGAATCCCGCCAGCGTGAGCGCGGCCTGGGCATAGCCTTCGGCCCGGCCCGCAAGCAGCGAACCGAATCCCGGCAACGCCAGGTTCGTCCCTGCGCAGCCCCGCGCGGTTTGCCGGGTCAGTCCCTCACGCTTTCCGAGGGCCAAAGAGATTTTCATAGGCGCGGACGATCACGCCCACGGCGAAGAACTGGTTGAGCACCAGGATCACCTGGCCGCCCAGTCCCAGGAGAATCGAAGTCTTCACGAGTTCGCTCAAGTGCGACTGCATGGCCGTGGCGAGCCGGAGCGGATCGAAATTCGCTTCCTGCATCATGCCGAAGACAAGTCCGAAAATCTTCACGATCGTGAAGGCCTGAAACAGCAGGACGGGAAGAAACGTGACGAACAGGACGAGGAACACCTCGAACCAGACGCGCGTGACGACCTTGCGGCTCAATTCCATGGCCGACCAGAACTCCAGGCGTTTGTCCGCCGTCAGCGGCAGGGCGAATTTCCAGGCAACGGTCAGGTAAACCCACGGCAACCCGCAAAAGAGAACTCCGATTCCCTCGAGCAAGCTGGTCAACAAACCCGTCAGCATCAGTTGCACGAAGCCCGACTTGAACCCGTCGAACACGTTTGCCACGGACGCGATTCCCCCGCGCAATCGCCGCAGGCAGACCAGGTAAAGCCCGCCCATCAAGACGCCGCTCAAGACCCAATGAAGAATCCCACCGATGAACGGCGTGAACATCATGATTCCCCTGAGGATCATCACGACGCACACCGACCCGAGAACCAGACCCGGGTTCGCGAACAGGAAACCAAATCCGCTGCCGAGGCACTCGCCGATCCGCAACTCCGGTTCCCGGGCGAGAATCGAGTTGCTCCACTCCGCCGGGGTGGCGGCTGCGGCAACGCCCGGCGCACGACCCGTCCTTTGCGGCTGCAATGCAGCGGCGAATTCGGGAAAGGCGGCCAGCGGTTTCCACTCAGCGGCGCCCGCGGCCAGGACCAACGAGTGCTCATTGAGCCTGCCCTCCGCAACCCATTGGCCAAGTTCTTCGGCGGCCACCGGACCATATTGCTTCTGGTCGCCGCCAATGATGTGGAACGTGGCCATTGCCGGGGTCGTGCGGCGGAATGGGTTCGCGTCTGGGTTGCCGTTCAGCGAAACGCCGCCTTGACTTCCGGTTTGGCCAGCACGACCAGGGCCCAGATTCCGAAGGGCAATCCCACCAGACAGCAGGGCGATACGCACGGCGCCAGCGCCAGGATGCTGGCCGCGATGGCCCAACCATAGCTCCGGAGTTTGCTCATCCTCAGCGCCCCAAAGAGGATCAGGACCGCGATCCCCATCGTGAGGATGCTGCTGATGATGCCAACCGTCCCGGAAAACATGTTTATCCACGCCTCCGACTGTCGTTGCTGCATGGCGCCGATCGAAACGCCCAACACGTTCATCAACAGCGCCGCGAGTTGAAACAGAAAACCCAGCACGGCGGTGACCACCAGCCCGATCCACGGACCCTTCAACTGGTCCGCGACCCGGGTATCGAAGGCCGGCTCACCGGCGATCGCGCCAGGTGGCGGCGACTTGGGCGCAAACGCGTCCGCGAACTCGGGCAACGAACCGAGGGACCGCCATTCGGCCGCGCCTTCCGGGAGGACCTGGGTCTGGGCACCGGCCCGTCCCTCGATGATCCACTGGCGGATTTGCTCGGCAGTGATGGGACCGTACTCCTTCTGATCTGCTCCAATGATCTTGTACATGGGCGGACTGTGGACCCAAAGCGCGGACGGCGTCAAGATTTGCGGGGTGGCGGCGCGACCCCGGGGCAGGCCAGCGCCTCACGCCGGGCGCGCGGCTGGATTGCCGAAAATATCCTCGTAAGCGCAGACCGTGGCGGCCATGACGATCGGCATCGCCACGAACAGGCCGACGCCGCAGGCCAGCACCCCGGCCAGCATCACCAGCAGCGACACGAGCAACAGCCCAAAGACCTGCCACCAATGCTTGCTGACCACTTTCCGGCTTAATTCCATTGCCGGCCAAAACTCCAAGCGTTTGTCGAGGATCAGCAGCGGTCCAAACAGGAGCCAGGAAACCATCAGATAAATCCCGGGCAGAATGAGTAGCACGAACCCGATGGCCGTCAGCAATTGGGCGACCAGGCTGAAGAGCAGCAACGGCACAAAGGCCAGACTGAATCCGGCGAACACGTCGCCGAACTCCGCGCATTGGCCGCGAACCAGTTTCAGGAAGAGCCAATCCAGACCGCCCCACAAAACGTAAGCGAAGGCCAGCGTCGCGAGCACGCCAAGAATCGGAATCGAACCCACTGCCAGATCAATCACAAGCACCACGAACGTCGCGCCCACCGTGAGCCAGAAGTTGGTTTTGACCATTTCCCACGCGCGCCCAAAACAACGACCGATGTTCACGTGATAATCGCGCGCCAGGATTTCTGCGGCGATCGCTTCGGCGGTAGCCGTAGATTGCGACGGCGGTTGCGGTGGCGGTGGCGCCTTGGCCGCCAGCGCAGCGGTGAATTCGGGAAAGGCCGACAGAGGCTTCCATTCGGCGCCGCTCTCCGCCTGGACTTGCGTTTGGGCTTGGGCGCGGCCTTCCGCGATCCACTGGCACAACTGTTCCGCCGTGACGGGCCCGTATTCTTTGCCGTCTGCTCCTCTGATCTTATACATGCGCCGACTCTGCCTGCCGCGACTGAACTCCGTCAAGCGGCCACTTTCAGTGCGGAAACCGGTTTCGCTCCAAAAATGTCCTCGTAGGCGTACATCAACGCGCCGTAGGCAACCGCCTGGGCGATGAACACACCGACGATGCAAACCGCCAGCCCAAGGAGGCAGACCAGGAGGTTGACCAGCAACAGCCCGAACACCACCCACCAGTGGCGGTTGACCACCTTGCGGCTCAACTCCATCGCCGGCCAGAAATCGAGTTTCTTGTCAATCACCAGCGGCACGGCGAAGATCCACGCCACCGCCAGATAGATCCCCGGCAGCAGGCAAAGCAAGAAACCGATGCCGCTCAGGATGCCGGAAACCAGACCCGCGAGGAAGAGTTGAAGAAAGGCCAGACTGAAACCGGCAAAGGCGTCGCCGAATTCGGCCCGCTCGCCGCGAATCAGTTTCAACAGCAGGAAGTAAAGCCCGCCCATGCAGACTCCCGCCAGCAACCCGATCGCGCTCTGGATCAGGCCGAGCACAATCCCGGCACCGACCATCAACCAGAAGTGTCGCGTCAACAGTCCCCAACTCCGTGAGAGGCAACTGCCAATCTCGATCCGGTAATCCCGCGCGAGGATCTCGCCGGCGAGTGCGTCAGCGGTGGCCGCGGACAGCGACGGCGGCTGCGGTGGGGGTGCCGCCTTGGCCGACAGCGCGGCGGCGAATTCTGGAAAGGCCGACAGCGGCTTCCATTCGGCTCCGCCCTCCGCCTGGACTTGGGTCTGGGCGTGGACGCGGCCTTCGGCGATCCATTGGCGCAATTGTTCAGCCGTGACGGGTCCGTACTCCTTTTGATCTGCTCCGATGATTTTGTACATGGTTCAGGCCGGTTGAGGTTTGGCGGAGTCTGGCGCGCCGTCGGGCCGGTTGCGAGCGAAATTTCACGCCGCTTCAAACCGGGGCCAGCAGCGTGGACCCGACTGAACCGGTCAATTGTGGCGCGCGCGGATGTCCGGTTGTCCCCTTCATTTGTTTGTTGCCAGCCGCCCGGGATTGCGGAACCCTTTCAGGCAGACACCCGGTGATCCGGCTTGCACCAAAAGCATGAGCGCCCATGACCATCGTCCGCGACTGGAGGATCGCTTCCTCACGCGGCGGGATTTTCTCTGCCGCTGCGGCATGGGCTTCGGGATGCTGGGCCTGGCCAATTTGCTCTCGCCGGAAAATCTCGCCGCCAGTCTCGCCGGAGACAACACCGGCGCCAATTCGCCCCTCGCGTCAAAGCCGCCGCACTTCCCGGCCCAGGCAAAACGCGTGATCCATATCTTCGCCAACGGCGGGCCGTCGCATGTGGACACCTTCGATCCCAAGCCCGAGCTGGCGCGCCTCCATGGCAAGGCGCTGCCGATGGACAATCCGGCCACCGAGCGCCGCACCGGCACGGCGTTTCAATCCCCGTTTCAGTTCAAGAAGTACGGCCAGAGCGGCATCGAAGTGAGCGAGCTTTTCCCGCACGTCGCCGAAAGCATGGACGATATCGCCGTGATCCGTTCGATGCACGCCGACGTGCCGAACCACGAGCCGTCGTTGCTGTTGATGAATTGCGGCGAGGCGCGGCTGCCGCGGCCCAGCCTGGGATCGTGGGTCACCTACGGCCTCGGCACGCAGAATCAAAACCTGCCCGGCTTCATCTCGATGTGCCCCGGCGGTTACCCAATCCAGGAATCGCAGAACTGGCAGAGCGCGTTTCTGCCCGGAATCTTTCAGGGCACTTACATCAACACCGAGCACAAGGACATCGAGAAACTCATCGAGCACATCCGGAACAAGTTCGTTACCGCGGACGAACAGCGCCAGCAACTTGACCTGCTCCGCAAACTCAACGAGCAACACGCCCGGCGCCGCGCTCAGGACGCACAACTGGAGGCGCGCATCCAGTCCTTCGAGCTGGCGTACCGGATGCAGATGGACGCCACAGATGCCTTCGACATCACGAAAGAGCCTGAGCACATCCGCGAGCTTTACGGCAAGGGCACGCAAGCGCGGCAACTGCTCACCGCGCGGCGCTTGCTCGAACGCGGCGTCCGCTTCGTCCAGGTCTGGCACGGACAAGGCCAGCCGTGGGATAACCACGACGACATCGAGGAGAACCATCGCAAGCTGGCGCGCGACGCCGACCAGCCGATCGGCGCGCTGCTCAAGGACCTTAAACAGCGCGGCATGTTGGAGGACACGCTGGTGATCTGGGGCGGTGAATTCGGCCGCACACCGACGGTGGAACTGCCGACGCCTGGCGCGAACGCCGGCAAGGTCAACGGGCGCGACCACAATCATCACGGCTTCACCATGTGGCTGGCAGGCGGCGGCGTGCGCGGCGGCTACGTCCACGGCGCGACGGATGAGTTCGGCTTCAAGGCGATGGACAAACCGGTCCACATCCATGACCTGCACGCGACGATTCTTCATCTGCTCGGGTTCGACCACACGAAGCTCACGTTCCGCCACGCGGGCCGGGATTTCCGGCTGACCGACGTGCATGGCAACGTGGTCAAGGAGTTGATGGCGTGAGGAGAGGTGAAATACCCAAATACCCAAACACCCAAGCACCCAAATCTCAGTGTATGAGCTGCTCGGGTTTGCGGTTCTTGGGTATTTGGGTCCTTGGGTACTTGGGTGCTTTCGCCGCCCCGCCCACGCCCGAACAAACCGAATTCTTCGAGAACAAAATCCGCCCCGTCTTCGCCGAGCACTGTTACTCCTGCCACAGCGAGAAGGCCGAAAAACTCAAAGGCGGTTTGCGCCTCGACACCCGCGGCGGCTTGCTCAAGGGCGGCAACTCTGGCCCCGTGGTGGTGCCGGGCGACCCGGACGCCAGCGCGCTCATCAAGGCCGTCAGATACACCGATCCCGATTTGCAGATGCCGCCCAAGGACAAGAAACTTTCCGCCGACCAGATCGCCGCGCTCGAAGCCTGGGTAAAAATGGGCGCGCCGGACCCGCGCTCCGACACCGGCCCAAAAGAGCTTATTGACGTAACGGAAGCACGCGCACGGCACTGGGCGTTTCAGCCGGTGACTAAACCGGCGTTGCCCGTCGTAAAGAAAACGCGTTGGGTCCAAACCCCGGTTGACGCCTTCGTTCTCGCCAGGTTGGAGCAAAAACATCTCAAGCCCGCGCCCGCCGCCGACCGCCGCACCCTGATCCGCCGCGTGACCTACGATCTCATCGGCCTGCCCCCGGCTCCCGGCGACGTGGACGAGTTCGTCAACGACAAGCGGCCCGATGCGTGGTCGCGAGTCGTGGATCGCCTGCTGGCTTCCCCGCATTACGGCGAGCGCTGGGGACGCCACTGGCTGGACGTCGCCCGCTACGCGGATACCAAAGGCTATCTCCCCGGCGGCGAGGAACGACGGTATCCCTTCTCCTTCACCTACCGAGATTACGTCATCCGCTCCTTCAACGAGGACAAGCCGTACGATCAATTCATCATCGAGCAACTCGCCGCCGATCGGTTGCCGATGGGCGAGGACCAACAAACTCTCGCCGCGCTGGGGTTCCTGACGCTGGGCCGCCGGTTTCTCAACAATCAGAACGACATCATTGACGACCGCATTGACCTGGTCAGCCGCGGCACGCTCGGCCTCACGGTCGGCTGCGCTCGGTGCCACGACCACAAATTCGAGCCGATCTCGACGAAGGATTACTACGCGCTGCACGGTGTGTTCGCCAGCAGCGAAGAACCGTCCGAGCGGCCGTTGCTTGGCCCGCTGCGCGACTCGCCCGACTACCAGGACTTCCTCAAGAAGCGCGCCGACATCGAAAAGGAGATCGCCGAGTTCGAGGAGAAGGAAATCGTGAAGTTCGTCGGCGACCTGCGGCAGATGGTTGGCGATTACCTGCTCGCCGCGCGCGCCGTGGCGAAGCTGGAGGACCAAGCCAAATTCGACGCGCTGGCCGGCGAGTATAAAGCCCTGCCTGCGGTGCTGCGCCGGTGGATGAGCGAACTGGACAAGCGCCGGACGAATGCCGATCCCGTCTTCTCGGCGTGGTTTGAACTGGCTCAACTCTCAGACGCAGAATTCGAGAAGAACTCCAAAGCGTTGCTCGCGAAGTTCACTGCCGAGTCCACCAATTTGAATCCCGTCGTCGCCAAGGCGTTCAACGATTCCGCGCCCGCCTCGCTCAAGCAGGCTGCCCAGCAGTACACGAAACTGTTCAAGGACGTGGACGCCGAGTGGAAGGAAGCCTTGTCCGCAGCGGGCAAGGAACAGAAGCCCGCTCCGACACAACTGGCCGATGCGAACCGCGAGGCGGTGCGCCAGGTGCTGTACGCCCAGGGTGCGCCGCCAAACCTCCCCAAGGACCTGGCGCGCACGTTGCACAGCCGGCGTTTGGGCGAAGGCGCCGCGCCGTTCCGCAATCGCATCGAGGCGTTGAACTGGACGCACAACGGCGCGCCGCGCCGCGCCATGGCGATGGCCGACCGCGCCCAGCCGCACAATTCGCACGTCGCACTGCGCGGCAACCCCGGCAACGCGGGACCGGAGGTGCCCCGGCGGTTTCTCGAGGTCCTCAGCCCGGACGGCAGCGCGCCGTTCACGAACGGCAGCGGGCGGCTCGAACTGGCTCAGGCCATCACCCGCCGCGACAATCCGCTCACCGCGCGGGTCTTCGTCAATCGCGTCTGGTTGGAGCTTTTTGGCGAGGGCTTCGTCAGCACACCGGGCGACTTCGGGGTGCGGACCGAACCGCCCGCGCATCGGGAGCTGCTCGATTACCTGGCGGCGACGTTCATGGAAAGCGGCTGGAGCGTGAAAAAACTGCAACGCCAGATTCTGCTCTCATCCACCTACCGGCAGGGCAACGACGCGAACCCGAAGTGTCTCAAGGCCGATCCGGACAACCGCCTCTTCCATCACGCGCGCCGCCGGCGTCTGGATTTCGAGGCGATGCGCGACACGTTGCTCGCCGTCTCTGGACGGCTCGATCCCGCGATGGGCGGCGTTTCCGTGGACCTTATGAGCGAACCCTTTTCGCCGCGCCGGACGGTGTATGGCTTGATTGACCGCCAGAATCTGCCGGGCGTATTTCGCACGTTCGATTTCGCCAATCCCGACGTGAGCAGCCAGCGGCGGTTCAGCACCACCGTGCCGCAGCAGGCCCTGTTCATGATGAACAGCCCGTTCGTCGTCGAACAGGCGCGTGGCCTGGTCCAACGGATGGAGATCGTCCGCGCCGGAACTCATGCGGAAAAAGTGCGGGCGCTGCATCGCCTGGCGATGCAGCGGTCGCCCGCGCCGGAGGAAGTCAGGCTCGCGGAAAAATTCATCGCCGCGCAGCCGTCCGCCGGCGTTTCGCTCTCGCCGCTCGAAAAGTACGCGCAGATTCTGTTGCTCTCGAATGAAGTGACGTTCGTGGACTGAGGCCGCACGTGGGGCGAGCGGCGAAGTTGCCGGGATCAATCCGGTGGCAGCAGCATCGCTCCCAGGCGCATGGCCAAAGCTTCAAGGCCCTTGACGTCCTCTGCGTTGGTCAGCAGCGCCACCGCCACCCCGTGTTCCGGATGGTGCGACAGGCAGGTCGCGCCTCCAACGGCGCCGCCGCTGTGCGCGACCCATCTGCGGTTGTGTTCATCCCGGAGCAGTCTCCATCCGAAACCGTAATCGGTGCGCCTGCCGTCCGTCAGAGCGCCCGCCTCATACATTCTGGCACGGATGTCGCCTCGCCGGGACTCGGATTCAAACGCAATCGGCGCGGATGAACATTGGCAATTGGCGAACCGTCAGGAAATGTTTGCCCCGCGCGAGGTGACTGGACAGAATCATGCCGTCGTCATGCAGACCGCGCCCACCCTGGTCGAGCCGCGCCGCGCCGAAACTCCCCGGCCCGCGCCGGCTGTAGTGGATTTTTCCAAGCCCGTCGTGCGGGCCAAAAAATCCGCGTGGCAGCTTTTCAAGGAAGTGCTCGACCACGGCGGGCCGGGCTATCTCCAGTTTGCCATCACGAACATTTGCAATGCCGACTGTGACTTCTGCGGCTTCGCGCGCTCGAAGTTTGATCCCAAGGCGCGCCGGAGCGTCACGCTCAAGGAAGCGCAGGACGTGGTGGACATCGCGGTGAAGAATCACATCGGTTACCTACTCTTCGTCGGCGGCGAGCCGATGGTGCATCGCGACCTGCGCCGCATGACCCGCTACGCCGCCGAGCGCGGCGTGCATCCGATGATTTGCACCAACGGCGGCCTGTGGACCGAGCAGAACATGCGCGGCCTCGTGGACGACGGCTTGAGCAGCGTCATCATGTCCATTGACGCGCACGAGGTCGCGAAGCACGAGCAGAACCGCGGCCTGCCGGACGTGTGCCGCAAGATCAAACGCGCGAACGAATTCTTCCACGGCGCCGGCATCCAGACCACCGCGAGCATCACGGCGAGCCGGTTGATTGACGATTACCTCAAGCTGCCCGCGTTCCTCGAAACGCTCGGCTTCCAGAGCTGCACGTTCAGCTACCCGCTCACGTCGCTGGCGAGCAGTTACCTCAGCTTCAGTGACAGCGGGCTGGTGAAATACTCGAAGGAGGAACTCATCGAGCTGTTCGAAAAGATCAAGCTGATGAAGCAACACAGCGATTTCCCGGTGGTGAACCCGATGGAATCGCTCAACGAAATGCAACGCCACCTGCGCGGCGAAAAGGAAAAATTCGGCTGTCTCGGCGGCCACAAATATTTTTACCTCGACTGGAATCTGAACCTTTACCGTTGCCACTTCTGGGAGACGCCCATGTGCAACATCTACGAGTTCGATTCGTCGAAGCTCATCCGCGATGGCTGCACGCGCTGCATGATTGACTGCTACCGCGACCCGAGCGTGCTCCAACGCGTGGCCATCAACGCCAGCGACGCGTGGCAAGCCACCAAACGCGGCCACTTGCTCACCGCTGCCAGACATGTTTTCGACTCGCGCAATCTGACTTCGCTCAAGGCGGTGTGGGAAGATCGGAAGTGGATTGGCGGGGTGTAGCAGGTTGGGAAACCGCGTCATGCGTCTGACACCGATAACGCGACGGGAACTAATCAAGCGCTTCCGCCGACTTGGCTGGGAAGGCCCATACGCCGGCGGCAGACATCAGTTCATGGTTCGCGGCGTAATGAAACTTCCGGTTCCGAATCCTCACGGCGGCGTTCTGAGCGTGGGAATGGTGAGCGAGATTCTGAGGGAAACCGGAATCAGCCGCGAGGAATGGCTGGCCGCAAGTTAGCTGGCCACGGCCTCGACTTCATGAAGCGCGGGCAGGCCGTCGCCTCGGGCGAGGGACAACTCCACCCAGCCTTCCAACGCGGACTTCAATTCGCTCAACACTTCTGGCCGGGTTGGAGCAAAAACCACCAGACCGGCGAAGCCCGGGATTTTTGCCGAGAATCCCTCGCCTGCCCCGAGCTTTTTGACCACAGCAAGCTTCAGTGCGTCTTTGCAATATTCGCTCAGGCCGTTCATCGCACATATAGTAGCCAGCCCATGACGGCAAATCAACTGGTTCTTCGACTCGCGCAATCTGACTTCGCTCAAGGCCGTTTGGGAAGATCGCAAGTGGATCGGCGGAGTGTAGCCGCCGAGGTGACGAGGCGGAATCGGCGAGGAAGGGCCGGGGAAAAGTCCACCTCCTTACGTCGGAGGCTACGAAGGCCGGACGCGCTGTCCTACGCCTGCGATTTGATTTCCTTGAACAGCCAGGCGCGCGCGTAAGCCCAGTCACGGTTCGCGGTGGCTTCCGAAATGCCGAGCGTCTGGGCAGCTTCTCCGATCGTCATTCCGACGAAATAGCGCAGCTTCACCAAATCGGCGGTTGCCTTGTCCTGCGCCGCAAGTTTGTCCAGCGCCTCGTTCACGGCGAGAAGTTGATCGTCTTCCGTGGCGACGGCGATTTCAACTTCTTCGATGTCCAATCGTTGCTGGCCGCCGCCGTGACGCTGGGCGCGTTGGGTGCGAGCGCGATCAACGAGGATGCGGCGCATGGCCTCCGCCGCCGCACCGAAAAAGTGGGCGCGATTCTGCCAGTTCTGCTGCTCGTTGCCGACCAGTTTCAGCCACGCCTCGTGAACCAGCGCGGTGGGCTGGAGCGTCTGGCCGGGCGCTTCGTTCGCCATCTTGTGCGCGGCGAGCTTGCGCAACTCCTCGTACACCAGCGGGAGCAATTCCTCAGCGGCCTTCGGGTCGCCCTGCTGCGCGCGGTCGAGGATGCGGGTGACTTCGCTCATGTTTGAAAGGATGGCGTGGGTGGGAAAATGAACGAAGGCTGAAGTGTGGCGCCCCTTAAGGCTCCGTGGTGATGGCAATGAGGAAAGGCACCGGGTCGTTCATCGCGGAGACGTATTCGATGCTTTCCACGGCGATGTCGGGTGACGGGTTTTCCCAGGTCGTCTGGAAAAGTTGGGCTTGTGGACCATCCGGATGGCGCGGGTTGGCGGGGCCGGTCCAGGCGACGCGGGAGTTCTTGGTCAGTTTGGATTTGCCGGACTCGAATGTGTAGTTCCAGAGGTCGTCGCCAAGTTTGAGGTCGAGGGTGCGGGTTTCGCCGTTGGCGATGTGCAACACAATTTTTGCGACGGCGGTGCCGGCCACATCGCGCGTCGTGCCGGTGGCCTGCAGGAAATGCAGGCGGCGGCAGGGGCGGGCGATCTTGAGGCCGGTCACCGACCCGGGATGCTCGCCGGGCGGGAAAGACAACTGGCTGTCGAGCATGATGAGGCCGCGCACGTCGAACTCCACGCCGGTCGCCAGTTTTCTGATGCCGGCCGGCGCGAGCGCGGAGAAGTCGGCGCCGGTGTCGCTGAACGTGAGCGAGCTGTCATTGAAGCCGGCGTTGTACCACGGCGTCAGGTCAACCAGGTGCGGGCCGGCGTCGGCGGAGCGCGGCGGGATGTCTTTCGCTTCGAGGAGGTCGGCCTGCGCTTCCTGCAGGCGGTTGAGCTGGCGCAAAACTTTGCTGCGCTCCACCAGGAGGGGCTTGCGACTTTGCTTGGCGATCTCGCGATGAAGTTCGATGGATGCGATGGCGCGGGTGTAGTCGGTCAGGGCGCTTTGCATACGTTCCGGGTCGGCGGGCGTGCCGGCGGCGCCGGCCCAACGGGCGTAGGCGCTGGCGCGGCGCGGGAGGAAATCGCCGCTGTCCGGGTGCGTCTGGAGCAGTCGCGTGAGATGTTGCACGGCTGCGGGCCAGTCGCTGCGTTCTTCGGCGTGCGCGGCGGCGTGGCGTTCCCAGGCGTCCAACTCGGTTTCGGCGATGGAGAAATCCGAGGGATGTTTCTGGCGCAGTGCGAGCCAGGTTTCGGGGAAGGGAATCGAGTTGGTGCGTGAGTCGGTTGGAGTTCCGACTTCTCCTGGCACGGCCCTTGAACTTTCGGAATGTTCCCGGCTGGCCGATTCGCCGCCGCCTGAAGGTGGGGCTTCGAACGAGACGCGGCTTCCCCCGAAAAATTGCGCGAGCTGCGCCCAGTCCGCCACGGAACGGTTGTCCATCGGCAATTCCCAGACGCGCACGCTCGTTTCGCTCCCGACGCTGCTGCTGGTCAGCAACCGGCGGCCGTCCGGGGTGAATTTGGCGGCGAAGACTTCGCCCGGGTGGGCGAGCGGGGGCGTGACCGGGTCGCCGGTGGCCACGTCCCACACGCGCACCGCCTTGTCCGGGGTCGCCGTGGCCAGCAGCTTGCCGTCCTCGCTGAATGAGGCGGCCCTGATGCTGCCGCGATGCAGCAGCCCCGCGAAGGGCTGGCCGTTGGTGCTGTTCCAGATGCGGAAGCCGGAGCCGCGTCCGCCCGTCAGCACCCAGCGTCCATCCGGGCTGAACTCGGCGCTATACACGTCGTTCGCATGGCGCAGCGGCGGGGTCACGGGCTGGCCGGAGCGGGCGTCCCAAACGCGCGCTTGCTTCCCGGCCGCCGTCGCAATCCTCCGGCCGTCCGCGCTGAATTTCGCGGCCCGCGCCACATCACCCGCCGGGAAGCGCAACGCCGGCTCGCCTGCCGGCAGGCGCCAGACGAATACCGTTCCATTGGTCGCAGCCGCGACGACCTGTTTTCCGTCCGCGCTGAATTCGGCCCGGCCCACGGGCGAGTCCGTGTTCAGCCGGGCGATCAACTCTCCCGTCGCGGCGTTCCAGACTCGCACGTCGTTCGTCTTCCAGGAGCTGCTGACCACCCGTTGGCCGTCCCGGCTGAAGACGGGTGCCCCGTCTTCCACGACCGGCAACGACAGCGGGAGTGAGAGCGGCTTGCCGGTGGTGACATCCCAGACCTGCGCGGAAAAACCGCTCGTGAGAAGCTTCCGGCCGTCGGCGCTGAAGTTGACTTCCCAAACGCCAGCTTCCGTGAAAAGCGGCGGCAGAGCCAGCTCGCCATTGGCCAGATTCCAGACGCGGAGGGTTTTGTCCCCAAAGCTTGGCGCCATGGCGAGCTGGCCGTCCGGGCTGACCGCGACCCGGTTGCCACCGTAGCGCGAGAGCGCCCATGTGAAGCGCGGCACGGCGGCGCGCAAATCCCACACGGCCACCGTACCGTCCTCGCTCGCGGTGAACAAGCGAAGACCGTCCGCGCTGAAGGCCACCATCTGCACCGGGCCTCCATGCGGCAGTGGCGGCGTGACCGCGGTGCCCGTCGTGGCGTCCCAAACGCGCGCCGTCTGGTCGCTGCACGCCGTGGCTACGTGGCGGCCGTCCGGGCTGAAGGAAATCGAGTTCACCAGCCCGCGTTGAGCCAACGGCGCGGTGACGGCCAGGCCCGTGCCGGCATCCCAGAGGCGCAGGAAATTGTAGTCGGTGAACGTGGCGATCCGGGCGCCATCGGGACTGAACCGGCCGAACAACGGATGGTCCGGCGCCGGCGTGATGGCGAGGACGCGGCTCAAGTCCTGTCCGTCGAGGATGCGGGCGGATTCTTCATTCGTTCCGGCGAAATGCCCGGTCAGCAACGCGCGCTTGCCGTCGGGACTGAATTCAAGGTGATGCGGCATCTGGCAGTTGGGCAGTTTGTTCAAGACCTGGCCGGTCTTGGCGTCCAGAATCTCCGTCTCCGCAACAACGAGCCGTTCGTCTGGACTGAAGCAAACCCCGCTGGCACCGCTCATGCCGAAATTATCCCCGCCGGGGACGCGCCAGATCGCTTGCCCGGAGGCGACTTCCCAGAGCGTAACCTGGGGTTGCGTTCCTTGGCCGCGCCTCCAGGCCTCGAGGCTGACCGTGAGAACGCGTGCGGCGTTCGCGTTGAACCGGGCCCCCGCGACCGGCGCGTCATGGCGGAGCGGTGCCGAAATCGGCCGGCCCGTGGCCGCGTCCCAAACGCGCGCCGTCTGGTCCGCGCTGGCCGTCACCACGCGACTGCCGTCCGCGCTCCACGCGAGGGACGAAATCGCGTTGGTGTGTTCCATCGGCGGTGTCAGCGGGCGGCCGGTGGCGGCGTCCCAGATTTGCGCGACGGCCTGGTTGGTTGAGAGCGTCGTGGCGGTGAGAATCCTGCCGTCGTCGCGGCTGAGTTCGGCGCGGGTCAACTGGCCGCCCACGGACCAGACGTGAACGAGCTTCGGACATTGCCGCAACACGCAGGCCAGCCGCAGGCGATGGGCCTCGGCCCGCGGCGGGTCGTTCTCCTCCAGTTGCAGCGCCTCGGTGAGCGGGGTTAGCGCGCCGAACAGGTCGCCATCCGCAACGCGGCGCCAGCCCTCGGCCACGTTCATGCGCACGAGGCGGCCTTCGGCGAGTTGACGCGCGGAGCTGGCGGCGGTGGCTTCGCGATTGGCGCGTGAGGCCTCCTGAGAGGCGAGTTGGGCTGCTTGCTCGGCGCGGTTGCGCTCCAGCGTCGCCGCTTGTTCTGCCCGCCCGGCTCGCACCGCCTGCCAGGTGCTCGCCACCACGCCGAACACGAGCGCCACCGCGACGGCCGCGGCGGCTGCGAAAGCGAGCTTGTTTCGGCGAACCAGTTTCTGGAACCGGTAGGCCGCGCTAGGTGGACGCGCTACGACCGGCTCGTTGCTGAGGTGTCGCTTGATGTCCATCGCCAGCCCGTTGGCGGTCTCGTAACGGCGCGTGCGATCTTTCTCCAGCGACTTCATGACAATCCAATCCAGGTCGCCGCGGATTAGATGGATGAGCTTGGGCGCGTCAGCCCCGTGGCGTTTGGCCGTGACGGTCAGTTCGCCTTCGAGCATGGTGCTCAGACGCGTGCTGGGGCGCACCGGCTCCTTCTCGCGAATGGTGCGGCGCATTTCGTCGAAGCCCGCGCGCAGCAGTTCCTCGGAACTGAACGGCGTTTTGCCGGTGAGCAGTTCGTAAAGCAGCACGCCCAAACTGTAGATGTCGGCCCGCGTATCAATGTCCAGCCCGCTCATCTCGGCTTGTTCCGGGCTGATGTAGGCCGGCGTGCCGATGAACTGGTGCAACTCAGTATAGACCGTCAGCTCGGTCAGCCTGCCCTCCGTCGCCTTGGCGATGCCGAAGTCAATCACCTTCGGGACTGGCACGCCGTCGTGGAGCGTGACGAGAATGTTCGACGGCTTGAGGTCGCGATGGATGATGCCCTTTTGGTGCGCGTGCTGGATGGCGTGGCAGACCTTGACGAACAGGTCGAGGCGATCGCCCGTGGAAAGATTGTTTTGGTCGCAGTAGTCGGTGATCTTGATGCCGCGCACCAGTTCCATCACGAAGTAAGGCCGGCCGGTGTCCGTGGTGCCGGCGTCGAGGACTTTGGCGATGTTCGGATGGTCCATCATCGCCAGCGCCTGCCGTTCGGCCTCGAACCGCGCGACGACCGACTTCGAGTCCATGCCCAGCTTGATGACCTTGAGGGCCACGCGCCGCCGCACCGGCTTTTCCTGCTCGGCCACATAGACCACGCCGCAACCGCCTTCGCCCACCTTCTCGCGCAGCTTGTAGTGCCCAATGCGGTCGCCGGGCTTCTCGGTCACGGGAACAGTCCCGGTCGTGATGACAAGGGTTTTGGGCGAGACTCCCACCGCCGGCTGTTGAAGAAATTCTCCAACCTGATCGTGCGCCTCGAAAAGCGCCTCGATGCGCTGGCGGAGTTGAGCGTCATCGCCGCAGGCGTTCTTGAGACACGCGGCTCGTTCCTCAGGCGTGGATAGTCGCAGAGCCTCGGCGAAGATTTCTTTTTCGGATGGACTGGGTTTTTCCATAGCCGGTCTGAGTCACCAATCTTTTAGCCCGACTGCCGTGTCATGCCAATGCCGGAGTTGGCGACATGCGGCGGCGATAGCGAGTGGGGATTTCGAGCTTCGGCAGCGGCACATCGGCGCCCCAGGTTCTTCGCGCCGGCACGGGTGGGGCTGGTGGCTGGCCGACTTGTCCTGGCGGAATGACGATGCGATGGAGGCAGGCCGGGCAGAGAATCTGGCGTCCGGTGAAGCAGGGATGGCACTCCATGCGTTGGCCGCAGTAGATGCAGGCGAGTTTGATGTAGGTCTTCATGATTTGGCTTTTCGTTCTCTACCTATACATGCGGAATCCGACATTGAATTCTGTCAGAAAAGTTGTTGCCAATCCGCCCGAAAGGAGTTTTCGTCGGACTTCAACAAGGATGAGTGGCGGGCAATTGGTCACACCCGCCAAGCACGTCTTCGACTCGCGCAACCTCACGTCGCTGAAAGCGGTTTGGGAATCGGAAGTGAATTGGCGGCGTTTAGGGCTGACATTCACGCCAGGATTTCCTAACTTTGCCGGCGCACGAACATGCCGCGCCGGGAACTTAAGTATCCGCATCAAGTCGAGAACTGGCTCAACGGACTGGGCCGGGCGCTCTCCAGCCCAGGCGGAATGATTCTCATCGGCTCGGGGGCCTTGCTCTGGCACGCGGCGCAGCGCGGCATCACGGACGGATTGCCCGAGAACAGCATGGACGTTGACCCGATCACCGATTCCGACGAAGTCGCCCGGCTCTGCTACGACGCGCTCACCGGCAGCGAATTCGAGCGCGAGCATGGCTGGCACGTGAACCTGATGCCCGAATCCGTTTTGCGCGAATTCCCCGCCGACTGGCGAAAGCGCGCTTCGACGAAAACCTACGACCGGTTGACGGTGGAAGTGCCGTGTGCCGCGGACCTGCTCGTGCCCAAACTGAAACGCGGCGAGCCACGGGACCGCGCACATGCCGATTGGGCAAAACGAATCGGTCTGGTATGATGTCGGCGATGACATCGCAGTCAAACGACGAATCCGGCGCGCCGGTTTGGGGGCCGTATGCGAACTACGACGACGAGGCGCGATTCGAGTATGGCCGGCGTTTCTGGAAAATCCCGGAGATGCGAGACCGGCTGCTGGCGCACTGGCTGGACGAACGGCATCCGCACCGCGAACGCTTCTGCGAACATCGTGCTTTGCTCGAGGAAATTCTCGCTTCCCAAGCGCCGGTCCACGAATTGAACCGGCAGTTGCTGGAGCGAGGAACCAGCCTGCGCGCGGTCGCAAGAGAAATTCCGCCTGTCTTCGGAAGTTTTTTTGGTTAACCGTGCGCCGCAACCTATGAAGGCCAAACCAGCCCCTGCGCGCATCGGCGGATCAAGTCTGGCCGTTGTTTTCGCTCTGCTTGGCGTCGCCGCCGCGTCGGCAGTGGACTCGCAACCTTCGACCAACCATTGGTCTCTGGCACCAGTTACCCGGCCGCCTTTGCCCGGTGTCGCAAGCGGACATGTCAGAAACCCCATAGACAGTTTTATCGTCGCAAGACTCGCCGAAAACGAACTCCAGCCCTCACGCGAAGCCGACCGCCGCACGGTGATCCGGCGGCTTTACTTCGATCTCATCGGCCTGCCGCCGACGCCGGAAGAAGTGCGCGCGTTCGAGCGGGACAAATCCCCCGGCGCCTACGGGCGGCTCGTGGACAAGTTGCTCGCTTCGCCGCGTTACGGCGAACGCTGGGCGCGGCACTGGCTCGACGTGGTGCGCTTTGCCGAAACCACCGGCTTCGAGGTGAACACCCCGCGCCCCAACGCCTGGCCGTATCGCGACTACGTGATCCGCGCCTTCAACGAGGACAAGCCTTACGATCGTTTCATCCTCGAACAGATCGCCGGTGATGTTTTTGGCGAGGACACGGCGACGGGCTTCCTCGTCGCCGGGCCGGATGACCTGGTGAAAAGTCCCGATCCGGTGCTCACGTCGAATCAACGCGCCGACGAACTGCACGACATGGTGAGCACGACGGGCAGCGCGTTCCTCGGCCTGACGGTCGGCTGCGCGCGCTGTCACAATCACAAGTTCGATCCGATACCGCAAACCGATTACTACGCGCTCAAGGCGGTGTTCGAGGGAGTGCGCCACGGGGAGCGGAGGTTGAAGACGCCGGAAGCCGAAGCGAAGGAGAAGGAGTTGGCCCAAGCTCGCGAGCGCCTGAAGGAAATTGACGCGCGGCTCGCCGAATTCGAGCCGCTCACCCAGGTGGGGGAGGTGGACACGAATCTCCTGCGCGCTCCCGTCAACGCTCGGCAAAACACGGAGCGTTTCGCACCCACCGCCGCGCGGCGGGTGCGTTTCACGGTGAACCAGACGAGCGACGCCGAGCCGTGCATTGACGAGTTGGAGGTTTACACTGCCGACAAGCCCGCGACGAACGTCGCGCTGGCCAGCGCCGGCACGAAAACGAGTGCATCGAGTGTTTTTCCCAATTCGGAAATCCATCGCCTCGAACACATCAACGACGGCAAACACGGCAACAGCCGGAGTTGGATTTCCAACGAGCGCGGCAAGGGGTGGGTCGAACTCGAATTCGCGCAATCGGTCGCGATCAACCGCGTCATCTGGGGCCGCGACCGCGAACAGAAATTCACCGACCGGCTGGCGACCGATTACCGCATCGAGGTGGCGGCCGGCCCGGACGATTGGCGCATCGTCGCTTCGTCGGTTGACCGGCAGGCCTACAAAGCGGACACGAAGGAGCCGCCTGTTGTGCGCATCGCCGGGCTGGAAGCGGACGCCGCCGCGGAAGTGGAAAAGCTCCTGGCCGGGCGCAAGCGACTTGAAACGGGCATCGCTGAACTGGCCAGGGCCGCGATGATTTACGCCGGCACCTTCGCCGAGAAAACGGAACCGACGCACCGGTTTCATCGTGGCGACCCGATGCAGCAACGTGAAGAGGTTTCGCCCGGGGCGCTGGGCATTGTCCCGATCAGATTCGATCGCAACAGTGCGCGCAGCCGCCGACGTGAGGAAGCGGATCCCCCAAGCGCGGGAGGTTCTGTCCGCGTCCTCACGTCGGCGGCTGCCGAGCTTACGGAGAACCAACAGCGCCGCCTCGCGCTCGCCCGGTGGATCACCGACCCGGCGAATCCGCTCACGGCGCGCGTGCTGGTGAATCGCCTCTGGCAATATCACTTTGGGGAGGGCCTCCTGAGCACCCCGAGCGACTTCGGCGCGAACGGCGCGCGACCGACGCACTCGGAACTGCTCGACTGGCTGGCATGTGAGTTTATGAACCCTTCGGTAGGTCCCGGGCAAACCCTCACCCCGGCCCTCTCCCTTTCCGAAAGGGAGAGGGAGAATGGTGCGTCAGTCGGCGAGAAATCCGACGGCGCAAGAAATCGTGCGACCACACGCGGACTTCTCCCTCTCCCCCGCCGAGGGGGAGAGGGCCGGGGTGAGGGGGCAGTCACGCCGTGGTCCATCAAGCACATCCAACGTCTCATCGTCACCAGCGCGACCTACCTGCAGGCGAGCGCCGCGCGCAAGGAATGTCTCGCGGTTGACGCCGGTTCGCGCCTGCTTTGGCGATTCCCATCGCGCCGGCTCGAAGCCGAGCCGATTCGCGACATGATCCTCGCCGTCAGCGGCAAGCTGGATTTGAAGATGGGCGGACCGGGCTTCAGTTTCTTCGAGCCGAATGACAACTACGTCCGCGTCTATGCGCCGAAGCAGGAATTCGGGCCGGAAACTTTTCGCCGGATGGTCTATGGCACGGTGGTGCGCCAGCGGCCCGACGGAGTGTTTGGGGTGTTCGATTGCCCCGACGGCGGCCAGATCGCGCCCAAGCGGACGCGCAGCACGACGCCATTACAGGCGCTGAACTTGTTGAACAGCGGCTTCATGATCCAGCAGGCGGGCTTCCTCGCTGAACGGCTGGAAAAGGAAGCCGGCCGGGATGCGAAGGCCCAGGCCCGTCACGCCTTCGCGCTCGCTTTCCAGCGCGAGCCTGATCACACCGAGATAAACGCAGCGGCGAAATTGATTCGCGAGCAAGGGCTGCCGGTGTTCTGCCGCGCGATGCTGAATGCGAATGAATTTGTTTACACGTTTTGATGCGATGACGACAGACGAGCGTAACAACCATTTCTTCGCGGTGGTCAATCCCCAGTTGGAGCGTTTGGCCCGCCTGATTTGCGAAGCATCAGCCATGGATGACCAAGTCCTGGACGAAGCCCGATATCAGGACCTGTGCGCCTATTACCTGAAGAGCTCCCCAAAAATCCGACCAGTGGTTAAGCTGTAGAAAGCGACCTTTGGTATGATCGAAAAGACGAGCAAACGGACACGGAAACGACACAGTGCGGAGTTCAAGGCCAAGGTGGTCACGG
>Ga0247727_10001003_pt1 | contig 68719 bp, 67 predicted proteins | sample WisWelCaveWW1625_FD_202498 | JGI IMG/M metagenome (GOLD analysis project Ga0247727, IMG submission 202498) | Biofilm microbial communities from Wishing Well Cave, Virginia, United States - WW16-25 | ecosystem: Environmental > Aquatic > Deep subsurface > Groundwater > Cave microbial mat | place... | reverse complement strand
CCAATGGCGCATTCCTCGCGCCCGCGACGCTCATCGAAGAAAAGCTCGCGCCCGTCTCGCAGCAGCTGGCTTCGATCTCTCAGTGCTTCGGTGGTGCAATGTGCGACTGTAGCGCTGTAGTGCTAGGGGAGAAGAGGAAAGTCTAGAGGAGCGGTCCGAGACGCGGATGGCTGCGCAGCTGAACGAGCCGGAGACGGACCGATCTCGACGGGCGGTCGACCAGGCTCCTGCGCGCGTCGCGGAACGCGTCGCGGGTCACACGGGCGAGCGCGGGCTCATCAAGCCATGATTCCAGGTGCGCGGCCGTCTCCTCGGTGCGGCGGGCGAGGAGCACCCGGCCGATGATGTCGGCCGCCATGGAGCGGACCGTGCCCGGGGCAGGGAAGAGCGACGCCAGGAGATCGAGCGATCGCATGGGATCGCGATGGGCGACGCGGTCAAGGCCGCCAACGAGCGCGGTGACGGCACGGGCGGGGTAGGGCTTTGTCTTGCTGAGCCGGGCGGCGATTTCGGTCACGCGGACCAGCGTCTCGACGGAGTGGCGCGTCCACTGGCGCCGCATGGCGCGCTCGACGACGGCGGGCTGCCGCGACGACATCCGCTCCATCAGCTCGAAGAATCCGTCGTGGTCACGCCTGGCGTGGATGGCGAGAGCGAAGAGCGCCGCCGCGGCCTTCGGCCCATCGAGCCACGACTCGAGCCTGGCCTCTTCGGCAGGGAGCACGCGGGCAAGCCGGAAGCCGACGGCGTGAGCGCGGGAGGTGTTGCGCGTATCGGCGAGACGCTCCAGCGTGGCCCAGTCGCAGCTGGAGAGGGCCGATTCGACACGCGCCTTCAGGATGCGGTGGCGCGCTGCCTTGGGAGGAGTGACGTCGCCGTCAGTGGGCTCGGTCGGGTCAACTTTGGCAGAACCCATCAACGCCAGTCTACCGAAACGGCCCTCGAAGGGCAAGAGCGGCCCATTGTATATGCACTACCGCGCTTCGAACTTGCCCCTCGACGCCTTGTGGAACATGTTCCCGGTGCGGAGCTGCTGGTGAATCGCCCGCTTGAAGGTGATGTCGTCGCTGCGGGTGATGTAGCCGGCCTTCCTGGCGGCCGCGGCGAGCTCGGCGCAGTCCGCGGGACGGCCCAGCTTCTTGAGCACGCCGTGCAGGATATCGCGCAGCGCGGGTCCCCGGCGGCCGCGCATCGGGCCGCGCGGACGGCCGCGGCGGCCGGAGCCAGGAGGACGCCCCACGGGGCGTGCCCCGATCCGGCGATCGACGGCGACCAGCTTCTTTTCAATCCGTGCAAGCTTCTTGCGGAGGGAATCGGCCGCGCTCTGAAGCGCCGCGCGCTGCCCGACCCAGCGGCTCGCCTTCAAAAGACGGCGGACTTCGGTCTGCGGCAGCCGCGCGAGGGCCTTGAGAAGATTCATCCCGCTGCTCCTGACTGGAAATCAGAACTAACCCGCCGCGAATTGTAGGTTTCAATTCTGATAATGCAATGGTTTTGATTCTCTCCGGCGCGCCCCGTGATATATAGTCCGCCCGTATGTACACCAACCAGCCCGCCCTCACCTCCGTCTTGGGCGAAATCCGGGAAGCCGGACTCGAAAAGCAGGAACGCGTGATCACGAGCCCCCAGTCCGCCGCCATCACGGTCAACGGCCGCGAGGTGCTCAACTTCTGCGCGAACAACTACCTCGGACTCTCGTCGCATCCCGAGCTCATCGCCGCCGCCCACAAGGCGCTCGACACCCACGGCTACGGCCTCTCCAGCGTCCGCTTCATATGTGGAACCCAGGACATTCACAAGGACCTCGAGCGGACGATCTCGTCGTTCCTCGGCACCGACGACGCCATCCTCTACACGTCGTGCTTCGATGCCAACGGCGGCCTGTTCGAAGCGCTCCTCGGTGAGCAGGACGCGATCATCAGCGACGCCCTCAACCATGCGAGCATCATCGACGGCGTTCGCCTCTGCAAGGCGGAACGCTACCGGTACGCGCACGCGAACATGACCGAACTCGAGGACTGCCTGAAGAAAGCGCAGGCGCAGAAGGTCCGGATGATCGCGACGGACGGCGTTTTTTCCATGGACGGCGACATGGCGAAGCTGCCGGAGATCTGCGGGCTCGCCGAGAAGTACAGTGCGCTCGTGATGGTCGACGATTCGCACGCCTCGGGCTTCATCGGGAAGACGGGCCGCGGCACCCCGGAGCACTTCGGCGTCCAATCGAGGATCGACGTGATCACCTCGACCCTCGGGAAGGCGCTCGGCGGCGCGGCGGGCGGCTTCACGACCGGGCGCAAGGAGATAATCGCGCTGCTCCGGCAGCGGTCGCGGCCCTATCTCTTTTCGAACACGGTGCCGCCGCCGATCGTGGGCGCGGCCATGAAGGCGTTCGAACTCATCGGCCGGACGACGGAATTGCGCGACCGGCTCGAGAAGAACCAGCTCTATTTCCGCGAGCATATCTCCAAGGTTGGCTTCACCATCAAGCCCGGCAACACGCCGATCGTGCCGATCATGCTTTTCGACGCGAAACTCGCGCAGGAATTCGCGCGCGAGATGCTCTCCGAGGGGATCTATGTCATCGGCTTCTTCTTCCCCGTCGTGCCCAAGGGCGAAGCGCGGATCCGGACGCAGATCAGCGCCGCCCACGAGCGGGCGCACCTTGATCGCGCGCTGGCGGCATTCGCCAAGGTCGGCAAGAAACTCGGGATTCTGAAGTGATCAGACCCGCAGCGACTGCAGATCGTGTTGAACCGAGTCCAGCTCGCCAGGCGTCAATCCGATGCCGGCGTAACGGACGCGCAGGTAAGCCTCGGTGACGCGGGTGGCTGCGTCGGATGCCGCGGCACGCGCGAGCTCCTCGGGCGTCTGGGCGATGGCGCGCCTGAAGCCGCGCCGCTCCAAGAGCCGCAGCAGGTCGACATAGAAGCCGATCCCCGGGCGGGTCGGAATCGGAAGGCCGCCCGTGAGCGTCGCGAGAACCTTCTGCTGGACGGCTTTGCGCTGCTTCGCCCGCCATCGTGCAATCGCGGCGATGAGCGATAGCCCCGCGGCCAGCAGGAGAATCCCCGGGATCGTGGTCGCCATCCAGCGTGCCGCGTTCCAGAGCGACAGGACGATCTCGCGCTGGCGGCGCGCGTCGTAGTTGAGGAGCGGCTCCTCGAGCTTCTGCCGCCATCTCGCCAGCCAGCCGGGCGTTTCCGACCGGCGGGCGCTTCCTGCCTCGCGCTGGGATGCCGTCGGATCGAAGGTGACGCCAATGGGTCTGCCCGCGGCTCCGGCGAAGTAGACCTCCACCCAGGCGTGCGCATCGCGTTTCAGGAACGCGTACTCCTTCGCCGCTTCGTCCCACTGCGGACGCGCGTATCCGACGCAGAGCGCGCACGGGATCGGCTTCGGAAGCGACCGCAGGAGGATGGCCATGGCCGTCGCGAAGTAGACGCAGTACCCGCGCCGGCGCACAAAGAGAAACTCGGCGAGCGGATCGCCGTTCGTTTCCCATTCCATGTCGAGCGTGTAGGTGAACTTCGTCGAGAGGTACTCCTCGATCAGCCGGGCGCGGTCGAAGTCGTTCGTTGCGCCGCTGGTGATGGTCTCTGCAAGGGCGCGGTAGCGGGGGACGCTGATCGTGTCGGGCAGGGCGAGGAACTGCAGGCCGGCGTTGTGGGAGCTTGAGAGCTTCCATCCCTCCCAATGGCGCCACCAGCACCACGCGGTGTCCGTGGCCCCCGTCTGGCGGATGGCGGCCCCATCGACGATCGGCCCCACCAGGAACTGCCCGGGCCATCGCTCGCCCACCCGGGTGACGCGAGCGAAGATCCGCTCTCCGCGCTGGGGCACCTTCAAGGATTCGTTCTGGCTCCACGTTCGCCCGTCGAAAAGCGTGAGCTTCTGCCCCGCCAGGTAGACCTCGTCGTCGGGCTTATGCACGGGCAGGCCGCGCTGTTGAAGCTGGAGCTTCAGCGCAACCGAGTGGTCCTGGATGATCCGGCCGAGCGAACCGATTTCCACGGTCGCCGTGAATCCCGAGAGCGAGTCGCCGCGATTCGGCGGCGGCATGAGTCCCGTGCGCCACGCGGCCGTGTCGGCCCCGGTGCGGACGCCCAGGTCCTCGCGAAGTCCGCGCAGGTCGCGGGGCAGGAAGAAGAAGACGACGAGCATGCCCAGGGCGATCGCGATCCAGGTGGTCAGCGACTGCTGCAGAATCCTAGTCTGGAGCGACGCCCGGCGGCCCGCGATGGCGACGAACGGGCCCGGCCGCGAGGGAATCAGCAGCACGGCGTTCAGGAAGAACATCGCCGCGAGCGACCACGACGCGGCGACGAGCATGAAGACGATGTCGAAGCAGATCAGCGCCGCGACAAGCATCATGAGCAGGCTGATGACGAACATCGTCCAGAGGTCGCCGGCCGTCTTGAGCTTCACGATCTTCGCGATCTGCAGGAGGGCCAGGCAGTGGAGCAGCGCCACCATCAGCGGCCGGCCCCACACCGCGAATTCGACGTACGTGAAGAGGCCGATCGGAATCGCGAGGAGCTGCGACGCCCAGTTCGGCAGATGCCAGGAGCGCCGCTCCAGCAGGAAGCGGCCGAGCGCGACGCCTCCCCACACGAGCATGGCGAAGAGCCACTCGCCGGACGCCAGGCCGATCGCAAAGCCCGCGAACCCGGCGCAGAGGTAGGCGGACTGGATCGCCAGCGTCTTAGCCCGTCCCATCGTCCGCCTCTGCAACGAGGTCTGCCGACGGCGTCAGCGACTGCACCGACGCGGCGCCCGACAGCTTTTCCATCGGCGCCTGGCCGACCGCGACGACGTAGGCCCCGCGAATCACTCCCGGCGACCAGCCGCCAGGCTCGCCGGTGCCGGGCCCCGCGAGAGCGAGCGCCCGCAGCGCGCGACGCACGTGATCGGGCCCCATGCCGAACGGCACCCAGGCAGGGCGCGAGCCGATGACCGCGAGGGCAACCCGGTAGCCGCGGCGCGCGTAGTGGTCCAGCAGCGTCGCTGCCAGGGCAACTCCGGCTTCCAGGTCCTCGCATGCTCCCAGGACGACGACCAGCCGCCGTTCGATTTCACGCTCGAACTCGCGAACGTGCAGCTGGCCCCGCCGTGCCGATGTCCGCCAGTGGATGCGCTTCGGATTGTCGTCGTGGTGGTATTCGCGGACGCCGTGGAACTCGCCCATGCCGCCGCGCACCGCGACGGGCACTTCGGCCTGCTCGACCGGCGCCTCGAGGAGGATGTCGCGCCTCAGCAGCCCCGGCCGAGGCAGGACGATGATCATCGACGTCGACGTCACGATCCATCGGCGCTCGAAGAGACCGAACGGGAACCGTGACGCGCATTCGACACGCGAGATTTTCGTCTCGCCGCGCTTCAAGATCTTCGAACGATAGACGACATCGGCCTGCTCCGCGGGGGAGAGCGACGCGATCACCGCCAGCCTGGGCTCTCCGACCTTCATGAGTTCGTCGACAACCTCGACGAAGAGCGCGCTCCGGGCGACGCTAGCGTTGATCACGCCCAGCGTGACGGAGAAGGTCTCGCCGGCCATGACTTCCGCGGGATGTTCGCGGCGCATCACCAGCGCCGGAGAACCGATGAGCGCAACGGCAAGGCCGATGACGAAGAGTGAGAGGAGGAAACCGAGGAGCATCATCACGAGCGCGAGCTCGTAGACGATGGCGAGGTATGCGCACAGGAGGGTGAGGGCTCCGAGGACGATCAGCGGACCCCTCGGCCGCGGAAAAGTCATACGGGCACGGGGACGCGGTCGAGCAGCTTTCGGAGGGCGTCGACGCGCGCCTTGCGGCTGCCGAGCCCGAACGCGTCGCGGGGAACGATGCGATGCGCGAGCACGGCCACCGCGAGCGACTTGATGTCGTCGGGCCGGACGTGGTCGCGGCCGCCCAGGAGCGCGGCGGCCTGCGCGGCCCGCCGAAGCCCGAGGGTCGCGCGCGGACTGGCGCCGAGCGCAAGCGTCGACTCCTTCCGCGTTTCCGCGGCCAGCCGGAGGATGTACGTGACGAGGTCGTCGTGCACCTTGACCGCCTGTACGGCCTTCTGGGCCGCACGCAGTTCCTCGGTGTTCATGACGGGCGTGATCTGGTCAAGCGGGTGGCCGTTCGTCTGCTCGTTGAGCATCGCTCGTTCGCTGTCGACATCCGGATAGCCGAGTTCAAAGGAGATCAGGAACCGGTCGAGCTGCGAATCGGGCAGGGGGTACGTACCGGCGTGCTCCATCGGGTTCTGGGTGGCGACAACGAGGAACGGATCGGGAAGCTTGTGGGTCGCCCCGTCGACGGAAATCTGGCCCTCGCTCATCGCCTCCAGGAGGCACGACTGCGTCCGCGGCGGCGTCCGGTTGATCTCGTCGGCCAGGACGATGTTGGCGAAGAGCGGCCCGGGCTTGAACGAGAACGCATCATCCTCCTCCCGGTAGATCGAGACGCCGATGAGGTCGCTCGGGAGGAGGTCGCTCGTGAGCTGGACGCGGCGGAAGGTGCAGGAGATGGACTGCGCCAGCGCCCGCGCCAGGCTCGTCTTGCCGACCCCCGGGATGTCCTCGATGAGCGCATGGCCCCGGCCCAGGAGCGCGATGAGCAAGAGGCGGATCGACTCTCCCTTGCCCTTGATGACGCGCTCGATGTTCGCGCGCAGCGCCGCGATGCTCTGCATTGGAGGAGGGGACTTTACCACGTCGAGTTCGTAGTCCATAGAGGCGAGACGGAGCAGACGACGGAATGTACGAGGTGCGATGTACGAGGTTCGATGTGATGTGCGAAGTCGCTCGTGTATAGTCTCCGTCCACAGAAACCAGGGGAGGAACCGTGAAACGCTGCGTCCTAGCTCTTGCACTTCTGGGCCTGCCGACGCTGGCCCAGGATCAGAAGAACGTCGAGATCAAGCTGCCGGTCGAGGAGGTGATCCTCGCCAACGGCATGAAGGTGCTCATCGTCGAGCGCCACGACGTCCCTCGGGTCTTCTGCGCCCTGTACTGGAAGGTCGGCTCGGTCAACGAGCGGCCGGGCATCACCGGGCTCTCGCACTTCTTCGAGCACATGATGTTCAAGGGGACGCGCCGCATCGGCACGAAGGATGCCGTGAAGGACGCCGAGCTCAACGAAAAGATCGAGTCGACGATGACGGAGATCCGCGAGATCAAGCTCGCGCGGCTTGAGGCCGAGCGCCTCGGGCAGAAGATGCCGAAGGACTCCGATTTGCTCTATGACAAGCTCTGGAAGCGGTACGAGGGCTTCGTCGCGGAGCAGCAGAAGATCACCATCAGCGAGGATATCTCCAAGATCTACCAGCGCAACGGCGGCACGGGGTTGAACGCGACGACGTCGTTCGACCGGACGAACTACTTCATCGAGCTGCCCGCCAACAAGGTCGAGCTCTTCTTTTGGCTCGAGGGCGACCGCTTCAGCGCGCCGGTCTTCCGCGAGTTCTACCCCGAGCGCGAGGTCGTGAAGGAGGAGCGCCGGATGCGCTACGACTCCACGCCTACGGGGCTCATCGACATCGACTTCCGCGCGATGTTCTGGCAGGCGCACCCGTACAGCTGGCCGGTGATCGGCTGGGTGAGCGACATCGACCAGTACACGCTGACCGACGCGCAGCGGTACTTCGACATCCACTACTCGCCGCAGAACTGCACGGCGATCTTCGTGGGCGATGTGAAGAAGGACCAAGTCAAGGCGCTCGCGACGAAGTACTTCGGCGCCATCAAGCGGAGCAAGTTCGAGGCGGACCCGCTGGTCACGGTCGAGCCCAAGCAGATGGGCGAGCGCCGCATGATTGCCGAGGCCGACTCGAATCCGTCGATCGAGGTCGCGTGGCATGCGCCGTCGCAGGCGCACGCCGATGGCACGCCGCTCGACGTTACGTGCGGCATTCTCTCCGGCCGCACGGGGCGGCTCTGGAAGAAGCTCGTCGATCAGAAGAAGCTCGCGCTGAGCTGCAACGCGAGCTTCTGGGGCCTCAAGTACGGCGGCATGGTCATGATCAACGCGAGCCCGGCGGAGGGCGCGAAGATGGACGAGTTGGAGAAGGCGATCTACGAGGTCGTCGACGAACTCGCGGCGCAGGGGCCGACCGAGGTCGAGCTCCGCAAGGTGAAGAACCAGATGATCGCCGACACCGCGCGCGGCCTTCAGACGAACGCGGAGATCGGCAACGCCCTCGGAAGCTCCGACGTCATCCACGACTGGCGCGACGTCACCAACAGCCTCACCTGGATCGAGCAGACGAGCGGCGCCGGCGTGCAGCGGCTCATGAAGACCTACTTCACGGCGGGCGGGCGCAACGTCCTCATCGTCAACCGCAAGGAGAACAAGTAGCCATGAAGAAGCTGATTCTCGCCGCGGTCGTGATGGCCGCCGGCTGCGCGTCGGACGAAGCGTCGCCCGGGAAGCCCGTGGTGCAGGAGGTCGGGGGAGACCACCCGGAAAAGCTGAAGTACGCGACGCTGGAGTTCAAGGTTCCCGACCCCGCGACGTTCCGGACCGTGCTGCCCAACGGCATGATCGTCTACGCGATCGAAGATCATTCGCTGCCGCTCGTCGATCTGCGCCTGCAGGCCAGGGGCGGCTCATTCTGGCAGCCCAAGGGCAAGGAGGGGCTCGCAAGCGCGTGCGGCACGCTGATGCGCATCGGCGGAACGACGACGCGGGATCCGGCCGAAATCGACCAGGCAATCGACATCCTGGCGGCCCAGCTGAGCGTCGGCATCGCCGATGTCACGGCGCAGGCGGTCTTGTCGGTCCTTTCCAAGGACGTGGACCAGGGGCTGGCGCTCTTCTTCGACATCCTGCGCAACCCCGGCTTTAAACAGGACAAGATCGATTTCTTCAAGGCGCAGATGATGCGGGGGATGCGCGCGCGCAACGACGCCACGCCGGGGATCGAGGGCCGCGAAGCGGGCCTGCTGCTGTATGGCGACTACCCGTCCAATGCTCATCCGACGAAGGCGTCGGTCGAGTCGCTTTCGCGCGATGACCTCATCGCGTTCCACAAGGAGATCTTCTACCCGGGGAACTTCATCATTTCGGCCGCCGGCGACTTCGATCGCGCGCAATTCCTGAAAAAGCTCGAGGCGGCGTGCGACGGGTGGGCGAATCCGGCCAACCCGCCGAAGCGCGAGATTCCGAAGGTCACCCACACGCCGAAGCCCGGCGTCTACGCCATCCACAAGGAAGGAAAGCAGATCAACCAGGGTCGCGTGACCATGGGCCACCTCGGGATCGACATCAGCAGCCCTGACGTGCACGCGATCCGCATCATGGCGTACATCCTCGGAGCGGGCGGCTTCAGCTCGCGGCTCATGCAGCGCGTGCGGACCGAGGAGGGGCTCGTCTACGACGTCGGGTGCGACTACCGCCCCGGCATCGCCTACACGGGCACGTTCCGGATGGTGTTCCAGTCGAAGAGCGAGAGCTGCCTCTACGCCGCGAAGCTCTGCATGGAGGAGCTGGGCAAGATCCGGGACAAGGAAGTGACGGCGGAGGAGCTGAACGACGCGGTCAATTTCTATCTCGACGGCTTTCCCGGGCTCTTCTTCGCGACGAAGTTCCAGACGACGAACACCTTCGCGAACGCCGAGATCAACGGCTATCCGGCGAACTACTTCCAGACGTGGCGCGAGAAGGTGAGGGCGGTTACCGCGAAGGACGTGCAGCGGGTGGCGAAAGAGCACTGCCATCCCGACAAGCTGATCTACGTCTTCACGGGCAACATGACCGACGTGCGCAAGGGCGACGGGAAGCACGAGATCCGCATGGAGGATTTCGGACAGATCACCGACGTGCCGCTGCCCGATCCCATGACGCTGGAGAGGAAGAAGGGCGAGTAGGAGAGGTTCGGTTACGAGGTTCGATGTTCGATGTGGAATCCGTGACTACTCGGGCTTCGGCTCGCTCTTAGGCTTCTTCGCGGCGGCCGCGGCGGCCTTCTTTGCGGCCTCTTCCTTGAGCTTCTTCGCCGTCCCCTCGGGAGCGCGGCGGCGCAGGCCGGCGGCGACCAGCGCGGTCGCCAGGCGTTCGCAGAACTCCTTCTTGCCGCCGAGGAGTTCCAGGCGGGCGGCTTCGACCTTGATCGCGATTTCCTCGCCTGACTTGCGGTCCTCGACGGTGATCTCCTTTTCCCAGAGGAGGATCTCCATGCCGTGGCAGTGGATGGACCCGCGGAGGTCACGGACGATTGCCTCCGGCGACATCGATCGAGGCTTGTCGAAGGCTATGCCCATGAGAGGGACAGCTTAACAGCGGGCGCGAATTCCGTCAAACCCCACCTACCGTGCCGACATCAACTGCCGTCCACCGTCGATCGAGAAGATGCCGCCGGTGATCCATGACGCCTCCTCGCTGACGAGAAACGCCACGAGAGAGGCGATCTCCTCAGGCTGGCCCGGGCGACCCAGGGGATGGGTCGTCTTGCATCGCTCGAGGAAGGCGGGGTAGTCGGCGACGGCGTGGGTGATCGTGTGCAGTTCGCTGACCACCACGCCGGGGTTGATCGCGTTTACGCGCACTCCGTGCGGGGCAAATTCGAGGGCGGCGACCTGCGTGAGCATGTCGACGCCGGCCTTGCTGACGCAGTAGGCAAGGAGGTTGCCGTACGGGCGGAGGCTCGTGACGCTCGAGACGTTGACGATTGAATTGCCGCGCTCCTTGACGAGGTGGGGCGTGGCGTGGAGCGTCATCGAGTAGACGCTTTCGAGGTTCGCGTCCATCAGCCGGCGCCACTCCGCGGGCTTCGGCTGGAGGAAGCCGTCGTTGCCGATGATGCCGGCCGCGTTGATGAGGATGTTGATCCTGCCGAACTTCTCGACCGTTGCGGCGACCACGCGCTGGTTGTCGGCGTCGCGGGTCACGTCGCCCTTGACGAAGGCGGCGCCCGCGATACTGGAGGCCGTCTCGCGCAGGCGGTCCTCGCGGCGGCCGGCGCACATGACCGTCGCGCCCTCGGCGCCGAAGCGCTTCGCGACCGCGCGGCCGATGCCGGACGACGCACCGGTGACGAGCGCGACCTTGCCTTGCAGCTTCATGGGGGCGGCTGGGGATTATACGGACCGTCCGTCAGGTCGTGCCACACGCTCTCATCCCGGATCCCGGACAATTCGAGGAGAACCGCGAAGAAGACCTTGAGCGCCGCCGAATCGGCGCCGTCGTATCCCGACGCCGTGAGAGACAGGTCGACCGTGCGCCATCGGTCGTTGATGAAGATCCGCAGGAAGTTGGCCGACCAGAAGTTGGCCGTATCGATGCACGGCTGCACGTGCGGTTCCCGCTGGTGGAGGGACGCGTTCATGGCCGATTTCAGCAGGCGGCGGCCCTGCGACTCCGCGGGAGCCAGGCGCCGGATCTTGAGCGTGTCGCCGCCGTGGTCAAAAGCGACGCCGCTCGCCTCGAACGCGCTCAGTGAACGCAGGGAGAGCGAGACGAAATGGACCAGGTTTCCGGGATGCACGCCCCCGAGGGTCCCCGTTGTCCGCGTGAACAGGAGGTCCAGGAAGAAGGGGTCGGCCATCCGCCGGATTCTAATCCGGCCACAAACAAGGTGGGCTATACTTTCCCCACAACGTGGGGGTGGTCTCTGGACGAGACGAAGGAGTCCGTGATTCCAGCGCCAGCAGCGGCGCCTGCCGTTGAAGCGCCGCCGGCAGCCGATCCGCGGCTCGACAAGGTGCTCGAGAAGATCACGATCCTCGAGCAGCTCTTCGTCAAGCGGATCAAGGACGACGTCGTTCACGGACAGGCCTACTCGTCGCTGCACACCGAGATGTCGAGGTACCGCGATGACGCCTTCCGGCTGTCGCAGAAGCCGCTGCTGAAGGGACTGGTACTCCTCTACGACACGATGAATCGTTCGCTGGAAGGGATGCCGGACGGCGACGCTAAGAAGGCGGTCGAGCTGCACGTCGAAGAGCTCGTGGAGCTGCTGCATCGGCAGGATGTCGAGCTGATGAGCGACGCGCCGCCGAAGTTCGACCCGAAGATCCAGTCGGCGATCGGGACCGAGCCCGCGGCGGCGCCGGAAGAGGACCAGAAAGTGGCGAAAGTGGTGCGTCGTGGATTCCGGTGGGGCGCGGTCGTGCTCCGCCCGCAGGAAGTCGTCATCAAGGTACTTAACAGGCCGCCGGTACGGTGACCGGCGTCCTCGCTCACTACAGGGAAAGGCTAGGGACACATGTCTGACGACAAGACTCCGATGGTGTGCGGCATCGACCTGGGCACGACCAACAGCGCCATCGCCTTCGTGGACGAGCACGGCAAGGCGCAGATCATCCAGAACACCGACAACGAACGCATCACCCCCTCGGTCGTCCTCTTCGAGGAAAACACCGAGGCGATCGTGGGCAAGATCGCGAAAAACTCGGCCGTCGCGGCGCCCGACCGCGTGATCCAATTCGTGAAGCGGCACATGGGCGAGGAAGGCTGGGTGAAGAACTTCTTCGGCAAGGACTACACGCCTGAGACCATCAGCGCGCTCGTCCTGAAGAAGCTCGTGCAGGACGCGGAGCAGATGACCGGCCGCAAGGTCGGCAGCGTCGTGATCACGGTCCCAGCGTACTTCAACGAAGTCGAGCGCAAGGCGACGCAGGACGCCGGCAAGATCGCCGGCCTGAACGTGTCGAGCATCCTCAACGAGCCGACGGCGGCGGCCCTCGCGTACGGCCTCGACAAGCTCGGCGAGAAGAAGCGCGTTCTCGTCTACGACCTTGGCGGCGGCACGTTCGACGTCACCGTCGTCGAGATCGAAGGGACGAAGATCGAAGTGCTGGCGACGGACGGCGAGCGGCGCCTCGGCGGCATCGACTGGGACGACGAGGTCATCAACTACGTCTCGGAGAAGTTCAAGACGGAGCACAACATCGATCCGCGCGGCGACCTCGACTCCTACCAGGACCTGCGCAACAAGGCGGAGGAGGCGAAGATCAGCCTCTCGCGGCTCGACAAGGTCCGCATCCTGTCGCAGTGCCAGGGGAAGACGACGAAGGTGGAGCTCACGCGCGGCGAGTTCGAGACGATGACGAAAGGGCTGCTCGACCAGACGGAGACCTATCTCGGCGTCGTCCTGCAGAAGGCGAAGCTGACGTGGAAGGAGATCAACACGGTGCTGCTCGTCGGCGGCATGTCGCGCATGCCGGCGGTGCACAGCATGATCGAGCGTGTCACGTCGCTCAAGCCCGACGTCTCGGTCAATCCCGACGAGTGCGTCGCGATGGGCGCGGCGTTCTACAACGCGGTGCTTGCGCTCCAGGCGAAGCCCGACGACGTCACGACGATGGTGGGGCTGCCCGGCGAGGTGCTCAAGAACCTCGACGAGGAGGTGAAGGTGCTGCTCCAGGGCGTGCAGGTGACGAACGTCAACTCGCACTCACTGGGGATCATCGGCATCCGCAAGGCGGACGGAAAGCTCATCAACCACATCATGATCCCGAAGAACACGCCGATCCCGATCGAGCACACCGAGCCGTTCGGCACGGCGGACGCGAACCAGATCAGCGTGCAGATCAAGATCGTCGAGGGCGAGAGCGACAATCCGGAGGAGTGCACCGAGATCGGGATGTGCGAGCTGAAGGATCTGCCGAAGGGGCTGGGGAAGGGCGAGAAGATCCAGGTGACCTACCGCTACAACCAGGACGGGCGGCTCGAGGTGACCGGACGCCACCAGTCCAGCGGCAAGGAGGCGCGGGTCGAGATCATCCGGAGCTCCGGCATGGACGACAAGGAGATTGCCGAGGCGAAGGAAGAAGTCATCGGAATCGAAGTCGGGTAGGAGAGAACCAAGATCGAAGATGGGAGACCAGAGAAGAGACGAGAGACCAGAGGCCAGGGTTCAGAGACGATGAGATGACAGTTTTTATCTCGGATCTCTGATCTTCGATCTCATCTTCACCATGCCAGAGACCCGCTACCACGAGCTCCTCGGCCTGCCGCCCGAGATCGAGGACCCGGACTACTACCAGCTACTCGTCGTAGAGCGCAGCGTCACCGACGCGCCGGCGATCGAGGCGCGATTCAAGGAGCAGATGACGCGGCTCCAGAAGATCGAGAACCCGCGCCACAAGGAATTCATCGAGTTCCTCAAGGGGGAGCTGAAGCGCGCACGCGGCGTGCTTACCGATCCTTCACGTCGCGCCGAGTACGACCAGCAGGTCCTCCTCGAGCGCGGCGAGGAACTGCGCAAGATCCTGTCGCACATGCTCGTCGACAAGCAGCTCTCGGCGTCGGCGGAGACGTCGGTGCAGGCCGAGGGGCGCAAGCTGGGAATCGATCCGTGGGCGGCGAAGAAGATCATCGAGGAGGAGATCCAGAAGGCCGGCGCGAAGCGGGTCGCCAACAAGTCGAGCGACAAGGGGACGCAGATCATGAGCGACCGCCGCGCGCAGGAAGTCGCGCGCGAGATGCAGGAGGCGAGGATCCAGGCGCGCATCGCGCAGTCGCGCGCGATGGCGGCGGAAGTCCGGCAGGGGAGGGCGGAGGACGAATCACGGGCGGCGGTTGAGAAGGCGAGGCAGGCGCAGGTCCTCGCCCGACGGGCGATCACGGCCGAGCAGGTCGCCACCGCGCAGGCGACGCAGGAGGCGGCGAACTTCGAAGAGAAGGCGCACAAGCTCGCCGACGTATCGCTGCGCGTCGCGTCGCAGCTGGAGGAGACGAAGCGGCGCATCGAGGAGGCCGACGCGGTCGTCAAGGGGGCCCGCGCGAAGATCTCCGGTGCGCAGCGGATCGCGATTGCCCACGCCCTGGTCGCGGTGCTCTTCATCGGGATTCAAGCCGCGAAGTTCTTTGCGCCAGCGGCCCTCGACGGCGCGTCGAAGGCGCTCGCGGGCGTGACGGAGAAGGTCGGCGCGCAGGCGGCCGTCGGCATGGGCCTTGGCGCGATCGCCGCGATGCTGCTGTTGACCTGCCTGCTCGCGCGGAAGGCGGCGGCGTTCGTGCCGATGGTGATCGCGGCCGTGATGGCGGGCGCCGTCTCGCTGCTCCTCTGACCCGCTGATTAGCCCATCGGGTTGCCCGGCCCCGTCGGTGGCTCCTGCCTCGGCTGGGCCGGGGGAGTGCTTGAGCCGAGCGGACGGATGATCCGCATCGTCGTGCGAAGCCCGAGCATCTCCATCATGTGGGTCAGCAGGCCGCGTGTGCCGGCGGCGATCGAGACCGTCGCGTCGACGTTGAGGTACTCCAGCATCTTCTGCGTGTCTTCATTCTGCTGGATGACCGCGTCGGGCTGGTTGTGGTAGAGGATGAGCTTTACGGGGCGCGACTCGCGCGCCTGGCGCAGGACGGAGATGAGGCTGTCCGACTGGCGCTGGAGCGCTGCCATGTGCATGACCAGGACGTCGGGCAGCCATTGCGACATGACGAGTTCGGCGTCCTTGCTCGACGTGGCGATCTTCACCATCACCTTGCCGCCGCGCTCCAGCTCGTTCTTGAGGATGAAGACGAGCTTCTGATCGCGGTCGCAGAGCAGGACCCGGCTGCTCATGACCTTCTGGAGCTGTTTCCAGAGCTTGCGGTCCTTCATGAACGCGATGAGATCGTCATGAGTGATCACGTAGCTCATGATGTTGTGGTTGAAGGTTGCCGCGAGGCTTTTCTGCTGGATGTACCCCTCGACCTGGACCTCGGGGAGTTCCACGATTTCAGACGCCTGCTTTACGGTGTAGAAGGGCTGCCCCGCCATGAGTTTTCTCTTGGCCGAATCGTACCCCGCGGGAGGCGAAGAGGGAATAGCAAAGCAGGCCCGCTCAATTTCGCATCGCGCGGGCCCGCTTCGGCGTGCTCCCTGTCGTCTACCGGCGCAGCGGCGAAGGCGGCACCGGCGTCTGCACGACGGCCTGGTGCTGCATCTGCACCGGCACGTGGGACGGCGCCGGGTGCATCATTCCGCCGATGATGGAGTCGCGCTCCGACGCGCCCTTGAGGACGTCCGGCGAGATGGCGACGTTGCCGATGAGCGTGGCGCCCTCCGCGACCACGAGCCGCGGCGCCCGGATGTCGCCCTGGATGGTGGCCGTCGCGGTGAGCTCGACCTTGTCGCTCGCCGAGAGGTTGCCCTTGAACGTGCCGTCGATCACGGCGCCTCCGACGTGGACTTCGCCGGCAAGGGCCGCGCCCTTGCTCAGCGCCAGGTTCCCCTTCGTGTTGAGCTTGCCTTCGAACTTCCCATCGACGCGGAGCGAGCCGTCGAACGAAAGCTCGCCCTTGAAGCACGCGTCGGCGCCGATGACGGTTTCAGACGGTTGAACGGTGTTGTTAGCCATGACCCTCTCTCCAATAAGCCCAAGCCACTCTCCTATGGCTTGTATGTTATGAATTGTAAACTACGAATCGGTCCACGTCAAGGGCTGGCGCGAGAGATCGACTACCACGCCGGATAGTCGACCAGCTCCAGCATCTTCGCGGTCGACTGGCACGTGCTTCGCCACCGCTCGGGAATCGCCTTGAGCCCGTCTCGCGCGCCAAGCAGCGAACCGGCGACGCAACCGTTCGTGTCGGTGTCGCCGCCCTGGTTGATCACCCAGACCAGCGACTCTTCGAAGTTGCGATTCAGGAAGAAGGCGCGGAGCGCGATGTGAAGCGCGTGAAGCACGAAGCCGCAGTCGCTTCCGTCGTACTCGCGCTCCTCCTGCTTCATCGCCGACCGGACCGTGGCGATGACTTCCTCGAGCTGCGCCTCCACCTTGAGCGGCTGCTCCCAGACCTTCTGGCGGATGATCTCGCTCACGAGCTGGCAGGCGGCGACGCCGCGCGGGTCCCAGTGGGTGACCTTGCTCGCCTCTTCAGCGACCTTGGCGCACCGTTCCGGGTTGTCGATGAAGACGCCGACGGGCGCCGTTCGCATCAACGAGCCGTTCGGCGCGGCGGATCTGCCGCTGGCGATCCACGTCTGCTCGCTCGCCTTGAACGGATTGCGGAAATCGGCCATGCGCATGACCTTGAGCGTGTGATTGCCGATGTCCATCGCGTTCTGGGACCACGCGAAGAGCTTCTCGAGGAAACTCGACGGACTCCAGCCGCTCTTGATCGACTCGGCGAGCAGGATCGTCTGGTCGGTGTCGTCGGTCGGCGAGCCGGCAGGGCCGTATCTCCACGGGAGAATCTCGCGCACCTGCGGCCCGAGGTTCTTCTTGGAGAACTCCAGCACCGCGCCGAGGGTGTCACCCACGGCGGCGCCGACGAGGCATCCCGCGGCCCGTTCCTTGTTCACGGCGACTTCGCCGGCCTGCGGCCGGCTCCGCCCAGTGCAGGCACGCTCCGCTCGCTCGGGGCTTCGCCTCTCGGCGCGCGGTCGATCGATGATGGCATCTATCCCTCCGGGTGGTCCAGACGGTGAATCGCCTGCGGGAGCGCCTTGAGCCAGTCGTCGAAGCCACTCTCCGGCGCCGTGATCTCGATCTTCTTGCGCGCGTTGAATCGCACGAGTCCGCCAGGCTTCGTGCCGAGCGGGACGACGACGTGCTCGCGGCTGACGCCGATCGAGTCCATCACGACGAGGATGCGGTTGATCTCCGCCGGCCCGACGCTTTCCACGCGGAAATGCTACCATGCCCGGCCATGGCTGTCGTCGGCATGGATCAGCCGATCCGCGGGATGCAGGAAGCGCGCGACGCCCTTGCCGAGGTGCTCGCGCTCCCCGAACGGCGGCTTCAGATCATCGGCATCATGATGAAAATCATGCTCTGCCGCACCAAGGACACGCGCCGCTTTCTCGCCGACGGCATGGCCGGCCTGATCGAGGGCGGCCTCGACTACATGCGCCAGAAGCGCCGCGAGGCCATCGAGGCGCTCCAAAAGGACGCCGCGCAGAAGGCCGCGGCCGCGGAGTCGCAGGTCCGACTCGAAGCGCAGAAGCGCGATGCCGACCGCCATTCGATCGCGGCGGCGGCGCCGCAGAAGAAGTCGGGCAACCTCCGCGACATGGACACCGAGGACCTCGCGAAAAAAATCCGCGAGGGGATGCTCAGGCGGCGAGAAGAAGAGCGCAAGAAGCGCATCAAGATGGGGCTCGAGCCGCCCGAGGTCTACCCGCCGTTGGAGGTCGAGAAGCCGCCGCCGCCGCCGGAGGAGCCGCCCGATCCTATCGTCATCCCCGTCGAGGATACGAAGGTCATCGAGGCGCCAAAGCCGCCCGAGCCGGAGCCTGTCCCCGAGCCGGAGCCCGCCCCGGCCCCGCCGCCGGAAGAAGTCCCGCTCGTCATGATCGACCAGGAGGAGCTCAAGGCGATCGAGGAGCTCGGGACGGAGCTCGACGCGCTGAGCCTTGCGGACGTCGCCCGCGAGGTCTTCCCCGATTTGAAGAACGAATTCGATGCGTGGCAGGTGGCCCGGGTGATCTACCTCGACGAGGCGGCGGCGCGGAAGGCGATTCTCCAGGGAGCGCGCCTCAAGGACAAGGAGCGCGCCACGATGCTCGCTCCCGCCCTCGACGACATGAAGCGGCTCATTCACAACAAGAGGCCGTTCTTCATGCACTCGATCAAGTCGCTGCACGAGTGCGTCGACGGACACTTCGCCGCGACGCCGCCCACGCCCGACCGCGCGACGCCGGACCAGGTCTTCAACGTCATCGCGATGGATGACGCCAAGGCGACCGAGCTGCTCAAGCGGATCATCAAGTCGAATGATCCCGGCGTCGAGTACGTCGGCGAGATCCGGCGAAAACTCGACAAGCTCATCGACATCGATCAACAGCGCGAATGACCCGTCATGAGCGAGGAGGCGCGCCGAGGCGCGACTGGACCGAATGACCACGTTGCTGGCCGCCCTGCTCTGCCAGGTCACCGTCGTCACCGACAAGGAATGGAAGGCGGCGGAGAAGGAAGCCAAGGGCTGGCAGACCGACGACTTCGATGCTTCCGCGTGGAAGCCGGCGGAGGCGGGGGACGGGCCGGCGGGCAGCGGCGACCACTACTCCGTCCGCAACATGTTCGGCTTCCCATCGAAGGCGGAGTGGATCTCGTTCGGACGCGGCGTGACCTGTTTCCTGCGCCGCACGATCGACGCGCCGAAGGGATTGCGCCGCGCGGAGATGGTTCTCGTCGCCGACGACCGCGTCGAGCTCTTCATCAACGGCGAGAGCGTGACGTCGTGGGACACCGGCAGGGCGGTCTGGGGCCATCGCGGTGGCGCGGGGCTCGTCGATCTCGTGCCCTACCTTCGGGACGGAAAGAACATCGTCGCCGTGCAGCTCACGAACAACGGCGGCCCGTGGGGCTTCGCGTGCGAGATCCGGATCGACGGCGAGCCGCTCGTCCTGCCGGTCCACGGCGGCGGCGGCGCGGCGAAGGAGGTCATCGCCGAGGTCGATGCGCTGGTGGCGAAGCTCGAAGACGACGACGTCACCGTTCGCGGAGAGGCGCAGGCGAAGCTGATGGCGGTTGTCGAGAAGCAGGGGATGGCGCTGCTCGATAAGGTCAAGGCGCTGACAGAGTCGAAGAACGACGACGTGAAGCAGTGGGCGCTCAAGGCGCTCGACAAGCTCCTCCCGGACCTCGGCTTCCCGGAAGGCAAGGATGCGCGATGGGCGATGGGGAGCCTGGACGCGGCGTCGCTCAAGGAGACCTTCACGGCGAAGGGGGATCGCCAGGTCGTGCTCGTGCGCTATCTCACCGCGGCGCGCGTTCTTGCGATGAAGAACGTCGAGGACTTCACGACCGCGGTGCAGCAGGCGCTCGACGGCGCGAATGACGACGTCTGGAACCGCGTTGTGCCGTACATCTCATTCCTAGAAATGAAGGCCCTTGTGCCGGAGCTTGCGTCGGCCGTGAAGGACCGCGCGAAGACACCGGCGGGCGCCTGCGCCGCCAGCGCGCTGGGGCGGATGGGCGACAAGAGCCACATCGAGCTGCTGAAGAAGGCGGCGGCGTGCGGCTACGAGCCGACGGAGCGGGCGGCGAAGCGCGCGCTGTCGCTTCTCGAGCGCTAGAGTTCCTTCTCGACGGCCCTCACCAGCGGCTTCAGGATCTTCCGGTCGAGGCCGAATTTGAGCCCCGTTGCCTTGAAGAGGTCCGGCAGGGGCCGCGAACCGCCGAGCGCAAGTCCGCGCCGATAGGCCTGGAGCGCCGCGCCGCGGTCCTTCCTCGCGTTCAGCCAGAGCTGGAGCGCACCGACCTGGGCGAACGCGTACTCGATGTAGTAGAACGGAACGCAGAACGGGTGCATCTGCTTGTGCCACATCGACGCGTGCTCGGCGTCGAAGCCGCTCCAATCCTCGCCGCCCTTGAACCGCTTCCGCGCCGCCAGCCAGGCGGCGTCCCGCTCCGCGTGCGTGTGTTTCGGATGGAGGTATACCCAGTGCTGGAACGAGTCGATCGTCGCGATCCACGGGAAAATGTCGACGATCTGGCGGAAGTACTCGTGGCGGGCACGCTCGGATTCGTCGCCCTTGCCGTAAAAAACGTCGATGTGCTTGATCCCGATCGCCTCCATGCCCATCGAGGCGACTTCGCAGTACTCGAGCGGCGCGCTGCGGTAGAAGACGAGCGGCTCGCCCCGCGAGAAGATCGCGTGAAGGGCATGTCCCGCCTCATGCAGCAGCGTCATCACGTCGCGCTGCAAGCCCGCGGCGTTCTGGAAGATGAAGGGGATCCGCTGGACATCGAGCGTCGCGCAGTAGGCGCCCGGCGACTTCGCCTTGCGGCTGTCGAGGTCGAGATGGCCGCGGTCGCGGATCGCCTCGAGCAGCTTCGCGAGGTCGGGGCTGATCTTGTGGTAGATGTCGCGCACGCCCTGCACGAGGGACGTGACGTCCTTGAACGGGCGGAGCGGCCTGGCGCCGCTCGGATCGACGGCGAGATCCCATGGACGGAGCATCTTGATTTTCAAGTCCCTGCGGCGGGTCTCGTGGATCTTGCGGAGGAGCGGCACGAAGAGGTCTTCCACCGCGTCGTGGAACGCCTCGCACTCGGCCGGACCGTAGTCGAACCGTCCGCGCACCCGGAAGAGGTAGTCGCGGAAGTTCTTGAAGCCGGCGTTCCGGCCCATGACGTCGCGGAGCTTCACCATGTGGTCATAGAGTCCGTCAATGGCGTGGCGGTCGTGAAGACGGCGCGTGGTCATCGCGCGCCACGCCCGCTCGCGCAGCCCGGCGTCCTGCTCTTCGAGGAAGAGCGCCATCTTCGGAAGCGTGCGTTCCTCGCCCTCGAAGGTCACGGTCATCCCGCCGGAGAGCTGCTGGTACTTCACGACGAGTTCGGCGTCGTGAGTCTCAAGCGCGACGTTCTCCTCGCGGTAGATCTCGATCTCGTTGCGCACCGACCGGTCGAAGACCTCGTAGCGCTTCTTGTCCAGCTTCGCGCGGAACGGCGAATCCGCGTAGCGCTTCTTGAGGTGCTGCCAGCGCGGCTTGATGAAGGGCGCGATCGTGGCCTGGAAGTCGAGGAACCTCTTCTCGCGCTCCTTGTCGTCGGTCCGGCGGTCCTTGTCGATCGAGAGCTTCGACTCATGCTCGTTGAGGAGCGCCTGGAGTTCGCTCCAGTCGAGCAGCCACTTTTCGAGTTCCGCGGCTGAGCGGAGGACGCGCTCCTCGAGATCGAGAAAGAGCGGATCGAGCGATTCCTTGGAGCTGGGATCAATGCCGTCGGGCACGAAGGTGAGCGGGAAGGGCGTGAACGGATCGGACGTCGTGCGGGGCATCGTGGCGCTCTTCAACATGCATCCTCCCGGGTGGCAGGGGAATTGTAGCGCGCCGCGCAACTACTTGTAGCGCTCCCTGCACCACGCCTGCCACTCGGCGTCGAATTCCGCTGTCGTCGTCTTGAGAACGTTCTCGACGGCCGCCGCGAGACTGGCGTCCTTCGCCAGCGTCGCCAGGATCTTCGCAAAGTGCTCCTTGTGCCTGCCGTCGTGGAGGAACGCCATGATCGACAACGCCTGCAGATTCACCGCCCCCTGCGGCGCGATGCGGCCGTCGAGGTCGGCGAGTTTCGGCCGCCTGGCGTTGTCGAGGAGCGATTTCACCTCGGCGCCGAGATCGTCCTGCGGGATGAACTCATTCTGGAGGAAGTAGCAGAGCCCTTCTTCGACCCACGTCGCGCCAAGGGCGCCACGGAGGCCAAGCAGTCTCGTCAGCAGCTGGTGGCAGACTTCGTGGAAGAAGACGGGGCGGCGTTCATGCCGCTCGTTGAGATACGAGGTGAACGAGTAGTCGAAGAACGTGTAGCCCTCGGCCCAGATCCGCTTCGCCGGCACTTCGGCGCCGTAGACGTCGCGTGCCGTCCGCACGGCGAAGTCGACGTAGGCGTCGCGCTTGGAGTGGATGACGAGCGTCACGGGGTAGTCGAGATCGGCCTCTTTCAGCGCGAGGGACTTGCGGAAGAGCACGAAGAACTCCTCGAGCGCCGCGCCGAGCTTGTCGCCGTCGAGCGGCGCGTTGCTGAAGGCGCGGAAGTTCCTCGTCGCCGTCCGCACCACGTCCTTCGATTCGCCGAAGGCACGCTTCACGAGCGCGTCGCCAGGCTCGAGAAACGGCGGAAGTTCGCCCTTGTGCCGGGCGAGCGTCACGGTGTCGACGTAGAGGTTCGCCGGACCGTCGCGGAGGACAAACCCGAGGGAGGCGATCCGCTTCCATGACGGCGCGCCCTCGGCCCTGAACTGGTACGGCCCCAAACTGATCTCGGTCCAGACGAGCGGCTTCAGCGCGATCTTCCGCCAGAATCGCGCCGACCCTTGCTTCTCGCGGAGTTCGACTTCGAGCGTGCGGGCCTTCTCGTCGGCGAGCAGAACGAAGGCGGTCAGGCGGCCGATCTCGGTCCAGTCCGCGGGGATCTTCGTCGTCGTGACCGAGGCCCGCTCGGCACGGGCCTCCCAGCGCAGAGAGCCAGAACCCTCCTTCAGGCGCGCGGGCTCGCGATTGATCGCGACGGTGGAGTCGATCGCCCTCCAGGTCGTGGCGACGGCATCGCCATCAAAGGCGTCGACGATGATTGGATCCTGGGAGAGCATGGAGGCGAGAAGAAGCGTCACGGCGGCTTACGGTACCCGGTTTCCGGACGACGGTCTATGGGCCGGAGCCCTCCTTCAGGGCGAGCACGTACTTCTTCCACTCCGCCTCGACCTTGCCCATGTCGAGCTTGCCGAAGCCCGCATCGAAGGCGCCCTTCAGCTCCTCGTCCTTGGCGAGAAACTGGAAGTAGGCCTGGAGGTTCTTGGCGTATTTGCCGCCTTCGCCATGCCAGAAGAAGATGACCATCGACCACGCCTGGGCGTAGTTCTGTCCGATCGTGCGCGGGTTGTACATCTCCTGCTGGGTCATTTGCATCAGCTTCGCGAACGGCTCGTACTTGTTCGCCTGGATCATCGACTGGACGGTCCGGAGGCGCCACGGGTTCGTCTTGATCTCCATCTGCCGGGTCTTCTCGTTGTAGACCGACGGCCCGAAGTAGTCGCCATGGCCCTCGTTGAACCACTGGGGCGCGTGGTCGAGGTAGTAGGCGAGGAACTGGTGGAAGGTCTCGTGGTACAGGACGAGCAGCGTGTCGGAGTCCTTGGGCTGCTTCCAGAAGACGAGCTTCTTGGTGAGGTCCTGGTAGTAGCCGCCCGTGTTTGCCGGCGAGCCGTAGTCCATGTACTGCTTGACCGTGTCGAAGACGATGACGCGGTACTTGTCCTTGCCCTTGCTCTGCTTGGGAAAGATCGACTCGTACTTCGTGTAGACGAGCTCGATGTGCTTCGCGATCCAGTCGGTGAACTTGTCGTCGACGTTGGTCGCGACGAGGAAGTGCGCGGTCTCCTTTTTGAACTCTTTCTCGAACTTCGGTCCCTCGACCTCCTTGTCGACGATCTTCTTGATCGCGGCGCCGAACTTGTCGTCGGGATCGACTTCGAGCGCCTGGTCGACGCACTCCTTGGCCTTCACGAAGTCGGACTTTCGCATGAAGGCGAGTCCCTTGTTGCGGAGGGCGGCGGCGTAGTCGGGCTTGAGGGCGAGCGCCTTCTCGTACGTGGCGATCGCGCTGTCATACTGCTTGAGCCAGCTGAAGGTGTCGCCGAGCTCGAGGAACGCCTCGTGGAACTTCGGGTTGAGCTCGATGCAGCGCTCCAGCTTGCGTTTCGCTTCCTTGTAGTCCTCGGTGTGCTGGTAGGCGATCCCGAGGTGGTAGCTCGCCAGCGGGAAGGGCTTGGCGGCGAGGCGCTCGGCCTTCTTGAATTCGTCGACCGCCTTGTCGACGAGCGAGCGGTCCTTGTAGTCCTTCTTGTACTCCTCGAGCAGCGCCCAACCCTTCTTGTCGGCTTCGATGGCCGCGGCAGGAATGTCGGCCGCGGGCTTGAGGTTGGGCGAGTCTTCATCCTGGCGGAGGGCGGCCGCCAGGCCGCTGACGCCGACGAGAAGAAGGAGTACGAACAGAAGTCGCTTCATGGTGGGTCGCTCCGCATTCTCTTATACAACACAGCAGCAGCCTTGGTGGAGGAAGCCCGGCGGCGATTTGTACGAGTTATCGCCCGTGGAGAATGTGATCCAGGCGCTTGAAAAACAAGCGGCCTTCCGGGGTCTCCGGAAGGCCGCTGATGTTCTGGTGATCGCTAGCGGCGGTTGCCGAAGCAATCGCTGCAATAGACAGGCCGGTCGCCGCGTGGCTTGAACGGCACGCGCGCCTCGCGCCCGCAATTCGCGCAGACCGCGGTGTGCATCTCCCGAGGGCCGCCCATGCCGCCGCCGCCACCACCACCGCCGCCGTCGCGCATGCCACCGCCGCCGCCGCCGCCGGCACCTCCCATGCGCTGCTTCTTCGCCGCGCGGCACGATCCGCAGCGCTTGGGCTCATTGGTGAACCCGAGCTGCGCGTGCCGCTCCTGCTCGGCCGCCGTGAACGTGAAATCTGCTCCACAGTCGACGCACTTCAACTGCTTGTCCGTGTATGACATACCGGCCTGACCCTGAACTGGAAAAGAAACTGCAACGCCCAAGAACCCCCGGGCACGGAATTGAGTATACGCCCGCTTGAATCAAATGCGGATATATTTCTCTGCGCAGTGAACTTCGGTGAATTCGGCGTCTCTCCCGGCAAGGTGGACGAACTGCGCGAACGCATCGCGCGGTCCGGAATCGACCTGTCGCAGATCGACGAGTCGTTTGTGCGCGGCGGCGGGCGCGGCGGGCAGAAGATCAACAAGACGAGCAGCTGCGTCATGCTGCGGTACGAGCCGCTCGATCTCGTCATTCGCTGCCAGGAGGACCGGCGGCGCTCCGTGAACCGCTTCCTCGCGCTGCGCCGACTCATCGATGAAGTCGAATTCCGCATGTCTCCCGAGACGTCACCGAAGGGCCGGCGGATTGCCGCGATACGCGAGCGCAAGAGAAAGAGGGAGAGAGGGAAAGAGAGATAGAGGGAATGAGGACACGAGTGAGCAGACGAATGAAGCGCGGCGTCATCCTTATGCTTCTCGGCGGATGTGCGACCGTGCCGGGGCCGAGCGATCTGGAGCAGAGCCTCCGTCGCCACATTAAGGTCCTGTCGTCGGATGAGTTCGAGGGTCGGTTCCCCGGGACACGCGGCGAGGAGAAGACGGTCGAGTATCTCGTCGAACAGTTCAAGTCGATGGGCCTCTCGCCGGGCAACCACCACGACGGAAGCTTCATCCAGAAGGTCCCGCTCGTCGGGATCACGCCGACCTCGGCCTCGCTCGCGCTCAACGGGACGGAGCTTCGCCGAGGCGAGGACTACGTCGCGTTCACGAAGCGCGAAGTGGCCGAATCGAGCGTCGCCGCGGATTGCGTTTTCGTCGGCTACGGCGTCGTTGCCCCGGAGTACGACTGGGACGACTACAAAGGGATCGACGTGAAGGGCAAGACCGTCGTGATGCTGATCAACGATCCGCCCTCGGAGGCGCTGTTCGGCGGCGTGGCGATGACCTACTACGGACGATGGACCTACAAGTACGAGGTTGCCGCTGCGCGCGGAGCGGCCGCCTGCCTGATCGTCCACGAGGACGGTCCTGCCGGCTACCCCTGGGGCACCGTGCGGAGCTCGTGGAGCGGCGAGAAGCTCGAGACGGCGAGCGACAGCCGCGGGATGAAGCGCGTCGCCATCGAAGGGTGGATCACGCGCGGTACGGCGGTGAAGGCGCTGGCAGCGGCGGGATTCGATTTCGAGCAGCTCAAGGCAAGCGCGGGGACGAAGGAGTTCAAGCCGGTCCCTCTCGGCATCCAGGCCGTCGCGCGCGTGACCACGTCGATCCGGACGCTGGAGTCGCGCAACGTCGTGGCGCGCGCCGGCAGCGCGGAGGAGCACATCATCTTCACGGCGCACTGGGACCACCTTGGCATCCGCGAGCCGGTGAACGGCGACGCGATCTACAACGGGGCGGTCGACAACGCCTCGGGGACGGCGATGCTGCTCGAACTCGCTCGACGCTTCGCCGCCGCGCCCGCGAAGCGGACGGCGCTGTTCATCGCGGTCACCGCTGAGGAGCAGGGGCTCCTGGGATCGAAGTACTACAGCGAGCATCCGCTCTATCCGCTCAAGCTCGCGGTGGCGGCGATCAACATGGACGGTGCGAACGTGAACGGCCGGACGCGCGACGTCACGATCGTCGGCTTCGGGAACAGCGACCTCGATGAGCATGTGAAAGCGGCGGCGGCGGAGCAGGGACGGCGCGTCCAGGGCGACCGCTCGCCCGAGAAGGGGTTCTTCTTTCGCAGCGATCAGTTCAGCTTCGCGAAGGTAGGCGTGCCGGCGCTGTTCGCCGGCTCGGGAAGCGATTTTGTCGGCCGACCCGACGGCTGGGGTGCGGAGCAGGGCGAGAAGTACACGAAGAACGACTACCACCGCCCGAGCGACGACTACCGCGAGAGCTGGGACCTCTCGGGGGCGATCGAGGACATCGACCTGCTGGAGCGCGTCGCCCGCCGTGTCGCCGAACAGGCTCGATATCCGGAGTGGGCCGAAAAGAGCGAGTTCCGCGCCACGCGCGAGAAGTCGCTCCGGTCGAAATAGGCGGCGCTGACACCGAACCGCAGTGCGGTGTTGACGGTTCAGGAGTCGATGGATACCATCTCGCTCCCTGATCTTTTGCACAACCGGACTACGTCGCGGGGTGGAGCAGCCTGGTAGCTCGTCGGGCTCATAACCCGGAGGTCGCAGGTTCAAATCCTGCCCCCGCTACCATCTGGCCGGAGGGGCCTTCAATGGCCTCTCCGGCCGCCTTTGTTATGAAACGACTGTCATCCGCGAATTTGCTCTTGCGCTTTTGACCCCGGCGTAGGAAACTCTCCGCCCTATGGGACACATGCCCTGTTTGAAGTGCGGGAAGCCCGCCGACCTCCACGAGACGCGGCCCGACAAGGTGCGCGTCTTCAAGTGCCGGAACAAGCAGTGCAAGGAGGTCTTCACCCAGCCGCCTTACGAGCCCCAGCCCAAGATCTGGAAGTAGCGCGGCCGGCGTAGAGCCTCTGCCCGCCGGGCTCATTTGCCGCGGGGGCCGAGACGCTCTTACTGCAGCAGGAGGACCACCGTGGCGAAAATCGACCCTCTCCTCCAGAAGCTGGTCGAACTCGGCGCCTCCGACCTCCACCTCTCGAGCGCCAACCCTCCGTTGATCCGGCTGCATGGCGACATCAAGCCGCTCGAAGGCTACGGAGTCCAGTCGGCGCAGGATGTCCGCGGCATGATCACGGAGATCATGTCGGAGCGGAACCGGAAGCAGTTCGAGGAGGACAACGACACCGACCTGGCCTACGAGATCAAGGATCTTGCCCGGTTCCGCGTGAACATTTTTCACGACCGGATGGGCCCCGGCACCGTCATCCGCGTCATCCCGTCGAAGATCCTGACCACCGAGCAGCTCAAGCTGCCCGACGCCGTGCTCAAGCTCTGCTACCTGACGAAGGGGCTCGTCGTCGTGACCGGTCCGACCGGCAGCGGAAAATCGACGACCCTGGCGGCGATGGTCGACCTGGTCAACCGCTCGCGGAAAGACCACATCGTCACCATCGAAGACCCGATCGAGTTCGTCCATCCGAACAAGCTCTGCCTGCTGAACCAGCGCGAAGTCGGCGTGCACACGAAGTCGTTCTCGCGGGCGCTCCGGGCCGCGCTGCGCGAGGATCCAAACATCGTTCTCGTCGGCGAAATGCGCGATCTGGAGACCGTGGCGATCGCGATCGAGACGGCCGAGACGGGCCACCTTGTCTTCGGCACGCTTCACACGACGACGGCGGCGTCGACGGTGGACCGCATCATCGACCAGTTCCCGGCCGACCGGCAGGCGCAGATTCGCGTGATGCTCGCGACGTCTCTGAAGGCGGTCGTCGCCCAGACCCTCTGCAAGAAGGCGGATGGCAAGGGCCGGGTGGCGGCGCTCGAAGTGCTCATCGTGAATCCCGCGGTGGCGAGCCTGATCCGCGACATGAAGACGGTGATGATCAACAACATCATGCAGACAGGAAAGAAGTTCGGCATGCAGCTGCTGAACGACTCGCTCGAGGAGTTCGCGAAGAACAAGGTCATCACGGCGGACGAGGCCTATCTCAAGTCGGTCGAAAAGGACGACATGGTCAACCGGCTGACGCGCCTGGGGTTGAAGGTGTCACAGATGGACAAGGCGGAGGGTGCGGCGCAGCCGGCCGCCGCGGCCGCGGCGGGCGCCGAGAAGTCGCTGACGATGTGGAGGCGGCGGCAGCAGCAGACGTGAGAGAGCGGGAGCTCTCATCGCCGCGCGGATCTTGCGGAGTCGAACAGCTTCTGCACGTCCGGATCCTGGCACGAGAAGGCGGCATTCGGCTCGTTCCTCAGGGCCTTCGTGAAGAAGTCGAGCGCCAGTTCGCGGCGCCCTTCGCTCGCGTAGATGTGGCCGAGGCGCAGCCAGACCTTCGTGCGCTGGTCGCGCGCGCTCGGATTCGGACGCTTCTCGTAAACGACCTTGGCGCCGGCGAGGTCGCCGCGCTCATAGAGCGCGTCGCCCTCGGCGAGCGCCTTCTTCTCCTCCCGCAGGCCGAACACGCCGATTGCAAGGAACCCGACGACGTGCGCGACGAGGGCAAGACCTCCGATGGCAAGACCGAGCATGGCGCGGCGTCGCGCGCGCGCGTAGTAGACGGGGTCTTCCTGCGCGCGCGAGAGCGCGATGAAGCCCATGACCAGGGAGACGGGCGTGAAGAGGATCGCGCAAAGCCAGGCAACCAGGCCGGTCAGCAACGTCCAGAGCGCCAGCTTGTCAGGGAGGGCGCTCTTCGGCGCCATCGGCAGCGGCGCGATCGTCGCCGCGCCGCCGCACTGCGGGCAGGTCGATTTCGCTCCGGCGAGATGTGCATCAACCGGAAAAACCCGGCCGCAGAATCCGCAGGTCGCCGTGATCATGGAAGCGGGATTATACGTCGACGACAATCGGGGCGTTCACCGGCTCGTACGACTCATTGCAGATGGAGGCGTTGATGAAGTGGGTTCCGTCGACGCGCGATTCTCCGTGGGCCTGGTGGATGTGGCCGCCGACGTGGAGCCTCGGCCGGATCCGCCGGATGGCTTCCATCAGATCCTGGCAGCCGACCCGGCGGCCGCTCTTGAGCGCGTCGTTCTGGCCGTACGGAGGGCCGTGCGTGACGAGGATGTCGGTCCCGTCCGGGTTCAGCCGCCATTTCTGCGCGATCGAATCGCCGCGCGGGAGATTGAAGGCAAGGTCGCCGAACTCCGGCTGCCACGGTGAGCCCCAGACGTGGAGCCCATCGACGACCGTGCCGGAGTCCTGAAGATAGATGGCGTGCGTGATGAGGCGGCGCGCTTCATCCGGATGGCGCTCGAAGAGAAACTCGTGGTTGCCCGCGATGACGATTTTGCGGTGGTGGGGGAGGGTCGCGAGCCAGCGGTCGAACGGGACGATCTCCTCGGGGCGCCCCATGACGGTGAAGTCGCCGGCGTGGATCAGCAGGTCGCCGTCCGGGACGCGAACGCGCTCGTGACGATTGTGCGTGTCGGACAGGCAGACGATGCGCATCAGTCGCGAGGAGGGTAGCGAAGGAAGCGAAGGCGGGGAAGGGAACGAAGGGTAGACTGCGTTCGTGATAGCGTTGCTTATCGCGATGCAGTCGTTCACGGTCCTTCAAGAGGATCCGCCGCCGCGCCGCCCCGATATGCCCGCCCCGTCGTCGGCGCCGATCGAGTTCGAGAGCTACACCGACTTCACCTTCCGGCTGTCGGCGATCGTGATGAACGTCTGCATCGCCCTTCCCGAGCGCGTCGACGTTCGGCCCTTCACGCTGGAAGGCAAGAGCGGCGGCAGCGCCCGCTTCGATTCCGTCGGGCTCGGTCTGCAGGTCGGCCTCGACATCACGTTCGACATGAACCTGTTCCGCTTCTTCACTGAGGCGACGTTCGGCGGCTCGGAGACGGACTCGTTCGCGCTGGGCGCCGGTACGGGCACGCTCGACTACGGCACGTACGCCGTGCGCATCGGCCTTCAACGTCCGCTCGTCGGACTGCGGGCGGGGAGCCTTCGCGCGACGCTCGGCCCGGGCGTCGGCTTCTACAACCTCTCCGCCAAGTCGTCGAGCGACGAGGTTGAGTCGCGTCGCCACGAGTTCAACGGCTTCTTCGTCCGGGCGGCCCTGAACGCCGACGTGCGGCTCTTCGGCAACCTCTACCTGATGACCACGTTCAACGCCGACCTGCTGACACTGGAGGCACGAGGCGTGCCGCTGGTGATCACGTTCGGCCTCGTGGTCTTGCTCTGAGAGGGTCCACTCGCTGCCGGCTACTTCTTCCTCTTGTACTCCATCCAGCCCATCTCGACCCACGTGCCGTCCTGCTCGGTGCTGAAGACGGTCGTCTTGGTGTCCTTGTCCTTGAACGTGGTGACATGTTTCATCTTGAACGTCAGCTTCTTGTCGGGCGTCGTCTCCTCCGAGAGCATCGTCAGCACCTTGCCGTCCTTGTCGAACGAGCCCTCACCCAGCGAGATGCGGACCGAGAAGTTGTCCACCCAGGCGACGACGAACTTGTTCTTCGTCGAGTCCCACCCGAGCGTGCCGTGGCCGATGAAGTCGCCGCCCATCATCGTGCCTTTGAAGTCGTAGACGAGCCACATGCCGCCGCAGGTAAGCGTGCCGGTCTCCGTCCCCTTGCCCTCGTCAGGCTTGGCCTTGGGGTCGATCACGAACTTGGTGGCGACCTCCCAGTCGCCGACGAACTGCTTGAGCAGTTCCTGCTCCTTGCCCGGCTTTGGCGCCTGGGGTTGCTCCTCCTGCGCACGAACGAACCCGCACGCGGCGACAACCGCGGCAATCGCGACGATCTTCTTCATACTCCCTCCGTATGGTTCAAAGAAGCGGGAATTCTACGGAGTTGCTCGAGGAAATCGAGCGCGAATCTACGCGTCGGGCTCGATCGTGAACGTGAGGGGGTAGCCGCGTCCCCGCGAGAGCGACCGGGCCTGTTCGACGTGGAACTCCGCTCGTTCCAGGGGCTCGGTGAGCACGTGCGCCACGCCGGTGCGGTGCGCTTCCCACATGACGTTGACGGCTCGCGGCATCGTCAGGCCGAAGATGGAGGTGAGGACGTCCACCACGAAGTCCATCGGCGTGACGTCGTCGTTGTGGATGATGACGCGGTAGAGCGGCGTGAGCCGGGTCGCTTCGTCGGTGACGGGATCGGCCTTCGTGACGTCGGGCTGGGCGACGGGCATCAGGCTATTTTAGCGGGCTCGTCCTTCACGGGAATGAACAGGATCGTGAACATGCCGGGAATCGACGCCAGGCAGACGATGCCGAAGAACCACGGGAATCCGAGCTTCGCGACGATGTCTCCGCTGATGTAGGCGGCGCCCATCGCGGCGAGCCCCATGAGCCCGGTCGAGATCGCGTAGTGCGTCGTGGCGAAGCGGCCTCCCTGCGAGACTTGCATCAGGTAGACGGTGTACGCGGCGAAGCCGAAGCCGTAGCCGAGCTGCTCGACGGCGATGACCGTCGCCAGGAATGCCTTGCCGGGATGCGCGATCGCCGCCCAGAGGAAGAGCAGATTCGGCGCGTGCATCGCGATGACCATCGGCCAGAGGCAGCGCTTGAGTCCGCGCTTCGAAATCCAGATCCCGCCGAGGATCCCGCCGACCAGGAGCGACAGCACGCCGATCGTGCCATAGAGAACGCCGAACTGGCGTGCGGTGAGCCCCATGCCGCCCTCCGCGGCGGGCTTGAGGAGAAACGGGCGCGCCATCGCCGTGAGCATCGACTCGCCGAAGCGATAGAGCAGGATGAACGCCACAACGGCGACAATGCGGCGCTGGCCGAAGTAGGTCGAGAGCGCCTCGACCACGGGAGGCTTGTCGGCCCGCCGGACCGGGCCGTCGGAGCCGGGGCGCGGCATCAGGAACGCGTTGCAGATCAGCGCGACGGCGTAGGCGATCGCCGCCGCCACCAACGCGCGGCTCCATGCGCGAGGGACTGGATCGCCCCCGGCTTCAAACCAGCCCGCCAGGTAGACGATGCCGCCCGTGACGAAGATCATCGCGAGACGGAAGGACGCCGAGCGGATGCCGACGAACGCGGCCTGCTGCGGCCGGTCGAGGGCGAGAAGATAGAAGCCGTCAGCGGCGATGTCATGGGTCGCCGAGCCGAACGCGATCCACGCGCACGCGATGAGGGTCCACGTCAGGAAATGAGACGACGTCACCGCAAACGAAAGAGCCGCGATGCCGACGACGATGAGGATCTGGGTCGCGAGAATCCAGACGCGCTTGCGGCCGACGAGATCGACGACGGGGCTCCACAGCGGCTTCAATGTCCACGGCAGACCCAGGAGGCCCGTCCAGTGTCCGATCGTCTCGACCGGCACTTTCATGAGCGTGAGAAACGCGCCGGGGACGGTCTGGACGAGCATGTAGGGAATGCCCTGGAGGAAATAGAGGATGGGCACGAATGCCCACGGACTCCGGGCGCGGACAGGATTCTGCACCGGCGCTTCCACTCCCTCTCTCCGGATTCATCGTATCACCGATCCTGCTATAGTTGGCTCTCCATGAAGGTCTCGTTGAACGGCGTCGCCCTGGAATTCACCGATCGCGGAATCGGAGCTGCCGTCCTCCTGCTTCACGGGTTCCCGCTCGATCGGCGCATCTGGAACGACCAGATGGAGCCGCTCGCGCGGACGTGCCGCATCGTGGCGGTCGACCTTCGCGGCCACGGACGGAGTGCGTCGACGCCGGGCCCGTATCCCATGGACCTCTTCGCCGACGACGCACTCCAGCTGATGAGCGCCCTGAAGATCCCGCGCTTCGCCGTCGTTGGCCACTCGATGGGCGGCTATATCGCCCTGGCGCTGCATCGCAAGGCCCCGGAGCGGCTGTCGGGCGTCGCGCTGGTGGCGTCGCGGTCGAAGGCAGACTCGGACGAGGCGAAGCGGGTTCGAGAAGAGACGGCGCAGCGCGTCGAACGAGAGGGGATGCGCTCCATGGCCGAGACCCTGCCCGACCGGCTCCTCAACCTGGAGGCTCCGCGCAGCGTCATGGAGTTCGTTCGAGACGTGATCACGACCGCGACTCCGATGGGCGTCGCCGCTTCTCTGAGAGGGATGGCGATGAGGCCCGACGCGACGGCCCAGCTCGCCGCCATCAAGATTCCCACGCTGGTCGCCGCCGGAAGGGGAGACCGCATTGTGCCGGTTGCCGAGTCCGAAGCGATGGCCGCCGCGATTCCTGGCGCGAAGACGGCGTGGTTCGAGAAGTCGGGTCACATGCCGATGGTCGAGGAGCCCGCCGCCTTCACCGATGCGCTGCTCGCGTGGACGCGCGCTTGCGCCTGAAGCTTTCGACGGCCATCGCCAGCCCCACGGCGTCACCGATCTCGACGCAGGCTCGAGCCTCTCCGCGGTAGAGGCGCGCCAGTTCCGCTTCGAGGCCGGCGCCGGAGGGCCCCGGCGATCCAACGGCTGGCTGAGTTGCCGCGCGGCGACGCTCGCGGCCTTCCGCAACGGCGCAGCGTGCCCGGTCGAGTTGGGCGAGCAGCGCGTCCATTCCCGGATAGGCGCCGTCGCGCTCCAGGATCACGTCGAGATCAGCGGCCCGCGATGCGACCTCGCGGAGCAGTGCATAGACGGAATCGGGAACATCGTGCTGGTGATCATCCAAGAGGCGACGCACTCCGGAGCGGACGATCCACTTTCCGCCCGCGAGATGCACCTGACGCACGCGCTGGAGGGGGATCGCGTCGAGGAATTCCATCGCGTCGAAGCCGAAATTCGTCGCATTGGCGTGCAGGTTGTGGAGGTCGAGCAGCAGGTCGCACCGTGTCGCGCGCTGCGCCTGGGCGAGCCACGTCGCCTCGTCGCGATCGCTTGCCGGCGGGTCGATCAGCGTCGCGACATTCTCCAACAGCGGACGCGAGCCGACGATGCGCGCGGCGCGGTCGGCGTTGCGGCCGGCTCCTTCGATCGTGGCCGCGTTTCGCGGCGGCGCGGCGAGGTGGCCGATCTCGACTCCGCCTCCGCGGACGAAGGCGAAGTGCTCCGACCACGCCGCGGGCTGAACCGCATTGACCACGCGTGCCAGTGCGTCCAGTCGGTGAGGCTCAACCGATTCTGTGGAGGCGAGGCCGAGAGAGACTCCATGCAGCGTCACCGGCACCTGGATGGCGAGCGTGCGCAAGGCCCGCAGCCGGGCTTTGCATGCGTCGGCGTAGTCATCGGCAAGCACTTCGACGATATCGATCCGGTCGAGATTGGCGAAGATGCCGGCGGCGAGATCATCCCGCCAACCGAGTCCAAATCTATCCACCGCAGCCTCCGCAGCCGCCGCCGCAGCCGCCACCGCAGGAGCTGCCGCAGGACGACCCGCATGAAGAGCCGCAGGAGCTCATCGTGCTCGACGACGCCTTGGGAAAGAGCGTCTTGGTCGGGACGAGGGCGGCGGGGACGGCGGCAATGCCGTAAACCGCCGCGAGCGTGGCGAGTTCGGTGGTCGCTCCGCCGCCCTTGATTCGGGGCGCGCGCTCCCGCAGTCCTGTGAAGAGGGTCTTGAGGTCGGCGACGACGCGGTCACCGCGCGGAGTCCGGCGCCGGGCCATCAGGACGATCCCTACGATGACTGCCACGACGGCTCCAGCGACAAGGAAGGCGATGTTCGTCCGACCCCGCGAGAGGGCAATGGAGCACTTCAAGATCGCCAGGCCGGCAAGGAAGCCGACGCCCAGGAGCCCCAGGAGGAGCCTCTTGATCCGGTCATCGGCGTTGGGAAGGAGACGATCGCGCTCCAGCGCCTCCGCATACTTGCTGGCATCGCGCAGGGGAGCGGCGGCCGTAAAGATCGTCGTCGCCTCGGAGGCTTTCAGGAAGTGCGTGAGGACGGCCTTCTCGATGGGCCGCCGTGCGAGGGTGACGCTCCGAGGATTGTCGGTATGGAGCGTGGCGCCCACGGCCGCCAGGAGCCCGCGGTCGACGAGTGATACAGCGGCAACCCGGAGCGCCTCAACGGAACCGCCGCGAAGGAAAGCGATGGCATACGCGTCGTTCAGTCTTGTCTTGGGCGGCTCGCCGCCCTCGAGGGAGTGGCGGATCGCGTACATGGCAAGGAGCACAACCACCGCGGTGACCACGTAGAAAGCCAGGAACGCGGGGCCGGTCCAGTCGAGCGGGTTCATGACGGCCTATCACCCCGGGCGGCCGGGCCGCCCTCGCTCGAAACGAGCCTCGCCGCCCGTTCGTGCATTTCGTGCGCGACGTCGACCAGCGAGAGCAGCGTTGCCGCCGGTGTGCCGGGGTCAAGCTCGCGCTGCTCCCGCGCCTGCGAGAGCCGTCGCATGACGTCTGCACGGGCAGGTCCGGCGACCGCCTCCAAGGCCTCCTTGGGCGAGGCGGCGGGGCGTGCCTCGAGTTCGAGCAGCGACGACGCCGCGGAGCGAAGCGGCCCCGCGGCCTCGGCAATGACGGCGATGAGCTGTTCCTCGCGGAGGCTGCGCTCGATGTATCGCTCACGAAGCCGCAGGACCTGGTTCAACGTGATCTGGCGAAGTCGGGCGATGCGTGCATCGCGGGGAACGACGAGGCCCGCGAACGGGTCGTCGCCATGGAGGATCTTGTGGCGGTGGCCGATGTCGGCGAACTTGACGGCGAACGCGGCCACGGCCGCGGCTATCTCTGCCTCAAGAATGAACATGGGCATCAGGGCGATGGCGGTCCGCGCGTCGCGAAGCGGCTCGCGCAGTTTGTCGGCTTTCGCCGGATCGAAAGCCCTCAGCACGACGATGACGTTGACGTCCGACGTCTGGCGCAGACGCCCTTCAGCCGCGCTGCCGAAAAGGACGACGCTCCGGAGGTCGGGCCCGAATGCTGATCGGGCCGCCTCGACGAACGCGGCTAGACCCTGATCGACGGCGGCTTGGTTGGTCATGGCTCTCTCCTCACCGTGGGACGATGCCTTGGTGTTAAAGTTACAGGGACCCTCATGAAACCGGCCGGAGTTCTCTTTGCCGTCCTGCTGGCGACGGTGCAGGAGCCGCGCGTCAGGGAAGGATACCTCCTCCCGACGCAGGCCAAGCGTGTTGAGATCGCCGTCGCTGAGCGCGCGACGCCCGCCGTCAAGCTGGCGGTCCTGCCGGTCGAGTGGCTCGATCTCAAGCACCCGGACGGCTGGAATCTCGAGCTGTTCAACCTGCAGTTCTTCCTGCGCGGACAGTACACGCAGCGGAACCGGCTCAACCAGCAGCCGTTCGGCAGCCTTGCGGACTGGCTTGCGCAGAATTCGTTCGACCAGTTCAGGTTCAGCGGGCGGGCCTTCAACTGGGTCGAGGTGCCGTGGTCGTGGAGTGACGCACGCGGTGCCGGACTCGCGGCGCCGTCGCCGGACGAGCTGATCCGGCGCGCGATGGCGGAGGTGATGGCGCGCGACGGCCACCTGGTCTTCAACGACATCACGCACGTCCTGCTCCTTTCGATGGGATCACGCCGCGACATGGATCGCACGAATCGGCTCTGGCCGCGCGGCACGACGGTGCAGATGGGGACCCGGACGATCCCCGTCGCGCTGATGGACACCGGCCTGCTTTCGAATCGGACCGGCCTCGATCAGGCCGTGGGGATCGGGCCGATGGCGCATGAGTTCATGCGCGTGCTGGGGGCGCCGACCCATCCGATCGCGGCCGCCTCCTGGTGCCTCATGTCGGATGCCTTCCGCGGCGACAATGCCGACGCGCGCGCGCTTGGCGGGGCGTGCGACCACCGGCCCTACCACCTCTGTGTTGCGTGCAAGGCGCAGCTGGGCTGGATCAAACCGGTGCCCGTCGACCCGCAGGTTGAGCAGAAGCTGGCGCTGCGGCCGATTGAAACGCATCCCGACGCGTTCATGATTCTGATCACGCCTGACGGTTCCGAGCACTACCTCCTTGAGAATCGCCAGCGGCGCGGCTTCGACCGGGGGATTCCGGGCACCGGGCTTCTCGTCTGGCACGTGGGGCCGAAGGGAATCGCCCTGGTGCCGGCGCACGGCCTCGACGTTCCCGATGCCGCCTGGAAGTTCCCGCTCGCCGTGCCGTTCCCGACGCTCCAGTCGACGTGCTTTTCCCCCGAGACCATTCCGTCGAGCCGCCGGGGCGTGAAGGGAGAGCTCCGCGTCGTGCTGGGCGGAATCGAAACGGACACCGATGGCGTCGCGTACCTGACGACCGGCACGAAAGCGGCCGTCGGGGAGCGTCTCACGTTCGAAGGGACGACGTACACGATCGTGCCTCGCACACCGTCGATCACGGCCCAGAAGCTCGCCGTGGCGGTGCTGCTCGTCGACTTCCCGGACGTGCCGCACGCCGCGACGTCGCTCAAGCCGTTCGATGATTTTTTCTTCCGCCGCGGCGAATGGGCGACGGCGGGCGACATCCTGCGGCCGACGTGGTCCTTGGGCGACGCCGTCGCGCAGATGTCGGGCGGCGCCGTCGCCATCGAGGGCGAAGTCATCTCCTGGGTCGAAGAGGAGAAGCGCACCGCCTGGATCACGATGCCCAGGACGGCACCGGGCTACCTGAAGACGACCTCGGCCGACTTCTGCGGCGAGGCGATCGCGGAGTACGAGAAGAAGTCGAACGTCCGCGCACTGCTCGATCGCGCCGATCTGATCGTCGCGGTGATCGCCGGCAAGCCGCGTCCGAACACGGCGATGGCGCCGCAGAGCGGCATCGTAAAGCGCGGCGACCGGCAGATTCCGAGCGTCATCCTGATGGAGGAGGGCGCGCTGCTCGATCCTGGTCCGGTCCTGGCGGGAATGCTGCGGATCTTCAAGCTGCACGACAAGGTCGCACCGCGGGCGGCGACCACGGACGGAGGAAAGGGATTCTGCTTCGCCGGCGGCGCGAATGCCCAGCAGGGGCGGCCCGGACCGAGCCTGCTCTGCACGTGCTGCCGCCGCGAGCTCGGCTGGCTGGAGCCGTTCGAGGCCGGCCGCGGTGCTTACGCGCTCTCTCCGCTGGCGCTCGCCGCCTCCGCGGTCAGACTGCCGATCGCCGACGACGAGTACTACCAGATCGAGAACCGGACGCAGTGGGACTACGACCGCAGCCTGCCGCGCGAGGGGCTGCTGATCTGGCACGTGACGCCGAAGGACCGACGCTGCATGGACTGCTGGGAGAATGGCGTTCTCGACCTCTGGCTCGCCCACGACTACCCCGCCCGAGGACAGCCCGCCGACCGTCCGGGCCGCCACACGCCGTTCGTCTCGCTGCCGAAGAAGGGATTCAGCCTTCAGCTGCCGAAGGGCGGCTACGAGCTGAGCGGCATCACATGCGACGCGCGCGGCAACATGTTCTTCGAGCTCGACATCATCGAGAAGTAGCCGCGTCGGCGACGGCCTCGATCGCAATGGCGGCGAGCGCGGCGCCGTAGTCCAGGTCGATGTTCTTCATCGTGTCGTGGGTGTCGTGGTAGCCCGCGCGCGAAATGTCGTAGTTCTCCATGAGGAGCACGACCGGCACCCCGAGGTCGCTGAAGATCTGGGCGTCCGTGTTGTACAGGGTGCTGCGCGGCTCCCATTCGGACCGTACATCGCCGTGCATGAACGGCTGGGCCGCCGGCGGCGGCAGCGATTCGCCCCTCGTCGCGCGCGACCCTTCGCGCCGGGGCGATCGATTCCACCGATGAGTGGCCGCGTGGGCGTGCCATGCCAGCCTGGCCGAAGCGCGCCCTTCGCCGGGCGCGATCTGGAAGGTGAAAAGGTCGCGGTCGTGATTGTGCGCGATCATGTCGAGAACGAACGCGCCGCGGATTCGCGTCGATTCACGGAGCAGCCGGTGGGCGAGCATTCGCGCCCCAAGGCAGTCGGCTGGAAACTCCTCTCCGGTCAGGTGCACGAGCCAGATATCTCGGGCCGGTTGAAGGTCTTTGAGAACGCCGGCTGCCAGCATCAGGGTCGCGGTGCCGGAGCAGTTGTCGTCCGCCCCGGCCGCGGCGACGCGGCGTTTCTCGCGGTAGAGATCCTCCATGAAGGCGGCGTCGAAATGGTCGGCGAGGATCACCGCCTCCCGGCGGTCACGACCGGGGATCTTGGCGATGACGTTGACCGCCTCGACGCCGGTCCACGGAAACCTGAAGTCGGTCTCCGCCTTGAAGCGGTGCTCCTCGACTTCAAGGCCGAGGTCCGCGTAGTGGGCTCGAAGCCGCGCGGCAACGTCGTTGAGCTGGCATGGGTCATCGGCGTTGTTCCGCCGCTCGACGGATGAGAGCGTCCGGATCGCGTGCCAGTAGCGCTCCTCGAAATCGCGGGTGGCGGTGGCGCGGAGCGTCAGCGGCGGGCCCGGATCCTCCTCGCGGCCCATGAACTCGGCAATGCGGCCGGCGATCATCACCGTCACGTCGGGGGTGGTCGACTGTTCGGGGAGGGAGCGAAGCCAGGCCTCAACGGTCATGCCCTTCGAGGCCGTCAGGAGGCGCGCCGCGAACGACGGCGAGAGAGGTCCCATCAGTCCGCGCCACTCGGAGAGCTTGCGGACGTTCTCGCGGGCGACGCGCTGGGGAAGGAACTCGCGTGCCATCGCCAGCAGCGGTTCGGGCCGGATGACAGGACGCAGCATCAGAGGTTCAGCTCCGTCGCGCTCGGCGGTCACGACGCCGTCGAAGCCCTCCAGCACCTGCACGTGGCCGTCGTGCCACCGTCGGGCGAGGAGGAGCCGGTGCCAGAAGACGCAGCGGGGACCAACCTGCATCGGCGCGTAGAAGTAGCGGTAGCCATAGCGGCCGCCGGCGCGCAGGCGCAGTTCCGCCGCGGCGATGTCGTCGGGAGTGGCGCGGGGCCCGTCGAGCACGGGATCGAAGGATTCGCTCCACACCTGGACGTTTCGGGCCATCGGCTTGCCGTAGAGGCCCATTCGGTCCGGCTCGGTCGAGAAGAGCACGCGCGTGACGGCGTCATCAAGGCCGTCCGTCGCATCTGCATCCCGGGGCGTTCGTTCCCACCGGTGGCGACGGACCGGGGCCTTCTCATCGAGCCAGCCTGAAGGCGGTATCCGGACGCCGAGCGACCGCTCGCTTCGCGGAAAGAGCGCGAGGAGGGGGATCTGCCGCGCGTGCGGCATCCGCTCGGAGAGCCGGGCAAAGCCGGGATGATGGGTAAACAGGAGGGAAGCGGGCGAGGGAAGCAGCGTCACCGAGCCGTTCAGGAAGCGACGACGCTCGTCGGCGCCGAGCCGTTCGAACGGCGCGAGCGCCACCTGGTAGGGACCGCCGCCTTCACTCGTCCAGGCAAGGCTGCGGAATTCGCGGTTGGGCGGCAGCAGGCGCTCGATCGGGAGGTCGCTGGTCCCGAAGAGCGTCCAACTCACCCGACCCTTGTCGTCCTGGGTCTTCGAAAAAACCAGCGGGAGGGCAAGCCAGCCCTGCGGACGGCGTGCGGCGGCAAGCTCGGCGGGCCACGCGGGGTTTCCGTCGGTTAGAAAGCGGCTGATGCGCGTTGGCCGTCCGGCAACGAGCGCGTCGAATTCGTCGAGGACCGTCTCGGCGATCCGCTGCATGGCGGGCGCCAGTTCATCCTCTTCCTCGTGCTCCGGGATGATCCATCCGTCGTCGCCGTCTCGGATCGAATCGTCGACCTCGCCGTACGGCTTGACGCCGACGTACGGCGGCGGCACGACCTCCGAGTAGGCGCGGATCGGCGGCGGAACGTACGATGCCGCCTCGCGCAGGAGCGCGGTCCAGCTCATTTAGTTCCGAGTGAAGTCGAGCTTGTCCTTGCGGACGCTCACGATGACGCGATCGCCGGGATTCAGGCTGCCCTCGATGAGGAGCTCACTGAGACGGCCTTCGACTTCGCGCTCGACCGTGCGGCGGACCTCGCGCGCCCCGCTCTCGGGCGCGTAGCCCATTTCGGCGAGGAGGCGCGGCACGTCGTTGTCGAAGACGATGGTGAGAGGGACGGCCTGCGCGTGGCAGCGGACCTCGTCGAGGAAGCGGCGCGCGATGCGCACACACTCGTCGAGGCCGATCGGCTCGAACAGCACGACCTCGCTGAGGCGATTCACGAATTCCGGTTTGAACCGCACCTTCAGGCTGGCGAGCGTCTCCTCGAGGACCGCGCCCCGGTCGGGCGACGCGGGGGTGAAGCCGATGCGGCGCTTGAGATCGGCGATCTCCTCCGCGCCGACATTCGAGGTCAGCACGAGCACGGCGTTGCCGAACGGCACGCGGCGCGCCTTGTTGTCGGTGACGAAGCCCTCGTCCATCATCTGGAGCAGCAGATCGTGGACCTTCGGGTCGCTCTTCTCGATCTCGTCGAAGAGCACCACCGCGTGGTCGCGGCTCCGCATCGCCTCGGAGAGAAGGCCGCCCTGGTCGTGGCCGATGTAGCCGGGGGGAGCGCCGATCAACTTCGCGTACTCGTGGGGAAGCTGGTACTCGCTGCAGTCGATCCGCACCATCTTCGCGGCGTCCTGGAACAGGTAGAGCGTGAGGGCCTTGGCGAGCTCGGTCTTGCCGACGCCGGTCTGGCCGACAAAGAAGAACGTTGCGATCGGGCGCTGCGGATCGCGAAGGCCGGTCATTGCCTTCTTGACGGCGCGTGAGACGCTCGCGATGGCGCGCTCCTGGCCGACGACGCGACGGCCGAGTTCGTCCTCCATGTCGCGGAAGCGGCGAAAGTCGGGAGAGGCGGAGGGCGAGGCCGGGGCGGTGAGAAGGTGCAGTTCGCCCTCCGGCGCGCACGGGATGACCACCCGCTTGATGTCGAGGGCGGGATTGAGCTCGATGACGGTTTCATAGAGCTTGTCGGAATGGAGCGGGTCGACCTGGGCCAGGTCGATGACGCAGGCGTTGAGCACGAGGTCGACGTAGGCGCGGCGGGTCGAGATCTTCGCGTCCTTGAGGAGATTGCCCGCTTCGGCTTGCGTGAAAAGACGGATCTTCACGAAGGCGTCGACGGGCTCGAAGTACCGCAGGACGACGTTCGTTTCAACGCGAATCATGGTGCCTCTCTCCCTCTCTAACCGTGTCAATTATACGACACAGTTGGGATAGAGGACGGAGATGGGGGTCACACGGTGAGGACGATCTTGCCGAAGACGCTCCTCGACTCGATCCTGCGATGCGCCTCGGCCGCGTCCTTGAGAGGGAACGTGGAGTCGATCACCGGCTTCAGTCTCCCTTGAAAGAAGCAGCGCATGGCGTCGCTGAACTCCTTCGCCGAACCCATCGTGCAGCCGATGATCTCGAGCTGGCGGTAGAAGATCTGGCGGATGTCTTCGGTCGGGTCATAGCCGGTCGTGGCTCCGCAGGTCGTGAGGCGGCCTCCGCGACGGAGCGCCATCAGCGACTTCGACCACGTCTCCTTGCCAATGTAGTCGACGACGAGATCGACTCCGCGCTTGGAGGTTGCTTCGCGGACCTTCTTGAGCCAATCGTCCTTCGCGTAGTTGAGGCAGACATCGGCACCCAGCGCCTTTGCCTTTGCGAGCTTGTCGTCGCTGGACGCCGTCACGATGGCACGAGCGCCGAGCATCTTCGCGATCTGGAGGCAGACGGTGCCGACGCCTGCGCCGACGCCGTGGATGAGCACGTCCTCGCCCGGCTTGAGTCGGCCCCGCGTGACCGTCAGGCGCCACGCGGTGAGGAAGACGAGGCCGGGCGCCGCGGCGGTCACGAAATCCATCGAATCGGGAATCGGAACGGCGCAATACGCAGGAGCGGCGACGACCTCGGCGTACGTCCCGTCGCAGTGCTCACCGAAGATCTGCCAGTCCCTGCACATCGAATTCTCGCCGTCGCCGCAGTATTCGCAGTGGCCGCAGGATGTCTGCGGGCAGAGCAGGACGCGCTGGCCCGGCCTGATCGACGTCACGTTCTTGCCGACGGCCCTGACAACGCCGGCAGCGTCGGCGCCCGGGATGCGTGGAAGGGGGATCTTGACGCCGGGCATGCCCCTGCGGACCCAGAGATCCAGGTGGTTGACGGAGGCGGCCTTGACGTCGAGGAGGAAGCCGTCGTCGCCGCAGGCAGGGACGGGGGCGTCTTCAGAAGTCAGGACCGAGGGATCGCCGTGCTGGTGGATGCGGATCGCTTTCATGGACGGAGAGGATACAAAAGAGAGCCGCCTGCCTGAAGCGAACCGACCCTGCCCTTGACGCGTCGTCCTCGAGTCCGTGCGGCCGCTACCCGACCACGCATTGGTGGATGGTTGCCGGCACGGCCAGGCTTGACTTCGCCATCTGCGGAGCAACGCCTCGCCATTGCGCCTGCGAAGCCGCTACAATGCCGCCCCATGGGATCTGGGCGCTCTGACGTCGCCACGCTGGCCTCGCGCGCGCGACTGCGGGAGGAACAATCGGAGGTTACCCGGAGGTTCTCCCCCGTTTCCTGGGCCGTTCTTGCCTTCGTGGTCGTCGGCCCCATCGGCGGCATCCTCTGCCTGTCAACGGAGACGCGCAGTTCCGCGCCGACCGCCGTCGGCGCCTGCCTGATCCTGCTGGCCGTCATCCTCGTCGCCAAGCCGATCTGGGACGCCGTCAAACCCAACGTCAACCGCCGGGCGTCCGGCGAGGAGGCGGTACGTGTTTACCTCAGGTCCGTCAAGATGGGCTGGTGGAAGGGCGCCTGGTCCTGCCTTTCGAACGAGGCCCGGCAGGGCGCGGTCGCCCAACGACCCGCCATCGACACGCTGGCCATCGATCGCGAGTCCGTAGCCATCAAAGACCGCCGTGACCTGAAGGCCATCTGGAATGACTTCATCTCCGGGGGAAGGTCGATCCTCGAGATCGAGACAGGCCCCCTTGAGGCGGCGGGCGAGGACGCGGCCCGAGTGCGCGTGCGGCTCGTAGTGGACTTCAATGTGAACAGGGCTCCCTACGGCAGCAAGGCCCGGCAGGGCGTCGGCATCTTTGACAAGGGCTTCACCAGACAGGTCTTTGTCGGCCGCTGGCCGGTCTACCGGCGCGACGGCCGGTGGTACGTCCTCGATGCGGGCCTTCCGGACGATTTCAAGGGTGAGCGCACCGACGTCGTCTACCCCCAATGCCAGGTAGTTAGAAGAGACACGGCCGCGAACAGCCCCGACCTTCCCTCCTTGGAGTCCAGTAAGTTCGACCAAGAGGTTGAGGCTTTTTGGCAATCCTGCGCGAACGGCGACACCAGCCGCGCAACGCCTCAAGTGTGCCCAAGCCTACCGGTAGCGTTTACCCACGGAGATCCCGGATGAACCGCTATTTCAGGACTCCCCGTTTGATCAGCTCCAGCTCCTGGCGGTAACTCACGATCTCGCTGAGCTTCTTCTGAGCCTCGGTGACGGCCCCGTTCCGCTCCTTGCGCTTGGTGCGGAGTTCCATCAACTTTGCTTCGATGTCACCGTCGGTGAGCTCCTTGTTCTTCGCCATCTCGTCGACCGACTTCTTCTGGTCGCGATCGTGGTCTTCGAGGACTTTTTGCGCGTCGACGACCTCCTTGACCAGCCCCTTGACGACTTCGGCTTCCTTTTCGTCCTCGATCTTGAGCGCCGCCATCGCGTCCTTTACGCGCTCCTCGGGCGACTTGCGGCCCGCCTCCGGGCCTACCCTCATGACGCGGAAGCCCTTGCCGTCACCGCCGCCGTCGCCGAACTGCTTCTCCATCTCCTCCATCTGCTTCTGGGCATCCTCGATCGCCTTCTTCATATCCTCGCTGTCGGCGCCGCGGCCCATGCGGCCGCCTTTCTCGGTCATCTGATCGAAGGCCTTCTTCTGGTCGTCGTCCAGGAGGTCGCGGATCTTGTCCCTGCGCTCCTTCTCGAGTTTCTCCTGGGTCTCTTTGTCGCCCTTGTAGATCTCCTTGATCTTCTCCGCCTGTTCGTCGGTGAGCTTCAGCTTGGCCTTGAGGCGCTGCGCCTGCCGATCGGCGTCGTCCTGGGCGAAGCAGACCAGAAGGGCGAGCAGGATATTCATGCAACCTCCAACCACGGAAGGACGGCCCTCGCCGTCCGTCTGGTTGATACGTAGCAGCGGGCAGGCAGTAGTTGGGAACTTTCAACGCCGGGCGCGCAGTCGGGCGCCCGCCGCCAGGAGTTCCGTGACGGCAGGATCGATGATCGAGTAGATGACGCGGAGCCCCTCGCTGCGCGCCCCAAGGATGCCGCTGCGCGCCATCAGTCGGAGTTGGTTCGAGACGGCGGCGATCTTCATGCCGACGGTGTCGGCCACCCGGCGAACGTGCATGTCCCCGTGCAGGGCAATGGCATGAAGGATCCGCAGCCGCGACTCCGAGGAAAGAAGAGCGAAGAGCTCGGCGATCTCGCGGACGGTACCTGGCGAAATGCGCGCGGGTGGCGCAGAGAGCTTCTCGGATACGGCGTGCAGGCCAGGGGAGGGGTGCCGGCGTGCGCGGGGCATACGCCAGCATTACATTGATACGTGTACAAGCACAACGGCGGCGCTCCGCGCCGCATCAGAGACCCTAACCCACACATCGGCAGCGAACGTCCCGCGACTTGAGGGCCTTATCGGCCTTTGCGCAGGCGGGCGATCTCCTTGAAGACCGCCTCGAGTTCGTCGTCCGTCGTGTAGAAGTGCGGCGAAATCCGGATCCCGCACTTCGGGCGCCAGTCGATGAGGAAGTGCCGCTTCAGCAGTTCGAGGTGGACCCGCTCCGAGTCGGGGAAGTCGACGCAGATCATCCCGCCGCGCCGCTCCGGGTCGCGCGGCGTGTTCACCTTCAGCCCCATCTCGTCGGCGATGGCCACGGTCTGCGCGATCTGCCGTTTTGATTTGGCCCGGATCCGGTCGACTCCGATCGTCGCGACCATCTCGCGGCCCGCGGAGCTTGAGTAGATCGCCGGAATCGAGGGCGTTCCGCCCATGTAGCGCATGACGTCCTCGCGGTACTGGATGCGGTCCATCACGAACCCGAACGGCGCCACGTGCGAGAACCAGCCGCACAGGCGCGGCTCGTACGTCGGGATGTTCTGCTTCTTCACGTAGAGGTAGCCGCCGCCGGGCCCGCCGCAGAGCCACTTCACCGAGCCGCCCGTGAAGAAGTCGCAATCGATCGCCTGGACGTCCACCGGCACCGTGCCCACCGCCTGGTAGGCGTCGATGATCGCGACGGCGCCTTTCGCGTGCGCCGCCTTGACGATCGCCTTCGCGTCCTGGATGAAGCCGCTACGGAAGAGCACGAGCTCGATCACGACCGCCGCCGTGCGGTCGTCAATCGCGTCGATGAAGTCCTGCGTCTCGACCCGGATGCCGTCCGGCGACGCGACGAGCTCGACCTTCGCGCCGAGCCGCTCGTGCTCCTTCCAGACGTAGTGGACGCTCGGGAAGTTCATCGTCGTGTAGACGACGCGGCTGCGCTTCGGCGTGAAGTCGAGGCACGACGCGATGATGCCCATCGTCTGGGAGACGTTCGTCATCATGACGACCGTTCCGGACGGCGCGTTGATGATGCGGCCGACCTGGTCGCCGCACTGCGTCACCATCGGCAGCCAGTCGTGCCACGCCTCGATCGAGTCGCGCTCCCACGTCTCGTAGAACGCGGTGATCCGCTCGCGCGCCTGCCGTGGAACGGCCCCGAGGGAGTGGCTGATGAGATGCGTTTTCTTCGAGAGGGTGGGGAACTCCTTGCGAAGCTTGAGGAGTTCCGCCTCGGGATCGGTCTTCTTCTTCGTCGTGATCGGCATGGTCACATTTCGGTGCGCGCTTCCCACAGGACCGGGAAGAACTTCTTTTTCGTCGTCGATGCCAGGTAGGCGACGCCCTGCGTTCCCATCGGCCCCTGCTTGCCGAACGCGTACTTCACGTCCTCGATGCCGGTTCCCGGCTTGCTCCCGATCATCCGCTCCGCCATCCGCACGTGATGCTCGCGGTAGAGCTGGAAGCACTCGTCGAGCTCGATCATCGCCTCCGCGAGCATCATGAGATCGTTGACCGCGGGGTCCTTGTAGATCTTCGCGACGACGGTCCGCTGCCTGGCCTCGTCGGCAACATCGTAGGCACGCTTCGCGAGGTGGTCGACGAACGCCTGCCAGAGCGTCGGCCGCTTCATCCACGCGTTGAGGCGCCTCGTCGCCTCCGGGTTGTCCTCGAACATCTTGAGATAGCGCTCGTCGCGCAGACCGGCGGCGAACTCCAGCTCGCGAAACTGCCACGATTGGAAGCCGCTCGCCGGCATCAGGTGATCGCGGAACTTGACGAAGTCGGACGGCACCATCGTCTCCATCACCTCGAGCGACGGAAGGAAGCAGCGCGTGATGGCGCACACGCGCTTGAAGAGGCGCGTCGCCTCGATCGTGCGGCCCGCGGCGAGGTGCCGGTGGATCGCCTCGACCTCATGGAGCGAGAGCTTGAACCAGAGCTCGAAGACCTGGTGGACGACGATGAACTGCATCTCGTCGTGCACGTCGGGCTTGGAGAGCGTGGTCTGGAGCGCGGTCAGCTCGTTGATCTTGAGGTACGAGCCGTAGGTGATGCTGTGGACGGGGGGTTTGCCTGCCATAGGAAGCGGAATAATACCGAATGTACGAAGTTCGATGTACCAAGTTCGATGTGATGTACGATTCCGGCGCGAGCAGAAGGCGACATCGTACATGACATCGAACATCGAACCTCGTCCATCGAACCTCGCTCTTCCCCACGCCTTCAACATGGCAACGTACTTCCTCGACGACCGCCTCAAGGAAGGCAGGGGCGAGAAGACCGCCATCCGCTCCAGGGACCGGTCGCTCACGTACCGCGACGTCTTCCGCGAGTCGAACAAGATCGGGAACGTCCTGCGCGACCTCGGCGTCGCGATGGAAGACCGCGTGCTCATGTGCCTCCCCGACATCCCGGAGTATGCCGCCGTGCTCTTCGGCATCAACAAGATCGGCGCCGTCATCACGATGCAGAACCCGGCGCCGACGTTTCCCGCCGACGATTACCTTTACTACCTGAACTACACGCGCGCCACCGTCGCCGTCATCCATGAGAGCACCCTCGAGCGGTTCAACTCGATCCGGGCCCATGCGAAGCACCTGAAGAACCTGCTGGTGGTGGGCGCGAAAGGGAACTACGCGGGGCTCGTTGAGAAGGCCAGCGACCGGCTCGACTATGCCGAGACGACGAAGGACGACGTCGCCTGCTGGCTCTTTTCCGGCGGCACCACGGGCCGCTCGAAGGGGGTCGTCCACTGTCACCACGACTTTCCGTACAACGCGGAGCACTACGCCAGGCAGATCGTCCAGTACCGTGAGAGTGATGTCACCCTGTCGGTGCCGCGCCTCTACTTCGGCTACGCGACCGGCACGAACCTCTGGTTCCCGTTCGCCGCCGGCGCCACGGTCGCGCTCTTCGAGGAGCATCCCACGCCCGAGATCCTCTTCGACAACATCCGGCGGTTCCGCCCCACCGTGCTCACCAACGTTCCGACCATGATCGGGAAAATGCTCAACCATCCGGACGCCGCCACGCAGGACCTCTCATGCCTGCGCGTCGTCTTGAGCGCCGGAGAGTATCTCCCGCCGGAGCTTTATCGCCGCTGGAAGGCGACCTTCAAGGCCGAGGTGCTCGACGGCATCGGCTCGGCGGAGATGTTCCACATCTACATCAGCAACCGCCTCGGCGATGTGAAGGAGGCGAGCCTCGGCCGCATCGTCCCGGGCTACGAGGCGAAAGTCGTCAATGTCGAGACCGGCGCGGAGTGCAGGCCCGGCGAGGTCGGCCGTCTCCACATCAAGGGCGACTCGGCCGGACTCATGTACTTCGACAACCACGAGAAATCGAAGGAGACGTTCGCGGGCGACTGGTGCTTCACGGCCGATCTCTTTCACCAGGATTCCGACGGCTACTTCTGGTACGAGGGCCGCATCGACGATCTCCTCAAGGTCGGCGGCATCTTCGTTTCGCCGATCGAGGTCGAAAGCGCGCTGCTCACGCACGCATCGATTGCCGAGTGCGCGGTCGTCGGCTTGACCGACGAGCAGGGGCTGACGAAGATCAAAGCCTATGTTGTTCCCAAGGCGAAACTGGCGGCCGACGACGTCATTGCGTTCGCCCGGCAGCATCTCGTGGCGTACAAGGTCCCGAAGGTCGTTGAGTTCCTCGAGTCGCTCCCGAAGACCGATCGGGGAAAGATCGACAGGAAGAGGCTGAAATGAAGCTGATCGCCCTGCTCGCGCTGCTGCCGTTCACGCAGGATGCCGACGATCTCGAGGCGGAGCAGAAGAAGGCTGCCGTTCTCGACGAGCAGATTGCCGGCATCCAGGACAAGAGCTCGCGGCTCTGCGCGCAGAAAGTCCAGGACCGGAACGCCTCACGCGCCCGCGTCGCCACGATCGCCGCGCAGCTCGCCGTGAAGGCCTACGCGAACCGTGAGTACGCCCTGATGGCCAAGGGCAAGGAGATCGGACGGCTCAAGCTCACCTCGAAACTCGACGGCGATGGCGCGGCGTTCGAGGACGAGTTCAAGCGCGACGACGCCGCCTACACGATGAAGTTCCGCTCGGCGCTGGATGGCTACTTCACGCTGCGCAGCTGCGACCTGACCGGCAAGGTCGAAGGCAAGGGGGACGTTCGCGAGGGAGTCCTTACCCTGGGCGAACGCAAGATCCGACTGACTCCGACCACCGTGCCGTTCTTCGCGATGTTCCGCTGCCTGACCGCGCAATCAATGCTCAAGGCACCCCTGGCCTACGACACCCTGACATTTTTCGGGCTCGACATCCGCCGCGACGGCACCCTCCGCTACATCGAGAAGGTGAAAATCCGGATCGGCGAGAAGGACGTTGAGGCGGCAAAGTGGCTGGCCGAGGACGGTGAAGCGCAGTATCCGATTTACCTCGTCGACGGTGTCATCGTGAAGTTCGACACGCAGGACGAGGCGCTCATTCTTCAGGAGAAGTAGCATGACCCTTCCGGCGCTCGCCCTCCTTCTCCTCGTTCCGCAGGACGTCGAGAAGGCAAAGGCCGCAGTGAAGAAGTACGAGCAGCAGACCTACGCGATCCTCAAGGACGGCAAGCCCATGGGGAGCGCCACGCTCACGTCGCGGGTCGAAGGCGATGCGATGATCTTCGACGACGTCATCGCCAGCAGCGCCGGGGGTCGCGACGTCCGGTTCGGGCTCAAGGTCACGTACGCGCTGGACGCCTCGCTTACGCTGCGCTCTTTCGAGACATCCGGCGAGCGGGTGACCAAGGGTGCCGTGCAGGGCAAGACGCTCTCCGTGCAGACCGCGACCCGCCCCAAGACCGTTGAGCTTCGGGGCGCCACGATGGCCGGCATGGCGCTGCTCCGCCAGATCGCCATGCTGGAGCCGAAGGACGGAGTCTCGTTCGCCTTCGACGAGCTGCAGGTCGAGGAAGGCGGCCTCCGCAAGGACCAGAAATTGAGTTATGCCGGCACCGACAAGGTCAAGCGCGGTTCCCGCGAGGTGGATGCGGCAAAGTGGACGCTGGCCGACGGCGTCACGTTCCTCGCCATCGACGGCGTCGTCGTCAAGCTGGTTGCGCCCGGAACCGAGTTCGTACTCGAGGAGGCCGTCGAGCGCGTCTACCGCCGGACTACCGACGGCAAGGAGATCGGCACGCTGACGACGCGCACCCGACGCGACGGGGAAACGCTCATCTTCGAGGACCGGGTCATCGGCAAGAACAAGACAACGACCATCGACCTCATGCTGCACGAGACCGTCACGGCCGCCACGGGCGCCACGCGATCGTTCAGCGTCGTTGCCGCGAAGGCCGAGGCGACTCGAGGCACCGTCAAGGGAGGCATCCTCACGCTGAAGCTGACGACTGGCATGGGAGAGGAGACGAAGGAGATCAAGCTCGCCGGCGACCTCTGCACGCGAATGGGCCTGCTCCGTCGAGTCGCCGCGGGCGAACCGAGGGAGGGTGGGTCGATCACCGTCATCGTGTTCGATCCCATCACGACCGACGTCGGTGCCGAACTCAAGATCACGTGCAGCGGCCGCGAGAAGGTGACCCTCGGAGCCAGGGAACGCGAGGCTCACAAGTGGTCGGGCGGCGCGATGACGTTCTGGGTCGCGGACGGAATTGTCGTGAAGGCCGTGTTCGACGAGCGCGACGGGCTGGAGCTGGTCGAGAAGTGATCGCGCACCTGGCGGACATGACCTGGAAGGAGGTCGCGGCGCTCGTCTCGCCGCGGCTTATCGCGCTCTGGCCCGCCGGGGCGATCGAAGCCCACGGGCCCCATCTTCCCCTGGCCACGGACGTGATCATCTCGGAAGAGATGGCGAGGCGCGCCGCGAAAGCCCTGGAGGGAAAGGGCCGCGACGTCATTCTCGTTCCGTCCCTCGCGTTCAGTCCCGCGGGCTACGCCGGCTCGTTCGCTGGGACGCTCTCGCTGAGCGCGTCGACCGCCGCCACGCAGGTTTTCGAGCTCGCGGCCTCCCTCAAGTCCCACAAGATTTCGAAGATCGCGCTGGTGAACAGCCACGTCGATCCGGCGAACCTGGCGGCTCTGCGCGACGCTTGTGGGAAGGGCGGGATCGTCTTTCCGGACATCACGCGCAAGCCGTGGGTGCTGAGGCTGCCGGACGAGTTCAAGTCGGGCGGTGCGCACGCGGGCTTTTTCGAGACGGCGCTCGTCATGGCGGCGCGGCCGGAGCTGGTGCGCGAATCGATCCGGAAGTCGCTGCCGGCCGTCGTCGTGAATCTGGGGCAGAAGATCAAGGAGGGTGCGAAGACGTTTCACGAGTGCGGCGGGCCCGAAGCCTATTTTGGCGATCCGGCGTCGGCGACGGCGGCAGACGGCGATCGGATCTTCGATGTGCTCGCGCAAATCGTGGTGGATGCACTGGAACCATGAAGCACGCGTGGCTCTTCCTCATCCTGCTCGGCCCACGCCACTCGGGGCAGGATGCCTCAACCGTGGTCGACGCGCTTGACGCGAAGCTCGGCGACTTCAAGGACGCCACGTGCTCGATCACCACGACGGAACTCCGCTTGTACCTCAACGTGCGCCCCAACGCCCCCGCGCGGCTGGTCATCCGCCGCGACGGCGATGCGGAACTGCGCTGCGCCCTCTACGACGGGACGATCTTCGAGGTGCACGTCGACTTCGCAATGCGCGTGACGAAAGATGGGTTCTCGTACGAGATCCAGCCAGCATGGCAGGAAATGCTCACGCCGAAGCGCGCGATGTGCATCCGCGCTCGGACATCGTTCGCCGATCTCCAGGGTGCCGATCCGCTCCTGCTGCCGACCTTCTATCCGATCCGCCTGTTCATGGACGATTCGCTGCTCTTCTACTCGCTGGCACCGAAGCGCTACTTCGGCCTCGAGAAGGACCTCGTTCTCCTCCCACCGCGCGCGGACGGGACCACGGTGCTCGGTTCGAAGACGACGGTGAAGGAGCCGATCAAGGCGCTCGGCATCCCGTTCGTCGTCGCCGCACCCATCGAGAAGCGGTGGTACGTGAAGGACGGTCGCATCGACCGCATGTGGATGCGCATCGATCTCGGCAAGAGCGGCTACGCGGCGATGATGGTCTCGACGGTCGCCGCGCGTGACGCCGGCGGACGGCCGACGAAAATCCTGATGAGCCTCTCGACGCTTTACCAGGGACGGCCCCAACTCTTCGACCCCGTCGAGCGGATCGTCGCGTACGACGCGGTTAACACCGGGGTCGTCGTGAGCGCGCCCTCGGCCGACGACGTCGCCTACGCGGACGCGGCCTTGAAGCCGTCCAGCGCCTACGGAAAGAAGAAGGATGCGACGTCGCTCGCGAGCCTGGCCGCTCACCGCCTCTGGATTCGCTCGATGATCAAATCGATTTTCATGGTCGACCTGGGCCCGGTCGAAGAGGAGAAGGCGATCGAAGCGCTCGAAGCGCTGCGCGAACTGCGACCGAAGGACGAATTCATCCCGCTCAACCTGCTGCCGCTCCATCACGGATCCGAAAAGGGGAAGGCGCTGATCAAGGACGTCGACCTGCCCGCGACCTCGTGGAAGGCCGTGAAGGCGGCGGCCGCGGGCGAGGGCTTCAGTGAACAACGGCTCACCGCGGTGCTCTCCGCGGGAGGCGTCGACCTCAAGACGGCCACCGTCGATCAGTGGAAGGGCGTCCTGGCGATGTTCGACGCCGACGAGGTCTCCGCGTGGGCGACGAAGACGTCGTCGACGCCTGCCGGGCTCCACATCGCGCTCTACGCCAAAATGGGATTCGAGTCCGGCGTGGCGCATCTGCTTCGTGCCATCGAGCTCGAACCGCGGAACGATGGGTGGGCGGTGTCGGTGGCCGGGTCGCTGCTGGTGACCAAGACGCCGTCCGAGGCGGCCATCAAGACTGCCGCGGCGCTCGGGGACGCGTCGCTGGACGCTCTCGTGCTTCTGCGCGATGGCAAGAAAGAGGAGGCGCGCACAAAAGCGAAGGAGGCGGAGAAGCTTGCCGCGGCTTCACTTGCCCACGCGCGGAATCTCACGTCGGTCTACGCCGGCCTGGACGACTACGAGTCCGCGATGCGGAGCGCGAAGAGGCTGGCGGCGCTCGCCGTCGAGCGCGGCACGTGGGAGCTTGGCAGCGACGGGCCGATGCGTCTCGTTGCGGAGATGGCGGTCGCGCGGAAAGACGCCTATGCCGTTGCCGAGCTGGTGGCGCCGTTCCTGCAACGGTATCCCTGGGTGGCCAACAGCTACCTCGACAACGTCCCCTACCAAGCGGTGGCGGAAGCCTGGGCCGCCGACCACGCCTCGGAGGGGGCGAAGGTTGCGCTCGTCGCGAAAGTTGCCGCGAGCGCGACGTTCACGGCGATCAACGGGGTTGCGGTCCTCCGTGCGGCACTGGCCAAGTCCGAAACCAGGGAGGTCACGCTCGCGCTGGCCGAAATGACCGCCGACCCGGCCGCGGCCATGGAGCTCTACCAGAAGTCGCTCGCGGCGGGCGCGCCGGCCTCCGCCATCATCCGCGCGATCTACTGCGCAGGGAAGGCGGAGAAGACGGACGTGGCCGCGGGATTCCTCAAGCTCCTTCCCGCGCTCACGACCGCGGCGGAACTTGAAAACGCGTCGCAGGCGGCGCTGGCCGCCGGCGATTTCGACGCGGCCCTGCGATTCGCGCGTGCAATGGAAGACCACGCGAGGCGACCGTTCATCCTCTACGGCCTGATCGCCGAGGCGCGCAAAGATCCCGAGGACGCCATCCGCTGGTACACGCGGGACATGAAGGAAGCGGCGGACCCGTTTGAGCCCTACACCGGCGCGGTTGAGTTCGATATCTTTGGCCGATTCAGCGCGCGGACGAACAAGCTCTTGGCGAGCGACCTCCGCAAGAAGCTGATGGCGGCGCTGGGCGAAGAGTACTTCCTGAAGAAGCTGCTTGAGGCCAAGCACGAGCCGCTCGCGGTCGACGAGGAGAAGAAGGCGCGCGACGCGTTCGCCGCCCTTTCGTCGGACGATCTCGGTGCGCGGGACGAAGCCGAGGAGACGCTGCTGAAGGCTGGCCGCCGGGTCACGCCGATCATCAAGGCCGGGCTTGACTCGACCGACAGCGACCTCAAGGAGCGGGTCCGCCGAATCCTCGCGAAGCTGGCTGAACCCCAGTAGACTTCGCCCATGCGCCTCCAAGGCCAGGTTGCGGTCATCACCGGCGCGAGCAAGGGAATCGGCCTCGCGATCGCGAAACTCTTCGCCACCGAAGGCGCGCAGCTTGCCGTGACCGCCCGCGACGCAAAAGCGCTCGATGCCGTCGGCGCGAAGGTGGCCGTCACCGGCGACGTGACCGACGAGGCGCACGTACGCCGATTCGCCGAAGCCACGCTCAGCACGTTCGGCCGAGTCGACATCGTGGTCAACAACGCGGGGAATGCACAAAGCGAAGGCTTCCTCAAGACCACGCGGGAATTGTGGGACCGCATGCTCGCCGTCAACGCGACGAGCGCGTTCCTCGTCACCCGCGAGTTCCTGCCCGCGATGGTGAAGCAGGGACGGGGGCGGGTCGTCATGATCGCGTCGATCTCGAGCAAGCGCGGCGCGCCGTACATCGCGGCGTATGCGGCGTCCAAGCACGCCCTCCTCGGACTGGCGCGCTCCGTGGCCGAAGAATTCAAATCGAAGGGCGTCCTCGTCAATTGCGTCTGTCCGCATTACGTCGACACGCCGATGACGGAGTCGTCCATCGCCAACATCATGAAGCGCACCGGCAAATCGGCGGAGGAGGCGAAAGCGATGCTCGCCGCGATGAACCCGCAGAAACGCCTCATCACGGCGGATGAAGTGGCCGCGAAAGCACTCGAGTACGCGCTGCCGGGCTGCACCGTAACGGGGGAGGCGTTCGACTTATGAAACCGACCTTCATCAACCCGAAGGAGCTCGGCGAGCCGCGCGGCTTCAACCATGGCGTCCTCTACCCGGGCGGCCGGATTCTCTTTCTCGCCGGGCAGAACGGCGGCACCGGCGACTTTGCGGCGCAGTTCGAGCACGCCCTCCGCCGGATCGTCGCCGTCATCAAGGAGGCCGGCGGCAAGCCGGAACACCTCGGCGTTCTCAACATCTTCGTCACGAGCAAGGCCGAATACGGCGCGGCGAGGAAGCAGATCGGCCGGGCCTGGAAGAAGCTCCTCGGCCGGCACTACCCGGCGATGGCGATGTACGAGGTCAAATCGCTCTGGGAGGAGACGGCCAAGGTCGAGCTCGAAGGAATCGCCGTCCTTCCGAAGTAGCTTGAACTTGTACCGCGCTTCTCCGTACAACTCTGTGCCATGTCGGAACCCGAAACACTCATGATCGAGGCCACCGGCCTCACCAAGCGCTATCGCAACTTCGCGGCGATCGAGGACGTCTCGTTCAAGATCCCCCGTGGACAGGTCGTCGCGTTCCTCGGGCCGAACGGCGCCGGCAAGTCGACGACGATGCGCATCCTCACCGGCTTCATCCCGCCGACCTCCGGCGGCGCGAGAATCGCGGGCTTCGATGTCGTCACGCAGCGCATCGAAGCGGCCTCCAAGGTCGGCTACCTTCCCGAGAATGGGCCGCTCTATCTCGACATGACGCCGCGCAGCCTGCTGACGTTCTTCGGCCAGGCCCGCGGTTTGACGCCCGAGAAGCTCTTCGAGCGGCTCGAGGCCGTCACGCAGCTCTGCAACATCGGCGACGTGTTCGACAAGGTGATCCAGAAGCTCTCGCGCGGATACCGGCAGCGGGTCGGCATGGCGCAGGCGCTGCTCCACGAGCCCGAGGTCCTCATCCTCGACGAGCCGACGAGCGGCCTTGACCCGAACCAGATCCATGACGTCCGCGTGATGATCCGGGAACTGGCGAAATCGCGCACGATCCTGCTCTCGACCCACATTCTCCAGGAGGTCGAAGCCGTCGCCGACCGCATCCTCTTCGTGCACCGCGGCCGCATTGTCTTTGACGGCACGCTCAAGGACTTCGACACACGTGGAGAGTCGCGCGAAGCGGTCTTCCACGCACTGACGGGGGTCGCGTCATGAGGACGGCCTTTGCCCTCGCGCGGCGCGACCTTGGCCGCTACTTCGCCAGTCCGACGGCGTACGTCTTCATCACGCTCTTCGTGCTCCTGACCGGCGCTGCGCAGTTCTGGGATCCCGAGTTCTTCAAGAACAACCTGGCGAATCTCGCGCCGCTCAACTTCTGGTTCCCGTATCTCCTCCTCTTCTTCGTGCCCGCGGTCGCCATGTCGACCTGGGCCGACGAGCGGCGCCATGGAACCGACGAGCTGCTCCTGACCCTGCCGGCAGGCGACTTCGAGATCGTCATGGGGAAGTACCTGGGGGCGGTCGGGATCTACACGGTCGCGCTCGGCTTCTCGTTCGTCAACTTCTTCGTTCTCTCGTACCTCGGCCATCCCGACGTCGGCCTGACGCTCGCGTCCTACTTCGGCTATTTCCTCATGGGCGCCTCGCTGCTCGCCGTCGCGATGATCGCCTCGCTCCTGACCGAGAGCGTGACGGTCGCCTTCGTGCTGGGGGCGGTCTTCTGCGCGATCCCCGCGATCATCGGCGACATGGCCACCCTGGCCCGCGACGCCAGCGCTCCTGCCGCCACGACGCTCCAGATTGCGCTGCGGGTCACGGCGTTCGCGATGATCGGGGCCGGCATCGTCCTCTTCGCCGTGATCGCGCTCGTGCGGCGCCAATCGGAGTCGGCAGTCCACGTGATCGTCCTGATCATCGTCGCCCTCCTCGAGGTCGTGTCAGTCGCCTATCTCCTGTACGACTATCGCCCCTTCAAGGCGATCGCCGCGGCGGGCGTCCGCCGCCCATTCGCGGAGCTAGGGGGTGGAAGTGTCAGCCTTTCCGGGATGTTCTACTTCGCGTCAGTCGGCGTCGTTGCCCTCGCCATCAACTACGCGTTGCTCCGCGGGCGCCGCGTGGCCTCGGGAGCGTGGCACCTCCCGCTCCGGGTCGCGTTCCTCGCCATCATCGGAGCGTCCGTGAGCATCGTCGTCGGCCGCGTCGACACCCGGATGGACATGACGGCCGAGCGTCTCCACTCGCTCTCGAAGGAGACCCTCGACGCGATCAAGGCGGTGACGAAGGAGAAGCCGGTCTTCATCCAGGCGTTCGTCAGTCCCGACGCGCCCCGCGAGTACGTCCAGCAGCGTGAAACCCTGCTCGACCTGCTGCGCGAGTTCGACAAGCTCGGCGGCGAGCGGGTGATCGTCAAGCTTCGGGAGACGAGCCGCGCCTCCGAGGCGGCGCGCGACGCCCGCGAGCTCTACAAGATCAAGCCGCAGGAGTTCAAGGACACCGAGGGCGGTGGAAGCCACAAGCAGGAGACCTACCTCGGCGTCGTCGTCACCTGCGGCGCGGATGAAATCGTCATCCCGTTCCTCTTCAAGGGGCTGTCGCCCGAATACGAACTGACGCGCGCGGTGCGGTCGGTGACGAAAGCCCAGCGCCGCAAGATCGGCGTCCTCGCCACCGAGGCCGCCTGGATGGGCGGCGGCTTCGACATGCAGACGTACCGTCCGAAGTCCGCGTGGCAGGTCGTTGATGAGCTCAACAAGCAGTATGAAGTGAAGTCGGTCCCGCTGCCCTCCGACCCGATGGGTCCGCCGCCCGAAGGGCCGACGTTCCGCGATGTCGCCGCGTCGGTCGACGTCCTGATCGTGCCGTGCGCCTCGGGGCTCTCGCAGCCGGCGATGAACGAGCTGCTCGACACCATGAAGCAGGGCAAGCCGACGCTGATCTTCGACGATCCGAAGAACTTCTGCGGCGCGCCCGACCCGAACGATCCGCGCGCGATGATGGGGGATCCCGCCGCGCGGGGCAACGTCGCCCGCTTCTACGCCACGCTCGGGCTGTCGTGGAACACGGGCGAGATCGTGTGGGACACCTACAATCCGCACACCACGCTCCGCCACCTGCCGCCCGAGATCGTCTTCGTCGGCCCGGGCAACGGAGTGCCCGAGGCGATTTCGACGAAGAGCGTCATCACGTCCGGGCTCCAGGAGCTCGCGCTCATCCACGCGGGGCGCCTGCGCTCCACGTCGGTGGAAGGCATCACGATTGTGCCGCTGCTGAAGGCCGGCGCCGAGTACGGCGTCATTTCGTCCATGGAGCACAGCATGGGCCGTCCGCGCCATGACCCCAACAACGATCCCGCCAAGGGCGAGTACATGCTGGCCGCCCGCGTGACCGGCGTGGTGAAGGCGTCCCTCCCGGCGGAAAAGGACGGAACGGTCAACGTCGTCGTCGTCGCCGACATCGACTTCATCCATGACCAGTTCTTCGACCTCATGCGCCAGGGCCGCGAGCAGCTCACCTTCGACAACGTGACGTTCGTGATGAACGCCGTCGATTCGCTCGCCGGCGACGACTCGGTGGTCGCGCTGCGGAAGCGCCGCCCGAAGCACCGCACGCTGGAGAAGTTCGCCGACCTGACGCGTGACCACGAGCGCAAGCTCCTCGAAGAGGTCCGGCTCGCCGACGAGGACACCAAGAAGGCGCTCGAGGACGCACAGAAGGTGATGGACGAGAAGATCAAGGAGGTCGAGGCGCGCACCGACCTCGACGTCTTCACGAAGTTCGAGCTGCTCAAGAGCACGCAGACGGCGGAGAACGGGCGACTCTCCGTGAAGCGCCAGACCCTGGAGGACGAGAAGGACCGCCGCGTCGAGAAGAGCGAGTTGAGCCGGGACCGCGCGATCCAGGCGATCCAGCTGAACATCAAGTGCGCCGCGCTGGTGATCCCGTTCATCCCGCCGTTCATCATCGGCCTCGTCGTGTGGATCGTCCGCATCCTGAGGGAGCTGGAGGCCAAGCGATGAACGAGTACCAGAAGACGGGGCTCTTCGCCGCCGTCGCCGTTCTCCTGGGCGGGATCGCGATCCTCACGACTCCCAGGGTGCCGGACGTCCCGGTCTTCGACGAGACGGGCAAGGCCTTCTATGCCGGCTTCACCACGGTGGGCGACGTCGCCTCCATCGACCTGGCCGTCTTCGACGACACCGGCAAGATCCGGCAGCTCCAGGTGGCGCTGAAGAAGGGCCGGTGGATGATCACGACGACGCTCGACCACCCGGCCGACACGAAGGGCCAGGTTTCGCTGATCGTCGGGAGCCTGGTGGACCTGAAGAAGAGCGCCGTCCGCTCCGAGAATCCGCAGGACCACGAGTCGTTCAGTGTCATCGATCCGACCGAGAAGGGTACATCGCTGAAGGGGAACGGAACGCGCGTCACCCTGCGGGACTCGGCCAACAACGTGCTCTGCGACTACGTCATCGGCAAGCCGGTGCCGGGACGAGGGAGTCACCGCTTCATCCGCCTCCCTGGAGGCAAGCGCGTCTACGAGGCGCCGATGGCGGCGGAGCTCAGCGTCAAGTTCTCCGACTGGGTCGAGACCGACCTGTTGAAGGTCGACCCGGCGCAGGTCACCACCGTCGTCCTCCAGCCCTACCGCTTCGACCTGTCGAAGGATCCCCCGATTGTCGACCACGAAGTGAGCCGGCTGACGAAGGACGGGACGACGTGGAGCCTCGAGCCGAAGAAGGACGGCGAAGAGTTGAAGGCGACTGCCGCGACCGATCTCACGGCGGCGCTCCACGGTCTGCGCATCGTCGACGTCCGCCGCAAGACGCCGATGATGGTGAAGTGGTTCAGCGGCGACAAGGCCAAGATCACGCAGGACGACGCCGAGGACATGGCCGAGCGGGGCTTCATCCTCTACCGCGAGAAGGGCTCGATCGGGATGAAGTCGATCGACGGCGAACTCGTGGTGCTGTGCGCGGACGGCGTCGTCTACCACCTGTGGTTCGGCCGCGTGCTGCCCGACGCCGACGGCGGCGCAGAAAAGAAGGAATGCCGCTACCTGGTGATCATGACGGCGGTCGACGAATCGATGTTCCCCGAACCGCCGCTCCCGAGCGACACCACGGCCGAAGGCAAACCGAAGACGGACGAGGAGAAGAAGAAGGACCACGAAGAGTACGAGCGGAAGAAGAAGGAGCGCGCCGCCAAGCTCGAGCCGGGCAACAAGCGCGAGAAGGATCTCGCCAAGCGGTTCGCCGACTGGTTTTACGTCATTTCGCCGGACAGCTACCAGAAGCTGCGCAAGATGCGGGCCGACCTGGTGCAGATCAAAGTCATGCCGCACCGGGTCGTCGACGAGAACCCCGGCATCGACGCCGGGCAGGTGGTGCGCATCCCGATCCCGCTCGCACCCGACGAGATGAAGCTGGCCAAGGTCGGCTTCGACATCGACGTCTCGCCCGAGGGCGACGTGGAATGGGGGATCGTGAAGAAGGGCAAGGAGCTTGCGGATGCCGAGCTGATCGGCGATCGCGCAGGAAAGGTGGTCTTCCGCGGCAAACTGCCGACCGCGATCAAGGACCAGGCGGCACCGGGGGAGTGGGAGGTCGTCATCAAGAACCCCGGGGCGGCGCGCGTCACGGCCCGCGTGGTCGTGGTGATCCGCCCCGCGGAGCTGCCCAAGCCGGAGGAGAAGCCCGGCGAGCACAAACATTAATCGCGTTTGCTACCATCTGCCCAATGCCGGTCGTTGCCAGGACGTTCGTGTGGACTCTCGTTGACGGCGTCGGCACGATCGTGCTCAACCGGCCGGAAAGGCTGAACGCGCTCACGTTCGATGTCTACGCCGAGCTGCGCGACACCTTCGCGCAGCTGAAGCACGAGAGGGACGTCCGCGTCGTCGTGATCACGGGCGCTGGGAAGGGGTTCTGCTCCGGCGGCGACGTCAACGACATCATCGGCAAACTCTTCGACAAGGATCTCAAGGGGCTGCTCGAATTCACGCGAATGACCGGGCAGCTGGTCGTGAACATCCGGCGCGCACCGCAGCCCGTCATCGCCGCGATCAACGGGACCTGCGCGGGCGCCGGCGGGATGATCGCGCTCGCCTGCGACATCCGCATCGCGGCGGACACGGCGCGGTTCGCCTACCTCTTCACGAAGGTCGGACTCAGCGGCGCCGACATGGGCGCGTGCCAGATGCTGCCGCGGCTCGTGGGGTGGGGGAACGCCGCGAAGATCCTGATGACCGGAGATTCGTTCGATGCCGCGGAGGCGTATCGCATCGGCCTGGTCCAGAACGTCGTACCGACCGACCGGATTCTCGCCGAGGCAACGGCCCTCGCGCGAAGGCTCGCGGGCGGCCCCGCCTCCGCGCTTGCCGTCACCAAGACCCAGATGAACGACGAGGCGGCCATGTCGCTCGAGGAGGCCATCGAGGCCGAGGCGCAGGCGCAGGCGCGCTGCATGCAGCACCCCGACTTCCGCGAGTTCTATGAAGCGTGGAAGGCGAAGCGGGAGCCAAAGTTCTCATGAGAGGAAGAGAGCACTTCGACCGGCGAATGCGCGAGACGCCGGGCCTCGGATCGGAGCACCTTGCGATCTACGACCAGGCCTACGCCTTCGGCGCGACGACGACGGTGACCGAGTCGAACGAGGGCTCGCGCGAGCTGGTGGAGAAGCTCGGCGCGGCGGGGCTGCTCAAGCACATCACGGGACGCTTCAGCCTGCGCGGCGCCTGCGTGCTGCGCGAGACGCTCGCCTTTCATCACGGCCTGATCGATTTTGCGGCGGCGATGCAGGGGCTCGGCAGCTGCGCGCTGTCGCTCACGAACACGCACGCCGAGACGATCGCGAACGTCGTCGCGGGCCGCGCGATCGCCGCGTTCGCGCTGACCGAACCGAACGCGGGTAGCGACCTCGCCGCCATCGAGACGAAGGCGGTGGCGGGCCAGGACGGCTGGCATCTGACCGGGCTCAAGCACTTGATCTCCAACGCGCCGATCGCCGACGCGATCTGCGTGCTGGCACGCAGCGAACCCGGCACCGGCCCCAAGGGCATGAGCATGTTCCTCGTGAAGCGCGGCGAGTTCGCCTGTTCCCGTGAGCAGGAAGTGGTCGCGTTCCACCCGATCGGCGAGCTGCAGTTCGACGCGCACCTGCCGGCCGACCGGGTCGTCGGCACGACCGGCGAAGGCTACAAGCTCGCGCTCTCGGTGCTCGACCTCTTCCGCACCTCCGTTGCGGCCGCGTCGTGCGGCATGGCGGGGCGCGCGCTGGCCGAGGCGCTCGACCACGTCCAGTCGCGCCGGCAGTTCGGCAAGCCGCTGTCGGAGCTCCCGCAGGTGCGGTCTCACCTGGCGGAGATGGCGGCCGACCTCGAGGCGGCGCGTCTCAGCGTCTACCGGAGCGCCGCGCGCAAGGACGGCGGCGCCGATCGGATCCCGTTCGAAAGCGCGGTGGCAAAGCTCGTCGCGACCGAAACCGCGCAGCGCGTCATCGACACCGCGGTGCAGCTTCACGGCGGGGTCGGCGTCCTCAAGGGCAGCGTCGTCGAGCGCCTTTACCGCGAGGTCCGCGCGCTCCGCATCTACGAGGGCGCGACGGACATTCTCAGGCTCATCATCGCTGGCACATTGCTGGCATGATGCTTTTTGAGCCGGTGCAAATCCGGTCGATGCGCCTGCCGAACCGCATCGTCCTGCCGGCGATGGTGACGCGGCTCTCCGGCGAGGATGGATTCATCAACCAGGAGATCACCGACCGCTACGTCCGATACGCCAAGGGCGAGCCCGGGCTCATCGTCATCGAGGCGATGGGCGTGAGCACCGCGAAGTCGGGCCCGCTGCTCCGTCTTGGCGAGGACAAGTTCATCGACGGCCACCGCGAGCTCCTAAACCGGATGCGGGCCGTCAGCCCGTCGAAGATTGTGCCGCAGATCATCCACTTCCTGAAGATCTCCCGCAGCGGCTGGCGCCAAAAGGTGATGGACCTGGCACGCGACGAACTCCGCGCGATCGTCCGGATGTACGGCGAATCGGCGGCGCGTGCGCGAACGGCGGGGTACGACGGCGTCGAGCTCCACATGGCCCACGCCTACACGATGTCGAGCTTTCTCTCGCTCCGAAACCGCCGCGAGGACGAGTACGGCGGATCGCTCGAGAATCGTCTCCGGCTGCCGAGCGAGGTCCTCGCCGCGGTGCGCAAGGCCGTGGGAGTTGACTTTCCCATCGGCGTGCGCTTCGACGCGGAGGAGTGCATCGTCGACGGGTATGGGCTCAACGACTCGAAGGAGATCGCGCTCCGTTTCGCGCGGCTCGGCGTCGACTACGTTTCGCTGAGCGCCGGCGGAAAGTTCGAGGACGCTGTCGCGAAAGCCGGCGAGCCGGTCTACCCGTACACGGGTTACAGCGGGGACCGCTGCATGCCGGGGGCGGTCTACCAGGACGGCTACAACAACTACCTCGCCGATGGCATCAAGAAGCACTTGGTGGCGAAGGGCTTTGCGACACCGGTCGTCACCACGGGCAAGATCCGGACGAAGGCGCTCGCCGAGTCGATCCTCAACGAAGGCAAGGCCGACCTCATCGGAATGGCGCGGACCCTGCTCGCCGATCCCGACTGGCCGAAGAAGGTGCGGGAAGGCCGCGAAGACGCGGTCGTTCGCTGCGTCTCGATCAACGTCTGCAAGGCGCTCGACGAGAACTTCAAGAAAGTGCGCTGCTACCTGTGGCCGAAGGGGGCGCTCCATGCACCGGAGTCGAGCGACCGGACCGCGCCTGGCCCGGTGGCCGCGCGCATCGCGGAGGAGCCGAAGGGCCACGTACGGATCTCCTGGGACGCGGCCCGCGACGCGGGCGTTTACGGATACGAGGTCTGGCGCTCGACGGACGGCATGCCGTTCCAGATGATCTCCGCGATCCGCGGCAATATGCATCCGACTTACCAGGATTCGTCGGCCGTCGCGGGAGCGGCGTTGCGCTATTACGTCCGCGCCTACAGCCTGGCCGGCAGCAAGTCCGCGCCGTCCAACACGGTGGAGATCACCATGAGGCTCCCATGAGCGAGTTCGCCGTCTTCGACAGCCACGTTCACATCCAGCCGTGGGACATGATCAAGCCCGACGTGCTGAAGATGATGCAGGGGAAGCGGCCCGACGTGGCCGAGATCCGGAAGCTGATGTATGACCCGGCGCTCTTGCTCAAGCTCATGGACGCCGAGAAGATCGAACGGATCTGCGCGATCAACTACCAGAGCCCGGACATCATGGGCTTCACCGACGAAGCAAACCGCTACATCGCCGACTACGCGAAACAGTGCGGCGGGCGCGTCGTTCCCTACGGCTCCATCCATCCAAGGTTCGCCAGGGAGCCCGAGAAGCAGATGGACGACTTCGTGGCCTGGGGAATCCGCGGCGTGAAGATGCATCCGTCGCACCAGCTCGAATTCCCGAACGCCTACCGGCGCGGCAACGCCAACCAGGAAGTGATGTACCGCCGGGCGGAGCAGGCGGGACTCGTCCTCATGGTCCACACGGGCACCAGCATCTTCCCCGGCGCACGCAACGCCTACGCCGATCCGATTCACTGCGACGACATCGGCGTCGACTTCCCCAAACTCAGGGTGATTCTCGCGCACGGCGGTCGCCCGCTCTGGATGGAGACCGCGATGTTCGTGGTGCGCCGCTTCCCGAACTTCTACATGGACCTCTCGAGCATTCCGCCGCAGAGCCTGCCGGAGTACTTCCCGGACCTGGAGCGGCTGGCCGACAAGGTCCTGTGGGGGAGCGACTGGCCGGCGCCCGGCGTTCCGGGCATGAGGTCGAACGTCGAGAAGTTCCTGGCGCTGCCGTACAGCGATGAAACAAAGCGGAAGATCCTCCACGACAACGCGACGAAGCTGTACCGGTAGCGCGGCCGGCGTCCAATCCACGCTTCGAAGGAGGATGCCATGGGACGCTGGATCATCGCCACGGGACTCGCTCTCTCCGCGCTCGTGAACATCGTTGTCCTGGCCAGGCTCGGCGAGACTCGCAGGGAAGTCGACGAGCTGCGACGCCGCCCACGGCCGACAGCCCCGGCCGTCGCGACGCCGCCCTCCACCGATGGGCGAGCCGAGCCCGTACCCTACAGCGCGCAGGTCTCCCGCGCCGAGCCGCTCCGCGAGCCCGGCCGCAATGCACCCGCCACGAGTCCATCCTCAACGTCGACGCTGCTTGACGACCTGGAGCGCATCGACGCGTTCTGGAATACCCTTCTGAAGCTCGACGCGCATCGCGACGCCCTGGGCGACGACTACGAGCGCGATCTGATGGAAGTGACCGCCGCGTTCCTCGGGGTCGACACCGCGGTGCTGCATGGCGCCGCGAAGCAGGCGGCCACCGACCGGGAATCAGCGCAGACGGACGAGGCGTACGCGGCCGCAAGCCTCCGCGTCACGTCGCTTCTGAGACCGGAGAGGCTCCGCACGCACCGGTCCTTCGTGGCAAAAGTGGACGAGTGGCTCTGCTCGGTCGACACGGTGCAGCGGCCTCTGAGCGGAAGGATCTTCCAGCTGGAGAAGGAGAAGTAGCCGCCGTTCAGGGGGTCACTTCTTGCGCTTCTTCGCGGACGACTTCGGCTTCTTCCTTGGAAGCGTTGAGACGAACGCGATGCACCGCTCGGCCCAGGCGCGAATTGAAGCGACGGTCGCTGTCGCTCCCGGTCCGATGAAGAGATAGCCCGTCATCGGCCGCCCGGTGAAGTCCATCGGCCTTGCGTGCGGCCTCTTCAAGCAGGCGTCGTGGGCGTCGGGTCCGACGCGGACCATCAGATCCTCGCCCAGAATGCCGACGAACATGCTGCCATGAAGCAGGAGCGCCAGGCCGCCGAACATCTCCTTCTCCGTGAGGCCCGCGCGCTTCCCGACCGCCTCGCGGAGGCGCGCAGCGAGATCGGCGTTGTACGCCATTACCGCTTCTTGAGCGACTTCTCGACCTTCTCGATGCCCGCCTTCAGGTCGTCCGCGTTCATGACCGGGGTCGCCGACACGTTCGCGTTGAAGCCCATGAAGAAGCGCTCCGCGACGTACGGAATGTCGCTTTCCTTCTTCAGATCGAAGACGAACAGAGCCGTCCGCACGCCGTTCTCGGCGAAGAAGTACGCCGCTTCCGGCTTGAACTCGTCCATGAAGCCGCCGAACGCCTTCGGCAGCGTGCCTTCCTGGACGCCCCGGTTGCCGGCCTCGTGGGGGATGCTGACCTTCATCATCGTGCGCATGAGTTCCTCCATGGCAAGGAGTGGAACTCTACTGCGCCGGCGGCTGCGCGCCAAGTTTCTGCGCGAAGTGATGAACCCTCGATCCGATCCTCCGTTCAGAGATCATGCGAAACGAAGTATCGCGCGCCCTCACGCTGGTCTTCGCGCTCGTCTTCCTCGCGCTCACGACGTGGATTGCCCGTCCGGAGGCGAAGCCGAAACCGGCGTCTGCGAGCGTGGCGAAGTTCACGCAGCGGTGAGGAGGGTTCCGCACCACGGGCTGCATTTCACGCGCTGTGCAAGTGGCGCGCCGTTTGCGCCAATGAGCGCATGGTCTATCAACTGAAGCTCATCGATCAGAACCTGCAAGGCTTCACCCGCGAGATGACCAAGGCGTGCTGGGAGGTGGCCAACGTGCTCGCGCAGGCCCCTCCGGGAAAGGGCCTCTACCGCCGCCTCTATCGAGCGCTGCGACAGACGATTGCCGCCCAGGCCGAAGCACACCGCTACTGCGGGGCCCGGGGGTGCGACGAAGGAACGCCGGCGCTCGGCCTGAGGGAGTGGACCGAGGTCTATGCACCCGAGCGCGAACGGCTTCATCGCTACCTGCTCCAGACCGAGCGGGCTCCTGCCGAACTGATCAACGGCATGGTGACGGCGGTCATCCGTGTCATCGCGATGGAGAATCCCGGAAGGCGCTGGAAGGGGCTCGCAAGGCTTGTCCGCGGCCGGATCGAGCGGGTGCTCCGCGGCCGGCTCTTTCACACGCCGCGCTGCGGCCAGATCCCGCTCTGCGAGGTGAACGAGTCGGTCGATCCGTGGGATGCGGCTGACCCGCTGAACGCGACGTGAGCGTCACGTCGCTTCTCCCGACGCGCCAAAGCTTCACTTCTCAGCGCTCAGCCTGTACGGTTCTTCCGCAGCACGGGAGAACTTCATGGCCATCAACACGATCCTCGTCATCGGCTCCGGCACGATGGGCAACGGCATCGCCCACGTCGCCGCGGCGGGCGGCTACGCGACGATCCTCAACGACATCAAGCAGGAGTTCTGCGACAAGGGCCTCGCGACGATCCGCGCGAACTTCGCGAAAGGAGTCGAGAAGGGGAAGGTCAGAAAGGAGGAGATGGACGCCGCGCTCGGCCGCATCCTGCTCGACACCGACCTCGGCCGCGCGGCCTCGAAGGCCGACTTCGTCATCGAAGCGATCACCGAGGATATGAAACTGAAGTGCGACACGTTCGCGCGGGCCGACAGGGCCGCGCCGAAGCACGCGATCTTCGCGTCGAACACGAGCACCATGAGCATCACCGAGATGGGCGCCGCAACGACGCGCGCACGGCAGTTCATCGGCATGCACTTCTTCAACCCCGTCCACATCATGAAGCTCGTCGAGATCATCCGCGGCCGGCAGACCGACGACGCGACCGTCGCGGCGACGGAGGAGGTCTCACGCCGAATGTCGAAGGAGACGGTTCTCGTCAACGAGTCGCCCGGCTTCGTCACGAGCCGCATGAATGCGCTCATCGGCAACGAGGCGTTCCGCCTGTGGGAGGAAGGCGTGGCGACGCCGGCCGACATCGACAAGGCGTGCAAGCTTGGCCTCAACCATCCGATGGGGCCGTTCGAGCTTGCGGACCTCGTCGGGCTGGATGCGCGGCTCAACAACCTGCGCTATCTCGAGAAGACGCTCGGCCCGGCCTTCAAGCCTCCGAAGAAGCTCGAGGAACTCGTCGCGCAGGGGCGGCTCGGAAAGAAGAACGGCAAGGGCGTCTACGATTACGACAAGAGTAGCCAGTAGCCAGTGAACAGCATGGTATGGCTCGATCACATCGTTGACATAGCGACTCGGACACATCGTTGACACATGCTGTAGGCGGAGGGACCGCCTATGGCCTGGAGAGCAACGAACGCTATGTTGGA
>Ga0247727_10001002_pt1 | contig 68740 bp, 54 predicted proteins | sample WisWelCaveWW1625_FD_202498 | JGI IMG/M metagenome (GOLD analysis project Ga0247727, IMG submission 202498) | Biofilm microbial communities from Wishing Well Cave, Virginia, United States - WW16-25 | ecosystem: Environmental > Aquatic > Deep subsurface > Groundwater > Cave microbial mat | place... | reverse complement strand
TCGGTCCCTATCTTCCGTGGGCGTTGGAGATTTGAGGGTGAGCTGCTCCTAGTACGAGAGGACCGGAGTGGACGCGCCTCTGGTGTTCCGGTTGTCATGCCAATGGCACTGCCGGGTAGCTATGCGCGGACGGGATAACCGCTGAAAGCATCTAAGCGGGAAGCCCCCCCCAAGATGAGATCTCCCTGGGGACTCGATCCCCCTGAAGGGCCGTCGAAGACTACGACGTTGATAGGCTGGGTGTGTAAGCGCAGCAATGCGTTCAGCTAACCAGTACTAATTGCCCGTGAGGCTTGACCATATAACACCCAAGGAGCCTGGTGGCTCCGTGGATGCGACACATATGCGTGTTCCACATTTCGTACCTGCCTGCGCGGCGACTGCGATCCGCGGCGCGGGCGACCGGTTTTCCTGGCGGTCATAGCGGGCGGGTACCACCCGATCCCATTCCGAACTCGGAAGTGAAGACGCTCTGCGCCGATGGTAGTGTGGCCGTAGGCCATGTGAGAGTAGGTCACTGCCAGGATCCAATCAAAACCCCCCGACGGGAACGTCGGGGGGTTTTTCTTTTACTGGACCTGGTATCGGAGCTCGAGGAAGTAGCTGCGGCCCAGCAGCCGGTAGGTTGCCGGATCGGTGTTGGCGGGTGGAATGTTGACGTATGGCGGGTCTTCGTCGGTGATATTGGTGATCGCTGCCCGCACTGTGACCCCCGTGTCGAATTCGAATCTTGCGTCGATGTCATGGTACAAAACCGCCTCGACTTGCCGGTTGTACGGATCGAAGGGAAAGCCGAATTCTTCCGGAAGAGGCCATACAACCTCTGTGTAACTACCGATGTACTCCGCCGCGTAACCTGCCATCCAGGGCCCGTAGCGCCAGTCGAGGTGACCCGACGCGCGCCAGTGCGGCCGGGCGCCGGCATCGAAATTGCCCGCGTATGAATGGACCTCGCCGTCGCGAAACGGCTGCACGTCCCAGCGGTCGAGATAGGTGGCGAGCAGCCGCGAATTCACTTCTCCTAGCCGAGTCGCCAGGGGCCATTCGATCGCAATGTCGACACCGCGGACATCCAGCCCTCCGGAATTCTCGTTGAAAGTCGACACCTGCGAGATGCTGCCGTCCGGAAAGCGGCGTATGTCGTCGCAGAGCTCGCGGGTGCCATGTTCCGCGCATTGGAATAGAACTTCGTGGGGAAACGCTTGTGTGATGTAGTCGGTGAGCTCTACTTGGAATAAATCGATGCTTGCGGAAAACCCGTTGGCCCAGGCGGGCGTGTAGATCAAGCCGGCGCCGAAGCTGTGCCCTGTCTCCGGTTCGAGGTCCGGGTTGCCCCCATAGGGCACTATGAACCCCTCGCCTCCTTGCACGTAGGCGCCGCCCGGTACGCCGTTCGCAGCGCAATTCACTTGCTGCGGGGGAGTCGGATCATTTCCGCAAGGGTCGACGTCCCAATAGCCTTCATGGAGTAGGCGCCGATCGTAGAGCTCAACGAAAGTTGGGACTCGAAAGACCTCGGCGTAGTTGGCCCGCAGCGTCAGTTCCTCGGTCGGCTGCCAGCGCAGGCCTGCCTGCCAAGACGTGTTCTGATCGAACGAGGAGTAGTCTGACCAGCGCACGGCGAGGTTCAGGGCAATCTCACGAGCCCAACGCTGGTCGTGCAGCAAAGGCAGCTGCATTTCGGCAAACAGCTCCTTCGCATCGTAGTGGCCGCCAACGTGGGACGTAGTCGCAGGGATGTCAAATCCCCAGAATTCCAGGGCGTGCAGCGGATCCAGGGCCAGCTTGCCAGCGTCACGTCGGTAGTCCGCACCCAGCACCCAGAGCAGATCCCTGCCGAGCACCCGCCCGCCGGGGCCGCTCAGCACCAACTCCGCGGTCCGCTGCTCGTTCGTGCCGGTATTTGTCATGGGCCGCGGACTCACGTAGTCCAACTGCTCCCGCGTGATGCTACCGGACCCGCCGAAAACGTTGAGCGGCACGCAACCTGGAATGATGCTGGTCGTCGGCACGCGCCCGCTTGCGCGGTCCGGCTGGCCACACACGATGCGGCCGGAATCGTCCTGGCCGGATGGCCCAAACGCCAATCCGAGCCGCGGCATGGAGAAGAAGCCACTCTCGACAGTGGCCGCTTCGGACTTGGTGCTACCGAGTGCGAATTTCCAAGTCCAGCGACCGACAGGGCCTTCCAACCCGATGAGCACGCGCAAAAGTTCGACGTCTTCGCTCACGCTGCGCTCTCCGGCCTCGACAAAGCGGCGCGCAGCGCCAAAGAGGTCGACGGCGAAGGGGTTGTAGTAATTGTCGGCCGAAATACCCGTATAGCCGTAAGTTACTTCCGGTGCGGCCTGCTGTTCGGAGTTTCTCTGATGAACCAGTCCTTCCATGAAGAAATTCTTGCTTTCGCCCAGCGGGCGTGAGCCGAGCAGCCAGAGCGATGTGCGTTCATTCGGCGTCTGCGAATAATTGAATGGCGCGGTGTTGAAGCTATCGCTGGCGCGCACAAACGGTCGATAGGCGGCGGCGCTCTGTCCTGTGGCGCCCGCCACGCGCGTGTAGGTACCGGGCGCCAATCCCAGAGCGTTGCCGACTGGAACGTCGAAGACGCCATCCGGCGTCGAGTGAAGTCCGATGGGTCCTACCGTTTCGTTGGTGTCCAGGATGGCGAGCGGCCTCGCAGAGTAGCCGCGACGATCAAGCGTTACGCCATCCGCTTTGGTGTAGTCGACACCGACGCTCCAGGCTCCGCCGAGCAGATCGAATCCGACAGCAGCCTGCCCGGTGATGATCTCGCCATCGCCGTGTCCGGTGATCGTCCGCGACGCACCGAGCTCCACGCCATGGTTGTCTTGCCGCGTGACGATGTTGACGACGCCGCCGACGGCATCCGCACCGTAAATCGCCGAAGCACCACTCGCCAGCACCTCGACGCGCTCGATGAAGGACAGTGGCAGCGTGTTCAGATCGACTGACGCGTCGGCGCCAAGGCCAACGTTCGGAAGACGCCGACCATTGAGCAAAACCGCGGAGGCGAGGCCGTGCAGTTCGACCCGCACCGATCCATCCCCCGCGCCGGGGCCGAGGTATCGTTCTGCCGCGCCGGAAACATTGAGGTTGGTGTTGGGCGGTGAGCCAGTAGTCAGCGGAAGCGCCTGCAAAACCCTGCCAATCGAATTCGCACCGCCACGCTCGAGGTCGCGGCGGTCGAGCACGGTCACGGGAGCCACGCCTACCGTCGGATCAAGCCACGAGCGCGAGCCGGCGACGATCACTTCTTCCAGCAAATCCGGCGGCGAGCGTCGTGCTGAAGGACGCCCAGGCGCGAGCGCGGCTGCGCCGAAGGGCGGGCCGACGCAGCCAGACGGTGAGGCGCAACCAGACACCGCAAAAATCCTGACCGTCCGGTCATTCAGGAATTCGAAGTGCAGCCCGGTACCCGCCAGCAGGTGCCGGAGTGCGTCAGGAGCCGTCAATCCCTCGGGGGCCCCATTCGAGGCTTGTTTCGCTGCGATCTCAGAGACGTAGACGAGTTGCAGGCCGGTCTGGTCGGCGAACTCGCTCAGCGCTTGGGTGAGCGGCTGAGCGGCGATGTCATGCGAGAGTTTGTCGAATGCCTCGGCGCGTGAGAACACGAGGAAACTCGAGATTGCGCAGATGGCGAGCAGGTTGCGCACCGGAATCATTTGCGTTCTTCCAACGCGATTGCCTCGTGAGCGGTCCGGGCCGTTTCATTCCTTCTGTGACTTCACCCTGAAGATACGAATTCGCGCATTGGTCCTTTCCACGCGAACTCCATCGAGTGCCTGCAGAAACGCCACGAACGAATCGATGTCGTACGCATCGAACACGCCGCTGATCGGCAGGGCACGAAGCGCTGCGTCATCGATCTCAATGGGGATTGAGCCATAGCGGTTGAACTCGTCCGCCACCTCCCCGAGTGGCCGTCGTTCAAAAGCTATCTTGCCTTGCAGCCAGGCCACGGTCTGCTGCACATCGACGGAGATAGGTTGAGCCGACACACCGCCGGTGTCAACGTGCACCTGGTAACCCGCGTTGACGCGCAGTGCACCGGGCGGAAATCCGGTCACGCCCGGCGGCGGCGGTCTTCCAGCGAGCACGGCGACGCTTCCCTCAGCGACCGTCACAACCGTCGCGTCACGCCTTCGATAAGTGTCAAACCGGGTTCCCACGGCGAGTACGTGTACTTCGCCAGCCGCGACCCGAAAGCGCCGGTGGTCGTGTCGCGCAACCGTGAAGAGCGCCTCACCTCGCGCAATCTCGACCACCCGCTCGCTGCGGGTGTACCGAACGGTAACAGCAGAATCTGTGTTGAGACGAAGCTCCGTGCCGTCGGGGAGCTGGGCCCCGGTCTGCTCGCCATGTGCCGTCTGGTAGGTCTTCGGCAGCCCGAGGAATTCACCGTCGCGCGTCCACCACAGAGCAGATGCAGCCAGCAGCAGCGCCATGGCGGCAACCGGCGTCGCAAGTGTCCATCGATGTGGCGCCCGCGGCCGCTGCAGAGCCGACACCGGGACCGGCACGAATGACTCGAGTGATATGACGTCGTCCGAATTGTCGGCACGCGCCAACTCAATCAGGGACTCCAGCGGCATCCGCGGATCATCCGCGGCCGCGGGCAGATCGTGCGCGATGAGCGCAACGCCCAGGTACTCCTCGACATGGATCGGCGAGGCCTTGAGCCAGGACACGAAAGCCGCCCGCTCCGCCTGCTCCAGTGGTCCGGACTGGTTGGCGATGAACCAGGTCCCCGCCTGGTGGGCGACCGCTGCGCGTACCTGCATTTCGCTTGCAGTCACGACATCACTCCAACCGCGCCATTCGACGCCGGCAATGAGCGAGCGCCTGCGCCAGGTACTTCTTCACCATGTGCGGCGACACGTTGAGACGCTCGCCGATCTCCTGGTAACTCAGGCCATGGCGGTATTGAAGTATGACCGCGGCCCGACACTTGGGAGAGAGTTGCCCAAGCACCGTGCGCAGGCGCGCGACACGCTGCGTAACGTCGAGTTGCCGATCGGGTGTCGGCAGTTCGCCCAGTCGTTGCTGGATGCTCGCCTCATCAAGATTTACGTTGCTGGCCCGCCAGCGATCCAGCACCGCGTATTCCTTCACGAGATTGCTCGCCACGGTATAGAGATAGTGCTCAGGATTGCGAATCGCGTGTATGTCACTCACCCGCAGCATGCGCACATAGACTTCCTGCGCGAGGTCCGGTGCGTCGGATTTCGCCCTGATACGCCGATAGAAGAACGCCTGCAGGGCAACGCGATGCTCCGCGAACAATCGCTCGACGAGCCCCTTCTTCGGTTCAGACATTCCCGGTACAGCAGTCTACGAAAACGCCCCGGATCCTGACTATAGAGTCCATCTTGCGCCATTCGGGTACCAGAACTTGAGTCGATCGCAAATCTGGTACCCGATCTGACCGCAACAGGCTCTTAGTTATAACAGTCGCAAGTCACGTCGCAACGATGTGGCGAGCGCGCAGCGCTACAGGGTGGCGGAGGGGTCCTTGACCACTATTTGCCGCCTGTGAATTGAACGAGATTCCAAAGGAGATTCCGGTGAACACGATTCCGATGAGGTTACCCGGACGACAAGCGCATTTTCATCGCGGCTTGCTGATCTTGCTCCCGCTGGTTCTCCTCACTCTGGGCCCGGTCGCCGCTCTGGCGGAGACCTACGAGTCCGAGAGCATCGCGGGCACGCAGGCCTCGGCGCAAGCCAGCGCCGATGGAGGAGGCACCCGAGTGATATGGCGGAGGATTGTCGGCATCGTCGTACCGGACAGCATTGTCGGCCGGCGCGCTCCGCCTCCCGATGGCGGTTGCGATATCGGTGTGACTTGCGCGGTAGGTGCGCCGGCTCCCTGGACCGCGACGGACGGTCGGGCCGAAGTAGATCTTGGTAACGGAAAGCTCACATTCACGGTGAATGGCCTCGTGGTGGCGGATGATTTTAGCGGAGGCAACATCGGTACGCCGCTTGTTGTCACCAAAGTCAAAGGCACGCTGGTTTGCAACGACACAGAGCCGGGATTCGCCGAGCTCGTGGATACCGAAGCCGTGCGTCTACGCACAACGGGTTATGCGACGTTTAGCGGGCACGTCGACCTGCCGGAGAGCTGTACCGATGAGCCCGAGGACATAGTGTTCGTCATCAGGTTCGCCGAACTCAGCGATTTCGAGGACCTGATTGGCATGTGGAACGCGTTCGGAGCGGTCCGCGTGATTCTCCGTCCCGGCCGTTGAGCGAGGAGCGCAGAGCCAACCGGCACATTCACGAACAGCTAGCGACCCGATTCGGGGATGCACGGAGCCATGTCGCGCTTTCGGCGGGAGCACCCTGTCATGTCTCACAGCAAATTTCGCGTGGCGTTCTTGAAGAACCTCAAGACTGGACGTGGTCCGACAATTGCCTCGATCTTGGTCCTTTGCACAGGGTTAGCACTGGCGGCGCCGGGCAATCTCGACCCAGGCTTTGGTGACGATGGCCTGGTTAGACTGCAGATCGGCGACGTGGGCGCCGATGCCTTTACCGTCTTGCAGCAGACCGACGGCAAGCTCGTTCTGGTGGGCACCGGCAGCGCACCTGGCGGTTCCACCAATGATTTCCTCGCCGTGCGATTGAATGCGAACGGCGACCCGGATTCCACTTTCAGCGCGGATGGCATTGCCAGTGCCGACCTTGCCGGAGGGGGAGACTGGGCATTCGCGGCAGTTCAGCAGCCGGACGGGAAACTCGTACTGGCCGGATTTGCATTCAAGGACAATCAAGGTCGCGATATTGCCCTGGCCCGGTTCAACGCCAATGGGACCCTGGATACGACCTTTGGCGATAGCGGCTGGGCCACGCTGGACCTGGGAGGTGATAGCGAAGCGGCCACAGGTCTGATCTCTCAGTCCGGTAGCAACCTGGTCATCGGCGGCTACAGCAATGCCTCAGGTTCGTACCGGACGGTTTTCGCGCGATTCAACTCGGACGGTTTGCTCGATCCGACGTTCGGTACCGGCGGGACGACCTGGATCGACTACAACGATGGTTCGGCGAACTGGGCCAATGCTCTCGTCGAGCAGCCGGATGGAAAACTCGTGGCGGGCGGAGCCGTTTACGGACCCGGCCTCCGATTCGACATGGGCATCGTGCGGGTCTCGGCGAGTGGCGTTCCGGACGCCAGCTTCGATGGCGACGGACTGCTCTTCGTCGATTTCGACGGACTCGGCGAACAGGCGCGTTCAATTGCGATACAGCCCGACGGGGCGATCGTTGCTGCTGGCTATACGGTCCCCGTGTCGGACGGCTATTTCAAGCTGGCCCTGTTGCGCGTGAACGGTGACGGCAGCCTCGACGGCGCATTCGGTACCGGCGGAAAGTCCGTCATTGATCTAGGCACTCAAGCGGATCTGAATTCGATCGTCGTGCAGCCTGACGGCAAGCTGGCCGCCACCGGTTCGCTGCTGACGCCCCACTTCTATCCGGACACGATCCTTGCTCGATTCGAGGCCAATGGTGCGCTGGACACCTCCTTTGGGAATGACGGCGTTGCGATCGCCGATTTCGGGGAGCAGGGGAATGGTCCATGGTCCATTGGCCTTGACTTGATCCAGCAGGCCGATGGCAAGTTGCTCGCGACGGCGAGCGTGCCGGCCAACTTTGTGGCCGCCGTACGATTTGACGACGACGCCTCCTATCCTGGCCGTATCGGGCTGACAAATACGCTGGAATCTGTCGTCGAGGAGACGGCGACGTCAGTCACCTATACCGTGCGCCGCAGCGGGGGGAAAACCGGCGATGTCAGCGTGGACTATGCGACCGTGGCTGGAAGCGCGCAGCCGGGATCCGATTTTGTCGCCACATCCGGCACGCTCACCTGGAACGATGGCGATGTGGATGACAAGACGATCGCGATCAACTTGATCGACGATTCGGACCCTGAAGTCAACGAGAGTTTCCTTCTATCGCTCACCTCACCGACGGGCGGCGCTGTGCTTGCGGCCAGTGAGGCCACTACGTTCATTCAGAATGCAGATGGTCCAGGACAACTGTCTTTTGCGACGAACGGCGGATTCCTCGGCCCAGTTAGCGGCACGGAGGGCGAGTCGGATCGGGTTCCTGTGTCCAGGTTCAGCGGTTCGGAAGGTGTAGTCAGTGTCAGCTACATCACCAGCGGAAGTGCCACGCGTGGTGAGGATTTCGTCATTTCCGGGACACTCGCTTGGGCCGACGGCGAAACCGGGCTGAAGTTTATTGACGTTCAGTATCTCGAGGACGCTGTTTTCGAAGGCAATGAATCGTTCATGATCGAGCTGACTGCGCCAACCGGGGGAGCCGCGATCACGAGCCGCTCGCTAGGCCGACGTCAGGTCATGATTATCCACGACAATGAGGCAGGCTTCAGGCTTTCTAACGCCGCCATTTCCGTAAACGAGAACGGAGGCACTTTGCAAATCATGGTTGGGAAGGTTGATGCCTTGAATCGCGCGGCGAGCGTCGACTTTGCAACTGCCAATGGCACTGCCGTTGCGGGCTCCGACTATTCGGCCGCCAGTGGCACGTTGACATGGGGTGCCGGTGATGCGGGACCCAAGACGATCGAGATACCGATCACCAATGATCAAGGGCACGAGAATAACGAGAGCTTCACCGTTTCGCTTTCGAATCCAACGGGCGGATTTGCATTGGGGCCAAATTCGACCGCTTCCGTGACAATCGTGGACGACGATCAAGCACCGCCGCCGCCGCCGCCGCCGCCGTCGCGCGGCGGTGGTGGGGCGACAGGCCTGGAATTGCTGGCGTTGCTCGGATTGCTCAAGCTGCTTGGCCTCGGTCTGGCGCCCCGCGGCCTTGTATGCCGCGGCTAGATCGAGAGCAGCAATGACGTTGCGACCCCTGACAGATTCGACGCCGCGCACCAGGTCAGGCAGCCGCGCCTCCAGCAGCTCGTGCGCGCTTCGTTTGGCCCGTGATCAGGGGAAGCGAGGGCGTTTTCTTTGCCCTGCCTCAATGCGTGCCGCGCAGGTACCGTTCCAGGAACCTCAGGTACGCCTCCGACGCCGCGATCCGATTCTCGCGCAGCGCGAATCCGTGGCCCTCGTCCGGGAACAGCAGGTAGTCGACCGGCACGTCGTTGGCCTTGACCGCCGCGACCATCTCGTCGCTCTCCACCTGTAGCACCCGCGGATCATTGGCGCCCTGGATCACCAGCACTGGCTTCGTGATCTGCCGCGCGTGGAACAGAGGCGAAATGCGCCGGTGCCGCTCCTCGTCGGTGGCCGGGTCGCCCATCTCGTCATCGAGCGCCTCCTTGAAAGATTCCCACCAGGGCGGGATGCTCTTGAGCGTGCGCACCCAGTTGGTGACGCCGAATATATTGATGCCGACGTCGAATGCGTCCGGATGGAAGGCGAGGGCGGCCATCACCATGTAGCCGCCGTAGCTGCCGCCGATGATGCCTATGCGCTCGCCGTCCACCCAGTCCTGCGCCTCGAGCCAGCCGCGCGCGGCGATGATGTCCTTGAGGTCACCCTCGCCGTGGCGCTTGTCGTCCAGGTGGTAAAAGGTCTTGCCGTAGCCGGAGGAACCGCGATTGTTCGCCGCAAGCACGGCGTAGCCGTGATTCACAAGGTGCTGGATGGTCGCGGAGTAGCCGATGCGGCTCTGGCCGCCCGGTCCGCCGTGCACCCAGACGAGCGCCGGCGCCTTGTGCTCCGCGCTCGCGTCGTGCGGCCGGTAGAGGACGGTCGGGATCTCGAGCCCGTCGAAGGACTTGTAGCGAACCACCGCGCTCGTGACGAGGTGCGCCGGGTCGATCGCCGGGTTCAGCGCCTGCGTCCACTGCCGGAAGCGGCCCGTATCGAGATCCACCGTGAAGACGTTCGACGGGGAGTTGTCGGCGTTGATCAAAAACGCAACCGAGCGCTCGTCCGGCGAGAAACGGACATTGCGCAGGTCGCCGCGCGGCAGTCCCGCCGGCAGCCGGACGTCCTGGCCGGTCTTGCGGTCGTGGATCTTTACGGTCGTCGCGGCGTCCTCGTTGACCCCGTGCACGCGGTAGCGCCCGGATTCCGAGTAGCTGACGTACATGACGTCCCAGTGCTCGGCGATCAGCGCCTCACGCCTGCCCGTCGCCGGTTCGTAGCGCCAGGCCTGCGTGAACTCGCCGAATTCATCCGTGCCGTAGACGACGGCGTCGCTCTCGGGCGTGAACTCGTAAAGGGCATGCGAGACGTTGCCGCGGTGCGCGGTAATCAGCGTCGGCGCTTCCTCGCTCCCGAGCGTGACCAGGTAGATATCGTCGTCCGCCGACGTGCGCGGCTTGATGCCGGCGGCATGGCGGCCGTCGCGGCTGACCTGGAACTGGTCGAGCCCCAGGTCATTCCGGTACACGAACCTGCGCGAGTAATCGCCCGCGTCGTAGCGGTACAGGTCGAAGAACCGCGCGTCGCGTTCGTTGGTCGCAAGAATGAAGGCAGTGCCGCCTTCGACCCAGTCGACGAACTGCGCCTTCACTTTCTCGCCCGGCGTCAGGTCGCGCGGACCGCCTTCGGCATCGCCGACGCGGACGTGATCGAGCTCGTTGCCGCCCTGGTCGCTGGTGTAGAGGAAGCGCCGCCCGTCGGGAAACCAGCTGTCCGCGTACACGGCGTCGTCCTTCGAGTCGGTCAGCGCCGTCAGCTTGCCGGATCCGAGGTCGAGCACGTGCGCGTTGAAGACGCCCGTCGGGTTCGCCGTGATCAGCAGCCGCTGGCCGTCGGGCGAAATCGCACGCCGCGATCGCGCGAGCGCGTAGTCGGTGGTCTGGAAGAAGGCCGCGGCGTCGTAGGTCGGCATCGTCGCGCCGGCCGCCGGCAGCGCCGCGGCCAGGACCAGGAATACTGCAGTATTACGCGTCGCCGTCACTCCTTCCGGCCCGCATAGGCCGCGAACGCCCCGAACTGCAGGCCCAACACCTCGTCCACGATCGGCGCGAGACTTTCGAGCTGGTGCGTCGCATCGCCGCTTACGCGATAGCTGACATCCGCGGTCGTGGCGCCGTCCCTCTCTTCGAGCTTGATCGCGAGGATCCCGCTGATCGCCATCTCGCGGAATGGGCCAAGCGCGGCATCGAGCGTCAGCACGCGGTTGGGTACCACCATGACGACGCGGCCGTGTTCGGCGCTGCCGCCAGCCCAGCGCTCGCAAAAGCAGCCGCCTGCAGTTGGATTGATTGAGAGCGATGCACGCTTGCCCGACCAGGTGTGATCCTCGGGCCACCAGCGCTCCGGGTGCACCAGCGATTCCCAGGCCTGCGCCGCCGGCGCCGCGACCGCGAACCGATATTCGATCAGCATGGCATCAGCGCTTGCTGCCTTCACTTCGCCGTGCGCCGTCATCGGCAAGGTCGCCAGAAGGGCCGCCACTATCATCAGATTGCGCATCGAAGCTACTCCTTCATTCCCCAGCCCATTTCATCCCGCTTCGCTATCGCGTCCAGGTCTCCCGGCGCCGCGGCGGGGTCGTCCACCCATTCGCGCAGTGGCGGCCCGCCGTTGATCACGTCGATCGCGAGCCGCGTGGTCTCGTATTCGTAGGGGAACTCGCGCCACAAGGGGTAGTCAGGGGCGAGCGTCCGCAGCGCCTTGAACGCGAGCGCCACCAGCCGCCAGGGGCGGAACTTCGAGTGGTCGTAGCCGGGATCGTCCACGTGGATCTGGATGCCCGCGCACGGTGTCCCGGCGTGCTTGTGAAAGGTGGGCTCGAACCAGCAGGGGCGTAGCCGGCAGCCCTCGAGCCAGCCGGGCGCGAGTGCCTGCATTTTCGCGAGCAGGGCGGGCGCGTCGAGGCCCGGTGCGCCGAAGAGTTCGAGCGGGCGCGTCGTGCCGCGGCCTTCGGACAGCGTCGTGCCTTCCAGCATCACGGTGCCCGGATAGCAGCGCGCCATCGGGACGCCGGGCGCGTTCGGGCTCGGATTCACCCAGGCGCGTTCGCCCTGCGGCCAGCCGTATCCCGGCGCCTGCGCAGGGCGCCAGCCGTCCATAGCGACGTTCTGGTACTCGACGTCGAGCGCGAGCATCTTGACGAACCAGTCGCCCAGTTCGCCGAGCGTGCGCCCGTGGCGCATCGGCATGGGCCCGGCACCGACGAAGCTCTCCCAGCCGGATGCGAGCGCGAGTCCTTCGACCGGCCGGCCCGCCGGATTCGGCCGGTCCAGCACCCAGACTGTCTTGCCGTGCGTAGCCGCCGCCTCAAGCAGGTAGCGCAGTGTGGTCGTGAACGTGTACACGCGGCAGCCGAGATCCTGCAGGTCTACGAGCAGCACGTCGAAGTGCCGCATCATTTCCGCGGTCGGCCGGCGCACCTGCCCATACAGGCTGAACACCGGGATGCGGTGCACCGGGTCGGTGTAGTCTGCGGACTCGATCATGTTGTCCTGCTTGTCGCCGCGGAGCCCATGTTGCGGGCCGAATGCCGCCACGAGCCTGATATCCGGCAATTCCGCCAATGCATCGAGCGTGTGCCTGAGATCGGAGGTGACCGAGGCGGGATGGGCGAGCAGCGCGACGCGCCGCCCGGCCAGCGGCTTTCGCAGTTCGGGTTCCGAGAGCAGCCGATCGATGCCGGTTTTCATGGCGCCTGGATCTCCAGCAGGAAACCGGCGGGGTCGTGGAAATCCGGCTGCGGACCCGCATGTGCGAGGGCCCAGTAGCTGAGACAGCCATTGTCATCCTCAAGGACGGCCGTGAGTCCTGCGCGCCATGAGCGGGAACCGGGTGGCAGCAAGAGTTGCACGCTGGTTTCCAGTCGATTGTCGCGGGTCACGGAAATCAACGGCGGCTGCGGCAAGTCGAGCGGCCTCCTGCCGACCCGACGCCCGCCAAAGCGGTAGGCGGCCCAGGCACCCGCGGGACTGAAGTTGAATTCCAGGTAGCCATGTTCATCGATCGGCTGGAGGAAGGCCTCGAAGCAGGTGTGTTCCCAGAGTCCGTCGACACGGCCGCGGGCTTCGCCATGCCGCAGCCGCGCGATGTCGCCCCCGAGACAATAGCGCAGGGACAGGCCGCCCGGTATGGCCCGGACCCCGGCCTCGAGTTGCCAGACCGGCGCGGGCTGCGCGGCAGGATGAGCTAGTAGCGGGCGGCGCTCCATCGGCCCCCATTGTTTCTGGCAAACTCGGTACCCGTCCACACCTAAGTGATGCGACTGCGCAGCCATGACGGCGACCGACAGGAAAATCTTCATAGCGCTGGCCGGGAACATCGGCGCCGGCAAGACGACGGCAGCCAAGCTGATCAGCCAGAAATACGGCTTCGAGCTGTTCGACGAGCCGGTCATCGACAATCGCTTCCTGCGCGACTACTACGCGGGCATGCAGCGCTGGTCCTTCACGCTGCAGCTCGAGTTCCTGATTCGCCGCGTCGAGCACCACGAGCTGATCAGGACCGTGCCCAAGAGCTGCATCCAGGACCGCACGCTCTACGAGGACCCGGAGATCTTCGCCAAGTACCTGCATGGCCTCGGGCACATGGACAATCGCGAGCTGGATCTCTATTTCGAGTATTTCGACCGGCTGAACCGCAATATCCAGCACCCGGATCTGATCCTGATGCTGGCCGTGGACAAGGTGGAAACCCTGCTGAAACGCATCCGCAAGCGCGGGCGCAAGGAAGAGAAGGGCATCGACGCCGCATTCCTCGCCGGGCTCAACGCCTATTACGCGACCCTGCCGCAGGTCTGCGAGAAGAAGTACTCGATCCCGATCCACCAGATTGCCGTCGACCGGCTGGACATCCGCTCCCGCGACGGCAGGAAGAAATTTTTCGGCGAGGTGGAAGCGGCGCTGCAGCAGCACGGGCTCGCCTGAAGATGGCGTGTTTCAGAGCGTAATCCGGTGAAAGGCGCGCAGGCCATACTCGAAACGCTCAGGCTGGGCGGTGTCGACACGATATTCGCGAATCCCGGGACCTCCGAGATGGCGCTGGTGCGCGCATTGGATGAAACACCCGGTGTGCGCGCGGTGCTGGGCCTGTTCGAGGGCGTCGTGACCGGGGCCGCCGATGGCTATGCGCGCATGGCGGGCCGACCCGCCGCAACGCTCCTGCATCTCGGTCCGGGTCTCGCCAATGGCTGCGCCAACCTGCACAACGCCAGGCGGGCGCGCAGCGCGATCGTCAATGTGGTTGGTGAACATGCGCGAAATCACATCGCGCTCGACGCGCCGCTGACCACCGACCTGAAAACCGTTGCCCGGCCGTTCTCGATCTGGGTCCACAGGATTGCGCGACCCGGTCGCGCCGGCCCGGCTGCGTCTGATGCCCTCGTCGCCGCACGCACGCTCTGCGGGCCGGCAACGCTGATCGTGCCCGCCGATGCTGCCTGGGGCGAAGGCGCCAAGCCAGCGACGCCGCCGCCGGCCCAGGCCCCGGCGCCACCCGATCCGGGCTCGATCGAACAGGCGGCGGCGGCGATCCGGCGGCACGGCCCTCGGGCAATGTTGCTGCTGGGCGGCGGTGCGCTGGATGAAAAGGCGGTCGCCGCGGCCGCGCGCCTCGCCACCGCGACCGGCGTCCGGGTCGCTAGCGAGGCCTTCAATTCCCGCGCCGCCCGCGGCGCCGGCCGCCTCTTCATCCCGCGCATTCCCTATTTCGGCGCGGCGGCGGAGGCATTTCTGTCCGATGTCGAAGTCCTGCTGCTGTTCGAATCGCGCGAGCCGGTCAATTTCTTCGGATATCCGGGCCGCAGCGGCCGCCCGCTTGCGCCGCTGACCGCGGTCGCAGTGGTTGCCGCGGCGGGCCAGGACGGTGGAGCTGCGCTCGATTCACTAGCGGGAATGCTGGCGCCCTCGACGATCGTCGCGCTGCCCACGACGACCTTGCCGGAACGTCCGAGCGGCCCGATAAATGCCGCGAGCTTTGCCGCGGCGCTGGCACGGGGCATGCCGGAAGGCGCAATCTTCTGCGACGAGTCGATCACCGCGAGTCTCGGCCTGCCGCAGGCGTTGGCGGCCGCCGCCCCGCACGACCAGCTGGACCTCATGGGTGGCGCGATCGGCGGGGCGTTGCCGCTCGCAACCGGCGCCGCGCTCGGCAGCCCCGGCCGGAAAGTCGTATGCGCCTCCGGTGACGGCAGTGCGCTCTACACCATTCAGGCCTTGTGGACGCAGGCACACGAGAATCTCGACGTCACGACCATCATCTGCGCAAATCGCAGTTATGCGATCCTCGCCCACGAGCATCTGCAGATCGAGGGCCGGCCGCCCGGACCGCGCGCGCTGCCCGTGCTGTCGCTCGATAAACCGGCGATCGGCTTTTGCGCAATTGCCCGCGGCTTCGGCGTCGAGGCAGTGACGGTCGATAGCGCCGAGGCGCTGGAGTCGGCGCTCGAAGCCGCCGCCACGCGCCGCGGTCCCTTCCTGATCGAGGCACTGTTCGCGCCGATGGTGCTGCCGGGCGCTCCGCCCGTTCTAAACTTGCCCTGAGGAATTTGCCCCAAACCATTGTCGTTGCAGGAAACGCAAGCCGGGCATGGCCAGCGGATGTGGACCGGGCGCAACAGAAAAATTGAAGATCGCAAATTGCAGCCGACAGGCTGTAACATTCCCGCACTTAACCGGTCCTGGCGCAACGCCAGTTTCCGTCGCATTCACGGGGATTCTCAGGGGAGCAAAGCCATGTCCGATCGTCGCCGCTCGGTCCATCTGGCCGCCACCGTCACCTCAATCCTGTCCGCGCCCGCGGTTGCGCTAGGGGCAGGCATCGTCCTGACACTGGCTGCCGTGCCTTGCGCACAGGCGCAGGAAACCGCCTCGCAGCTGTCCGGCTTTGTCGTTGACGCCGAGGGCAAACCGATCGCCGGCGCTACGGTCACCATCGTGCATGTGCCGTCGGGCACCACGGCGAATGTGACGACCAATGCATCCGGCCAGTTTTCGGCGACCGGGCTCCGGGTCGGCGGTCCCTACAGTGTCGCGGCGAAGGCAGCGGGCATGCAGGATGCAATGGTCGAGGACCTCTATACGCAGCTCGCGCAGCGCAGTTCGGTGACGCTGGTCGCCCAGCCGATCGTCCAGCTGGCGGGTGTCGAGGTCACCGGATCATCGGAACGCGATGTGACGATCGGGGCGGGCAGCCGCTTCAGTTCGCAGGACGTGCGCACCTTGCCGTCCATCAGCCGTGACATCAAGGATGTCGTGCGCATCGATCCGAAAGCCTGGATCGACCCCACCAACTCCGACGCGCTGGAGATTGCGGGCGTCAACAACCGCTACAACAGCATCACGATCGACGGCGTGCGCCAGAGCGACGATTTCGGCCTGAACAACAACGGCTATCCGACCCAGCGCAGCCCGCTGTCGGTTGATGCGATCCAGGACGTTTCCATCCTGACCGCGCCGTTTTCGGTCGAATACGGCAATTTCCGCGGCTCGACAATCAATGTGGTGACGAAGTCCGGCACCAATGAGTTCTCCGGCTCTGCTTATTACTACAAGGGCAGCGACGAATATGTCGGGAATCGCAGCAAGGACCGGGACCTCACGTTCACCTTCGACGAAGAGACTTACGGCGGCACCCTCGGTGGCCCGATCATCAAGGACAGGCTGTTCTTTTTCCTGAATTACGAGAAGCTTGACCGTTCCGCGCCACAGGAATTCGGTCCGACCGGGTCTGGAGCGGCGGTTGAGATTCCGGGAGTGACCCAGGCTGAATATGACCAGATCGTCCAGATCGCGCAGGATGTCTACGGCTTCGATGCCGGCGAGCGCCTCGACAGCCTGCTTGAGGAGGATGAGAAGATCCTCGCGAAGCTGGACTGGAACATCAATGACAGCCATCGTGCGTCGCTCGCGTATCAGCATACAGAAGGCAATGAGGTTATTACTTCCAATAACAGCGTAAGTTCGCGATTCGTAAGTACGCCGTCTGGTTGGTACAACAGGGCGATCGAAATGGACTCGACGTCATTGCAATTGTATTCCGACTGGAACGAGCGGTTTTCGACTGAGTTGAAGTTCGCCCGCAAGGAAATCGTTACTGGTCAGGACTCCCTGAAAGGAACCGATTTCGCGGAGATGCAAATTACGGCAGCTGGCGGCGGCGTCGTTTTCGTCGGATCTGATGAGTTCCGGCATGCGAACGCCCTGACCAATGATCTCGATCAGATCAAGCTCAAGGCCAATTTCTTCCTCGGCGACCATACGCTGACCGCGGGTTACGAACGGGAAATGCTCGACATCTTCAACTTGTTTGTGCCACGAAGCAGCGGCCAGTACTTCTTTGCGAACATCGCCAGCTTTCAGGCCCGCATGGCAAACCGTTTCTCCTATACCAACGCGTTTACCAACGTCAAGGCTGACGGCGGCGCCAGATTCAGTTACGAAGTTGACACGTTTTATTTTCAGGACGAGTGGCAAGTTACGCCGGATTTGCGGATGCAAGCAGGTGTGCGACTCGACAAGTATTCAAGCGGCGACTTGCCGCTGCAGAACAGCAACTTCGCTGGCCGTTACGGCTATTCGAATCAGGAAACGCTGGACGGCCGGGACCTGGTCATGCCGCGTATCGGATTCAACTGGCAGTGGCGCCCGGAGACGACAATTTACGGCGGCTGGGGACTGTTTGGCGGTGGTTCGCCCAATGTCTGGATTTCGAACAGCTATTCGAACAACGGGGTCAACGTTGTTTCGCAGACTATTACCCCCACTTCGCCGGCAGCGCTGGCGGCTGGGCTTAACAACGTCGACGGGTTCAACATCAATCAGGCGATCCAGGCGAACCACACCTTGCTGCGTGGCGACGGAGAGGTGAATGCGGTCGATCCTTCGTTTGACATTCCTTCGCAGTACCGGTGGAACCTCGGTGTCCACCACACGCTGCCCTGGGACATCGAGATGACGGCGGATGTGATCCTGTCGCGCGTCAAGGACGAAGTGCTCTGGAAAGACTTGCGCCTGGTGCAGACCGGCACGGCGCCGGACGGCCGACCGCGCTATACGTCGCGGGCCGACGTGTCTCCGTGCAACCCTGGCCAGACGCCACCGTGCAACCGGCCTGGTGGAAACGATTTGCTGCTGACCAATACAAACGCAGGCAGCGGGACCGTCTTTGCAATCGACCTTTCAAAGACCTGGCGAACACGTGCCGGTCGCTTCGATGCCTACCTGGGATATGGCTACCAGGATATCAAAGATGTGAATTCGGGAACGAGTTCAACTGCCAGGTCGAATTGGGATAGTTTTGCATTCTCCGACCCGAACGATGCGGGACTGGCTACCTCGAATTACGAGATCGAGCATCAGTTCAAGGGTGCATTCACCTGGCGCAAGGCTTTCTTCGGCGATCACGAAACCAGCGTCTCGCTGGTCGGCGAAAGGCGCTCTGGCCGTCCATACAGCTACACCTTCGGTCACCCCCCATTCCCCGCATCGTCGTCAAATGTGTGGGGAGATCCGCGCCAACAGGCACGCCAACACCATTTGTTCTACGTGCCGTCGGGACCGGGCGACGTGATTTACGAGGTTCTTTGCACGGCGGCCGATGTTACTGCCAGCGTGCCAGGTTGCGCATCCACTGCCAATGTGAACGCGACGGCTTCGACAGCATTTGGATCGGCGACGGAAGCGTTCATCCAGCAGCAAGGTCTTGAAGCCTACCGTGGCCAGATCGTGCCGCGTAATTCACATCGCAGCCCATGGCTCTCCATTCTGGACCTGCGTCTGGCACAGGAGTTTCCGGTCTGGGGTAAAACGCGCGGTGTGCTTACGCTCGACGTTGAGAACCTCGCCAACATGATCAATAGCGATTGGGGCCAGCTCCGCCAGGTCAGTTTCATCTACGTGGCGCCGGTACTCGAAGTTGCCCGTATCGACGCTGCGACGGGAAGGTATGTCTACCGGCCGCGCGCAGGCACAACAGGCCCGACGCCGCCGAACTTTTCACTATCGGCGTTGCCGTCAGTCTGGCGTATCCAGTTTGGCGTGCGCTTTGAGTTCTGAACGGCGATCCGGCAATCCGGGCGCGGCCTGAAGGCCGCGCCTTTTCTCATCGGTACGCGGCCGCAGCCGCTTGCTAGACTGAGGTGATGAAATCCAGGCCGGATGGCGACCGGCAGTGCGCCGACGCGGTGCTGATGATCCGGCCGGCGCAATTCGGCGCAAATCCCGAGACCGCCATGTCGAATCTGTTCCAGCGTGGCGGTGCGCCCCCGGATGCGCCACTGGCAGCGCGACGCGAATTCGAAGGGCTGGTCGCACGGCTCACTGGCGCTGGGGTCGCGGTCCATGTGGCGGACGATAGTGCAAAGCCCGCCAAGCCCGATGCCTGCTTTCCGAACAACTGGATCAGTTTCCATGATGACGGCAGCCTGGTGCTGTATCCCCTGATGGCCGCGAGCCGGCGGGCAGAGCGCCGCGAGGAACCGATCGCGCGGTTGCGGGCGGCGGGTTTTCGCACGACGCGCACGATCGATCTCACGGGGTGGGAAGGACGCGGCGAGTATCTCGAGGGCACCGGCAGCCTGGTGCTGGATCGCTGTCACCGCGTGGCTTATGCCTGCTGGTCGCCGCGCACGACGCCGCGGGCGCTCGGGGATTTTGCATCGCGCCTCGGCTACCGTGTCATCAGCTTCGACGCAGTGGGCCCGGGCGGGCAGGCGATCTACCACACCAATGTGATGATGGCGATCGGCGAGGGTTTTGCCGTGCTGTGCCCCGAGGCGATACCCGATCCAGGGCAGCGCGCGACCGTGGTCGATACGCTCGAGCAGACCGGCCACCGGGCGGTGGCGATCAGCGTCGCACAGATGAACGGCTTCGCGGGGAACCTGCTGGCGCTCAGGTCGGCAGATGGCGAGCCGCTGATTGCAATGTCCACCGCGGCCTGGGATTGCCTGGGCCCGCCTGAACATCGCGCGCTCGAGCGCCGGGCTGCGATCGTGACCGCGCCGCTACCGACCATCGAAAGTCACGGCGGCGGCAGCGTGCGCTGCATGATCGCGGAAGTGTTCCTGCCGCACTGAGAGCGATCTGCTCGCGATGCTAGAATCCCCCGGCGGCACGCGGGGAGGCGCCGGAATGCTGGAACTCGGCCTCAAGATGCTGATCGCCTACCTGCTGGGCTCGCTGCTCGGCGCGCTTGTGGTCGGCGCCGCGCGCGGCGTCGATATCCGTCTGCAGGGCAGCGGCAATGCGGGCGGCACCAATGCACTCCGCACCCAGGGATTCTGGTTCGCCGCTGGCGTTGTCTTCATCGATGTCGGAAAGGGCGTCCTGGCTGCCGCCTGGCTGCCCGCCTGGGCAATTCCCGGCATTGCAGGCGCTGCCGGCATCGAGCGCGGGTGGATCGCCGCGGTCTGTGCTGCGGCTGCGGTCGCGGGCCACGTCTGGCCCCTGTACCACCAGTTCCGCGGCGGCAAGGGTGGCGCGACACTCGCCGGTGCATTGCTGGTGCTCGCGCCCGCGGTCCTGCCGGTCGCCATCGCGGGCTGGCTGCTGATCGTCCTGCTGACCGGATTTGCCGGTCTCGCGACGATGGTCGCCGCCGGCGCGGTGCCGGTCGCGCTGTGGCTGCTCGGCCTGCCGGCATTGCCATTGATGACATTTGCGATCGCGATGGCGGCATTCATCTTGTGGACACACCGCGGCAACATCGGGCGCATGAGGGGCGGCAGCGAGCCGCAACTGAGCGGCCTGTGGCTGCTGCGGCCACGGAATCCGCGCCCGTGACGACGCGCGGCGCGCTCGTGCGCCTGCTGGCCGACGGGCAACTGCATTCGGGCGAGGAGCTGGCGGCGCGGCTCGCGATTTCCCGCGCCGCGGTCTGGAAGCAACTGCAACTCCCGGAAGACTGGAGCATCGATCTGCAGGCGCTGCGGGGTCGCGGTTATCGCCTGCATGAGCCGCTCGATCTGCTCGATGCCGGCGCGATCCGCGCGGCGCTTCCGCAGTGGGCGGCGGGGCGGCTGCGAAATCTCGAAGTCCACGAGGAACTCGCTTCGACGAGCGACCGCCTGCTTGCGGTCGCAGACCTGCCGGCCGGGCGATTCGACGCCTGTCTTGCCGAGTTCCAGAGCGCCGGCCGCGGCCGGCGCGGGCGCCGCTGGCTCGCTCCCTATGCCTCAGGCCTGTGCCTGTCGGTCAACCGGCGCTTTGATGACGCGCCGGCGGCACTCGGCGCCCTTTCGCTCGCGATCGGCGTCGCGGTCCTGCGCGCGCTGCGAGGGCTCCATATCCGCGGCCTCGCTCTCAAGTGGCCGAACGACATCATGCACGGCAGACGCAAGCTCGGAGGTATCCTGGTCGACCTGCGCGGCGAGGCTGCGGGAGCCGCCTACATTGTCGTGGGCGCCGGCGTCAATGTGCGTCTGCAAGAGTGGCTGCGCGCGAATCTGCGGGCCGAGGGCGTCGAGGCCACCGGACTTGACGAGTTGCTCGACGCGCCGCCGAGCCGCAACGCACTTGCGGCCTTGCTGGTGAACGAGATCGCGCTCGCACTGGAGGAGTTCAGTGCGCGCGGACTCGACGCTTTCGTGGACGAATGGCGGAGCGCTGACGGCCTGATGGATCGGCCGATTCGCGTACAGCAGGGCGCCGAAACGGTCGAAGGGCTGGCGCGGGGCATCGATGCCGATGGGGCGCTCCTCCTCGATGTGCGCGGTGTGGGACGCAGGATCCTGTCCGGCAACGTGACGATCAGGGCCCTGGGGTGATCCTGCCGTCCCGAAGACTGGCCGTCGCGACTGGCGCCGCATAGATCGCGCGTCGATGCGGGCCATTATCGCACTGCTGGTACTCGCCAATATCGCCTGGTTTGCCTGGACGCACTGGGTCGGGCGGCCGGCCGAGGACACGGTGCGCGCCAGGGTCGAGGCGCCTCAGCTCGTGCTCGCCCGCGAAGCACCCACAATGGATGCCGCCGTGCGCCCATCCATCCAGGCAGCGGACAATTGCCTGAGCCTGGGGCCCTTCACCGACCTGACGGATACGGCACGCGCGTCGACGCTGCTGCGCGAGAATGGCCTGCAACCGCGTCAGCGTGCGGGCGAAGGCGTGGTCTGGAAGGGCTATTGGGTGTCGCTCGAGCAGGTGCCGGATCGCCCGGCGGCCGAAGCCATCATCCAGCGCCTGCGGCGATTCGGAATCGGCGACGCATACTTGATGCCCGACGAGGGCCGGCAGCTCGGGATATCGCTTGGTCTCTTCGCCGAACGTCAGCGCGCCCTGCAGCGCATGGACGAGGTCAGGGCACTCGGCTTCGAGCCTCTGGTGACTGAACGCGAGCGCAGCGGCACCCTCTACTGGATCGACGTCAGTATCGAGCCGCCGGCGAGCCTGCCGGACCCGGCAATGCTTGACGGAAATGATGGCCGCATCCTGCGGCTCGAGATAAAGCCTTGCGATGCCGCTGCCGGCGCCAGCCGCCCGGTGCCCGATCTGGCGCAAGGCAAGGTACTGCCCGGATAGAATACGAGACAGAGCCGGCGTAGCTCAGCTGGTAGAGCAGTGGTTTTGTAAACCTCAGGTCGGGGGTTCGACTCCCTCCGCCGGCACCAGACAGCCTTCATTCGAGTCTAGAATAGTCGCGATTGACCTGATCGGCTCGCTTCTTCGACCCTGCGGGCTACAACGATACTGGGGGGAATCATGGACAGGAAGAACTCAAAATCGCGTTGCTTTGCACTGCTGGTGGCGGGCGCGCTGCTGCTGGCGCCGGTTGCGCAAGCGGACAAGCCGTCGGCCTGGAAGCAGGTATTCCTGAAGGGCCCGCGCACGGTGACGCTCGCGGATGGCTCGACCGTCACGGTGGATCCGTCCTGCGCCGGCGGCCCGGTGATGACCGCGGCGGGACCCGTGCCTGGCAACACTCAGTACTCGTTCTTCGTCCAACGCGGCAACCCGAAAAAATTGCTGGTCGCGTTCGACGGCGGCGGCGCCTGCTGGGACGCGACGACCTGCATCGGCTCGGTGCTCGCCGGCCGGCCGACTTACTCGCCGGTCGTCGATGAAACGCGGGAAAGCCTTGCGCAGGGGCGCGGCCTGCTCGACAGCGAGAACCACGACAACCCGTACCGGAAGTACACCAAGATCTTCGTGCCTTATTGCACGGCGGACGTGCACTGGGGATCGCGCGATACGACCTACGTGCTGCAGCCGCAGGGCATCCCGTGGACGATTCGCCACCGCGGTTCGCAGAACATGATTGCGGTGCTCGACTGGCTGCAGCGCAAGGGCCACAAGGCCAAGATCGAAATGGATCGCGTGCATGAGCTGACCGTGACGGGCCTCAGTGCGGGCGCGTACGGCACCTTGAACGGCTTCGGCTATCTGGCCGAGGCGACGCCACGCGCGCGGCACAACCTGGTGGCCGACGCGGGGATCGGCGTGCTGACGCAGTCGTTCTTCGACCGCGCCATATTCAACGCCTCCGGCACCGAGAGCTGGAATGTGCAGGCCAACCTGCCATCGTGGGTGCCGGGCTTCTCGAGCATGCTGGTAACCGCATCGGCCAGCCCGAACACGCTGGTGCCGCTGGCATTCCAGTCGGTCGCGCTGTGGAAGCCGCAGGGCCACTTTGCCTCGCTCACGTCCGATCTCGACCGCACCCAGATCTTTTTCTATTCCCTGATGACCGGCAATTTCAGTCCGGGTCCGGCGGAGGCAGTGGCGTGGTATCTTGGAATGAAATCCATCACGGCAGCGACCGCGGCGCTTCCGAACTACCGGTACTTCATCGAGCGGGGCTCGTTTCACACCTTTCTCGGCAGCGATGAGCACACTTATGGTATCGGCGCCAATGGCATATCGGTGGCGGAATGGATCCGCAACATGATCAAGCCTGGCAAAGGCGCCTGGGAAAACCTGGAGGCGCCACCGCCGTTCTGAAGACGCGCGCATCTGACCAGGAGACCGCATGGCACGCATCGCGGTGGGCGGCTTCCAGCACGAGACCAACACCTTTGCCGAGCGCGAGACGGGGCTCGTGCAGTTCATCGAGCCGGATGCATGGCCGGGCCTTGTGCGCGGACTCGAGATGCTTGATGCGATCGCGGGGATCAATCTGCCCGCAGCTGGCTTTGTCAGCGAGGCCCGTGCTCTCGGGCACCGGATTGCGCCGCTCCTGTGGTGCGCGGCGCAGCCGGCCGGTCGCGTCACGCGCGAGGCCTTCGAGACCATCAGTGCACTCCTGCTGGCGCGCCTCGCCGATGCCGGCCCCTGTGACGCCGTCTACCTGGACCTGCACGGCGCAATGGTCGCGGAACATCTCGACGATGCCGACGGAGAACTGTTGCGCCGCGTGCGCAGAGCCGTCGGGCCCGCCATGCCGATCGTTGCAAGTCTCGATTTTCACGCCAATATCTCGCCGGCAATGGTGGCGACGGCCGACGCCTTGCCCTGCTATCGCAGTTATCCGCATGTGGACATGGCGGAGACCGGAGCGCGCGCGGCGGCCATCCTGCACCGGCTGCTGATGCGCCCTGTCAAGACGCGCGTTCATCGAGCGTTGCCATTCCTGATGCCGCTGACTTCACAGTGCACGCTGGTCGAGCCGCTGGCATCGCTGATGGTGCTGGCCGCGCAGCTGCAGCGTGAACAGCTTGCATCACTGTGCCTCGCGCCGGGCTTTCCGCTGGCCGATGTCGCGGACTGTGGCCCGACGGTCATCGGCTGCGGCTGGGACCCGAAGGAAGTCGAACGCGCGGCGGATGAGCTGCAGGCGGCGGTGCTGGCGCGCGAATCCGATTTTGCCCTGGAACTAGTCTCGATCGACGAGGCGATAGCGGCTGCGCGCGCGATGGCGTCGTCGGTCCGCGGGCCACTGGTGCTGGCCGACACCCAGGACAATCCCGGTGCTGGCGGCAACGCCGATACCACGAGCCTGCTGAAGGCGCTGGTCGCCGCCGATCTCCGCGGAACCGTGAGCGGGATCTTCTGGGATCCGGAGAGCGTCGCGCGGGCCCAGGCGGCGGGTGCGGGCGCGACGGTCGCGCTGTCAATCGGTGCCCGCAGCGGCTTCCCGGGTGCGACGCCGCTGGTAGCTGACGCGCGCGTGCTGCAGCTGGGCGACGGGCGATTCGTGGGAACCGGCCCTTTCTACCGCGGTTGCCGTTTCGAGCTTGGCCCGATGGCGCGGATCGGCATCGGCGCCGTGGAAGTGCTGATGGCGAGCCGCAAGCAGCAGGCCGCCGACCAGGCCATGTTTCGGCACCTGGGCTCGGAACCGGCTGCGGCCAGGGTGCTGCAGCTGAAGAGTTCCGTGCATTTCCGGGCTGATTTTGGCCCCCTCGCCGACCGCATCCTGGTGGTCGAGGCGCCGGGTCCGAATGTCGCCGACCCGGCCCGGTTGCCATTCACGAAGTTGCCGATCGGCCGCCGCCGGCGCCCGATCCGGCCCTGATTGCCGACCCCCGGGGGCCTGCGACTATACTCAGCGTAGCCTGCGAAGAACAAACAGGCGGCAGGCGACATACAGAGGGGGAAGCCATGAGCGAGCAGCAGACCGTGGGCGGCGTGACCTACCAGAACGTCGGCAAGGAATATTTCGAGAAACGCGGCCTGCGCCGGCACGCAGGTGTCTGGTCACTATGGGCGCTGGGCGTCGGCGCAGTCATCTCAGGCCAGTTCTCCGGCTGGAATCTCGGTTTCGCGACCGGCGGATTCGGCGGCCTGTTCTGGGCGGCGATCATCATCGCAGTCATGTATTTCGGACTGGTGTTTTGCATCGCAGAGATGTCGCCGGCCCTGCCTCATACCGGCGGCGCCTATTCCTTTGCGCGCAGCTCAATGGGACCCTGGGGCGGGTTCGTGACCGGCCTCGCGGAGAACATCGAGTACGTGCTGACGCCGGCGGTCGTGATTTTCTTTGCCGGCTCCTATCTGACCAACATCTTCGGCACCCCGCCCGAAGCCCAGCCACTCTGGTGGCTCGGCAGTTACATCGTGTTCGTCGGCCTGAACATTATGGGTGTCGAGACCTCGTTCCGGGTGACGATCATCGTCACGGTGCTTGCGCTGGCGGTGCTTGCGATCTATTGCATCAGCGCATTGCCGCATTTCGACTACGCGCGCTGGGCGCTCAACATCGCGGCCGGACCGGACGGCAAGCCCGTCGAGTTACCTGAAGGCGGCGGCCCGTTCATGCCCTTCGGGTGGTCGGGCGTGCTGGCGAGTCTGCCCTTTGCCGTGTGGCTGTTCCTCGCGATCGAGGAGCTGCCGCTGGCGGCCGAGGAAACTCACGACCCGAAACGCGACATGCCGAAGGGAATCATCGCGGGCATGCTCACGCTGTTCGTCTTTGCGATGCTGATCATGTTCCTGAATGCCGGCGTCGGCGGCACCGAGGAAGGCAGCATGCGCGGCGCATTCACGCTCGGCACCTCGGGCGAGCCGATTCTCGACGGATTCAAGGTGACGATCGGCGGCAACATCGCGACGATACTGTCGCTGTGCGCGGTGGTCGGGCTCATCGCCAGTTTCCACACGATCATATTCGCGTACGGACGCCAGATCTACTCGCTGTCACGCGCGGGCTACCTGCCGAAGTTCCTGTCCGTGACACACAGTGCGCGGCGCACGCCGGACACCGCCCTGATCTTCGGTGGCGTGCTGGGATTCACGGTGATGACGGTCGTCTACTACTCCTTCGGCGCGGACAAGGCGGGATCCACGATCGGCGGCGTGCTGCTGAACATGGCGGTGTTCGGCGCGATGTTGTCCTACGCGCTGCAGGGCCTGGCCTACATCCTGCTGAGGACGAGGATGCCGAATATCGAGCGGCCCTATCGCAGTCCATTCGGGATTTTGGGAGGGGTGGTGACGATCGCGATCGCGCTGGTCACGATCTGGGTGCAGCTCCAGGATTCGGCCTATGTGAAGGGCGTACTCGGCGTGGCGGCTTGGTACGTCATCGGCGTCATCTATTTTGCGGTCGCCGGCCGTCACAAGCTCGTGTTGTCGCCGGAGGAAGAGTTTGCGATGAGCGGTGGCAAGAAAGCGCACTGACGGCGGGCACCGGGTGGATCCGCGGAGGCTCGCCAGCGCAGAGGATGCGCGCGGTATCGTCGCAGAGCGCGGGCTGACGCACGTCAAGGTCGGCGCCTTCGACATCGACGGCGTGCTGCGCGGCAAGTACATGTCGCGCGCGAAATTCGAGTCGGCGCTCGCCGGCGGATTCGGCTTCTGCGATGTCGTGCTGGGCTGGGACAGCAAGGACCAGCTCTACGACAATGTGAAGTACACGGGCTGGCACACCGGCTACCCGGACGCCAATGTCCGGGTGCTGCCGGAATCCTGCCGTGCACTGCCGTGGGAGGAACCGATGCTGTTCTTCCTCGGCGAATTCAGCGGGCCGGCGGAGAAGATCTGCCCGCGCGGCCTGCTGCGCCGCGTGCTTGAGCGCGGCGAGAAGAAGCTGGGGCTCGTGCCATACGCGGGCTTCGAGTACGAATTCTTCGTGTTCGCAGAGACGCCCGATTCCGTGCGCGAGAAGAACTACCGTGACATGCGGCCGATCGCGCCGGACTCGTTCGGCTACTCGGTGATCCGCAACAGCGTCTGGAGCGATTTCTACCGCGCCCTGCTCGAGACCTCCGAGCGCATGGATTTCCCGATCGAGGGCCTGCACGAGGAAACCGGCCCGGGAGTGATCGAGGCGGCGATCGCGGTGGACCGCGCGCTCGCTGCGGCCGACAAGGCGGCGCTGTTCAAGACCTTCAGCAAGGTGGTCGCGCAGCGCCGCGGACTGATGGCGACCTTCATGGCCAAGTGGTCGAAAGACTGGCCGGGCCAGAGCGGCCATATCCACATGTCGCTGAAGAACAGCGCCGGTACGCCGGTGTTCCACGACGCTTCAAGACCGTATTCGATGAGCGATACCCAGCGCTGGTTCGTTGGCGGGCAGCAGAAGCTGATGCCGGAACTGCTGGCGATGATCGCGCCGACGGTGAATTCCTACCGGCGCCTGATTCCGGGCTTCTGGGCGCCGACCGACTCGGCCTGGAGCGTGGACAACCGCACCACATCGCTCCGGGTAATCCCCGGCTCGCCCAAGTCGCAGCGTGTCGAGTACCGCATCGCAGCCGCCGACGCCAATCCGTACGTGATCCTGTCCGCGGCGCTCGCGTCGGGGTTCTGGGGCATCGAGCATCGCGTCGAACCGGAGCCGATGGTCGAGGGCAATGCCTACGCACAACGCTTCCCCGAATACCTGGCCTTGCCACGAACGCTGTGGGATTCCGCGCAGCGCCTCAAGGCTTCGAAAATGGCGCGCGACTGGTTCGGCGACGCGTTTGTCGAGCACTATGCAGCGACGCGCGAGTGGGAGGAACGCGAGTTCCGCCGCCACATCAGCGACTGGGAACTCGCCCGGTACTTCGAGATTATCTGATGATGCAAGAGACCATCAGTCCAGTGGACGGATCGGTGTATTGCGAGCGCGAGCTCGCGACCGATGCGTCGGTCGGTGCCGCGCTTGCGCGGGCGCGCACTGCGCAGCCGCAGTGGCGGAACACGCCAGTCGCGGAGCGGGCGAGGATCTGCCTCGCATTCTGCGAATGCTTCGAGGCCGCTGCCGCCGAGATCGCGAGCGAGCTGACCTGGCAGATGGGACGGCCGATCCGCTACGCTCCTAACGAGGTGCGCGGCACGCTCGAGCGCGCGCGCCACATGGTCGCCATCGCCGGCGAATCGCTCGCCGATATCGACGCCGGGCCAAAGGAGGGATTCCGCCGGTTCCTCCGGCGCGAGCCGTTCGGCGTCGCGTTTACGATCGCGGCCTGGAATTATCCCTACCTGATTGCGGTCAACAGCGTGATACCGGCGCTGATGGCGGGCAACGCTGTGCTCCTGAAGCATTCGGCCCAGACACCGCTGTGCGGCGAGCGCTTCGAAAGCTGCCTGCGCAAGGCCGGCCTGCCGGATGGCCTGCTCCAGGTGCTGCATCTGTCACACGGGCAGACGACCCGGCTGATTTCCGATCCGCGCGTGGATTTCGTGGCATTCACCGGTTCGGTGGACGGCGGCCATGCCGTGCAGCGCGCGGCCGCGGAACGCTTTATCGGCGTCGGTCTGGAACTCGGCGGCTGCGACCCGGCCTATGTGCGCGCGGATGCGGATCTCGCACATGCGGTCGAAAATCTGGTGGATGGCGCCTTCTTCAACAGCGGCCAGTCCTGCTGCGGGATCCAGCGCATCTATGTGCATCGCAGCGTCTACCGGAAGTTCGTGGAGGGAGCCGTCGAACTGACGCGCCGCTACGTGCTCGGCAATCCGACCGATCCCGCAACGACACTCGGACCGGTCGTGCGCACCGCCGCGGCGCGCCAGATCCGCACGCAGGTGGCGGCTAGCGTCGCCGCCGGCGCGCGCGCCGCGATCGACGAACGTGAATTCCGCGCGAACGCGCCGGAGACACCCTACCTGGCGCCGCAGATCCTGCTCGATGTCGATCATTCGATGCCCGTCATGCGCGAGGAGATATTCGGGCCGGTAGCCGGCATCATGGCGGTCGATGGCGACGACGAAGCCGTGCGATTGATGAATGACAGCCCATTCGGTTTGACGGCGGCAGTCTGGACGCAGGATGCGGAGGCGGCGCTCGCGATCGGGCAGCGCGTCGAGACCGGCACCTGGTTCATGAACCGCTGCGATTACCTGGATCCGGCACTCGCCTGGGTAGGGGTCAAGGACTCGGGCCGAGGCTGCACGCTGTCACGGGTCGGCTACGAGCACCTTACGCGGCCCAAGTCCTATCATCTTCGACTGACGACCTGAGGCAGTCATGAAACTCAACGGCAACTGGAATTATCCGACCAGGATCCTGTTCGGCGCTGGGAATATCCGGAAACTGCCGCAGGCCTGCGCGACACTCGAAATCCGCAGACCGCTGCTGGTCACCGACCCCGGTCTGGCGGCGCTGCCGATGATCGCGAATGCTGTCGAAGTGTGCCGCGAGGCGGGCCTGCACTGCGCCGTTTTTTCCGACGTCCGGTCGAACCCCGTCGAGCAGAATGTCATCGACGGCGTGCGTGCATGGCGCGCGGGCGGCCATGACGGCGTGATCGCATTCGGCGGCGGCAGCGCGCTCGACGCCGGCAAGGCGATCGCGCTGATGACCAGACAGACCCGGCCGATCTGGGATTTCGAGGATCGCGAGGACTGGTGGACGCGCGTCGATGCCGCAGGCATGGCGCCGGTGGTGGCCGTTCCCACGACGGCGGGCACCGGCTCGGAGGTCGGCCGCGCCTCGGTGATCACCGATCACCGCGATCACAGGAAGAAGATCATCTTCCACCCGAAGATGATGCCCGGCGTCGTGATCGCGGATCCTGAACTGACAATCGGTCTGCCGCCGAAAGTGACGGCCGCGACCGGCATGGACGCGCTGTCGCATTGCCTCGAGGCCTATTGCGCTCCTTTCTTTCATCCGCTGGCGGATGGCATCGCGGTCGAAGGCATGCGCCTGATCCACGATTTCCTGCCGCGCGCGGTTGCCGATGGCAAGGACCTCGAGGCCCGCTCGCACATGCTGGTCGCTTCATCCATGGGCGCGACCGCGTTCCAGAAGGGCCTGGGCGCGATGCACAGCCTCAGTCATCCCTGCGGCGCGAATCTCGACACGCATCACGGGCTGACCAATGCCGTCGTGATGCCCTATGTGCTGGCCTGGAACCGGCGCGCGATCGAACCGCGCATGGGCCGCCTCGCCGCGTGGCTCGGCCTCAAGCGCCAGAGCTATGAAGGATTCCTCGACTGGATACTGGAACTGCGCGCGACCATCGGCATCCCGCCAAAGCTCGCCGCCCTCGGGGTGCGCGAGGAGCATGCTTCCAAGTTCGCGCCGCAGGCGCTCGCGGATCCCTCGACCGGCGGCAATCCCCTGCCGATGACGGTCAAGGATTTCGAGAAACTCTATCTCGACTGCATCCGCGGCTAGACGCGGTGCGCGCGCGGGTCACCCGCGCGCACCTCGAAGCTCGCGAGCACAGTCCGGCCGCTGCGCGGATCGAGGCGGTCGTCGATCCCGACCAGGTCCGCGCGCAGCCTGTCGCGATCCAGATCGCAGCGGATATAGCCGCTGTGATTGCCCTCGTGAAAGCGGACTTGCGGGTTCAGGGGCAGCAGCTGCGACTTGTCATTGGTCGAAGTCGCGATGGAAGAGGTCACGAGCTCCACGCCGAATGGCTGCCCGGCGGCATTCGCGATCTCGTTGACCCAGAATGAATGGATATCGCCGGTCAGCACGACCGGGTTCGAAGTCCTGTGGCGGGCCAGCGCGGCGAGCAGCCGTTCGCGCGCCGGCGGGTAGCCGGCCCATGCATCGGTGAAAATCCGGGGCGACTCATTTGAGCCCTCGCGGATCGTCATGAACATGATGCCCTGCGTCAGGATGTTCCAGGCCGCGCGGCCTGCCGCGAGCTGCGCGTCGAGCCATTGCTCCTGTTCGGCGCCGAGCATCGTGCGCGCAGGATCAGCGAGCGCAGCCTTGCAGGCTTCCGCCTCCGGATTCACGAAACTGCCGCCGCCGGCCCCGCTGAAAAGGATCTTCCGGCCACGCACGGTATCGCAGCGCCAGGGTGTCGGCGGATTGGTGCAGACCTGCGGGGACCGGAACTGGCGCGTATCGAGCAGGTAGAAACGGGCAAGTGTCCCCCAGTCCACCGTGCCGTAGAGCCGCGCCGCCAGGCCTGGCAACAGGCGCGAAGGCCGGATTGGCATGTGCTCGAAATAGGCCTGATAGGCTGCCGCGCGCCGGGACGGGAACGACTCCCTGACGGCTTCGCCGCCGCAGACTTCGTTCTCGCCGGTGAGTCCGGCGTAATCGTTGTCGACCTCGTGGTCGTCCCACATCGCGAGCCAGGGGCAGGCCGCGTGCGCAGCCTGCAGGTCAGGGTCGGTGCGGTACTGGGCGTAGCGGTGGCGATAATCGGTCAGCGTGTGGGCTTCCTGCGTGTCGAACAGCCGCACGCGCCGCTCGCCCCAGGCATCTTCATAGATGTAATCGCCGAGCATCGTCACGAGATCGGGCCGGTCGTCGGCGATATAGCGATAAGCCGAAAAGAAGCCCTGCTCGTAATGGGCGCAGGAAGCTACCGCGAAGCGCAACGGGCGCTCAGTCCGAGCGGACGGGCAGGTCACAGCGCGCCCGGCCGGGCTTTCATAATTCCCGATCCGGAAGCGATAGAAATACTCGCGTCCTGCATCGAGGCCGCCGACTTCCACATGTACGGCATGAGCAAGGTGAGCCCGCGCGGCGACCGTACCGCTGGCGCGGATCCGCGAGAAGGAACCGTCTTCCGCCACTTCCCAGAGCAGTTCGTAGATCGTCTTGCCCAGCGCCTCCGGCACGAACGGCTCGGGCGCGATTCGCGTCCAGATCACGAAGCCATCCGTTGTGGGGTCACCCGAGGCGACGCCGAGCTGGAATGGGTATGAGCTGAATCGAACCTGGGACCTGGCGATCCCGAACGGGACGATAGCCAATGCACTGGCGCTGGCCGCAAGGCGCGTGAATTCACGGCGGGACAGGGATCGACGCATGGTTATTCGGCTCGCGGCGTGATCCCGCGACCATAGTGGCTCGCAGGCCCTGGCGCAACTTCGAGCCGGGGGCGGGGCGGACTAGATGCCGGCGCCGTGCTCGAAACCGGTCTGCAGGGGAGCAGCCTGCGACACGCGCGAGTTCGGCGGCACGCTGTGCGTCAGCCAGACATTACCGCCGATCACGCTGCCGCGCCCGACCGTGACCCGACCGAGCACGGTAGCGCTGGCGTAGATGGTCACGTCGTCTTCGACGATGGGGTGCCGGGGCAGGCCCTTGACGAGACGCCCGGACGTATCCACGGGAAAGCTCTTCGCGCCGAGCGTGACACCCTGATAGAGCGTCACGCGCTCGCCGACAATCGCCGTCTCGCCGATCACGACTCCGGTGCCGTGATCGATGAAAAACTCGCGGCCAATCTGTGCGCCGGCATTGATATCGATGCCGGTGCGCTGATGCGCGTCTTCGGCGACCAGTCGCGGCAGCAGCGGAACGTCCAGCTCATAGAGAATGTGCGCGATGCGGTGGCGCGTGATGGCAAACACGCCCGGATAGGCGTACAGCGCCTCGATCGGGTGACGGCAGGAAGGATCTCCGCGCCAGGCGGCGCGAGCATCTTCAAACACGCGTTCGCGCAACCAGGGCAGCCTGCCGAGCAGCTCCGCGGCGAGGCGCCGGCTGTCGGCGTCGAGCGTGCGCTGGTCGCGCGCTCGCCCGTCGCCGGGTCCGCCGGGGAAATCCAGCGCGAGCCGGATCTGGGCGGCCAGCAGCGCTTCGATTTCGGCAAGTTCGCGTTCGACCCGCCGTTCCGGGCTTTCCCCGGGCGCCAGCCCCGGCAATGTCTCGGCGATCAGCAGGCGGTGCAGGCGATCGATGGTCGCGAGCACGATCTGGCGGTCGGGCCAGTGACCCTGCTTCAGGGCCTGAAAACCGCCGGCATCGCCGGAAGCCACCAGCTCGGCGGCCAGCCGCGCATAGCCCTCGGGCAATTCAGTTGCTGGCAACGAGCCGGGGCGCACTGACGGGTGCCTCCTCATAAAGCCAGGTCGACAGATAGCGTTCGCCGAAGCTCGGGATGATCACGACGATAAGCTTGCCACGATTTTCCTCGCGTGCGGCGACTTTGAGCGCCGCGACGAGCGCGGCTCCCGAACTGATGCCGACCAGAATGCCTTCCTCGCGCCCGAGCAGGCGGGCATGCTCCCCGGCCTCCTCATTGGTCACCTGGATGATTTCGTCGATGATCTTGGTGTTCAGGATCTCGGGGATGAAACCGGCGCCGATGCCCTGGATCTTGTGCGGGCCGGGCTGGCCGCCGGACAGCACCGGGCTGGCCGCAGGCTCCACGGCCACCGTGCGGAACGAAGGTTTGCGCGCCTTGATGACCTCGCCGACGCCGGTGATCGTGCCGCCGGTGCCGATACCCGAAACCAGGATATCGGCCTGGCCATCCGTGTCATTCCAGATTTCCTCCGCGGTCGTGCGACGGTGGATTTCGGGATTGGCGGGATTGGTGAACTGGCCGACGAGCAGGTACCGCTTCGGATCGCTCGCGACGATTTCCGCGGCGCGTGCAATCGCGCCCTTCATGCCCTTGGCACCCTCGGTCAGCACGAGTTCCGCGCCGAAGGCCTGCAGCATGCGGCGGCGCTCCAGACTCATCGTTTCCGGCATCGTCAGCACCAGCCGGTAACCCTTGGCCGCGGCGACGAATGCGAGCCCGATGCCGGTGTTGCCGCTGGTAGGCTCGACCAGCACCGTGTCGGGCCCGATACGTCCCTGCTCTTCGAGTGCCTCGATCATGCTGACGCCGATGCGATCCTTGACGCTGGCGCAAGGATTGAAGAATTCCAGTTTCAGGACGATGCGGCCGGGCAGGTCACGACCAATCTTGTTCAGCCGCACCAGCGGTGTGCGGCCGATAGTCTGGAGTATGCTGTCGTAGATCCGCGCCATGGCTTAGCCCCGTCCGTGCAGCAGCCTAGGCATGGTTGCGCCCGGCCGGAAAATGATCAATGACCTTTTGTTGATAGCGGCCGGTTATCGTCATCGGCCGGGAAAATCGAAAAAAGGAGGGGCCCCGGGCCCGCCCGGGCTCCGGGAACCCCACCCGACATGGAATCTTCCCGCTCTGCTCAACGCACCGCGTAACTTTCCATGCGCAAGCCGGTGCCACCGTGCGAGACATGGGCTACGACGGCCTGGCGGCGGTGGATCTTTGTCACCGCGCCCAGGTTGATCGCAAATGCGAGCTCAACGATTGACCCCTTCGCCAGCCCGAGGTTCCGGGTCTCGACGAACACGCCATTGGCGCTGAGATTGCAGGCCTTGCAGAGTGCGCCGCGACGACCGGGAACGATCAGATAGACCGTGGCCCGAGCCCGATGTCGCGTATGCAGTCGGCGCTCCATCTCCTTCATCCCCGCTTCTCTTCTGTGCCTGGAGTGGACTCGAAGCGCAGTATGCAGCCCCGGACTGGGCGTGGAAAGCCCGAGAAGACCCCATAATCAGGTAGGGGAAAATTGATCGCGTGAAATCAAGCGGTTGCAGGAAAAGAGGGTGCCAGACCAGTCATATTGCAGTGCAGCACGCGACCTCCTGGCGGGTCTGCACCAGTCGATCCGCTACCATGCCCGGCCATGAAAATGGACCCCGATAGCGCGCCTCTACTGTCGCTCGCCGGCATCCGCGAAGCGCGCAGCCTGATCGGCGAGCGCCTGATCACGACGCCGGTCCAGGAATTATCGGGTCCCGCCGTTGAATCCGCATTCGCGCCCGGCACGCGCGCATTCATGAAGCTTGAACTCTTCCAGCGCACCGGCAGTTTCAAGCCCCGTGCCGCACTCTTGAATGTACTTGCGCTCAGCGCGGCCGAGCGCGCGCATGGCGTCTGCGCGATCAGCGCTGGCAATCATGCGATCGCGACGGCCTACGCCGCACGATGTTTCGGCACCAGCGCGAAGGTCGTCATGACGCAGGGCGCGAACCCCTTCCGCATCGCGCAATGCCGCCTCTACGGCGCGGAAATCGAGCTCGTGTCCGACGTCCACGCGGGTTTCAGACGCGTCAAGGAAATCCAGGAAACGGAATCGCGCGCGTTCATCCATCCCTACGAAGGCCTGCGCGTCTCGCTCGGCACCGCGACGCTCGGCCTCGAATTCATGGAGCAGCTGCCGGATCTGGACGCAGTCGTGGTGCCGATTGGCGGCGGCGGGCTGGCATCCGGTGTTTCTGCCGCGGTCAAGCAGACGCGGCCCGATTGTATGGTCTTTGGGGTGGAACCCTTCGGGGCCGATACGATGTACCGGAGTTTTGCAAGCGGCAGCCCGGCCGCGATCGACAGCATTGCGACCATCGCCGACAGTCTCGGCGCGCCCTTTGCAACGCCAATGTCCTATGCGCTATGCCGCGCCCACATCGACGAACTGGTGCGGGTCACTGACCAGGAACTCGTCGCCGCGATGCGATTTCTGCTCGAACAGGCGCGACTGGCGGTGGAGCCGGCCAGTGCGGCGTCGACCGCCGCCCTGCTGGGTCCGTTGCGCGAACGTCTTGCGGGGCGCAGGGTCGGGCTGATCGTTTCCGGCGCAAATATCGATGCGGCGACATTTGTGCGCCTGGTGGGCAGCTGAAATGCCGGCCGGGACTTCGATGGCCGTCGCTTTCTTTGCCTGGTTACACCTGATTGCGGCCGGACTGGCGGCGGGGCTTCTGTTATCGGAGTACTGGCTGTGCCGGCGCATCCCCGACCGCGCCCAGGTAAGACTGCTCGGGACGGCCGATCTGGGCTATTTCCTGGCGCTGACGGGGAGCCTCGCGACCGGGCTCGCAAAGGTCCTCTTCTTCGGACAGGACACAGCCTACTATCTGACTAACCGGTTGTTCTGGCTGAAGATTTCTTTATTTGTCGTGATCGGGCTGGTGGCGCTCTTCCCGACCCGCCAGTACATCCGCTGGAATCGAGAGGCGCGGACCGCAGCAGCCTTCGCTCCGCTGACCCGCGACCTCGAGCGGGTGCGAGCGACTGTGGCGCTGCAGCTCGGGCTGATGTTGCTGCTGCCGCTGCTCGCGATCCTGGTGGCAAGAGGTTACGGCCTGCCCGCGGCTTATCCTTAGCCCCAATCAGGCACTTAGCAGCCTTTTTGCGTTGACACAACGGTCATTCGGACCGAAAATACGCGGCTCATTTTTGGGAGGGGTACCCAAGCGGCCAACGGGGGCAGACTGTAAATCTGCTGGCTCATGCCTTCGTAGGTTCGAATCCTACCCCCTCCACCAGTTGTCGAAAGCAACCGGGTGGCTCGGCTTCATTGGCGGCCCACGATACCTGCTGTTCGCGGCGTGAAGGAATGCGGGTGTAGTTCAATGGTAGAACCTCAGCCTTCCAAGCTGATGACGTGGGTTCGATTCCCATCACCCGCTCCAGTCGGGTTGAGCTGGGCCCACGTAGCTCAGTCGGTAGAGCACGTCCTTGGTAAGGACGAGGTCACCGGTTCGATTCCGGTCGTGGGCTCCATAACGATAGAGAAGACAGAGGTGTGTCGTGGCTAAGGAAAAATTCGTACGGTCGAAGCCGCATGTGAATGTAGGGACGATTGGGCATGTGGATCATGGCAAGACGACGCTGACGGCGGCGTTGACCAAGGTGATGGCTGAGAAGCATGGCGGTGAGTTCACGGCCTACGACCAGATTGACAAGGCGCCGGAGGAGAAGGCGCGCGGCATTACGATTGCGACCGCGCACGTGGAGTATCAGTCGGCGGCGCGGCATTACGCGCACGTGGACTGTCCGGGTCATGCGGACTATGTGAAGAACATGATCACCGGGGCGGCGCAGATGGACGGTGCGATTCTGGTGGTATCGGCGGCGGACGGGCCGATGCCGCAGACGCGCGAGCACATATTGCTGGCGCGGCAGGTGGGGGTGCCGTTCATCGTGGTGTATTTGAACAAGTGCGACATGGTGGACGATGCCGAGCTGATCGAGCTGGTGGAGATGGAGGTGCGCGAGCTGTTGTCGAAGTACCAGTTTCCGGGCGATGACACGCCGATTGTGCGTGGTTCGGCGCTGCAGGCGCTGGGTGGGGAGGCCGGGGAGCTGGGTGCGGACTCGGTGGTCAAGCTGGTGGCGGAGATGGACCGTTACATACCGACCCCGGTGCGGGTGATCGACAAGCCGTTTTTGATGCCGATCGAGGACGTATTCTCGATCTCGGGGCGTGGCACGGTGGTGACCGGGCGGATTGAGCGCGGGATTGTGAAGGTCAACGACGAGATCGAGATCGTGGGGCTGAAGCCGACGCAGAAGACCACCTGTACCGGGGTGGAGATGTTCAGGAAGCTATTGGACGAGGGCCAGGCGGGCGACAACGTCGGGGTATTGCTGCGTGGCACCAAGCGCGAGGAAGTGGAGCGCGGGCAGGTGCTGGCGAAGCCGGGCTCGATCAACCCGCACACCAATTTCGAGTGTGAGGTGTACGTGCTGACCAAGGAGGAGGGTGGCCGGCACACCCCCTTCTTCAAAGGCTACCGGCCGCAGTTCTATTTCCGCACCACTGACGTGACCGGGACCATCGAGTTGCCGGCGGGGGTGGAGATGGTGATGCCGGGCGACAACATCAAGATGGTGGTGGAGCTGATCGCACCGATTGCGATGGAAGAGGGGCTGCGCTTCGCGATTCGCGAAGGCGGCCGCACCGTCGGCGCCGGTGTCGTGTCGAAAGTACTGAAGTAAGCAAGGCAACGGAAGGGCAGTAGCTCAATTGGCAGAGCGGCGGTCTCCAAAACCGCAGGTTGGGGGTTCGATTCCCTCCTGCCCTGCCACCCATAGCGGGAACAGATGAACGAACAAGCAGGCAATGCCGGCATCGGATTTGTCGATGCCATCAAACTGGTGCTGGCCGCGGCCGCGTTGATCGGCGGCGTCGTCATCTATTACTGGTTCGGCGAGCAGCCGGTCGCGGTCAGGGTGCTCGCGGTGCTCGCGGGATTCGCCGCAGGCGTGGTGCTGCTCTACTGGTCGCTGCCGGGCCGAGAACTCTTCGGTTACGTGCAGTCTTCGCGCGTCGAGCTGCGCAAAATGGTGTGGCCGACGCGCCAGGAAACCTGGCGCACGACGCTGGTCGTATTCGTTTTCGTGCTGGCGCTCGGCGTGTTCTTCTGGCTGGTGGACATGTTCCTGGCCTGGGGCGCCAGGCAAGTTACCGGGCAGGGAGGTTGAGGTGTCGCTGAACTGGTACGTCGTGCATGCCTACTCGAATTTCGAGCACAAGGTCGCGAGCAGCCTGAAGGAGCGCGTCAAGCTGCACGGGCTCGAAAGCAAGTTCGGAGAAGTTCTGGTGCCGACCGAGGAAGTCGTCGAAATGCGCGCCGGCCAGAAGCGCCGCAGCGAACGCAAATTCTTCCCCGGCTACGTGCTGGTGCAGATGGAGATGGACGACGAGGCCTGGCACCTGGTCAAGGAGACCCCGAAAGTCCTCGGTTTCATCGGTGGCACCCCCGAAAAGCCGGCGCCGATCACCGAAAAGGAAGCGAACGCGATCCTGCGCCGCGTCGAGGAGGGCGTCGAGAAGCCGAAGCCCAAGGTGCTGTTCGAGCCCGGCGAGATGGTGCGCGTGACCGACGGCCCGTTCAACGATTTCACCGGCGTGGTCGAGTCCGCCAACTACGAGAAGAGCCGCCTGCAGGTCGCAGTGCAGATTCTCGGCCGCTCGACCCCGGTCGAACTGGATTTCGGGCAGGTGGAAAAAGTCTGAACCGGGGAGCCGCGAGGCGCCTGCACCCGGAAGTGAGGAGCGATGGCAAAGAAAATACAGGGCTATATCAAGCTGCAGATTCCTGCGGGCGGGGCCAACCCGAGCCCGCCGGTCGGGCCCGCGCTCGGACAGCAGGGCGTCAACATCATGGAATTCTGCAAGCAGTTCAATGCCGCAACGCAGAAGGAAGAAAAGGGCCTGCCGATCCCGGTCATCATCACGGTGTACAGCGATCGCAGCTTTACATTCCTGCTGAAGACGCCGCCGGCCGCGGTGCTGATCCGCAAGGCGATCGGCATCGAGAAAGGCTCCGGCACGCCGAATACCAAGAAAGTCGGCAAGATTTCCCGCAGGCAGCTCGAGGAAATTGCGAAAGCCAAAATGCCCGATCTGACCGCGGCCGGCCTCGATGCGGCGGTGCGGACCATCGCCGGCAGCGCCCGCAGCATGGGCGTCGACGTGGAGGGCGTCTGACATGGCCACTGTATTCAAGCGGCAGAAGCCCTGGAGCGAGCGGTTGCAGCCCGGCCAGCAGTACCCGGTCGATCAGGCAGTGGCGCTGGTCAAGGAATTCGCCAACGCGAAATTCGACGAAGCGGTGGATGTCGCCATCAATCTCGGCATCGATCCTGCGAAGTCGGACCAGCAGGTGCGTGGCTCGACCGTGATGCCGCATGGTACGGGCAAGAAAGTCCGCGTCGCAGTCTTCACGCAGGGCAAGAATGCCGATGCGGCGCGCGAGGCCGGCGCCGACATTGTCGGGCTCGAAGACCTCGCGGAGAAAGTGAAAGCGGGCCAGATCGATTTCGACGTGGTAGTCGCGAGCCCGGACGCAATGCGGGTGGTCGGCCAGCTCGGCCAGATCCTGGGACCGCGCGGTCTGATGCCGAACCCGAAAGTCGGCACGGTGACGCCGGATATCGCGGGCGCGGTCCGCAATGCGAAGTCCGGTCAGGTGCGTTATCGCTGCGACAAGGGCGGCATTGTCCATTCCACGATCGGCAAGGCCAGCTTCGAGCCGGCCGCACTGAGGGACAATCTGCTGGCGCTGCTCGCCGATCTGCAGAAGCACAAGCCGTCAACGTCGAAGGGCGTTTATGTCCAGCGCGTGACTGTGTCGTCGACAATGGGTCCCGGCATTGCCGTGGACCGCGCGTCGCTGGGAATCTGAGGAGACAAAATTTCGGTGCCGGGCATGAGCCCGGGGCCGTGGGACGGGGGCCGTATGGCCGCCGGACCATCGAAGACCGCAGGCGGGGTGATGGCCTCTTAATGGTTGCCTGCGCAGATGGTGGAACCCGAGTCAGTGTTCACTGGTGAAGGTTGCCATCAGCCGGTCGAATTACGGCCGGCACAAGGGTGGGCGCGCAGATGCGCGCCTGTGGATGGTGCTTCTGCCAGGAGGATGGAATGGCACTCAGGCTTGAAGACAAGCAGGCGATGGTGACCGAAGTGCAGGCCGTTGCGCAGACAGCGCATTCGGTCGTCGCGGCGGAATATCGTGGCCTGACGGTGACGCAGATCACCGGGCTGCGTGCGCAGGCGCGCAAGTCCGGCGTCTACCTGCGTGTCGTCAAGAACACGCTGGCCCGCAAGGCAGTCGCCGGCACGCAGTACGAGTGCATCGCGGGCAGTCTGAAGGGACCGCTGATCCTCGCGTTCTCCAGGGAGGACCCGGGCGCCGCCGCCCGCGTCGTCAGGGAATTCGCGAAGACCAACGAAAAGCTGGTGGCGACGCTGGTCGCGCTCGGGGGGCGGGTGTTTCCCGCAACCGATCTCGAGCGGGTCGCGAGCCTGCCGACCAGGTCCCAGGCCCTCGCGATGATGCTCGGCGTGCTGAAGGCGCCGATCGCGAAGCTGGTGCGCACGCTGGCCGAGCCGCACGCGAAGCTGGTTCGCACGGTGGACGCCGTCAGGGCGACGAAGACCGCGTGACGCCGGGCACCGGAAGCTGATTCGGATCCAAATACTTATTTTCTGGAGAGATGGAAATGGCTGCTAGCAAGGAACAGATTCTCGAGTCGATCTCGAACATGACGATCATGGAAGTGGTCGACCTCGTGAAGATGATGGAAGAGAAGTTCGGCGTCACCGCTGCAATGCCGGTTATGGCCGCTGCGGCCGCAGCGGGCGCCGCGGCCCCGGCTGCCGAGGAGCAGACCGAGTTCACCGTGACATTGAAGGCCTATCCGGCCGACAAGAAGGTCACCGTGATCAAGGTGATCCGCGAGATCACCGGGCTCGGCCTCAAGGAGGCGAAGGACCTGGTCGAGGGCGCGCCTTCGCAGGTCAAGGAATCCGTGTCGAAAGCGGATGCCGAGAAGATCAAGAAGCAGCTCGAAGACGTCGCCGCAACTGTCGAGGTCAAGTAACGACCTCCATGCGAGGGCAAACGGCCCCGCAGTCCGTGCCACCGGACAACACCGCAGCCAGCCCCGTGAGGGGCGCTGGCCGCGCGGTGCTGGCCGGTGCGCCGGTGTTGTTCATTCATGAATAGGGTGACCCCGATGGCCTATACGTTCACCGAAAAGAAGCGCATCCGGAAGAACTTTGGCAAGCGCCAGGGAATTCTGGAGGTGCCGCCGCTGCTGGCGATCCAGACCGAGTCGTACGCGCAGTTCCTGCAACTCCTCGAGGCGCGCGCGCTGCACACGGAACTGAGCTCGCATTCCGGCGGGCAGGTTGCTGGCGGCAGGCTGCTTTCGGAGGAACAGGAACGGGCGATGATCGACGCGCACCTGAAGCGCGCCGGTCTTCACGCCGCGTTCCAGAGCGTGTTCCCGATCAAGAGCTATGCGGGTCATGCGACGCTTGAATACGTCTATTACTATCTCGGCGAGCCGGTTTTCGACGTGAAGGAATGCCAGCTGCGAGGCCTGACCTACGCGGCGCCGATGCGGGTTCGTCTGCGGCTGCGCGTGATGGACAAGGAATCCCCCGGCGCCACGCGCGTCAAGCGCGCAATCGAGCAGGAGGTCTACCTCGGCGAACTGCCGTTGATGACGGACAACGGAACATTCATCGTCAATGGTACCGAGCGCGTCATCGTCTCCCAGCTGCATCGCAGTCCGGGTGTCATCTTCGATCATGACAAGGGCAAGACCCATAGCTCCGGCAAGCTGTTGTTCCAGGCACGCGTGATTCCATACCGGGGCTCGTGGCTCGATTTCGAGTTTGACGCGAAGGATTGCGTGTTCGCACGCATTGACCGCCGGCGCAAGCTGCCGGTCACGATCCTGCTGCGCGCCCTCGGTTACTCGAATCCCGAGATCCTGGACCTGTTCTTCGACAAGAATGTCGTGCACCTGACAAAGAAGGGGCTTGAGCTCGAGCTCGTTCCGGAGCGCCTGCGCGGCGAGACCGCGATGTTCGAGATCAGCGCCGGCGGCAAGGTCATCGTCGAAGAGGGCCGCCGGATCACCGCGCGCCACGTGCGCCAGCTCGAGGAGGCCGGTGTCAAGCGCCTGGCCGTCCCGCTCGAGTACCTCGAGGGCAGGATTCTGGGCCACGACGTCGTGGACAAGGAAACCGGCGAGGTGCTGGCCGCCGCGAATGACGTCCTGAGTGCGGCGCTGGTCGAGCGCTTCATCGAGGCCGGTGTGACTGAACTCGGCACGCTGTACGTGAATGACCTGGATCGCGGACCGTATGTCTCCGACACGCTGCGCATCGACGCGACCACGACGCGGCTCGAAGCACTGATCGAGATCTACCGGATGATGCGCCCGGGCGAGCCGCCGACAAAGGACGCGGCCGACAACCTGTTCCACAACCTGTTCTTTAATTCGGAACGCTATGACCTGTCGGCGGTCGGCCGCATGAAGTTCAATCGCCGGGTCAATCGCGGATTTCCGTCGAATCTGACCGGCGCTGAGGCCGAGCGCTGGCTCGAGGAGCCGGGCATCCTGTATGACGGCCGCTATTTCGGCGCAGTCGCGGACCAGCGCAAGGACGAGGTGGCCCGCGACCTGTTCGCGAAGTACGGCGCCGGCATGTCCGACGTGGTCGACGTGCTGCGGACGCTGATCGCAATCAAAAACGGCGACGGCAAGGTGGACGACATCGACCACCTCGGAAACCGCCGCGTCCGCTGCGTGGGCGAGATGGCCGAAGTCGCGTTCCGCATCGGGCTGGTGCGCGTTGAGCGCGCGGTCAGGGAACGCCTGACGCTCGCCGAGAACGAGGACATCAACCCGCAGGACATGATCAATGCGAAGCCAGTGGCCGCGGCGGTCAAGGAATTCTTCGGCTCCTCCCAGCTTTCGCAGTTCATGGACCAGAACAATCCGTTGTCCGAGATCACGCACAAGCGGCGCGTCTCGGCGCTCGGCGAGGGTGGTCTCAAGCGCGAGCGTGCAGGATTCGAGGTGCGCGACGTACACCCGACGCACTACGGCCGCGTCTGCCCGATCGAGACGCCGGAAGGTCCGAATATCGGCCTGATCAATTCGCTGGCGGTCTACGCGCGCACCAACAAGTACGGATTTCTCGAGACGCCGTACCGGCGCGTGCGCGAGCGGCAGGTGACCGGCGACGTCGATTTCCTGTCGGCGATCGAGGAGAGCGAATTCGTCATCGCGCAGGCCAATGCGCCGCTCGACGCCAAGGGCCGTTTCGAGGGGGACCTGGTTTCATGCCGCTACCAGAATGAATTCACGCTGATGCCGGCGGATCGCATCGAGTACATGGACGTTTCGCCGCGCCAGATCGTTTCGGTTGCGGCCGCGCTGATCCCGTTCCTGGAGCACGACGACGCGAACCGCGCGCTGATGGGCTCCAACATGCAGCGCCAGGCCGTGCCGACATTGCGCTCCTCGACACCGCTGGTGGGCACCGGCATCGAGCGCACCGTCGCGATCGACTCGGGTGTGGCGGTGATCGCGCGCCGCGGCGGCGTGGTCGACTCGGTCGACGCATCGCGGATCGTGGTGCGCGTCAACGAGGCCGAGGTCACCGCCGGCGAGCCTGGCGTCGACATCTACAACCTGACGAAGTACACGCGCTCGAATCAGAACACCTGCATCAACCAGCGGCCGCTGGTAAGGGTCGGCGACAGCATCGCAAGGAGCGACGTGCTGGCCGACGGTCCATCGACGCATCTCGGCGAGCTGGCGCTGGGCCAGAACATGCTGGTCGCATTCATGCCGTGGAATGGCTACAACTTCGAGGATTCGATCCTGATCTCCGAGCGTGTCGTCGAGGAGGACCGATTCACGACGATTCACATCGAGGAGCTGACCTGCGTGGCGCGCGACACCAAGCTCGGGCCCGAGGAGATCACGGCGGATATCCCGAATGTCGGCGATTCGGCGCTGGCGAAACTGGACGAGGCCGGCATCGTGTTCATCGGCGCCGAGGTCAGGGCCGGCGACATCCTGGTCGGCAAGGTCACGCCGAAGGGCGAGACACAGCTGACCCCGGAGGAAAAGCTGCTGCGCGCGATCTTCGGCGAGAAGGCCTCCGATGTGAAAGACACGTCGCTGCGCGTGCCGCCGGGCATGGATGGCACCGTCATCGACGTGCGCGTGTTCACGCGCGACGGCGTCGAGCGGGATTCACGCGCGCTCGCGATCCAGAAGTCGGAGATCGAGAAGGTCCGCAAGGACCTGAATGACCAGCGCCGGATACTCGAGGACGACCTGTTTGCGCGCTTGCGCACCGAACTGGTGGGCAAGACCGCGAGCGGCGGTCCGCACCGGCTGAAGTCCGGGACCGAGGTCACGTCGGAATACCTCGACGAACTGCCGCGCGAGGAGTGGTTCGAGATCCGCCTGCGCGATGAAGTGGCGAGTGAGGCGCTCGAGGCCGCGCGCCGCCGGCTGGCCGATCAGCACAAGGAATTCGAGCGTCGCTTCGACGGCAAGAAGGCCAAGATCACGGCCGGCGACGACCTTGCGCCGGGCGTGCTGAAGATGGTCAAGGTCTATCTGGCCGTGAAGCGCCGCATCCAACCCGGCGACAAGATGGCCGGGAGGCACGGCAACAAGGGTGTCGTTTCGACGATCGTGCCGGTCGAGGACATGCCCTATCTCGCGGATGGCTCGCAAGTTGACATCGTGCTGAATCCGCTGGGCGTGCCATCGCGCATGAATATCGGGCAGATCCTCGAGACCCATCTCGGCTGGGCCGCGAAGGGGCTGGGCGACAAGATCGGCAGGATGATCGAGTCGCAGAATGCAGTCGTCGAATTGCGCAAGTTCCTCGACCGCATTTACAACACGACCGGAGGCCAGCAGGAAGACCTGGATGCGCTGTCCGACACCGAGATACTGGAGCTCGCGCGCAACCTGACGGACGGCGTGCCGATGGCGACACCGGTGTTCGACGGCGCGAGCGAAGCTGAAATCAAGCACCTGCTTGAAATGGCCGACCTGCCGACCGCCGGCCAGACCATGCTGACCGACGGCCGCACCGGGGAGGCCTTCGACCGGCCGGTGACGGTCGGTTACATGTACATGCTGAAACTGAATCATCTCGTGGACGACAAGATGCACGCCCGTTCCACCGGGCCCTACAGCCTGGTCACGCAGCAGCCGCTGGGCGGCAAGGCGCAGTTCGGAGGCCAGCGCTTCGGCGAGATGGAAGTGTGGGCGCTGGAGGCCTACGGCGCGGCTTACACGCTGCAGGAAATGCTGACTGTGAAGTCAGATGACGTGAATGGCCGCACCAAGATGTACAAGAACATCGTGGACGGCAATCACGCAATGGATGCCGGCATGCCGGAATCGTTCAACGTGCTGGTCAAGGAAATCCGGTCGCTGAGCATCAACATCGAGCTCGAGCAGGAAGGGTGATCCGATGAAGGACTTTCTGAAGTTTTTCAAGCCTCAGGTACCGGTCGAGAATTTCGACTCGATCCGGATTGCGCTGACGTCGCCGGAGATGATCCGGTCCTGGTCTTACGGGGAAGTCCGCAAGCCCGAGACCATCAACTACCGGACCTTCAAGCCGGAGCGCGACGGGCTCTTCTGCGCGAAGATCTTCGGGCCGGTCAAGGACTACGAGTGCCTGTGCGGCAAGTACAAGCGCCTGAAGCACCGCGGCGTGGTCTGCGAGAAGTGCGGCGTCGAGGTCACTCAGTCGAAAGTCCGGCGCGAGCGCATGGGGCACATCGAGCTCGCGAGCCCGGTCGCCCACATCTGGTTCCTGAAGTCGCTGCCATCGCGCATCGGTCTGATGGTCGACATGACCCTCAGGGATCTCGAGCGCGTGCTGTACTTCGAGGCTTTCGTGGTCGTCGATCCGGGCATGACGCCGCTCGAGCGCGGCCAGCTGATGACCAACGAGATGTACCTCGAGGCGCTCGAGCAGTATGGCGACGAGTTCGACGCCCGCATGGGTGCCGAGGCAATCCTCGAACTGCTGAAGACGATCGATCTCGCGACCGAGACGGCGAAGGTCCGCACCGAAATCGAGGGCACGACGTCCGAGACCAAGATCAAGCGCCTGACGAAACGGCTGAAGCTTCTCGAGTCATTCGTCGAGTCGGGCAACAACCCGCAGTGGATGGTGCTGACCGTGCTGCCGGTGCTGCCGCCCGACCTGCGGCCGCTGGTGCCGCTGGATGGCGGCCGCTTTGCGACCTCGGACCTGAACGACCTGTACCGCCGCGTGATCAATCGCAACAACCGGCTGCGCCGGCTGCTCGAGCTGAATGCGCCGGACATCATTGTGCGCAACGAAAAACGTATGCTGCAGGAATCGGTCGATGCGCTGCTCGACAATGGGCGCCGTGGCCGCGCGATCACGGGCACCAACAAGCGCCCGCTGAAGTCGCTGGCCGACATGATCAAGGGCAAGCAGGGCCGCTTCCGCCAGAATCTGCTGGGCAAGCGCGTCGATTATTCCGGCCGCTCGGTCATCGTGGTCGGTCCGACCCTGCGCCTGCACCAGTGCGGGCTGCCGAAGAAGATGGCGCTCGAACTCTTCAAGCCGTTCATATTCCACAAGCTGCAGCTGCGCGGTCTCGCGACGACGATCAAGGCGGCCAAGCGCCTGGTCGAGCGCGAAGGCCCGGAAGTCTGGGATATCCTCGAAGAGGTCATCCGCGAGCATCCGGTGCTGCTGAACCGCGCGCCGACATTGCACCGCCTCGGCATCCAGGCCTTTGAGCCGGTGCTGATCGAGGGCAAGGCGATCCAGCTGCACCCGCTGGTCTGCACGGCATTCAACGCCGACTTCGACGGCGACCAGATGGCGGTACACGTGCCATTGTCGCTGGAGGCGCAGCTCGAGGCGCGTGCACTGATGCTGTCGTCGAACAACATCCTGTCGCCGGCCAATGGCGACCCGATCATCGTGCCGTCGCAGGACGTCGTGCTCGGTCTCTATTACATGACCCGCGAGCGCGCGGGCGCGCGCGGCGAAGGCATGACATTCAGCGACGTCCGCGAGGTACACCGCGCGCACGAGACGCGCGGCGCGGAACTGCACGCCGGGATCAAGGTGCGCATCGTCGAGCATGTCAAGGACGCAGATGGCGAGGTAGTGGCGCAGCGCAGGCTGGTGCGGACGACGGTCGGCCGCGCGCTGCTTTCCGAGCTGCTGCCAAAAGGGCTGCCATTCGACCTGGTCAACCAGGACATGACCAAGAAGCGCGTATCGGCAGTGATAAATTCCTGCTACCGGGCGCTCGGACTGAAGGAGACGGTGATATTCGCCGATCGCCTGATGTATACGGGCTTTTCATATGCGACCCGCGGCGCGGTGTCGATCGGCGTGGACGACATGATGGTGCCGCCGCAGAAGACCAAGATCCTTGGCTCGGCGGAGCGCGAGGTCAAGGAGATCCAGGACCAGTACGAGTCCGGCCTCGTGACCAATGGCGAGCGTTACAACAAGGTGGTTGACATCTGGTCGCGCACCAACGACCAGATCGGCAAGGCGATGATGGACCAGTTGCGCTACGAGGAAGGAACCGATCGCAAGGGCAAGAAGGTCCAGCAGGGCTCGTTCAACTCGATTTTCATGATGGCCGATTCAGGCGCGCGCGGTTCCGCGGCGCAGATCCGCCAGCTGGCCGGCATGCGCGGCCTGATGGCGAAGCCGGACGGTTCGATCATTGAAACGCCGATCACGGCGAATTTCCGTGAGGGCCTGAACGTGCTGCAGTACTTCATCTCGACGCACGGCGCCCGCAAGGGCCTGGCGGACACGGCATTGAAGACCGCGAACTCGGGATACCTGACCCGCCGCCTGGTCGACGTCGCGCAGGACCTGGTCGTCACCCAGCACGACTGCGGCACGACCAGGGGCCTGGACGTGACACCGATCGTCGAGGGCGGCGATGTGGTGGAGGGTCTGGGCGAGCGTGTGCTCGGGCGCGTGACCGCAACCGATGTGCCGCTGCCGGGCACCGACGAGGTGCTGACACCTGCGGCGACCCTGCTCGACGAGCTTTGGGTGCAGCAGCTGGAGAGTCACGGCGTTGACTCCCTGAAAGTGCGCTCGCCGATCACCTGCGAGGTTCGCTACGGCGTCTGCGCGATGTGCTACGGGCGCGATCTCGCGCGCGGCAAGCTGATCAGCATCGGTGAAGCCGTCGGCGTCATCGCGGCGCAGTCCATCGGCGAGCCAGGCACGCAGCTGACGATGCGGACCTTCCACATCGGCGGCGCGGCTTCGCGAGCAGCGGCGATTTCGCTGGTCGAGATCAAGGGCAAGGGCACGCTCCGATTCCACAATGTGAAGTCGGTGCGCCATGAAAAGGGCCACCATGTGACGACCTCGCGCTCGGGCGAGATCGGCGTCATCGACGAATTCGGCCGCGAGCGCGAGCGTTACAAGATCCCGTACGGGGCCATGATCGTCGCCGACGAAGGCAGTGCAGTGGCGCCGGGCCAGATCGTCGCAAACTGGGACCCGCATACCCACCCGGTCGTCACCGAAGTCGCCGGCTTCATCAAGTTCATCGATTTCGTGGACGGCGTCACGGTGCAGTCGCAGGTCGACGAAGTGACCGGCCTGACCAGCGTCGAGGTGCTCGATCCGAAACAGCGCGGCGCCGCCGGCAGGGACCTGCGGCCGGTCATCAAGCTCGTCAATGCGAAGGGCAAGGAAGTCACATTCGCCAGTGCCGACATTCCGGCGGTCTACACATTGCCGCCGGGCGCGCTGATTTCGCTTGAGGACGGCGCCAAGGTTTCGGTCGGCGACGTCATCGCGCGCATTCCGCAGGAGTCGTCGAAGACACGCGACATCACCGGCGGCCTGCCGCGCGTCGCGGACCTGTTCGAGGCACGCAAGCCGAAGGAGCCGGCCATCCTCGCCGAGGTGACCGGCACGGTCAGTTTCGGCCGCGAGACCAAGGGCAAGCGGCGCCTGGTGATCACCGGTGAGAGCAGCGAGCGCTACGAGGAGCTGATTCCGAAGTGGCGTCAGCTCAACGTGTTCGAAGGCGAGCACGTGGAGCGCGGTGAATTCATCGCCGACGGCGAGCCGAACCCGCACGACATCCTGCGGCTGCAGGGCGTGGCGGCGCTCGCCAATTACCTGACCCGCGAGATCCAGGATGTCTATCGGCTGCAGGGCGTCAAGATCAACGACAAGCACATCGAGGTGATCGTGCGGCAGATGCTGCGCAAGGTCGAGGTCAAGGAGGCAGGCGACTCCACGCTGCTGCGGGGCGAGCAGCTTGAACGCGCCCGGATCCTGGAGCTCAATGACCGCATCGGCCGCGAGGGCAAGCAGCCGGCCGGCTACGAGCCGATGCTGCTCGGCATCACCAAGGCCTCGTTGCAGACCGATTCCTTCATTTCTGCGGCCTCGTTCCAGGAGACCACCCGCGTGCTGACCGATGCGGCGGTGCGCGGCATCAAGGACGACCTGCGGGGCTTGAAGGAGAATGTCATTGTCGGCCGGTTGATCCCGGCGGGCACCGGCTTCTCGTTCCATGCCCAGCGGCGTCAGGGGCGCGGCGAGGAACACCGCGGATTCATGGACGGCGGCGCCGAGACTGCGGCCGAGGAACCGGCCGTGCAGGAGGCGGTTACGGAGTAGAAACGTCGTGGCTTCGGCGTTGTGGGAGCGCGGCGGAGTCTTTACCGGGGATCTCGGTTTCTACCTGGCCGCGCTAGTCGTGTACGTACTCATGGGAATCGTGTGCGTGTACGCGATTTGCACTCGCAGTGCTGCTGGCGCTTGGACTTTTGGCAGGGTCTATGGGCGAGGCGAGCAACGCAGTCGCGCCAATGCGGGGGTCAATCAGAGGTTCCCTTTGCCGGCGCGGGCATCCGGCGGCGGCAATCCCGCCTCGTACCATCGTTTCGACGTGTTGACCGCACGCACGACGGCGAGCATCAGCGGCACCTCGATCAGCACGCCGACCACGGTCGCGAGCGCGGCGCCCGACTCGAGCCCGAACAGGCTGATCGCGACTGCGACCGCCAGCTCGAAGGAGTTGGAGGCGCCAATCAGCGCCGAGGGCCCGGCCACGCAGTGCGCCACGCCGAGGCGCCGATTGAGCAGGTAGGCGGCCGTGGAGTTCACGACGACCTGGATCAGGATCGGGACCGCGAGCAGCGCGATTACCAGCGGTTCGGCCAGTATGCGGTCGCCCTGGAAGGCGAACAGCAGCACGATCGTCGCGAGCAGCGCCACGATCGACCAGGGTGTCATGCCGCGCGTCGCTGCCTCGTAGGCGGCGGCGCCGCGACGCAGCAGGCTGCGGCGCCAGGCCTGCGCGATCGCGAGCGGCACGACGATATACAGCAAGACGGAGAGCAGCAGCGTTTCCCACGGCACCTGGATCGAGGCGACGCCAAGCAGCAGCGCCACGATGATGAAGTCGTTGAGCGCGACCTGTGTCAGCGTGAAATTCGGTTCGCCCTTCGCGAGATTGCTCCAGACGAAGACCATTGCCGTGCAGGGTGCCGCAGCGAGCAGGATCAGCCCCGCGATGTAGCCGTCGTGCTGACCAGCCGGCAGCCAGTCCGCGAACAGGTGGCGGATGAAGATCCACGCCAGCAGCGCCATCGAGAACGGCTTGATCGCCCAGTTCACTACCAGCGTGACGCCGATGCCGTGGCCGTGGCGGCGAACCTCGTGCAGGCTGCCGAAGTCCACCTTCGCGAACTCGAAGCCGGCGACGGCCGCGGCAACAGCCGGCAGGAGCTGGCCGAGGCCGATGCCGGCCCCGATGCAGGCCAGCACCCACAGCGTCGGCCAGCGCTCGAAGAAGCCGAGTTCAGCCGGCGCGGTCTGCATCGCCTGCCACGGGCTCTTGCGCGCCGATGCGGTCGAGTTCCTGCTTGGTCCGCAGGCGGTCGAGCGAGGCGAGCGGGAGATTCACGAAGTTGTGGTTCAGCAGCGACTCGGCGAGGATGCTGCGCGCCGAGTTGCCGGTGCACAGGAAGAGGACGTTGAAGACGGGCTTCCCGGCCCGCGGTTGCGGCATGCCCTCGTCCCTTCAGCGGGCGCAGCAGCCGCTGCCGGCGCCCGTGCCGCAGGCGCTCTCCACCTTGTGCGCCGCAGGCCCGTGATCGTCGCCGTAGTGCGCGACCGACCCGAGCGTGTGGAACGACTCCCAGGGAATGCCCTGCGGGTCCACGGTCCAGTGCTTGTCGGAATGCGCGTAGCAGCCATTCGCGCCGGGCTCGTCCTCGATGGCACCATCTGCCGCCACCAGCCGCTCGCGGATCTCGGCGAGTTCCTCCGCACTGTCGGCCTGCAGGCCAAGGTGCTCGATGCCTGCGCTGTCGCGGCCGGCCGAGATCGCGAAGTTGATGCGCGGATCCTCGATCATCCACTTGGCGTAGTCGTGCTTGACGACCGCCGGTTCCGCGCCGAACAGGCGCGAATAGAAGGCCTTGCTGCCCTCCAGATCTTGGACGGCGACGTGGACATGGAAGCGTTTCATGCAATTCTCCTGGAGGTGGCTTTGCGGGCGCGCAGACCGAGCCGCCGCAGCAGTTTTCGGTGAGGAACTCGACCAGCGACTGCATCGCGTCGAAGGCCGCCGAGTAATAGATGAAGCGGCCCTGCTGGCGAGCCTGCACGAGGCCTGCCTGCGCGCGGCCGCGCAGGTGGAAGGACAGCGCGGGCGGCGAAATGCCGAGCCTCCCGGCCAGGTCCCCGGCCGCGAGCCCGGCGGGACCCGCCTGCACCAGCTGGCGGAAGGCTGCGAGACGGGTCGCCTGCGCGAGCGCAGCGAGCGCGGTGACGGCACGGTCGCGATTCATGATTCAACAGTTAAAGAAATGTTTAGTCAATTGTCAAGCCCGACCGTGAACTTGTCGGCTGCGAGTCCCGTGCGCAGACCGCGACATGCTGGCAATCTACGGAATCCTGCTTGCAGAAACGCGACGCTTCCCGCTGGCTGATCGCCGGCTCCGCGATCATAGGCTCGATCGGCAGCTTCGGGCTGCACGTGCTCTGCTGCCCGCCCTGCCCGCGATCGCACCCGGCAACCTGGCCATCTCACCTCTGTCGGACCGCTTCGGGCGCCGCCCGGTCGTGTTCGCCTCGCTTGGGCTGTTCGTCGTGGCGAGCCTGGCCGGGATCGTCGCCCCGTCGCTCGAACTGCTGGTCGTCGCGCAAGTATTGCAGGCCTTCGGCGGCGGCGCCGCGATGGCGGTGATGCGGGCGACGATTCTCGACCACTTCGGGCCGGCGCATGTGGCCAGTGCCCTCGCCGCCAACGCAATCGCGATCCTGGTCGCGCCGATGCTGGCGCCGACGCTCGGCGGGCTTGCGATCGAGTGGCTCGACTGGCGCGCGGTGTGCGCGCTCCCAGGCCTGCTCGCCGCCGCCGTGATGCGGTTCGCCGCGCACAATCTCCGCGAGACGCGACCAGCGGATCCGTCAGCCGGACCGTCGCTGCGTTTCTGGGCGAATTACCGGCGGCTGCTCGGCTCGTGCGTGGTCAGCATTATCTACACGTTCGTGAGGGATAGGAATTTCAAGAGGCCTGTTCCGTTGCGTGATAGGCGCGCGGACGCGTGAACTGGACGGGTTCGGCGGCGGCCGGGAGCCGGTGAGTGCTGATGCGGGGTGCTTGAGTGCTGCTCGCAGCTGGCAGCGCGGGCAGGTGAGCGGCCGGATCTCGTCGATCCGTGCGAGCAGCCGCGCCCAGTGGATCGAGGCGCGCCGGCGGTGATACGCGCGCGCAGTGCGGCGTGCGGGGCGAACACCCCGGCATAGTGATGCCAATGGCGCCGCGACGGTGGTGGATTCGTCGAGCCGGGAGTGTTGGTAGCGCTATTACTTCTTTGGTACTTACTTGCAAGTCGACGCAGGCGGCCGACGAGCGTCTAGCTCCAGTTCAGGTCGCGGTTCTTGAACGGTGTTGACCGGATGCGTTAGCTCGAATCTCACCTGCACTGCGAGTTCAATGCCGGTCTGTGACCCGGAGCCTAGTGGACATGGATGGTTCCGGCATCCCGGTCGTCGGCTATTCCGGCCTCGATGCGATATCGTTCCGCTGTCCGCGCATCGACTTCTCTCAACCGATAGTAGATCCGCGCGGCAGCAAGGCGCCTGGCCTCGGCGCCTTCGAGCCGCGGATATAGCCTATCGAGTAGGTCGGGCTCCAGGTAAGCACTCTCGAGAATGCCAGCTATTGCGGCATTGCGAGTGTCCGAATCGAGGATGAAATTCAACTGACTCACCGCCGCGTCTACGTCGTAGACCGCCCATTGGCCGAAGACCGCGCCGTACAGGCCGGGGGTGCCTTCGGAACTCGATTGCTTTGCCACCCAGGCGAGCGCGGCTCGCGGATCCCACTGTGCCCACGTCTGCGTAACGGCGGCGATCGCACTATCTCGAATAGGACCGTCGTCTATTTGGCTGATCATGCTGCCGGCCCGCTCGGGGTCGTTGTGCGCGACCTGCTGGATCACCTGGCTCATGACGACTTGAGAATTCTCGCCTGACAGCGTGGCCGCCCATCGGAGGGCTTCGTCAGGATCTCGCTCGGCATAGGTGCTCGCGATCATCATGAGGGCCTGACGATGCATCTGCTCATCGTCCTGCTTCTCCAGCCACGCGGTGGCCGAATGAGGGTCGCTATTGGCCCAGTTCAACAGCAACTGGGGCACTATCTGCTGTCGTTCCGCTCGCGACAGCCGTTCCGCCATGGCCATGGCGGTGGATGGTTCCTTTATCACGAGCGAACTAAGGGCGCTCCCGAGAAGGTCCGTTCGCTGGTAAGACGGTCGCCGCTCGAGTACCCATTCGACGGTTTCTCGCGGATCTTTCTGCGCCCAGGTTTGCAGCGCGTGCTGGAGAAGCTGCTCCCGATAGCCGCGTTCCTGGAGCGACTCGATTGCTCGAATCGCAGCGTGCGGGTCGTGCCGTACCCACTCACGCGTAACCGTGTAGAGCTCAGACTGACGCGCGTCACGGTCGCTGATGGCCAGTGCGCTGCGCCACGCGCGTTCCGCTGCTTTCGGGGAGCGCAGATCGGTTGTGGAGGGATCGCGAACAGCGATCTGAAGATTCAGTTTCGAACCCAGTGCCTCGCGTTCCGAGGCCGGCAGGTCGTCGCGCGAACGCGCGATGGCAGCGCCCGCCGCGGTTCGGATGCCATCGTCGAGCTTCGCTGCGCGGGCGAGAGCGCCGTCGAGGTCCGTGCGGGCCCAGCTATAGAAGACGGCGTAGAGCCAGTTTGAATCGAGCCCCGCCTCGCGGTGCATCATGTGCTCGACCGCTGCCGCAGGATCCAGTTCCGCATACCGCTCGTAGAGAATCGTCATCGCCGCGCGGCGTTCGCTTTCCCTGCCAATGGACTCCGCCTCCTCGAGGAGTCGCTCGATGCCCCTCTTGTCCATGCTCGCTGCAAGCACATAAAGCGCAGCCGTCTGTGCGAAGTCGCCACGCAGTTTCAAGATTTCGCGGACTGTCCCGGGGACCTGGCGTGGACCCGCGGCGGCGGTCGCAGTTGGACCCAAAGCCCCCGGACCGGAGGGTGCGACAGTGGGGTAGGTCAGCTCAGGCGGCAGCGGAGGCGCAGCGCGGCTCAGGTAACGGCCCGCGGCGAATCCCAGCGCGCCGACCGCTGCAAGTGCGATTGTCCACCGAAGCGGTGCGCTCACGTCTGCCCTCGCGACGCAACCGGTCCCGGCTCAAAGTAGCACGACCGGCCCGGCCGGGAGAATCGGAAGCGCTGCGCCGGCGGCCTCGCAGCCGGTGGAAACGCGCCATGGTCCCGTATTCATCAGTTGTTGTTCAGGTACTGTTGCCTTCGACGACGATGGCGAGCGAGGCATTGAACTTGGCGCCCCGGTGGAGCGCGGGCCAGGGCTTGGCTTGGACGCTCGCGGCGAGCGGCTCGGGGATGTGCTGCGGAAGTCGGCAGTAGCCTGTTTTTTGTGACCTGCCAAGGCCCGAAAGCCGCTTGCAGTGCGAGACTTCCATAGTCAATTAGCTTCCGTTATAGTTGATTAGATATAGGCTCGCATCGAGGTCGCAGTCATGACGCCACCGGACCAGGCAACGCTACAGGCCCTGCGCAGCGACCTTGCCCTGCAGATCGCGCGTCACGTCGGACGCGACGGTCAGACCCAGATTGCCACGGCAAAGCGCCTCGCCATTCCCCAGCCCACGTTGAGCAAGATCATGCGCGGTCAGGTGGACGCGGTTTCGCTCGAACTGATGCTGAAGGTCGCAGTGCGCGCCGGACTCTCCGTCGTGCTGCAGACTGGCAAGGACGCTGCGGAAGCCGGAGTCTATGTCTCCGGCGTCACGACATCGAAGCCCGTACGCATCAAGTCCCGCCTTGCTGATGAGGCGCGCCTCGCGGTGTGTGAGAGTGTTCGTTCCCTGACCCCGGAGCAGCGCCTCGGGGCGCACCTGAAGCACAATGAGCTCGTCACTGCACTGCATCGCGCGGGGATGGCATACGGCGGAACTCCGGCCCGGAACGCCCGATGAGCGCGACTGGCCCCGGCCAGTCGCTGCTTCTGCTCCTGGATGTCGTTGCCGTCCTCGACAGGCAGGGCACTGAGTATGGGGTTGTGGGCGCCCTCGCCGCTTCGGTATACGGCACCGTTCGCGCCACAAGCGACGCTGACGCGGTCGTTTCCGCGTCGCGGTCAAAACTGGCCGGTCTCGAAAAGATTCTTCGGAAAAAGGGATTGATGGCGAAGCTCCATCGGGGCGATTCCGACGATCCCATACCGGCATTGCTTGCGATCAGCGATCAGTTCGGGAACCGCATAGACCTTCTCAGTGGCCTTCGCGGGCTCGACCCCGACGCATTCGAACGAACCATCGCTGTTCCATTTTCCGGGACGACCCTGCGGATCATTGGGCGTGAGGACTTCATCGCGATGAAGTGTTTCGCCGGCGGACCGCTGGATATTGCGGATGCACAGGAAGCGATCAGGGCGGCGGACCGGCCAATCGACCTGGATTTGGTGAGACGCGTCACCCGGCGGTTCGGGCGGCCGGCGGCGGATGTGCTCGAAGAGCTGCTGGCGGGATGAGTCGGCTCGAGGCAGCGCGGTGTGGCCGCATTCGCCGCAGCGGGCGCGGAGTAAAGATGCGCGGGGACGGCCGATACCCGTGTCTGGCATGGCAGGTGGATCAGCTGAAGGCAACCGCCATCGGGCCCCGCGGCAGCTCGACAATCGCGTCTGATCGCCGGCAAAGAGCAAAGCCCCTCGCGGGCGGGGCCTTGAGATCAACGACAACCAAATCGAGGTGATCGTGCGGCAGATGCTGCGCAAGGTCGAGGTCAAGGAGACCGGCGACTCCACGCTGCTGCGGGGCTTGAAGGAAAATGCCATTGTCGGCCGGTTGATCCCGGCGCGCACCGGCTTCTTGTTGCCGCACCCGGTACCCCGCGGGGGAACCGGAATCCGGTGTCAACCTGGTGCCCACGGAGAATTCGGACTGGGCGACGAACTGCCCGGAATACAAAGTCATGGCCGTCGAGGTCGTCAGGGCAGGTGGCCTACCACGTCAAGCGCTCCTGGCAACTACGGATGCGGGCAGAAAAACAGCGCTGCCTGGAAAAGGCGGAGCAGGATCAAGTCCCCTCGCAAGGCTCGGCGTCGAGCGCCTTTGAGCTGTCGCCAGACAGCGACGAGCGAAAGCGTGCCCGCCCGATTCGCTTCTGTTCTGCTGTAACGATGCGCACACACAGCCTGTTGCCGGCGTGTTTTGCCTTGGCACTGCTCGGCTGTGGCGGCGGAGGCGGGGGTTCGGACCCGCCGCCACCACCGCCACCGCCGCCAGGCTCGGGCCTCGATCTGCGCCCGAGCAACACGACCTGCCTCGCGCCCGCGCGCACGGCCGGAAACTCAACCCTCTCGGCGCCGCGCGCATTTCCAAACCTGACATTTGAATCGCCAGTTGCAATGTTGCAGACGCCGGGCGACGCGTCGCGCTGGTTCGTGCTGGAAAAGGCAGGCATCGTCCGCGCATTCGACAACAATGCGGCAGTCAACACGACGCAGGCCTTCCTCGACATCGGCAACCGCGTTTTCAATAGCGGCGAAGCCGGGCTGCTGGGCCTGGCCTTCCATCCGGACTTCGACACGAATGGCCGCGTCTATGTCAATTACAGCGCGTCAGTCGGTGGATCGATCCGTTCCATCACGTCGGAATTCACGAGTCCCGACGGTGGCCTGACGCTCAATCCGAATTCGGAGCGCGTGCTGCTCACGGTCAACAAGCCATTCGGCAATCACAATGGCGGCAACCTCGCGTTCGGGCCGGACGGCTTCCTGTACCTCAGCCTGGGCGATGGCGGAGGCGGCGGCGATCCGGATGAGAACGGGCAGAATCCACAACGCCTGCTCGGCAAGATGCTGCGCATCGATGTGGACCAGCAGCCGGGCGGCCAGCCGTATGGCATCCCGGGCGGCGCGGCCGGCAATCCATTTGCCGGCAATCCGCGCTGCAACATCGACGGCACCGGCACGCAGAATTGCCCCGAGATCTATGCGCTGGGCCTGCGCAATCCCTGGCGCTGGAGTTTTGATCGCCAGACCGGCGTTCTGTGGCTCGCCGATGTCGGTCAGAGCAGATTCGAGGAAGTCAACATCATCGCACGCGGCGGCAATTACGGCTGGGACGCGCGCGAAGGCGCGCACTGCTTCGAACCGGCCAGCGGCTGCCAGACTGCCGGTCTCACCGATCCGGTCGCCGAATATGGCCGCGCGATGGGATTCTCGGTCACCGGTGGCTACGTCTATCGCGGCACCCAGACGACGGAACAGTTCGGGCGTTACATCTTCGCGGATTTCGGCAGCGGCATGATCGCGTCACTGACGCCCGGCGCCGACGGCAGCTTCACGCTGACGCCGCTCGTACCGCCCGGCGCGACACCACCGGGCGCGCCAGGACAGCTTTCACCGTCGGCCTTCGGCGAGGCCAATGACGGCGAGCTATTCCTGCTCGATTATTCCCGCGGCCAGATCCGCCAGCTCGTGTTCACGGGCGGCGGCGGTGGCGACAATGTGCCGCAGCAGCTGTCCGCCACGGGATGCATTAGCACAACGAGCGCCGGCGCACCGCCATTGCTCACGCTCATTCCTTATGCGCCGAACGCGGCATTCTGGTCGGATGGTGCGATCAAGGAGCGCTGGATCGGCCTGCCGAATGGCCAGAACATCGCCGTGCAGGGCGATGGGGACTGGGACCTGCCGAATGGCACGGTGCTGGTCAAGCATTTCCGGCTCGGCAACCAGCTCGTCGAGACCCGGCTGTTCATGCGTCACCCGGACGGCTGGGCCGGCTATACCTTCGAGTGGAATGCTGCGCAGACCGAAGCCATGCGCGTGACCGGCGGCAAGACCGTCATGATCGCCGGGCAGAACTGGATCTTCCCGAGTGAAGCGCAGTGCATGCAATGCCACACGCAGGCGGCCGGCTTCAGCCTCGGACTCGAGACTGCGCAGCAGAATGGCACGCTGACTTACGCGCAGACCGGGCGCAACGCGAATCAGGTCACGACGCTGAATGCGGTCAATGTCCTGTCGCCGCCGGTGGCCGCCAATCCGCCGGCCTATGCGAACCCGACGGACATGAATCGCACGCTGACGCAGCGGGCGCGGGCCTATCTCCACACCAATTGCGTCAACTGCCATCGCCCGCAGGGGCCGACGCCGGTCGCACTGGACCTGCGCCACGACACCACGCTCGCCCAGACCGGCGCCTGCGGCGTAGCGCCGACGGCGGGCGATCTCGGCATTGTCAATGCGCTCATCATTGCGCCGGGAGACGACGCGCGTTCCGTGCTGCTTGCGCGCATGTCACGACGCGACGCCTTCGCGATGCCGCCGATCGCGAGCAATATCGTCGATGCAGCCGGCGTGCAGCTGATCAGCGCGTGGATCGATTCGCTGACTGCCGCGAGCTGTCAGTAGGACGCGGTTTCCGGAGCCGAGTTTCCATTCCCTCTGTCGGTCCCTGATGCTCACCATGAACTGCAGGCGCGCGGGGGGCTGAGCGCCGGTGGCGTGGTGAGTTCGTCGGTCGGCGCTCCGCTTTCCCCTTTCCGCATTTCGGGAGTAGTCTTCTGCCCGTTATCCCCGGCGATGTCAGGGAGGCGGCAATGATTACGAATGGCAGGACCCGGCAGCGCGCGCTGTGGGCGATCGGCCTCGCATTGGTCGTCGCGTCGTCCGCGACCGCCGCAACGCGGGACAAAGCGGCTTATGAAGTCTGGATCATCGACCAGTCCGACACGCGTGGTCTGGATCACGGCGGCACGCTCTACATTTTTGCGGGCAAGGATCTTGCGGGCGGTCGCGTTCCGTCGCCCGGCTCGGCCGTCACCGTCGACCTCGGCGGTGCCGCAGCCGCGCTGTGCCGCGAGCGGACCGGCGCGAATCCGGTGCGACCGCACATGGTGTTGTTCAATGCCGAACACACGCACGCGGTCGTCGCTTTCGTCGCGAGCGGCCACGTGCTGGTTCTCGACGCGAAAACCCATGCCCCGCTCGAGTGCATCCGCACCACCCAGTCGCCGACCGGGCGCCAGGCGCATGCGGCGTTTCCGGCGCCGGACGGCTCTTACATCCTCGTGGCCAACCAGAACGGCAAGCGCCTCGAGCGAATCGATTCGGATTTCGCAGCTAACCGCTTCGTCCACAATACGGAGGCTACGCTCGACCTGGCTACCTGTGAAACGCCCTCGGGCAAGCCTTGTCAGGCTGCAGGACTGCGTCCGGACAACGCGCCGATATGCCCGGTACTGAGCACGGCCGGTGATCTCGCCTTCGTGACATTGCGCGGCGGCGGCATGCTGGTCGTCGATCCGCGCCCGGCACCGATGCGGATCGTCGCCGAATACGACATGGACGCGGTCCACGGCAACGGCTGCGGCGGCATGCAGGTTCGCGGCAGGATGTATGTAAATTCGGGGGGCCGGCCCGGCCCGATGGAACATCTGCACGTCTACGGCTTCGACGTGTACCGCTTCACGCTCGATGATTTCCGCCGCGGCGGCCCGCATGAGCCCAATACGCCGGTCGCGACTACTGTATACGAAGTGGACGGCCAGCACGATTCGCACGGTATGGTGCTCACGGGGTCAAGAGGCAAGTACCTCTGGGCCTTCGACCGCCACGCCGACACCGTCGAGGTGCTCACGACGACTGATGACGCGCACGTGGGGACGATCGCATTGAATGGGCCGCTGACCGACAACGCGGCGCCGGATCTCTCCGACGTCTCGCCGTCGGGCGACCTCGTCTTTGTCGCTTTGCGCGGCCCCACGCCCTTGAGCGGCGATCCGCACAATGCCCGCGGCGCGACGCCGGGGCTAGGCATCCTGCGGGTGTCCGACAGAGGCCGCGGCGGCGAGTTGATCGGCGTCGTCAGGCTCACCAATGTCGGGGCGGACGGCGTCGAGCGCGCGGATCCTCATGGCCTGCGGATGCGAATGCTGGACTGAGGGCCGGGTCCCGGGCGTGATCAGCGCGGAGGGATAAATTTCAAAAGACGCCTTTTATCCGTGCTATCGCGTGGCCAGCCGTTGGCATTGACCTGTCCGCCCTGGGCGGTGGCATAATTGCGCTATCACTTCAGACACCGGCGGGAGCCAGAAATGCAGAAGACCCTCGTAGCGACATTGTTGGCTTTGCCGATGGCGGTGATTTTCGGCTGCGGCGGCAGTAATGATGCGGCTTCCACAACGGTCGCCGCGCAACCCGAAGCGCCGGCTCAGTCCGAGGAGGTGGCCCCAAGAGCATCGCTCTACGAACGCCTGGGTGGCGAAACGGCGATCAAAGCCGTGGTGGACGAATTTGTCGCCAATGTTGGCGCCGATACGCGGATAAACAGGTACTTCGCGAATGCCAACCTCGATAGGCTCAAGGGGCATCTGGTGAATCAGATTGGGCAGGCCAGCGGTGGGCCCCAGCTGTACAGCGGACGTGACATGAAGACTGCACACACCGGCATGGGCATTGATGGGCCGGCGTTTGACGCCCTCGTCGAGGACCTGGTGAAGGCGCTCGACAAGTTCACCGTCCCGGAGCAGGAGAAGAGCGAACTCTTAGCAGTCCTCGGACCGATGAAAAGCGATATCGTAGAAAAGTAAACTTGGGGCCTTGCGGCCGCCAGGCGACAGGATGACGGCAACGAGAGCAGAGCTTGCGGTCGTCTTCACGAAGCCTCACGTTCGATTGATCTGAGTCGCGCGAGTATGCGATTGAGGCAGGAGCACGTCCTGTACCGCTGACGGCGCCACGCGGATCCTGTGGCAGAAACCCCGGCGCCGAGCCGGGGTTTCAGTCAGCCAGAGGAGATCACTTGGCTGCATATCTGGCGCACAACCAGTCGCCCGGCTGCGCAGTACGGTATGCGAGACCAATTTCGCGGCAACCCTATGTGGCCGCGTCCTCGATGCGCTTCGTCAATGCGGCCATGCCCCCGTTCGTCGTGAGGTCGAGGTCTTCATACGAAGCCCTGTAGCTGACCGTAAACATCCGCAGATCGAGACGGCCGCCAACAACGCAATTGCCCGGGCTTGAAGTATCTTGCTAATGCTGCACCTCCATGAAGACGGGTGCGACAAAGCATCTCGATTGCATCCGTCTAGAATCACCTGTTTGTTGATGCGCCCTGACGTCGGCGTTGCAATACGTGGAAACCGGATCCCCGCCTCGCAAACGAGTGCAAGGGGGTTGGATCGATTGTGCACGTCAGCCCTGAAGTGCGGGCGCTTCGAGCACGGCTTTCTGCGCGTGCGCTGCGAGAACTGCCGGGCAGAGAAGCTGGTCGCGTTCAGCTGCAAGCGGCGTCGCAGTGCAGTCTCGATCGCGCGCAATATGCTGCGTCGCACGCGGCCGAGCAGCGCCGGATCGCGGTGCAAGAAGAAGCGCAGTCGTCTGGGGAAAGTGATCACCCACTGGCGCACCAGCCCTTGCAGGAGCAGGCGACCGGGAAATCGTGGCCGCATTCGCCGCAACGGGCGCGGAGCAAAGATGCGCGGGGACGGCCGCGCTTGCGTTGCTGCTGGTCGGCGTCAAGGGCGCGCTCGTCGCGGCGATCGCGGGCATCCAGCGCGCCATATTGATGTGCCAGTCGCTGCTGCGCGCCAGGCGTCCGTAAAATTGCTAGCCTTTGCAGGCCATGGCCATGACGCCGGAAGAATTCGAGGCGGAGGTCCGCCGGCTCGAGCAGAAAGCCGCCGCCGATCCGCGCGGCTATCAGCTGAAACTCGCTGCTTTTGCGGCGCTCGGCTATCTCTACGTCTTTGCCATCCTGCTGCTCCTGGCGGCGCTTGTCGGCGGCCTGATCGCGTCGCTGTTCTTCACCAAGGGATTGATCCTTCTCGTCAAGAAGCTCCTGATCCCGATCGTGCTGCTGATCTGGCTCGTTGCACGTTCGCTCTGGGTGCGGTTCGAGGCGCCGGGCGGTCTCGAACTCCGGCGCGAGCACCATCCGGAACTCTTCTCGGCGATCGACGAGGTGCATGCGGCGACGGGCGCGCCGCGCGTTAACGTCGTGCTGCTGAACGACGAGTTCAACGCCGCGGTCGTGCAGGTGCCGAGGCTCGGTCTACTCGGCTGGCAGCGCAACTACCTGCTGCTCGGGCTGCAGCTCATGCAGCTGATGTCGGTGGAGGAGTTCAAGGCCGTGCTGGCCCACGAGTTCGGGCACCTTTCCGGCGCGCATGGCCGTTTCGGCGCCTGGATCTATCGCGTGCGCGCGTTCTGGGGGAAGCTCGCCGCGGTGCTGCAGCAGGAGGAACATTGGGGGCGCTTCCTCTTCGTGCCTTTCTTCTCCTGGTACGCGCCGCAGTTCGCAGCCTGGTCGTTCGTCAAGGCCCGTCAGCAGGAATACGAGGCCGACCAGCTGGCTGCGGAGACGATTGGTGCCGGCAGCATCGCCAGCGCACTCGTACGCCTCGAACTCAAGGGCGAGGAACTCTCGAGACATTTCTGGCCCGGCGTCTACGCGGATGCCGACACCACGCCTGAACCGGCGGTGCGGCCTTATCGTCACCTGGGTCAGGCCGAGCGCCGGCAGTTCCTACCGGACGCCGCGCAGTGCCTCGAGCGCGCGCTGAAGCGCAACACCAGCACGGCCGACACCCATCCCTGCTTGCGCGAGCGGATCGGGGCCCTGGCCGCCGCCGCCACCGTGCCGGGACCGGTGGACCGCGCCGCGGCCGAAGTTTTGTTCGGGCCGGCGCTCAACGGACTCATCGAGCACTTCGATGCATCCTGGCGCGACGGCATTTCGCAGTGGTGGCGCGACCGGCATGGCTTCGTGGCGAAAGCGCGCGAACGGCTTGCCGCACTCGAAGGGCGGACGCTCGACGACGCGGAACTCGAAGAATGCGCGAGGGTCACCGAAGCCACGGGAAGCGAGGACAGGGCATTCACACTCTACGAGGAACTGCTGCGCCGCAATCCGGGCCATGTGCACGCTTCTTTCGCCTGCGGCCGGATGCTGCTCGCACGCGGCGACGAGCGCGGCAAATCGATGATCGAATATTCGATGGCGCGCGCGCCGGATGCCGTGCTGGCCGGTTGTGAGCTCATCATTGGTTTTCTGCACGAGCAGGGGCGGGGTGCGGAGGCGAGCAGCTACAAGGAGCGGTACTGGAAGCGCCAGGAAGAGGAGCAACGCATCTTCGCGGAGCGGCAGGTGATCAGGACCAGCGACGAGTTTCGGGCGCACGGCATGTCGCCCGACGCGCTCACGGCCCTGATCCAGCGAATCGAAGCGAACGGCAAGGTCACGTGCGCCTATCTCGTGGAGAAAGCGTGCAGGCAGAGCGAGGCGCCGCTCTATGTGGTCGGCTTCGAAGCGGCCAGACCCTGGCATCGCCTCGTGTCGACGACGCACGGGGGGGAGCAGGCCCAGGAGCTGGTGAAAGACTTCGACTTCACGGCGGAAATCATCTTCGTGCCGCTCAATCGCGAGAACCGCAATTTCCGCAAGATCTTCCGCGGCTTCAAGGGCTCGCGCATCCACCCCGTTGAGCGACGCTGAGGACTACTCACGGTCGAGCGCCGCCTTGAATGCGGCCCGGATGTCGCACAAGCATCCGTCCTCGCCGCGGCCTCCTGCGCGATGGCTGGTATCCCTAGAGCAGCGGCACCAAAAGCAGCGCCACGATATTGATAATCTTGTTCAGCGGGTTAATCGCGGGTCCCGCTGTGTCCTTGTAGGGATCGCCGCCGGTGTCGCCGGTCACGGCCGCCTTGTGCGTCTCGGAACCCTTGCCGCCGAAATTGCCTTCCTCGATGTACTTCCTGGCATTGTCCCTGGCGCCACCGCCGGTGCACATCGAGATCGCGACGAAGAGGGCAGAGCGCTCCTCGAGGCAGGAACTTCGTCTCTGCCGGCGTCGCGGCGCAAAGGCGGAGCACCCGCGCCGCAGCTGCGACGCGGCGCCGCGGGATAGTTGATCAGTTCAGGGTCTGATCGAGGTGGAGGCCGGGATCGGGCGCTGGCGTGATCGGATCCCGGGACGGGGATTGATCGAACGCGCACGCGGCTGCGCCAACCCATAGGGCGTCAAATTCAACGACAGGCACATCGAGGTGTTCGTGCTGCAGATGCTGCGTAAGGTCGAGGTCAAGGAGACCGGCGACTCCACGCTGCTGCGGGGCTTGAAGGAGAATGCCATTGTCGGCCGGTTGATCCCGGCGGGCACCGGCTTCTCCTTCCATGCCCAGCGGCGTCGATACTGCGGCCGAGGAACCGGACGTCCAGGAGGCGGTTACGGAGTAGAAACAGGGTCCTGCCGGACCCGGTACCCTGCGGGGGAACCGGAATCCGGCTTGACGCCCCGCAGGCCCGGTTACTACAATCGCCGGCCTTTCGGCCCCCGCCCCGGTATACGGGTGGGGCGGAACAGGGATAATGATGTATCCGGGCCGCCACAGGGCGGCCCGGCGTTTCATGCGTCCGGTAATCCCACCGGCGTCAAGGGTTTACCAGTGCTATGGCAACGACAAACCAGTTGATCAGCGGCGGCCGCGTGGCAGCGACCTACAAGTCCAAGGTGCCGGCACTGCAGCGCTCGCCGCAGCGCCGCGGGGTGTGCACGCGCGTCTACACGACGACGCCCAAGAAGCCGAACTCGGCACTGCGCAAGGTCTGCCGCGTGCGGCTGACCAACGGCTACGAGGTCACGAGCTATATCGGCGGCGAGGGCCACAATCTGCAGGAGCACTCGGTGGTGCTGATTCGCGGCGGCCGCGTCAAGGACCTGCCGGGTGTCCGCTATCACACGGTCCGCGGCACGCTCGACTGCGCCGGGGTCAACGACCGCAAGCAGGGCCGCTCGAAGTACGGCGCCAAGCAGCCCAAGAAATAAGGCACAGGGGAAGCATCAATGTCCCGTCGCACATCCGCACCGACCCGCGTCGTGCTCCCGGACCCGAAGTTCGGCAGCCAGATGCTGGCCAAGTTCATGAACATGGTCATGGAGGCAGGAAAGAAATCTGCCGCCGAGAAGATCATGTACGGTGCCATAGACCGCATTTCCGAGAAGACCGGCCGCCAGGGCGAGGCGGCGCTCGAACTGCTGTCCACCGCGCTCGAAAACGTCAAGCCGGCGGTCGAGGTCAAGTCACGGCGCGTCGGCGGCGCGACCTACCAGGTCCCGGTCGAAGTCCGGCCGACGCGGCGCCAGACGCTCGCGATGCGCTGGCTGATCGAGGCTGCGCGCGCGCGCAGCGAGAAATCGATGGCCCACCGCCTGGCGCACGAGCTGATGGACGCCGCGGAGAATCGCGGGACCGCCGTGCGCAAGCGCGAGGACACGCACCGGATGGCGGACGCCAACAAGGCGTTTGCGCATTACCGCTGGTAGGCCGCCACGATGCCGCGCAATACACCGATCGATCGCTACCGGAACATCGGCATTTCCGCGCACATCGACGCCGGCAAGACGACGACCACCGAGCGCGTGCTGTTCTACACGGGCGTATCGCACAAGATCGGCGAAGTGCATGACGGCGCGGCCGTCATGGACTACATGGAGCAGGAACAGGAACGCGGCATCACGATCACCGCCGCGGCGACCACCTGTTTCTGGAAGGGGATGGACAATCATTTCCCCGAGCACCGCATCAACATCATCGATACGCCCGGCCATGTGGATTTCACGATCGAGGTCGAACGTTCCTTGCGCGTGCTGGACTCGGCGGTCGCGGTCTATTGCGCGGTATCCGGTGTGCAGCCCCAGTCCGAGACCGTCTGGCGGCAGATGAACAAGTACCGCGTGCCGCGTATCGCGTTCGTCAACAAGATGGATCGCGCGGGCGCCGATTTCCTGCGTTGCGTGGATCAGATCCGCACGCGGCTGAAGGGCAACCCGGTCGTGATCCAGCTGCCGGTCGGTGCCGAAGAGACATTTTCCGGCATCGTCGACCTGATCACCATGAAGGCGATCTGGTGGGACGATGAAACCCAGGGCATGCGCTTCGAGTACCGTGCGATCCCCGCGGACATGAAGGCGCAGTGCGACGAATACCGCCTGAAGCTGGTCGAGGCCGCGGCCGAGGGCAACGAGGAACTGCTGCACAGGTACCTCGACGGCACGCCGCTTTCGGTCGACGAGATCCGCCAGGGCCTGCGCGCGCGCGCGATCAGGAACGAGATCTGCATCGTCACCTGCGGCTCCGCATTCAAGAACAAGGGTGTGCAGGCGGTCCTGGATGCGGTCATCGAGTACATGCCGTCACCGGCCGAAGTGCCGGATGTGCGTGGCCAGACCGAGGACGGCGAGGAAATCACCCGCGCGCCCACCGACGAGGCGCCATTCTCCGCACTCGCATTCAAGATCCTGAACGACCCGTTTGTCGGCAACCTGACATTTTTCCGGGTTTATTCGGGCACGCTGAATTCCGGCGACCAGCTCTACGTGCCGAATCGCTCGCGCAAGGAGCGGATCGGGCGCCTGCTGCAGATGCACGCGAGCGACCGCGAGGAAATAAAGGTAGTCCACGCCGGCGACATCGCCGCTGCCGTTGGCCTCAAAGACGTCACGACTGGCGACACCCTTTCCGACCCCGACGAGGTAATCGTCCTCGAGAAGATGGAATTTCCCGAGCCCGTGATCTCGGTGGCCGTCGAGCCGAAGACCAAGGCCGACCAGGAGAAGATGGGCATCGCGCTGCAGCGTCTCGCCAAGGAAGACCCGTCATTCCGCGTATCGAGCGACCAGGAATCCGGGCAGACGATCATTTCCGGCATGGGCGAGCTGCACCTCGAGATCATCGTCGACCGCATGAGGCGCGAGTTCAAGGTCGAAGCCAGCGTCGGCAAGCCGCAGGTCGCTTATCGCGAGACCATCCGCAAGTCCGTCGAGCAGGAAGGCAAGTTCGTGCGCCAGACCGGCGGCCGCGGCCAGTACGGCCATGTGTGGCTGCGTCTCGAGCCGCTGCCGGAAGGCAAGGGCTACGAGTTCGTCAATGAGGTGGTCGGCGGCACCGTGCCGCGCGAGTACATACCGGCGGTGGACAAGGGCGTCAAGGAAGCGCTGCTGTCCGGCGTCATCGCCGGCTTCCCGATCGTGGACGTGCGCGTCGCGATCACCGACGGCTCATATCACGATGTCGATTCGAATGAGATGGCCTTCAAGATCGCTGGCAGCATGGCCTTCAAGGAGGGCTTCGCAAGGGCGAAGCCGGTGCTGCTCGAGCCGATCATGAATGTCGAGGTCGTGACGCCGGAGGAGTACTCGGGTGACGTGATCGGCGACTTGAACCGCCGCCGCGGCCAGATCACCGGCATGGACGAGTCGCCGTCCGGAAAGGTCGTGACGGCCGAGGTACCGCTGGCCGAAATGTTCGGCTACGCGACCGCCGTGCGCTCGATGAGCCAGGGTCGCGCGACATTCACAATGGAATTCAAGAAATACGTCGAGGTGCCGAACAACGTCGCCGAGGCGGTCATGAAGAAGGCATCCTGAGGGGACCACGCCATGGCTAAGGAAAAATTCGTACGGTCGAAGCCGCATGTGAATGTAGGGACGATTGGGCATGTGGATCATGGCAAGACGACGCTGACGGCGGCGTTGACCAAGGTGATGGCTGAGAA